>Ga0111538_10002947_pt1 | contig 23876 bp, 16 predicted proteins | sample SoiMethybrSBSTD1_FD_79669 | JGI IMG/M metagenome (GOLD analysis project Ga0111538, IMG submission 79669) | Bulk soil microbial communities from a Populus tree surrounding site in Tennessee, USA - Soil MetaG P. TD hybrid SBSTD1 (version 2)... | ecosystem: Environmental > Terrestrial > Soil >...
AAGAAATGGGCGAGGCCAGGGCCGGCCACATTGGGTCGCAGGCCGGGCGAATCACTCGCTTCTGCGAGTGGTTTAGTGATATATGTTTCACTGATATATATGAGCGATGCGATCGACGCGGCCCTGAAGAAGGGCACGGCCGAACTGCTGGTGCTGGCGCAGCTCGAGGACGGGGCCCGGCACGGCTACGAGATCGGGCAGCAGATCGCCGCGCGCGGCGCGGGCGCGGTCTCGTTTCAGCCCGCCTCGCTCTATCCCGTGCTCTACCGTCTCGAGCGGCGCGGCCTGATCACCGGCCGCTGGGTCGAGAAGGCGAATCAGCGCCGCCGCCGCTACTACCGGCTGACCGCGAAGGGCCGCCGCGTCCTCGCCGACCGGCGCAGCCGCTGGCGCACGTTCATGCAGGCCATTCAACAGGCCGCGGGTCTCGGATATGCGTAACTTCCGGGCGCTGGTGCGAACTCACGTCGCGCCACTCACGCTTGCGCCCCGGCGTGAACAGAAGATCGTCGAGGAATGGGCCGCGCAGCTGGAGGACATCTACGATGCGCTCCGTGCCGACGGGCTCTCGGACGACGAAGCGTGGGGCGAGATCGAGAGGCAGGTTCGTCACGAAACCCTGCTGAGCGACCGGCTCCTTGGCGACGACCTCGACGTCGCCTGGCTGCCGCGGACGCCGCGTCGCAGCGAAGCCCCAGGGGTAGCGCGGAGGGTGGGACGCCGCCTCCGGGAAGCGCTCGCAACCGGACTCGCGCGCGACCTGCGCGGAAGCGTTCGCATGCTCGTCAAGAACCGTGGCTTCAGCGCCACGGTCGTCCTCACGCTGGCGATCTGCCTCGGCGCCAACGCCGCGATCTTCACGGTCGTCAACGACGTACTGTTGCGGCCGCTCCCCTTCGCAGACCCCGACCGCATTGTCGGGATGGGGGACATCTACCCGACGATTACCCCGAACGACATCCTGTCGAACGACACGCCTTCGTACTTCGACCGGCTGGAGGCGCTGACGACGCTCGAGGAACAGGGCCTCTTCACGTTCTGGTACGACACGCTGACCCTGGATGGCGTGCCGCAGGAAGTGCGCGGCATGCGCGCCACGCCGTCGCTCTTCCGCGTCCTGCGCGTACCGCCACTGCTCGGACGGACGTTCACCGACGCCGAAGGCGAGATCGGAAACGATCAGAAGGTCATCCTGAGCTACGCGTTGTGGCAGCGCCTCTTCGGCGGCGATCCGAACGTCGTCGGGCGACCGTTGCGCCTCGCGTGGAATGGCACGCTGTACACCATTGTCGGGGTGATGCCACGCGAGTTCCGATTCTTCGATCGGGCATACGCCGGGCATGCCGAAGCATCGCCTGGCGTTCAGTTCTGGATTCCGCTGGCCTTCACGCCGGAGCAGAAATCCGATCGCGCGCGCACGCGCTACGGCTTCTTCCACGTCGGGCGGCTGCGGCCTGGCGCAACCGTCGAGCAGGCGCAGGCGCAGCTCGATGCGCTTCACGCGGCGACCGTCAAGCGGTTTCCGCAGTTCAGCTATGACGAGCTAGGGATGTACAGCGCGGTGACGCCGCTGCAGGAAGCGCTCACCCGGCCCATAAGGCGCACTCTCTATCTGCTCTGGGCAGGAGCCGGGATCGTGCTGCTGATTGGCGCGATCAACGTCGTCAACCTGACGCTCGCGCGCGCCAACGAACGCCGGCGCGAGCTTGCCACACGGGTCGCTCTCGGAGCCGGACGGCTGCAGGTCGCGCGACAACTCATGATCGAGGCGCTGCTGCCGGCCGTCCTGGGTGGAACCGGCGGCCTTGCGGTCGGGGCGGCGATCCTCCAGGTGCTTGCGGCCGATGGCGCCCTCGCCACGCTTCCAAACGCGACGGATGTGCGGCTGCACACCCTCGCGGCTGCTGTGGTCGCCGCGGCCGCCGTTACCGTGGGGCTGTTGACGGGTCTGGTGCCGGCGGTCTCGGCCGGCGCGCTGACGATCCGGCAGGTGCTGGGGGACGGCAGCCGTTCAGGCACGGCCGGTACGGCCGGACGATTCTTCCGTCGCGGACTGGTCGTCGCCCAAGTCGCGCTGTCGGTCGTACTCTTGATTGGAGCCACCCTGCTCTTCACCAGCTTGCGGTATCTGCTGGACGTTGCAGCGACGGATGCGGGCTTCAACGCCACCGGAGTGGTGACCGCCACCATATTCCCCCCTCCCTCGCGCTATCCCGCTTCGACTGACGTGGTCGCCCTGCAGGAACGCCTCCTCGATCGAGTGCGCGCGATCCCCGGGGTTACCGCTGCTGGCATTACGTCGAACGTGGCACTCAGCGGCTTCGAGAACCCCTCCACGGTTTCCGCTGTCGGGCGCTCCGCTGATGAGGCCGTGGTCCCATCGGTCGTCACGGTCACGCCGGGATACTTCGAGGCGATGGCTACGCCGCTGATTCGCGGCCGCTACTTCGACCGGACCGATCGGAGTGACAGCGCGAAGGTCGCGATCGTGGACCAGCGCCTGGCCGCCCGGCTGTGGCCGGACGCGGACCCGATTGGGAAGGCCATCTACCGCGGCGAATCCGGTCCGTTCACGATCGCGGGGGTGGTTGGGGACGTGCGGCTCGAAGGGCTGGCTTCGATGCAGTCGATCGGAACCGCCTACTTCCCGCACACGCAGTCGCCGCCGCTCAGACGTCTGCGGTGGATTGCGCTCAAATCATCTGTGGACCCGGCGGTGGTGGTCCGCGGTCTGCGGCTGGCGCTGCTGGAGATCGATCCCGACCTGCCGATCGCCGACGTGCAGACGATGCTCGAACGTACGGCGCACGCCGTTGCACCGCAGCGGCTCGCGATGAGCCTGTCGACGATGTTTGCCGGCATCGCGCTGCTGTTGTCGATGCTCGGTCTCTACGGCGTGCTCGTCGGGGTTGTCGCCCGCCGCACTCGCGAGATTGGCATTCGCCTCGCGCTCGGCGACACCGTGGGCGGTGTGTTCCGGCTCGTCCTCGCCGAAGGCACCGGGCTCATTGGCGTCGGTCTGGTGCTCGGCCTGGCCGGTGCGGGACTCGCCGCGCGAACCATGAAAGGCCTTCTCTTCGGCGTCCAACCCACTGATCCTGTGGTGTTCGCCGGGGTGACCATTGTCACCGGCGCCATTGCGCTCCTCGCGTGCATCGAGCCGGCACGGCGCGCGACGCGCATCGATCCGATTAGAGTCTTGACCCAGCAGTAGGGTTCGCGCACGTCTGCCGCTGCCGGAGACGACTGCATTCGACGATCGTGCCTGGACTGTCGACGCGCAGCAGTCGAGTCGTCTATTCGTACCGCAGCGCCACCATCGGATCGATCTTCGTCGCCCGCCGCGCGGGTACGTATGACGCCAGGCCGGCAACGACCGCCAGCGTGACGGCCACTGCCGTCATCGTTGCCGGATCGCGCGGGCTGACGTTGTAGAGGAGGTTTCCCAGCAGCCGGGTGAGTGCCAGCGCGCCGGCAATGCCGATCACGAGACCGACAGCCGTCAGCCACGCGCCGCGGTTGAGGACCAGCCGCAGCAGGCTTGGCTTCGATGCCCCCAACGCCGCGCGGATACCCATCTCGCGGGTCCGTTGCGCGACCGAATAGGAGATCACTCCGTACACGCCAAGCCCCGCGAGCACCAGCGCGACGGCTCCGAAGACCCCCAGCAACACCGACTGGAGGCGCCGGCCGGCCATGGCCATATCGCGAATCTGATCGACCGTGCGGACGTCGATGATCGCCTGGTCCTTGCTGACCGAGTGAATCGCCGAGGCGATCGCCTTCTGCAGCGTCAGCGGATCGATGTTGCCGCGGACGCTGAGCACCATCCCGTAGACGGGACTCTGCTCGTTCGAGACGTAGACGCCCGCGGACTGATCGTCGGCCGGCCCACCGATCTTCTCGTCACCAATCATGCCGACGACTTCCCACGAGATCTCGGGGCCGAGCTCGGTCTTGCCGGGGACGATCTCCTGGATCAGGATGTGCTGGCCGATCGGATCCTGGTCCGGAAAATAGCGGCGCGCAAACCGTCGTTGATCATCAGCGCCGGCGGCGCGCTTCGCGTGTCGCGATCCGAGAGCGCCCGGCCCTTGACGATGCGGATCCCCAGCGTCGAGAAGTACGAGGGGCTGACGACCTTGAAGAAACCGCCCTGACGGTTGGCGCGATCGACGGTTGGTCGATTGGCGATCTGCATGGGCATGCCGAAACAGGTGCCCTGCATCGGCGGGGCGCAGCTGTACGCCGTCTCGCGCACGCCGGGCACCGCCTCGACCGTCGCGCGCACCTCCCTGAGATACCGGTTCAACTGATCCGGATCGGGGAACCGATCGGTCGAGAGCGGCAGCCGCATCGTCAGCAGGTTCGCCGAGTCGAAGCCGGCGTCGACGTTCATCAGCCGGAAGAAGCTGCGCATCATGAGCCCCGATCCGACCAGCAGCACGAACGCCAGCGCCACTTCGGCCACGATGAGGACGTCGCGAACGCGGCGGCGTCCGAGGCTGCCGCTCGCGGATCGATTCTCGTCCTTCATGGCGGAAGCGAGGTCGGGCCGGGTCGCTTGAAGCGCAGGCACGAGGCCGAAGAGGATTCCGGTTGAAATCGCGACGACCATGGCGAACACCAGCGCCCGGGCGTCCATACCGATCGCGATCTCGCGCGCAAACGGGAAGGGCGGCAGCAGCGCGATCATGGCGCGCATCAACCCGTAGCCGACAGCGAGCCCGAGCACGCCCCCCGACACCGAGAGGAGGACGTGCTCCGTCAGGAACTGCCGGATCAGCCACCAGCGGCGGGCGCCAAGCGAGGCGCGGACCACGACTTCCCGTTCGCGGGACAGACCGCGCGTCAGCGCAAGATTGGCGAGGTTGGCGCAGCCGATCAGGAGCACGAGACCGGTCGCCGTCATCAACACGAGGAGTGCCCGGCGCATGTCCCGGCCGATCAGCGTGTCGGCATAGCGCTCCACGACGACGCCCCATCCCTTGTTCGATGCCGGGAACTCCGTCGCAATCCGTGCGCCAATCGCGCTCATGGCCGATTGGCCCTGCTCGAGCGAGACGCCCTCCTTCAGCCGCCCGAACGCCACCAGCCAATGAAAGTCACGGGTCATGTTCGACGGTTCGAACGCCAGCGGACGCCAGATCTGATTGAAGGCGCGATCGAACGCCCCGCCTCGAGGCAGCACGCCGATCACCGTGTGCGGCTGGTTGTCGAGCAGGATCTGTCGATTGACAATGCCGGGATCCGATCCGAACTGGCTGACCCAGAGCGCGTGGCTGAGGATCACGACGCGATGGTTGCCGAGCTGGTCTTCGCCGCTCGCGAACGTCCGTCCGAGCGCAGCCTCGATGCCGAAGATGCGAAAGTAGTCGGCTGAAACGCGGCCGCCGCGCAGCTGCACCGGCTCAGTGACGCCCGTCAGCGTGGCACCGCCGCCGGTTTGCGCGGCGAGGAAGTCGAACACGGTGTTGTCGCGCTGCCAATCGAGAAAGTTGAGCGTCGAGATCGAGTTCCGTTCGCCTTGAGGCGGCTTTTCCATCACGCGGACGATGCGGTCGGCATCCGGATACGGCAGAGGCTTCAACAGCATCCCGTCGACGAAGCTGAAGATGGCGGTGTTGGCGCCAATGCTGATGGCCAGCGTGAGAACCGCGATCGAGGTGTAACCAGGACTCCTGCGCAGCATCCGCAGCGCATATCGCAGATCTCTCGTCACCGACGCCATGTGCCACCTCCGGATGCGCGGACTCCGACGCAGACGTGGCCGGTCACGACCACCGAGTCACGGCTTAGACGAAGCGATGGATGGAAAGGTTGGTGTTACGATTCCGCGCCGTACGAGATCTGCATGCGCCGCACGGCGAGACCGGCGATCCACAGGACGAAGGCGGTCAGGAGCAGGAGCCCGAGAATCGCGCCTGGACGCGAGGCGGGCGCAGCCGGCGCCGCCAGCAGCCGGATCAAGGTCGGGACGTCATCGTCGATCGGTGGCGGGACGGGACACAGTGACTGGAGGTAGTACAGGACGCTCATCTTCTGCAGCACGTGCGGAAAGATGCCGTTCACTCCTTCCCAGGCGAGCAGCACGGCCGCGGGGATGATCGGGTTGCGGACATACAACCCGACCGCGAGAAAGACGCTGCCGTAACCGACGCACCCGAGCGTGGCCGCGGCCGCATACCAGAACACCTGTCCCATGCCTCCGGCATTCCAGTAGGCCTGGACTTCGACCGGATCGTGCGGCCAGATCATCGCGGCAAGCGCGAGCAGGGCACCGCCACCGAAGATCGCGGCAGACGCAATCAGCCCGGCCGCGAACTTGCCCACCAGCAGCACCTCGCGCCGCGCCGGCGCCAGGAACCAGAAGTGCAGCGTCCGGTTGCTCATCTCGCCGCGGAAGAGATACATGAAGATGCCGAGACAGCCGAAGAAGATCGCGAGCCGAAGATAGAAGTACTGAAAGATGCCCGCGAAGATCGCCCGATCCTCTTCGAAGTCGAGGGGACGGTGGACGTCCTTGCGTTGCAGCTTGCCGTCGATGAACAGGAGCCGGGCGGCCCGCCTTCCGTCGAAATAGGTGAGGTCGCGCAACTCGGTGCGCTGTTCGACGAACCCGGCGCCCGTGGACGTCGCGACGGTGGTGAAGGTCTTGCCGTCGGGACTCAACTGGATGTTGAACTCGCGGGTGTCGGCCTCCTCGTTTTCGCCTCCGGCACTGGCGTGCTTCACGATGAAGCGGGTCACGGGACGAATCGCTCCGAGATCCACCTGCAGGAACAATGGCCAGTCGTCCGCGCACCAGCTGTCGGCCTGACCTCCCGCCACGCTGCCGTTCACCGCCTTCTCCGGCCCCTGATCCGGGCGGCACGGCAGGCTTCCGGTGGTGGGACGGTGAAGCGCGAGATTCACCCGGCCATCGGGCCCGTAGACCTCGAACTCGTAAATCCTGGCGACCGGTTCCCCGTCATAAGAAGGACGGGCGACATTCAGGCGGACGAACCGGGTGTCGACCGCCGGCTCGATCACATGTGTCGTCGTCCCGGCATTCCCGGTGCGCTGCCGGACGCGCCGGGTCCGGGTCGACCACATTTCTCCGCCCGGTTTTCCCAGCCGCTTCTTCACATCGTCGATCGACTCTCCCACCTGGACGCCGTCGATCTGGGCCGCGGTAATCAGGCCGCGGCGGGTCAGCCGCTCGCTCCGGAACTTCGCTTCGAGACCGTGCCCGAAAAAGATCACCGCGGGCAGGAGCGCCAGCCCGTAGACCCAGAACGATCGCCTGGCGAAAAAGGCACGCCGGAGCTCGATCTTCGCGACCGTCCAGGCTTGTCGCGCTCGCGCGGACAGGGGAGTCACGACTGGCCTCCGATCAGGTATTCGTACAACGCGTCGACGTTCTCGTCGGCCGGCACCACGCTCTCGATCCGGTGACCGTCCAGGGCGATGCGCCCCAGCGCGCGCGCGAACTGCTCCCGATCACGCGTCATCACCAGCATGCCGAGCCGGTCGTCGTTCAGTTTGATCTCGGTGATGTGATCCTCGGCGAACAGCAGCGCCGCCACGCCCGACGCGTTGCGGTCGCGGCATCGGACGATGTACTGGCTGGGATGCTCGTCGATCTCGTCGCGCACCTTGCGGATTTTTCCTTCCGCCACGATCATCCCGTTGGCGATCAGCACCACCTGGTCGCTGACCACGTCGACTTCCTGGAGAACGTGGCTCGAGATGTTCACGTGCTTTCCCCTGGCGGCCCAGGCGCGGAACAGGTCGATCGTCTCCGCACGAACCAACGGGTCGAGCCCGTTCAGCGGCTCGTCCAGCACCAGCAGGTCGGGATCGTGCGCGATGGCCTGCGCCAGCCGCACCCGCTGCCGCATGCCCTTGGAGTAGGCCGCGACCTTGCGGTTCGCCGCCTCGGTCAGGCCGACCTGCTCGAGCGCCTTCCACGCCTTTTCCTCCGCTTCCGATCGCTTGTATCCGAAAAGCAGGAGGCCGGTCGTGATGAAGGTGAACCCGGTGGCCCAGCGCGGCGCCGTGTCGTACTGCGTGGCATAGCCAGTGATCCGCATCAGCGCTTCGGGATCGCGCGGCGAGATCCCGCGCATCAGGATGCGGCCGTGGTCGGGGAAGAGCAGGCCGGTCATCAGGTTCATCAGCGTCGTCTTGCCGGAGCCGTTCGGCCCGACCAGGCTCGTGATTCCCGGCGGGATGTTCAACGTGACGCGGTTCACGCCGAGCACCTCGCCGTAAAACTTCGAGACTTCTTCGAAAATTACCGAGGGGCTTCGCCCCTCGGACTCCCCGACACGCTCTCTCGCGAGCCGCTTCGCCGGCTCGCTCCGTTCGCGTGGCTCGCTGCGCTTCGCTTGCTCGCTGCGTTCCTTGTCAGCAGCGTGCCCGTGAGCTGCCGGCTCGATCACGCCTGGACGGTCGTTGCTCATCGCACGACCTCCACCGGTCGCAGCTTGCGTTCGATTACGACGACGAGCAGGAGAACGAAGGCGGTCAATGCCACTATCGATGCTCCGGCCCCGGGGCCCTCGGGCGGATCCACGCCGAGCAGCGTGCACCACACGCGGTTGACCGTCCAGGCGGGATCCAGGACATGCCCCCACGAGACGCGAAACACCTGGTCGATCATCTCGGACACGCCGCTCAGGATGAAGAAGACCGCGAGGCTGACGGCTCCGGCCACGATCCTCCACTTCACGTAGGCGGAACTCGCCATCGCCACCAGGCTCAAGATCAGCAGCCAGAGCAGGAACCCGACCACCATCCCCGCACCGAGCGTCCAGTTGGCGAGGAACCACCAGCCGCCGGCGAGGCCCACCTGCAGCGCCAGCAGCAGCAGGCCTGGAATCCACGTCACGACCGACAGCATGCCGATGATCACGGTCAGCCGCGCCAGGGCGTAGCTCCAGCGCGTGAGAGGCCGGCTGAAGTACAGCGGGAGCGCGTTGTTCGACAGGTCCGGCGCAATCAGGCCGGGCCCTGCCAGCGCCGCGATGAACACCGCGCAACCCGCCTGGACGTACATGAAGACGCGAAAGAACTGGCCGTTCACCTGGATGAAGTCGAGAAACTCTTTGTCGAGTCCCGGCAGCAGCTCGACATGGTTGGTGAGATAGATGAAGCCGGCGCACAGGAGAGGCCACACGAACGCCACCATCGTGAGCAGGATGACCAGCCGCTGCTCATAGAGCCCGCGCCAGGCGTAACGGGGCAGGACCATGAACCGTGTCCAGCGCCCGGTCAGGGGTCCGTCGTATCGCCGATATCCTCGTTTGTAAACGGCCATTGGTTCCTAGCTGCCAGCTGCCGGCGTTAGCTGCCCCCGACTTCGAGCGTTGCATCCGCCTCCGCGCACGTCCTGTCAGGCGCGCTACGGCGAGACCTCGCCGAAGCCGCTTCGCGGCGAAGGCGGGCTCTCTCCCGGCGTGTGTGAGAGATGGCCCATGGCTTTCAGGAAGATTTCCTCGAGCGTGTCCCGCCGGTGCGTGAGCTTCCTCACCAGCAGGTCCTGTCGCGCCGCGAGTCCCCAGATGGCTTCGACTTCCACTCCCGCCGGCAGGACGATACGCCAGCGGCCGCCGCCTTCGGACACGCCATCGGCGCCGATCTCCGGCAGGGCCATCCGCAGGTTTCGATCGTCGCCGGTCACCTCGAGCTCGACGAAGGACTTGTTCGACCGCCGCTCTTCCTCGAGGTTGCAGTGGTGCACGATCGCGCCGTCCTTCAGGATCACTGCCTCGTCGCACACCTGCTCGATGTCGCGCAGCAGGTGCGAGCAGACGAGCACGTTCATCCCCTGCTCCTCCTTCATATCGGTGACGAGCTTGAGCATTCGCCGGCGGGCCGCCGGATCGAGCCCGTTGGTCGGTTCGTCCAGGATGACCAGCTCCGGCCCGTGGACGATCGCCTGGGCGAGCTTCGCCATCTGTTTCATCCCGTACGAATAGGTCCGGAGCTCACGGTAGCGCGACTCTCCCAGCCCGACGTGGAAGAGGACCTCGTGCGCCTTCTCGAGCGCCGCCTTTGGCGGCAGGCCCGACAGTTCCGCCATCTGGCGAAGGAAACTGACCGCCGTCATCTCCCCGACGAACGAGTCGTTCTCCGGCATGTAGCCGATGCGCGACCGGGCCTCCCCCATGTTGCGGCGGCAGTCCATGCCCAGGATCCGGGCGCGTCCGGCGCTGGCACGGTGAAATCCGAGCAGCGTGAGGATCAGCGTGGACTTGCCCGCGCCATTGGGCCCGAGCAGCCCGACTGCCTTTCCCGTGCCCGAAACGCCGAGACGGCAGGAGATCCCGTGAAGGATCTCCCGCCGTCCCAATTTGACCCTCAAGTCTTCGAGTTCGACGACTGCGGTTTCGCTCAAGGCTCTCCTAGCCGACGGTGATTGTGCTGCGATAGACCTTGCCTCGCCGTAGCGTTCGCATCAGTCACGGACGCGAAGGCGGGCGGCCCAGGTTCTGAAGCAGCATCACGTCCATGATCACCCCGGAGATACGAGTACGACTGGACGCGTGAATCTGTTCTGGTGTTCCATCGAACACCACGAGAATCGGATCGCGTCCGGCGACGAGCTCGGCGATCTTCGGGTTCGACGTCAGCGTCGACAGCAGTCCAAGCGCCCCTTTCGCATTCAGCCACGCGAACGCTGACGGGTGGAGTCCGGCAGATGACGGGAGCTGGCCGAGGAACTCCGGCGACCAGACGAGCGGGGAGCCGCCGTTCCGGGTCGCGATGGCACGCTCGGCGACGCCGCGATCGGAGCCCGCCACCAGGTAACCTCGATCGTAGGTCCACACGATCCCGATCGGAAGTCCTCCCGGTTTCATCGTGTTCCACGTGCGTCCGCCCGCGCTCTCCTGCTGGAGCACGATTCGCTTGGCCTGTTCGTCAGGCCCGAGCTCCGCGTTGAACGCGTCCACCAGCTTCCCGAGGGAGCTGTCGATCATCGCCGGATCGTTGGCCAGGCTCGCCATGAACCACGTCGGGCCGCTGGTCGACAGTCCCGTGACTGCCAGCGCCGCCTCGGTGCCCAACGCTCCCGCCAGATTCTGCACGAAGCCGGCGCCAAGCTTCTCGTCGAGGGTGGTCATGTTGCGTTCGAAGTTCGGGTCCGACCTGGTGATCTGCGCGGCGAATTCCTCGAACAGCTGCAGGGGTTCGCGGGTCGACACGTAGCCGGCGAGGAGGACATCTGCCGGCAGATACTCGGCCGCGCCGCCGGACCCGGCGTCAGCCAGCCACGACCCCATGCCTGTTCGTGCGCCCTCGAACGCGAACGTGACCTCGTTCTCGATCGCACCCGCAGGAGCACGCTGTTCGAGAAAGACGTACTTCATCCCAATCATGCCGGCGAGCTCGACCGGGGGCGCATCGTCTCCGGACGCCGTCCTGACCACTGGCGCCACGTCCATTCCGATAAGCCAACCGACGCCACGCTGGTACCGATTCCCGAGGGCTGCCGCAAATGGCGAGCCGGAAGCCTGCCCCAGATGAGCGAGGGCCCACGCGAGGTTCGCCGACGAGCTCGACACGATCACCACATCATCGGAAACCGAATACGCGGGGGGAGCTTCGCCCGCCGCGGCGAAAAGTCCTGCCAGCGCACTCGAGAGCTCCTCCCGCTTTCCCGGTCGCACGCCGGCCATCACGATCGGCACTGCCTCGCCGGTCCCGGGGAGACTGGCGCAGAAGACGATTTCGTCCCCGAGCAGCGGGTTCACGGTCTGGATCTGATCGGTCAATTGTCTCAACAGCTGTCCCGTCTCGGAATTCCACCACGCGGAGAACGCCGCGTTCTGCGCCGACTGCTCCTCGGCGAGGGAAAGGGCCCGGCCGATCGTGACGCCCGGATTCGGGATCGTCCCATAGACAACGGCGCCCGCGGGGAGCGACGAAAGAAGGGTCGACTGGGTCCTCAGCTCGGCGGGGAAATTCAGCTCGCGTTCGATCTTCACGAGCGACGAGAGCAGCTCCAGGTAGGAATCCGCCTCGGGGCTCCAGGAGACCGCGCTGGCTACCGAGCTCGCCAGCGCCGGCATCGACGCGGCCTGCTGGCCCGGGCTCAGAAGCCGTTCCTGACCGGGCTGGTTCACCGCCACCGACCCCTCGACCACCGAGACCACCGAGCCCCCCAGGCCGGCGGACACCGCGAAGACGGTTCCCTTCACCGAGGCAATGGAATCCCGGGTCAGCACTCGAAGGTGACCGCGGCGTTGTTTCGCGGCCCGGACGATGATGTCGCCACGCTGGAGGTGAATCGCCTGGCCGCTCCAGGCGGCGGTCACGAACAGCTCCGTTCGCTCGTTGACGTCCACCATCGATCCGTCGGCGAGCCGCAGCATGGCGTGGGCTCCCGGACCCGTCCGGACCGACTCGTGTTCGCCGATCTCGGCGCCGGCGTCGAGAGAGCCCATGGGCAGGCGGTGCAAGCCACCGTTGGCGGACACGACCGTCGCTCGCGGGCCGCCCGGAGCCATCATGCCGTCGATGGTGTCGCGTCCGACGTACAGGATCGACATGAGCACTGCGGCTGCGGCACCCAGGGCTCCCCATCGCATCCACCGGGACGAGGACCCGCCTTCGCCAAGGCTACGGCGAGGCATCGCGACGATCGTCCGTTCGCCCTTCAACTCGGCGACCCGGGCGCGACAGCCGGGGCAGCGACCGAGATGGTCTTCCACCAGGATCCGGCGGCTGTCCCCCAGCTCGTTGGCCAGATACGCGGGCAAGTCCAGCCGGAACTCGGCACACGTGGCGCTGACAGTGCTCGTCATCGTGTCCCAGACGCGCGCGCGCGCCGCCTCGAGCGTCCCGGCGTCAACGTATTCGTCTTTCATTTCCTGAAGTGCTCGGTCCAGACTGTTCTGGGACATCACGGAATCTCCTGTCTAACTCTGATCCGAGGGGCTTCGCCCCTCGGACTCCCCTACATCCGCCTTCGCGCGAAGCGCTACGGCGAGACCTCGCCGAAGCCTCGGCGGCGGCGGGCGCTCTCTCGCGCGCCGCTTCGCCGGCACGCTCCTTTCGCGTGGCCCGCTCGCGGCGCTCGCTCGCACTCGCGCTGCCTAGCGTTGCATCTCAGCTTGTAGCCGCTGCCGGATTCGGTGGAGCCTGACGGATACGTTGTTCTTCTCCATCTCGAACATCGCCGCGAGTTCCTCGATCGACAGCCCCTCGACGTGACGCAGCAGGAACAGGGTGGCGTCCTCGCGTTCCAGGATGGCCAGCGCACGCCGAAGCCGCTCTTTCAGATCCAACTGGGGCCGGACGGCGACGAAGGGGGCCTCAGGGTCGTAGCCCGACTCCGCACGAAGCTCGCGGCGGCGCAGCACGTCGACCGCGGCGTTGACGGCTGCCCGCCGGAAGTAGGCGGCCGGCAGCGCAACCTCCTCGACGTCTCCACCCCCGGCCATGACACGCAGGAAGACGGTTTGCAGGACGTCCTCGGCATCGGCCGGATTTCCGGTGACGCGCAGGGCCGCGCGGAATACCGCCTCGTAATGCCGCTCGTAGAGCGCGGCAAACCCCGCCACCGGGGTCCTGGAACGCATTGGGATGGGCAGCTCGACGATTTGCGTGATGGCTGTGGTCACCTCGTCCCGTCTCACTAACCTAGACGCACGAGGAGGCCGACTATTACACGCGGCCTGCGGAAACCCGCGGATTTATCGACCCGCGCTATTGGTATTGACGATATTCGATAAAGCCTGCCCGGTGGGGCGGGCGTCCCCTTGGTGCGCCGTCAGCGCTGCGGCCTGATGGCGTAGATGTTGTGCAGCCCGCGGAAAATGATCAGTCCATCGGAGATTGCCGGCGTCGCCATCAGGACCTCGCCGATTGCGTTCTTTGCCAGCTCTTCGTACTCGGGACCTGCCTTGATGACGTAGACGTCACCGTCTTCGCTCGAACAGTAGATCTTCCCGTCAGCGGCCACCGGCGACGCGCTGAACGAGCCACCCGTGCCCATGCGCTTCTGGTAAATCTGTTCACCCGTCGCAACCTTGTAGGTGGCGAGCACGCCGTTGTTCAGCAGCACGTACAGCTGGTCGCCGTAGACGACGGGCGTCGGAATGTAGGGACCGCCGCGGGTCGTGCTCCACGACACGAAATCGCTCGTCGTGGCCTTGTTCTGGAGCGTGATGTCGCCGGTCGCGCCAGGCTTGATTGCGAAAATCGGCTGCACGCCGCGGTAGCCGTTCGTAATGATCACGATGCCCGGTCCGATGACCGGGGTCGGGATGGCGATCTCGGAGTTGCCCGAATATCGCCACAGCTCCTTGCCTGTCATCGGATCGTAGCCGCGCGTGAACCCGGTCGCCTGCGTAACGAGCTCTGCCCGGCCGTCGGCCTCGAAGATCGTCGGGGTCGACCAGGAGGGGATCTCCTCGCGCGCGGTGCGCCAGACTTCCTTGCCGGTGGCGGTGTCGAACGCCGCGAGAAACGAGTTGCGCTGGATGTCGCACTGCACGATGACGAGGTTCTTGTAGATGATCGGCGAGCTCCCGAGACCCCACTCGTAATCCGGATCGAAGAACCACCCGCTGTTCAGCACGCCGAGATCCTTGCGCCAGAGCAGCTTTCCGTCGAAGTCGTACGCGTACAGCCCCTCCGATCCGAAGGAGACAATGACGTGGCGCCCGTCAGTCACGGGCGTCGCGGACGCCTGGCTCGATTTGGGATGGCGCTTGGTTCTTGGAATGCCTTCGTAGGCGACCGTGTCCCAGAGAATCTTGCCCGACTTCTTGTCGAGTGCCAGCAGCCGCCACGTGTGTTTCGATGAATCGTTCACCGGTTCGACATCGCCGTACAACCCGGTGCGGATCGTCTGCTTGGGATCGCTGCTGACGGCGGTGGACACGAAGACGCGATCGCCCCAGACAATCGGGCTCGAGACGGCGATGCCGGGCACCGGCGTCTTCCACGCGACGTTCGTGCCGCCAGGGCCGTTCCACGTGACCGCCGTCGGCGTGCCATCGGCAACGCCTGCGGCATTCGCGCCGCGGAACGAGGGCCAGTGCTGCGCGGAGAGCGAGACGCAGAAGAAGGTCAGGCACACGCTCGCGGTCAGACCGACGCGGAAGCCGCGGATCATCACTTCTCCTCCATCTTCGTGTAGACGATCGGGTTGCCCTGAGGCGGCACGATCGTCATGCCGGCGACCTTGTCCGCCTCGACCTTGAATGTCACCGACAGCCCACCCATCCCGACGGTGCGGAACGTCATCGCATCCTTCGCCACGAGAGGCGTCCGTTGCGCGGGCGGCGCGGCAGCGGGTCCGAGCGAAAGTCTCATATCGGCAACCGCGATCACCAGTTCGTTGCCTCCGGCATTCCGGTAGCTGCCCGCGAAGCGCTGGAGGTCGGCGGCGCTCATCTTGAACTCCTCGGGCAGCCTGGCACCCGCCTGCTCCAGGATGGCGACGATCTCGGTCTTCTTCTCCGACTTCGCCTCCTCGAGCGCTTCCGACAGTTTCGCGGCAGGGACGCCGCCGCTGTCCAGAATGAACTTCACGAGCGGCGCGTCGCCGGCATCAATCGCGCCGCCCAGGGCGGCGTCCTTGCCCGGCGCGCCCTTCGCGATGAGCAGCTTCGCGATTTCGGTGTGTTCCGGCCTCCGTTTCTGGGCCGGACTGACGGCAAGCATCAGCGGCGTGAATCCATAGAACGAATCCTTCGCGGCGAGATCGGCCCCCTTCTCGAGCAGGGTTCTCACCACCTCCACATGACCGTGATCGCACGCGTAGAACAACGCGGTCGCGTTGTAGCGGTACTTGGTATTGACGTCGACGCCCTCGTCGATCAGCCTCCTGACCGTCGCGGCATCGCCCTTGCGGGCGGCGTCCTGCAGCTGCTCCGCCTTCGTGAGCGGCGGGGCCTGCCCGAGCGCAACCAGTGCGACGAGAGTAATCAGCAGCATGCGCCTTCCTCGTGCCCGTGAAACCGACGGATGCGGAACGTGTCGTTGGGGCATCCATTAGGAATCAAGCCACGACGAGCGTCAAGCCGGTGGCCACCAAACGCTCGTAGTCTCTGAGCTTCGGGAGCCGACCCCTTTCGCGACGTGCGGGGCGGCTTCGTTACCTCTGCCGCGGTCGTCACGCCAAAGCTGGCACCGCTAACAGTCAGAGGCGTTCGCGCGTCTTGGGCTGTATGTCTCTCAGTTTCCGATCGAGAAAGGTCGGGTGCTAAATGACGAAGCGCATGCTCAGCGGTTTGGCGGTCGTGGGAGTGATGACGGCCCTGGCCACGGACGTTCTTCGCGCCAGCGATCCTATCGGGGTGTACGCGATCGTGGACAAGGTGGTCGTGGAACCGGCGGGCGGCACGCCGCAAAGGATTCAGATTTGGGGAGCGTTCGCGATCGCACAGCCGGACAACCCCGACGATTACGGGGCGGCCCAGCGCGGCTACCTGTATTTCAGCTGCCCGCAGGGGCAGGCGGAAGTCTGTCGCAGCGAATGGTCCGATGTACAGTCGGTCGCCGGCAAGTCGACGGGAATCGGGTTCGGCGCCCGCCGTCTCAACAACGGACGCGTGCGAAAGACCGATGAAAAGCCAGCGTCGCCGGACGAGTACCCGATTCGGATGGGTGTCGTGCGGGTGACCGGGCGGCCGGGGCAGAACGAGACCGTCGCCAGACTGAAGACCGCACTCCGCGAGCGCTGACGAAGGGGAACGCCGATGGCCGGCATCATCTCCCTTCGACGGGCTCAGGGCGGGCCCCTTCGGCAGGCTCAGGGCAGGCCCCTTCGACAGGCTCAGGGCAGGGCGTCGCAGCCGAGGGGGGCGCTCCGCCATTCATCCTGGGACGGAGTGCTTGTCGCGCTCTCGGTGGTCCACCTGCTGGTCCTCGTGCGGGCGCCGTCCATCCCGGTGATTGGCATCGCCCTCTGGTGGAACGCGAACACGATCGCGCACAACTTCATTCACTGCCCGTTCTTCCGCTCGCGGGGGCTGAACCGGGCGTTCTCGATCTACTCGAGCGCGCTGCTCGGGATTCCACAGGGACTGTGGCGGGACAGGCATCTGCGGCATCACGCAGGTGTCGATCGGCCGCTCCGATGGACCGCCGGCATGCTCGTCGAAACCGCGGTCGTCGGCGCGGTGTGGACGGCGCTGGCGTTCGTGGCTCCGGTGTTCTTCGTCAGCGTCTACCTCCCTGGCTACGCGCTGGGCATCGCCCTGTGCTGGCTGCAGGGGCATTTCGAGCACGTGGGCGGGACGACCAGTCACTACGGCCGGCTCTATAACTGGCTGTTCTTCAACGACGGGTATCACGTGGAGCATCACCTGCGGCCGGGCGAGCATTGGTCGCACCTGTCCCGGCTGCCCCGGGCCGGCGCGCGCACGAGCCAGTGGCCGCCGGTGCTTCGCTGGATCGATTCGGCGGTTCCTGCGGCGCTGGAGTGGCTCGAACGGCGGGTCCTGCGATCGGCGTGGCTGCAACGGTTCGTCCTGCGCGCGCACGCACGCGCATTCCGCGCACTGCTGCCGCTCATGCCCTCTCCCCGCCGGGTGACCATCGTCGGGGGCGGCCTGTTCCCGCGCACGGCACTGGCACTGCGCCAGTTGCTGCCCGACGCCACCCTGACCATCGTCGATGCCCAACCCGCCAACCTGGAGACGGCGCGTGCGTTCGTCGATGGCGTCACGCTGCGGCACCAGATGTTCGATGCCGCGACGCCGGACGGCGGGGATCTCGTGGTCATTCCACTGTCGTTCATCGGCGATCGCGCACGGGTCTACGAGCATCCGCCGGCGCCGGCGGTCCTCGTGCACGACTGGATCTGGAGGGCGCGCGGCGACAGCGCAACCGTGTCGTGGATGCTGCTCAAACGGCTGAATCTCGTGCGCCGCTGAGGGCCGCGTGCCTGCTGGCGACGCTGATCGCCGCCAAGGCGATCACGCTCGTCGGCACCGGTGTGCCGGTGTCGGTGTGGGCGCTCGCCTACATCTGGCAGGACGTGCTGATTGCCGGAGTCTTCTTCCTGGTTGATGCATCGCTGAAGCGCGAGCGGATCGGCTGGGCGCTGTACGCGGCGACCGTCGTGTACGTCGCCATCAACGTCCCGGTCACCCGGGTGCTCTCGACGCCCCTGACCTGGACGATCATCCGCGCGGCTGGCGGACCGCTTGCAGACTCGATCGCGCACTACGTCACACCGCGCAACCTGGCGGCGCTCGCGGTGCCGTTGATCGCCGGGACCGCGCTGCCCTGGTTCTTTCGCACGCGGACGATTGCCATCGGCATGCGCACGATCGGCGTCGGGACCGTCGTGGCTGCCGTCGGATGCGCCGGTGTCGCGTACGTCGACACCCGCGGACTCCACCGCAGCGCAGTAGGCGCGCTCGTCGCCACCAGCGTTCCGCGCGTCGCCGCCGCGCCCGGAACCGTCGACTGGCGGTCGAGCCCGTACGCCGCGACATCATCACGAGAGAGCCTGATGCACCTCGCGGGCTCGCTCGCCGGCCGGAACGTCGTGCTGATCGTGCTCGAATCGACAGCGTCGCGCCACCTCGGCCTCTACGGCGCGCCCGCCGATCCGATGCCACATCTCACCAGCCTCGCGCGCGACAGCATCGTCTTCAATCGCGCGTACTCCGTGTATCCCGAAAGCATCAAAGGACTCTTCGCGACGCTGTGCTCGAGGTATCCCGCTTTCGATGTGCCGCCCGAGGTACTGCGCGACGTCCCTTGCGCATCGCTCGCCCGCATCTTGAAGGATGCCGGCTACCGGACGTCGTTGTTTCATTCGGGACGGTTCATGTACCTCGGCATGGAGGCCGTCATCCGGGATCGCGGCTTCGATCTGCTGGAAGATGCCGGGGCGATTGGCGGCCGTGTCGACTCGAGCTTCGGTGTCGACGAAGCGTCGACGGTCGATCGGATGCTCGGCTGGGTCGATTCGCTGGAACGGAAGGATCGTTTCTTCCTCACCTACCTCCCGATCGCCGGTCACCATCCATATGCGTCAGAGGGCGGCGGACCGTTCGAAGGCAGCGGGGACTTTCCCGCCTACCTCAATGCGTTGCATGAAGGAGACGCCGCCCTCGGAAAACTCCTTCGAGGTCTGCGCGAGCGGCGGCTGGACGAGCACACGCTGTTCATCGTGTTCGGCGATCACGGCGAGGCGTTTGGCGAGCACCCCGGGAATTTCGCGCACACGCTGTTCATCTACGACGAGAACGTCCGCGTGCCCTATTTCATCGCCGCGCCCGGACGGATCGCCGGGCAGGTTCGCGTGGACCGTCCGGCCAGCATCATCGACACCGCGCCCACCGTGCTCGATCTGCTCGGCCTCGGCGAACCGGCCGCCTATCAGGGCACGTCGCTGCTCCGTCCGAATTCACGCATGGCGCTGTTCTACACCGACTATTCGCTGGGATGGCTCGGGCTCACGGATGCGTGCTGGAAATATCTTCACGAGCTGGACACCGGCCGGTCGCAACTGTTCGAGACGTGCACCGATCCGATGGAGCGCCACGATCGCGCGCGCGAGTTCCCGGACCGGGTTGCCGCCTACCGTGAGCGGCTGAAGGCGTGGGCCGCGGCACAGAAGGATGCGGTCGAACGGCGCCTCGGGCCTGCTCCGCAGCGAGGATCGATCTCTGGCCTGTGGCGGACTCGCGCGCAACGGTCGGCAGAACTATGATGGCGTGTGGCTGACCCTCCAGGCGCGATCGACCACTGGGCCTTCTTCCGCTCCGGCGCCGGCGCCACGATCCTGTTCGTGCTCCTCACCCTGATCATGACGTGGCCCCAGGCCGTCGTCCTCGAGACGCACGCTTTCGATCATCAGGACGTGTTCTTCAATTTGTGGCGCCTGCGTTGGATCGCGCATGCGCTCTCGACATCACCCGCCGAGCTGTTCAACGGCAATATCTTCGAGCCGGATCGCGGCGTGCTCGCGTACTCGGATGCGATGCTGGTCGAGGGTGTCCTCGCGGCCCCCTTGCTGTGGGCCGGCGTGCCCCCGGTGCTGGTCCACAACCTCATGCTGCTCGGCGCGATCGTCGCGTCGGGCGTCGGCAGCTTCGTGCTTGCCCGCCACCTCACCGGCAGCACGGGGGGCGCCGTTGCGGCCGGCGTGATCTTCGCGTTCGCGCCGTACCGGTTCGAGCACTACATGCACCTGGAGCTGCAGTGGACAGTGTGGAGCCCGTGGGCGTTCTGGGCCCTGCAGCGGACCATCGAAACGGCATCGATCAGATTCGGACTGCTCACCGGGCTGTTCCTCGCGCTGCAGATGACCTCGAGCGTCTACTACGGTGTGTTTCTCTTCCTCCTGATCGCGGCCGTCGCGCTGCTCCAGTTGCTGACATTGCGCGGTCGTCGGCTGGTCCGAAGCGGGCGCGCACTCGTCCTGGGGACGGCGCTTGCGGCATCGGTGTCAGGGGTGTATTCGATTCCCTACACGGCGGCGGCGGCGCGCGTCGGCATGCGGCCGGCGGATCAGGTCAAAGAAAACAGTGCGGAGCCGGGAGATTATCGCGTCGCAACGCCCACCAATGTTCTGTACGGTTCGATGTACGCAGGCGCTAACGAGCGGCGCCTGTTTCCGGGCATCCTGCCGCCGCTCCTGGCGCTCGCCGGGTTGCTGCTCGTGCCGCCCACGACTCCCGCGATTGCCTATCTGATCGGACTCGTCCTTGCGTTCGAACTCTCTCTCGGCGCGAACGGCGTGCTGTATCCGTTGCTGTATGAGTACGTCGGTGTGTTCCGCGGTCTGCGCGCGCCGGCCAGAGCGTCGGCGTTCTGCCTCTTGTTCCTCGGTGTGCTCGCGGCCTACGGAACGGCCGCACTCACGGCCGCGATGACCACGTGGAAACGGCGTGCGGCTGCAGCACTGATATGCACCATTCTCCTGCTCGAGTATCGAGTTGGCTCGCTCCCTCTCGTGGCCTACCACAACGAGCCCCCGCCCCTGTACAGGCTGCTCGCGACCCTTCCTCGCGGCGTCGTCGCGGAGTTCCCGATGGCCAGGCTCGACTGGGCGCCGAACCACGATCCTCGGTTCGAGTACATGTCGACGTTCCACTGGATGCCGATCCTGAACGGGTACAGTGGGTTCTATCCACCGTCCTATCTCCGCCGCCTCGCACGCCTGGCGCGGTTTCCCGACGAAGCGTCTGTCGCGTCATTGCGACGCGAGAACGTCAGGTACGTCATCGTGCACGATGACAAGAAGTATCCGGGCTGGGAACGCATCCGGATCGTTGAACGCCTGCTGTTCCTCGACCTGAAACGGCTAGGAGACTTCAACGATGGATGGGGTGTCGGGACAGTGATGGAGCTGAAGTGACTGCTCACGGCATCCAGATCCGGCCGGGATCCGTGTCAACGGGCCTCGAAGCCGTCCAGATGGAGGCGCTTGGTCAGCTTGTCCCGCAGCACACAGAAGTTTGCCTCGATGAACTTCGGGAGGAGGCTCTCCTGGCTGCTGTGCACATAATAGCGATTCAGGCCGTCGTCCATGGCGAAGATGTAGCCGTTGTCGATCAGGATCGACTCCCACAGGTGATGTGTGGCCACTTCGGTGAGCGGGGCCGTGGACTCCGCCATGATGACCCGCGGGTGATATCGCTTGAAGTCGACGCTCGAGAACACCTGCTTCTCGAAGCCTTCGACATCGACGTTGATGAAGGTGATTTCAGGCCTGTCCTTCGCATGCTCGTCGAGCACCGTGTTCAACGTGGTCACCGGAATTTTGATCTTCGCGAATTCGAACCCCTTGACCCGGTGTGACGCCGCGATTTTCGCACTCAGGGTCGAGAGGCCGGACGCTTCGTGGAGACCCTTGTAGAAGGTCAGTGCGCCTGGCCGATCCGAGATCGCCACACCTAGATTCGTGTCTTCGGGCCTTGATTTGTTCAGCTTCTCGACCAGTTCCGGAATCGGCTCGATGTTGATGCCGCGCCAGCCGGCCAGGTAGAAGTACTTGGTGACGCTACTCTTGTCGGGATCGTTGGCGCCGACATCGACGTAGAAGCCACTCTTCTGATCCTTGAAGACGTACCCAAGGATGTAGTCCTCATAGAACTGAGCGTAGTACGTGGGGCCGTCGCCGAAGACGCCGCGCGTCGGGCACGGAATCGTGATCGCGGCGTTGTCGGCGGTCGCGGGCGCCGCGGGCAGGGCGGCTGGTGCCGGCTCGGCGGCAGACTTCGCCGGTTCACCGCATCCCGCGAGGAACGCGCCCATTATCAGTGCGAAGATCGCGACAACACGAATCGGTCGACCGATGCGTAACGGGTCGACGCGAGCGCAATTCGAGTGGGTTGGCGGCGCCGTCACGGATGTGATGGGCATGGGTGCACCGGAGTGTACTCTGTCACCGGAACCAGTGCGCCAGTCCCGTCATGAAGTTCTCCGGTGAGACAGGCACCAGGAGCCCTGGACACGCTGGCGCAAGCCATCGTCCGGGTCCGGTTGTCTCAAGGCAACCCTCGGCGGGCGCCGAGCGGCTCGAGCAGCCTCAGGTCCTTGGCCTTCAGCGCGCGATAGCAGTCGGGCAGGTCGAAGTCGACCAGCACGCCGGGCGGCAGGGCAGACAGCGGCCAGTTGTAGTCGGGTGATTCGGCAATCTCCGCATAGGAGGCGGGTGGGTGCTTCAGCGTCACTCGCGTCACGTGCGGCGAGAGCAGCGCCGCGAACGCCGCCGGCGCGGCGCCCTGACCCCGCGCGGCAAGGTGTACCTGGTCGTAGTTCCATCCCGCGAGCCAGTCGAGAACCCTGAGCACGTCAAAGGTCCGCTGGCCGATGTACGGATAGTCGAGCAGGAGCCCGTGCGAGGAATAGAAATAGTCGGTGTTGTACTCGTCGGAGTTGTTCAGGCTGGTGGTCTGCGGGGTCGACTCGCCGATGCCGCGCACGTCGCACGTATGGAACGCGGCTTCGGGATCGGCCTCGATCAGCTCTCGTATCAGCGGCTCGCTGCGCAGTTCGGCGTCGGCTGACTGGTCGGAGACATACAGGATCGCCTTCTTCGTCTCGCGCGGCGGCCTCGAGAGGAGCGGCTCCCTCGTGAGTCTATAGACGAGGGCGTGCACGCCTCGATCGGTCTCCACCATGTACGGCAGCGCGTGACGCATCGGGTACTTGCGGTCGGGCAGCGGTCGCAGGATGCGGAACTCGGGCACACCGCTGCGCTTGGGCAGTCTGAGGCTGCGTGCGACCGTCCGGCCGAGCGCCGCAGCGTCGACAGTGCCTCGCGTTGACGCCAGCAGCTTCGATTTGTCGCGAGTGAAGTCTTGAATGGGCTTCGAGCGCAGCGCGGCGACCTGGCCCTGAGGCGTGCACCAGAGCGTCTCGTCCTTCTCCAGCACCAGCTTCGGCTCGGTCGTGGCATCGGAGATGCCGGTGCAGCGATTGAACCATCGGTACATCGCCTCGCGGTTCTCCTGCGAGTAGCCGTGGTAGGTGGGCCCGATGAAGTACGCGACGTTGTCCTCCGCGCCGAGGAGCCGGTAGAGTCGCTTCAGCCGCCCGTACGCGGCTTCGTTGCCGCGCGCGTCGAAGTAATCCTTCTCCTTGGCGAGGATGATGACCGGCTTCGGCGCGAGGGCGGCGAGAAAGTCTTCGTGATCGAGACCGAGCGCGAGCGCGCGCGGCGGGATCTGCTCGATATCGGCGCCGAGCTCGTTCTCCATGTTTCGCCGCAGCTCGGTCACGAAGCAGCTCGGCGCGGCCATCGTCCACCGATCGTCCAGGCCGCACAGCCACGTGGTCATCGTGCCGCCGCCCGAGTTACCCGTGATCCCGAGATGGCGCGTGTCGACCTCCTTGCGCGTGACCAGATAGTCGAGCGCGCGGACCGCGTCCCACGCGCGCCACGTGCAGAAGCGTTCATCCACGAG
>Ga0111538_10002949_pt1 | contig 23858 bp, 20 predicted proteins | sample SoiMethybrSBSTD1_FD_79669 | JGI IMG/M metagenome (GOLD analysis project Ga0111538, IMG submission 79669) | Bulk soil microbial communities from a Populus tree surrounding site in Tennessee, USA - Soil MetaG P. TD hybrid SBSTD1 (version 2)... | ecosystem: Environmental > Terrestrial > Soil >...
GGCCGATCCCGAGACCGGCATGCTGTACGTCGCGTCGCAGACGAGCCTGACCGTGTTCGGCGTGAACCCGGCCGGCGATCGCTCCGACATTCGTTATCTGTTCGTCAATGGCGAAGCGCCGCGGCCGATGGGGCTGCCGCTCGTGAAGCCGCCGTACGGCCGCATCACCGCAATCGACATGAACAGTGGCGAGCACCGTTGGATGGCCGTCAACGGTGATACGCCCGACGACATCAAGAACAACCCGGCGCTCGCGGGAGTCACTATTCCGACGACCGGCAAGGCGAGCCGCGCCGTGCTGCTCGTCACGAAGACGCTGCTGTTCGCGGGCGAGGGCTACGGCGGCGCGCCGATCTTGCGCGCCTACAACAAAGCGACGGGCGCCGTCGTCGCTGAGCTGCCGCTGCCGGGCGCGGCGAGCAGCAAGCCAATGACCTACATGCTGAACGGCAAGCAGTACGTCGTGCTCGCCGTCGGCCGCGACACGCCGGCCGAGTTGATCGCCTTCGCCTTGGAGTAAACGTGTCGAATTCGGCAATCGAGCTCAGTGCGGTTACGAAGACGTTCGCGGGTCTCACGGCGGTCGATAAGCTGGATCTGCAGATCCCGCGCGGCGCGCTGTACGGCTTCATCGGTCCGAACGGCGCCGGCAAGACGACGACGATCCGCATGATCATGTCGATTCTGCTGCCGGACGCGGGCAACTTGCGGGTACTGGGTCTACCGTCGGCGCTCGAGGCGAAGGACCGCATCGGTTATCTGCCGGAGGAGCGCGGCCTCTATCGCAAGATGAAGGTCGCGCCTTATTTGATGTTCATCGCGAAGCTGAAGGGCGTCTCCGAGCGCGGCTTGAAAGAGCGCGTGTACGCGGCGATCGAGCGGATCGGGCTCAAGGGCGTCGAGAACAAACGCTGCGAGGAGCTCTCGAAGGGCATGTCGCAGAAGATTCAGATTCTCGCGGCGATCATTCACGAGCCCGCGCTGCTGATCCTCGACGAGCCGTTCAGCGGTCTCGATCCCGTCAGCACGCGTCTCTTGAAGGACTTGATCCTCGCGGAGCATCGGCGCGGCGCGACAGTGCTGTTCTCGACGCACGTGATGCCGCAGGCCGAGGAGATCTGCGACCACGTCGTCATGATCCATCGCGGCCACAAGGTGCTCGACGATCCTGTCCGTACGATTCTGCGGCCGCACGATTCGCGCGCGCTGACGTTCGAGCCGCTCGACGGGCAGATCGACCTCGGCGCGCTGCACGCGCTCCCCGAGGTCGAGCGCTGCATTGCCGTCAACGGTCACTACGAGATCGGGCTGCGCGACGGCGTGAGCGCCTCCGCGGCGATGCGCTCAGTGCTCGGAGTCGTGCCCGCCGCGCGCATCGAGCTCAAGCGGCGCAGCCTCGAGGACGTGTTCGTCTCGATCGCCGGACCGGACCGCGGCTCCGCCGGTGGGGCGAACGGTAAGGCGGTGGCGGCATGAGCAAGGTCTGGCAGATCGCGGTGCGAGAGTTCGTCGCCACGGTGTTCACGAAAGGTTTCCTCATCGGGCTGCTGATCGTGCCGTTGATCGGCGTCGTGCTCGTGACTATCGGACCGCGCCTTTTCGGCGATCGCAATCGGACGGTCGAAGGCGAGATCGCCGTCATCGATCCGACCGGCGTCGTGCTGCCGCAGGTGCGCTCCGTCATCTCGGCGCGGCGCTCGCCCGTCGCGGTCACCGAGCTGATCGAGCGCGCGCGCGCCGGCGACGCGAGCGACATGGTGCTGAACGCGCTCGGCGCGGCGACGCGGCTCACGCTCGTCGAAAGACCCGCGGGCGCCGACGTCGAGCAAGAGAAGCTTTGGCTCAACGAGCCGATGCCGGCAGCGCCGCATCTCGCTCTTATTGTGGTGCACGCGAACGCGGTCGAGCCGACGCTGGGGTCTTCGAATCTCGGCAGCTATGACCTGTACGTGCCCCCGCGCCTCGACAACCGTGTGGAGATCGCGGTCCAGGGCGTCATGCGCGAAGCGATCATCGACGCGCGCACCGACGTGCGGGACCTGAACCGCACCGAGCTGTCGCTGATCATGTCGGTGCCGCGCGTGCGCTCCACGACGGTCGGCGCAGATGGCGAGCGGAACACGGTGTTCGGTCTCAACATCGTGATACCCGCGGCGTTCATGGGCCTGCTCATCATGGGCGTCATGTTCGCGGGGCAGGGCATGCTGACGACGACGGTCGAGGAGAAATCGAATCGCGTCATCGAGGTGCTGCTGTCGGCCGTCTCGCCGATGCAGCTCATGGGCGGCAAGCTGCTCGGCCACATGGGCATCAGCCTCCTCGCGATGAGCCTGTACCTCGGGTTCGGCCTCGTCGCGCTGACGACGTTCTCGTTGTTCGGCTTGCTCGACGTCAAGCTGATCCTCTATCTGATGATCTTTTACCTCATCGCCTTCTTCACGATCGGCTCGCTGATGATGGCCATCGGCTCGGCTGCCAACGAGATGCGCGAGGCGCAGCAGCTGATGATGCCGTTGATGCTCGCGATGATGCTGCCATGGATGCTCTGGTGGCCGATGGTGCAAAACCCGAATTCGACGCTTGCCGTCGCCGTGAGCTTCGTGCCGCCGATCAATTCGTTCGGCATGCTGCTGCGCCTCGCGTCGGCCGAGCCGCCACCGGCGTGGCAGGTCTGGTTGTCGATCGGCATCGGCGTCGCAGGCGCTTTCGCCGCGCTCTGGGTCGCGGCCAAGGTGTTCCGCGTCGGCATTCTGATGTTCGGCAAGGCGCCGGATATGAAGACGCTCGTGGCGTGGGTGCGCGCCGCCTAGATGCACCTCGTCATGTTCGACATCGACGGCACGCTCGTCGATTCGGCGGGTTTGCGATAGCGAGCTGTACGTCGAGGCCGTGCGCAGCGTCCTGACCTCTCGCGCCTCGGGTTGGTCGATGTCGCGCTTGCGTCTTGAGTAGGAGAGGGGGATGAGTCGATCGCAATGGCTAGCAGTGCTGGGAATCGTCGGCGCAGGGCTCGGGACTCCCGCGGCACTGGCGCACCACAGCGTGTCGGCTTGGTTCGACACGACGGCGACAGCGGAGATTGAAGGCGTCGTCACGGAGTTCCGCTGGCAGAATCCGCACGTCGTGCTCACGATGCGCGTCGCCGGAGACACGGGCGAGTCGCTGTGGGAGATCGAGACGTTGTCGATCAGCGGCATCAGCCGCTGGGGTATCACGCACGATCTCTTCAGTGTCGGCGATCGCTTGCGCGTCGCCGGTAATCCCGCCCGGCGCGGCGAGAACAACATCTTCGTCCGCAACATCTTGCTGCCGAGCGGCCGCGAGATCGTGCTCGGCGGAGCGGCGCGCTGGTCGACGGATACGCTGCGCGGCAGCGAGCTGTTACAAGCGAGCGAAGGCGACGCGTCGCGTCCCGAGCTCGGTCTGTTCCGCACCTGGAGCACGGGCTCGGTGAACGGCGTGCTGTTCCCCGAGGCTGTCACCGCTAATTTCGATTTCGGACGTTACCCGCTGACGCCGGCCGCGAAGGCCGCACTCGCGGCGTTCGACTTCGAGACTGACGATCCGACCGTGAACTGCACGCCGAAAGGCATGCCGACGATCATGGAGCAGCCGTATCCGCTCGAGATCGTCGATCGCGGCGAGACGATCGAGCTGCTCATTGAGGAGTACGACACACGCCGCGTCGTGCACATGCGCGGCCCCGGTGTTGCGGCAGCCGCCACCGCGGCGCCAAACCGGCTCGGCTACTCGGTCGGCCGCTTCGACGGCACGACGCTCGTCGTCACGACGACGAAGTCGAGCTGGGGCAACTTCGATAGCGTCGGCATTCCGCTGTCCGCGGACGCCGTGCTCGAGGAGCGATTCACGCCTGCCGCCGACGGCAGCCGGCTCGACTACCTGCTGAAAGTCACGGACGCCGCAACGTTCACGGCGCCCGTGGAGCTCAAGAAGACCTGGATTTGGCGACCCGAGGTCACGCGCGGCGCGTACGAGTGCCGGCGCGCGAGCGGCCCTTAGGGCTTCGCGTCGGCGACGAGCCCGGCCTGCTCGATGCCGTGGGCGCAGACAGCCTCGTCTTCCTCGCCGGTGCCGCCGCTCGCGCCAACTGCGCCGAGAATCGCGCCGCTCGCGTCGCGAATCAGCACGCCGCCGATCTGCGGTAGGAACTTGCCGCCCGCTGTTGCGGCCAGCGCGACGAAAAAGTTCGGGTTGTCCTTTGCCCGGCCTGCGAGCGCGCGGCTCGACGCGCCCATGCCGACGGCGGCCCAGGCTTTGCCGGTCGCGACGTCGTAGCGGAACATGCTCGCGCCGTCCTCGCGCTGCATCGCTTTCAGGTGCCCCGCGTCGTCGAGCACGACGACCGTGACCGGCTTGATCTTCATCGCGCGCGCTTTTTCGAGCGCCTTGGCGACGATTTGATTGGCTTGTGCGAGGGTCAGCGTCGGCATGTCGTCTACTCCGTCAAGAAAGATCAAGGTTGAGCAGCATAACGGGCCATCCGGTATTGGCAAGGCGGCGTGGCCGTAGTGGCCGAGCGAGGCCACGTCTAGAATGACGCCCCGGGGCGAGCCTGCCGTTTCTAGGCTCAAGGATAAGAAGATTGCATGAGCACGCCGTGCATCATCACCGTCGCCATCACCGGGTCGGTGCCGACGAAGAAAGACAGTCCGGCAGTGCCGGTCACCGTGCCCGAGCAGATCGAATCGACGCACGCCGCTTACGAAGCCGGCGCCGCGCTCGTGCACGTGCACGTCCGCAACGACGACGGCACGACGACGTCGGATCCTGAGAAGTTCGAGCGTTTCCTGACCGGGATCCGCAAGCACTGCCCCGACATGATCGTGCAATTCTCGACGGGCGGGCGCAGCGGCATGGGCAAGGAGCGCGGCGGCATGCTGCACCTGAGACCCGAGATGGCGTCGCTGACGACGGGCTCCGTGAACTTCGCGAAGATCATCTACGAGAACCATCCGACGCTGATACACGACCTCGCGACCGGCATGCTCGAGAACGACATCAAGCCGGAGGTCGAGATCTTCGATCTCGCCATGCTCTACAACGCCGCCAAGCTCGTCGCCGACGGCTTGCTCAAAGCCCCCGTGCACGTGCAGTTCGTGCTCGGCATCCCGGGTGCGTTGCCCGCGGATCGTGCGGTGCTCGACTTCGAGCTCGCGCAGCTCGAAAGAGTGCTGCCCGGCGCGACGTGGACCGCGGCCGGCATCGGCCGGCATCAGCTCACCGTCAACGAGTGGGCGCTCGCGCTCGGCGGGCACTGCCGCACGGGGCTCGAGGACAACTTGCGCTTCGACAAAGAGCGGCTCGCGACGAGCAACGCTGAGCTCGTGAAACGCGTCGCCGAGCTCACGACGAGGTTCGGCCGCACGGTTGCGACGCCGGTCGAGGCGCGCCGGATTTTGGGGTTGCGCGCCGCCTGAGCCGGTCGTAGCGCGCGAAGGGGGGAGGCGGTGGAGCTCGTCTACGTTACGATCGTGTTGGCCCTGCTCGAGTACATGGTCATGGGCGGGCTCGTCGGCTTCGCGCGCGCCAAGTACAAGATCGCCGCACCCGCGATGACCGGGCATCCCGAGTTCGAGCGCACGAATCGCGTGCACGTGAACACGCTCGAGAACCTGATCATCTTCGTTCCGTCCGTCTGGATTTTCGGCGTCTACGTGAGCGCGCAGTGGGCTGCGATCCTCGGATTCTTCTTCGTCATCGCGCGACCCATCTATGCCGCCGGCTACTTGAGAGCGGCCGAGAAGCGCCACATCGGCGCCAGCATTACCGGGCTCGTCGAGGTCGTGCTCGTGGTCGGCAGCCTCGTCGGTCTCGCGCGAGCAATCGCTTAGTGCGGCGCGGCGTCGCTTCAGCCGCGAAGATCCTGACCTGCATCACTGCGTTCGTGACGGCCGCGAGCGCGGCCGCGCAGCCGAGTGTCGCGGGACCGCCGAGCGCGACGGGACCGGCGAGCGCCACGGCCCAAGGCGACGCGAAGACCCTGCAAATCGTACGACTCGCGGGCCCGCCCACGATCGATGGCGTGCTCGACGAGGCCACTTGGGCGAACGCAACGCTCGTCACGGACCTGCACCAACTCGATCCCGTCGAGTTTGCGCCGCCGTCGCAGCGATCTGAGATTCGCCTCTATTTCGACGACGACGCGCTCTACGTCGCGGCGCGGTTCTGGGACACGGAGGCCGACCGCATCACGGCGCAGGTGCTGCGCCAGGGCGAGGGGCTCGGCAGCGAGGACCGGTTCTCGGTGATCCTCGACCCGTACCTCGATCGGCGCAACGGCTACCGCTTTCAGGTCAACCCCAACGGCGTGCGTTGGGAAGCGCTCTATCAAGACACGACGAATCTCGAGAGCAATTGGGACGGCATCTGGCTCGGCGCCGCGACGCGCGACGAGCAAGGCTGGACCGCCGAGATGGCGATCCCGTTCAAGACGATTTCGTTCAACCCGAACAACAGCGATTGGGGCATCAACTTCGAGCGCACGATCCAACGTAACGGCGAAACCCTGGGATGGGTGTCGCGCAACAGGCAGATGAATCCCAGCGTCGCGGGCACGGCGAGCGGCTTCGAAGGGCTGAAGCAGGGGGCCGGCCTCGACATCGTGCCGTCGGTGTCGGTGCGCGAAGGCAAGCTCAACGCGACGGGCGAGACGACGACCGACACGGAGCCCTCGCTCGACGTGTTCTACAAATTGACGCCGTCGTTGAACGGCGCGCTGACGATCAATACGGATTTCTCCGCGACGGAAATCGACGATCGGCAAGTGAACCTCACGCGGTTCAGCCTGTTCTTCCCCGAGAAGCGCGACTTCTTCCTGCAAGACGCCGACATCTTCGAGTTCGGGCGCATCGGCAGCGGCGGCTTCAGCGGCGGCGGCCGCGGCGGTGGGGGCGGTGGGGGAGGCGGCGGCGGGGGAGGCGGTGGCGGAGGTGGCAACCCCGCGATTCCGGGCGCCGCGGCACAGAACGGCCGGCCGTTCTTCTCGCGCAAGATCGGCTTGAGCGCGACGGGGCAGGTCATCGACCTCGACTACGGTGCGAAGCTCTCGGGCCGCGAGGGACGCTGGAACTTGGGCGCGCTTGCGATCCGTCAGGACGACTTCGGTACGATCGAAGGCGACGACACGTTCGTCGCGCGCGTCGCGGCCAACGTGCTTGGCGAGTCGGCTGTCGGCATGATCGTGACGGACGGCGACCCGCAGTCGAACAACGACAGCAGCCTTGCGGGTGCCGACTTTCGGTATCGCAACTCGAGGGTACCCGGCAATCGTTTGCTCGAAGGGCAAGCGTGGTATCAGGAGTCCGACAACACGGGGCTCAACACGCGCACGGGCCTGGCGTTTACGGACGACGACAACCGCGCCTTCGGCGTTGGCATCGGCATGCCGAACAGCGTCGGTTTGCGCGGCGGCTTCAGCTCACGGCAGGTCGAGGAGAATTTCTACCCGGCCGTCGGCTTCATCGACAGGATCGGGATACGCGATCAGGCGCTCGACTTCGGCAACACTTGGCGCTTCGTCGACAAGGCGCTGCGCTCGTTCTACACCGGCTTCGATGGGTACCGCGTCGAGAAGCTCGACACCGGCGTCGACGAGACGAAGATCCTCGCGTTGCGCGTCACGATGCAGAACAACACACAGGACAACTTGTTCATGCGGGCCGTCGTGAACGAGGAGTTCTTGGAAGAGCCGTTCGTTATCTACGTCGCGCCCGATGACCCGACTTTCCGCGTCGAGATTCCGGCCGGTGGCTACAAGTTCACGGACTATCGCATCGGCATCGATTCCGGCGATCAGCGCAAGATAGCGCTGCGCGTTTCGCTTACGACTGGCGAGTACTACGACGGCGAGCACAACAACGCGAGCTCCGAGATCGTCTGGCGGCCGTCTCCGCACTTTCGGTTCGGGTTGAACTACGACGCGCACGAGATCGACCTGCCCGACGGTCAATTCACCGTGCGGCAGTCGACGCTGCGAGCCGAGGTGGTCTTTTCCTCGACGTTGTCCTGGGTCAACCTGTTTCAGTACGACAACGTCTCGGAGAACCTCGGCCTGAACAGCCGCCTGCATTGGATCCCGCAGGCCGGACGCGAAGGGTTCATCGTGCTCAATCGCAACTTGAGCGACGTCGATCGCGATGGCTCGTTTACGGCCGTATCCGCCGACCTGGCGGTGAAGTTCAGCTATACCTGGCGCTTCTGACGTAAAGCGCGCTGCCCCCGCTGCCGCGTGCCCCGGCTAGCCGGCGCGGCCGAGATTCTTGCTGATCGGCGTGACGTTCGACGGCACAGGTTGCGCGATCGGCTTACCGATGAAGTAGCCCTGCGCGTAATCGATGCCGTACTTGGCGAGCAGATCGAACGTCGCCTGGCTGTTCACGTATTCGGCGACGGTCTCGATGCCTGCGGCGCGCGCGACTTCGCCGACCATGCGCACCATCGCCTGATCGACCTTGTCGCGAGCGAGGCTCTTGATGAACGCGCCGTCAATCTTGAGGAAGTCGACCGGCAGGCGCTTCAAATAGGTGAACGAGCTGTAGCCGCTGCCGAAGTCGTCGATCGCGAGCTGGCAGCCCAAGTCGCGCAGCAATGCGAGCTGGCGGTCCGTGCTGGCCGCGAAGCGCACGGCGAGTTGCTCGGTGATCTCGAGGATCAGCCGGTCGCCGGGCACGTCGTAGTCCTTCAACACGGCGCGCAGATACGCCGCGAGCTCCTCGTCTTCGAAGGCGAAGCCGGAAAGATTCGTCGACAGTTTGAGGTCCGGCATCGAGGGCATCAGCTCGGCCAGCGACTGGACGGCCCGCTTCAGAACCCAGCGATCGATATCGGCCATCAGGCCGAAGCGGAACGCGGCCGGCAAGAACGACTCGGGTCGCAAGACTCCGGTCTCGGTCGGCAAGCGCAGCAGTGTTTCGTAGTGCGAGACCGTGCGCGTCGTGACGTGCATCAACGGCTGGTACATCAGCTCGAAATTGTCCGTCTCGAGCGCCTTGCGCAAGCGGTTCATCGTCGTGACGTCGTCGGCGATCTGCTCGCTCTGCTTGCCGGCCGCGCTGTAAACCTCGACGCGGTTGCGGCCGCGTGCCTTGGCGGAGCGGCAGGCGATGTCGCTCTGGGCGATGACTTCATGCGCTGTGAGGCGGTTGCTGTGCAACAGCGCGATGCCGATGCTGCACTGCAAATGGAACACCTGCTCGTCTTCGACGTGCTTGAGTCCCCGCATCAAGTCGAGCACCTTCGTCGCCGCCGCCCGCGCTTCAGTCCGCGACACGTTGCGGACCAGCACGACGAATTCGTCGCCGCCGAATCGTGCGACGAAATCCTCTGCGCGCACCGCGTAGCGAAGCTGCTGGGCGGCGAGCTGTAGCAGGTGGTCGCCGGCGGCGTGGCCGCACGTATCGTTGACGTACTTGAACTGGTCGAGGTCGACGAAGAACAGGGCGCTGCGGGCGCCGGCGTCTGCACAGCGCGAGATCTCGGTCTCTAACTCGGCGACGAACCGGTGGCGGTTGGCGAGACCCGTGAGCTGGTCGTGGTTCGCGAGATGCAGCAGGCGGCGCTCGCGTTTCTGGAGCGCGCGAGTCGTATCCTCGAGCGCCACGACGATCGCGCGCAGCTCCGTGTAGGGCGAGCTCGGGAATCGCACGGTCGGCGCCTCGGCCGCGAGCTGCGCGAGCGAGGTCTCGAGCTCGGAGAGCGGCGTCAGGGCGCTCTTCAAGAACCAACGGCCGCAGGCCCAGGAGATCCCGAGGAGTACGAGCAGGGCGCCGCTCGCGACTGCAAGCCGAGGCCAGAGCGCGTCCTCGTAGCCTGAGAAGTCCAAGTCGACGCTGACGAAGCCGAGCCGATTGACGGAGGTTGCGGCCGCCGCGGGGTCGCTGCTGAACAGCGCGTCGCCGGCGAACGATTCCGTCCAGACCGGACCCGACAGGCGATAGCGCTGACCCGGCGAGACGTTCTGCGTCAGCAGGTACGGCGGGTGCAGTCCCGCGCGTGCGGCGAGCTCGGTGGCGGTTGCCTCGTCGAGCGGCGGCGTGTCGGCGAACGTGGTCCCGTCGCCGCCGAGCGAAGATATGACGAGGCCTTCCGTGTCATACCAGCTCACGCGCGCGATCTCGGGGTACTTGGCGATGAAGCGCTCGATATCGAGCATCGCGGCGCCGGAGTCGTCCAAGTAGAACGGCGCGCCGAGCTCGTTCAGCTCGGACGCCCACTGCGTGGCCCAGTGCTCGAGGTTGTCGCGCACCACCGCGCCCGAGGTCCAGGCGAGGCCCGCGACCGCAATGAGCCCGCCGATCGCGGTGATCGCGAGCTGCACGCCGAGCACCTCGCGGACGAGGCTGCGGCTGCGCTCGCGCTTCGGTGCGGGCTCAGTCGGGCTCACGGGCCACCCAGCGTGGTACGGCGACTGGCGGCAGACCGAGGGCCATCGCGACATCGACGTTGACGGCCAGCGCCGCTGCCGACAACGGCGTCATCGCGGGAAGATCGGCCGTGCGTCCCGCGACGACGCGCTCGACGACGCGGGCAACGGTCGCGGCGACGTCGGCAGGCACCGCCGTCGCCGTCATCAGCGCGCCGCGCGAGAGCAGCGCTTCGTTGAAAGTCAGCACGCCGATGCTGCGCGTCGATGCCACGGTCAGCAGCTCACGCAACACGGGTGGGCTCAGGGCAGCGTTGTCGGGCAGCAGCCAGAGCCCATCGACACCGGCCGAGAGGCGCCGGAAGAGATAGAGCGTCTCGCGATCGGACGCCGAGGTCTCGACGAGCAAGTCGGCGGCGAGAGAGCTGGCGGCGCGCCGGGCTTCCTCGGCGAGCGGCGCGCCCGCCGCGCTGACGATCAGCGCGATCGTACGCAGCGACGGATCGACGGCCTGCCAGCTCTTGAGCTGGAGGTCGAGCGGCGGGAGCGTCTGGACGCCCCAGATCGGCGCGCCGGCCTTCAGCGCGTCGGCGTACGACGGCACTTGGCAGAAGACGAGCGGCTTGTCCGGCAAGGCCGCACGCGACGCCTGGACGGCTTCGGGCCCGACAGCGATTACCGTGATGCGGCGGGCGCGCAGCGCCTCGAGCTCAGGCTTAGCGGTCGCGGCCACACGCTCGACGCGATAGGTTCGCGGCGGGAGGGCGGCGGCGATCTCGTCGGCGACGGCGGCATGGGCCGGCGTGCTCGTGTCGACGACGAGCGCGATGTCCGCTCTAGAGGTTGTCTGGCGGGGCGGCGTGGGGCGAACGGCGGGCTTGGGCGAGGGCACCACCGGCAGCGGCGCCGTCTCGACGACGATAGGCTCCAGCTCCGGGACCACGGCAGGAGGGCCCGTCGCCGCGCAGCCCGCGAGCAGCAGGAAGATAACAACCGCCGCCGGCGGTCCGACTCGTCGGTAGGCGTGCCCCATGGAAACGCCAGAGTACGGGGCGGACAGCCCGAGCAGCCGTGCTGGGCTTCACAAGTCCGCGCGAACGGCGGTGATGCGCTAGCCGCCGCCTGTTCCCAGATACGGCAGCAATCGGCCGAACGAGAGCACGCCGAACCAGAACACGAGTGACATCGCGCCGACCGCCTTTGCGAGCGCCGGCGTCGGCTCGTTCGGACCGAGCTTGATGATCTTCGGCTCGACCTGCGTGAAGTACAGCAGGAAATTGAGGCCGGCGGCCACCACCAGGAGCATCTTTGCCCAGAACGCCCAGTTCGCGAAGTACGTATGCGGATCGCCGAAGATGAAGCCGAGCCCCGTGATCAGGTTGATCGCGAACGACACGATCGCGACGGGCATGAGGCTATGAACGGCTTGCAGCGGAATGATGCGATTGAAGCCGATCAGGCGCAGATCCATGATCAACAACGAGCCCATCAGTGTGCACAGCGCGAGGAAGTGCAGCGACTCGAGCGTCGGCCAACTCCACGCGTAGTTCAACACGAGGCCGTTGATCGGCGTCGAGACCAGCCACTTCATCAAGGAATCCAAGAAGGCATCCATGTCGTGGCTCCTATAGGTAGGCCGTCAACCGGCCCATGACGATGGCGACGACCCAGACGACGATCGCCACACCGGCCACCGCCTTCGTGCCACCCGACAATTGTGCGCCGGGCGCGGTCTTCGCGACAGCCGGTTGCAAGAATCCCGCCGTGACGGCGCCGAGCAGCACGAGCGTCATCTTCGACATGAAGACCCAGTCTACGATGTAGCTCGTCGCTTGCGCCGAGAACAGGAACGAGCCCGAGATGAAGTTGATGCCGAAGCCGATCCACGCGAGGCGGAAGAAGCGCTGCAACGAATCCAGCGGAATGCCGGAGAACCAGCCGAGAATGCGCATGTCGAGCAGCAGGGACAGCCCCACCATGATCGCCATGCCGAGCGCGTGCAACGCGATCATCGACGGATAGCCCGCGGTCGACGAGCGCACCCATTCGGCGAGCCCAGTGGCCTCGAGCCAAGCTAAGAATCCCACGAGATTGCCCCCACGCGACGTGCTAAGAATTTTTGTGCGGCAAGCCTAGCCGCACCCTAAGCGGCTGTCCACTGCGGTAAACCGAAGAAAAATCCAGACGATTCGCGCTGTTGCCAAGGGGCCACGGCGTCCCTATAGTCGGCCGCCGAATGGCCGCCGCCACGCAGTTGCCGGAAAACGCCGCCCTCGCGCGTGTAGGCCTTCGGCTTTCCGACTGGTTCGAGAAGTGGTTCCCCGACGCGTTTGTGCTCGCGCTATCGGTCGTCGCGATCGTGTTCGTCGCGAGCTTGAGCGTCGGCAGCAGCGTGCTCGACACGGCGCAGTGGTTCGGCACGGGGTTCTGGGGCCTCGTCACGTTCACGATGCAGATGTCGATGATCGTCGTGACCGGTTACGCCGTCGCGACCGCGCCGCCCGTTTATCGCGTCGTGCGGCTGCTCGCCTCAGTGCCGAAGACGGGGCGCGGTGCCGCGGCCTACGTCGGCTTGTTCTCGATGCTCGCGTCGCTCGTGTCGTGGAGCTTCAGCCTGATCTTCAGCGCGTTGCTCGCGCGCGAGGTTGCGCACCGCGTGCGCGGCTCCGACTACCGCGCGATCGGCGCCGCGGCGTATCTCGGCGTCGGCAGCGTCTGGGCGCTCGGCATGTCGTCGTCGGCGGCGCTGATCATGGCGAACTCGGCCTCATTGCCGGATTCGATCGAGTCTGTCACGGGCACGATCCCGCTCGGTCAGACGATCGGGCTGTGGCAGAGCCTCGCAATTGCGGCGTCGCTGATCGTCGTCTCGATGGCCGTTGCGTATTACTCGGCGCCGAGTGCCGCGCATGCGAAATCGATGGGCGACATGGGCGTGACCTACGCGCCCGCGACGACCGACCTCGGCCGGCGCATGACGCCCGGTGAGTGGCTCGAATACAGCCCGCTGCTGACGATCGTCATTTGCGTGCTCGGCTTCGGTTATCTCGCGCGCGAGGTCATGGCTAGCGGGGTCGGCGTGCTGCTCGACCTCAATCACTACCTGTTCCTGTTTCTGATGGTGGGACTGCTGCTGCACTGGCGGCCGAAATCGTTCGTGCAAGCGATCGCGGCGTCCGTGACGCCGGTCGGCGGCGTGCTGATTCAGTATCCGATGTACGCGGGCATCCTCGAGATGCTGACGAAGTCGGGGCTCGCGGAGGACATCTCGAAGTTCTTCGTCTATATCTCGAACGAGCACACGTTCCCGGTGCTTGTTGGCGTGTACTCCGCGTTCCTCGGGCTGTTCATTCCGTCGGCGGGCGGCAAGTGGCTGCTCGAGGCGCAGTACCTGCTCGAGGCCGGCATCGAGCACAAAGTGCACTTGGGTTGGGTCGTGCAGACCTACAACGCGACCGAGGCGCTCGCGAATCTCATTCATCCGTTCTGGATGCTGCCCCTCGTCGGCATTCTCGGGCTCAAGGCGCGCGACATCGTCGGCTTCTCGATGCTGCAGTTCATCGTGCACGTGCCGCTCGTTCTGCTGCTCGTTTGGATCCTGAATTACACGCTGACGTACGTCGCGCCCGTCTTGCCGTGACGGCGCTGCCAGGCGCAAGCCGGCGATTCGCAGCACCGGCGCGCTTCGAGCACGCGTTCTACATTGGCGCCGCGCTTGTGCTGCTCGCGCTCGCGGCGGCCGGGTTCGCGCCGACGTTCTTCGCGCGCGACGTTGCGGCCCTCGGACCGCTGCCTGCGGCGGCGCTCGTGCACGGGATCGCCGGCACGGCGTGGCTGCTGCTGTTCGCCACGCAAATCGCGCTCGTCGCGAGCCGCCGCGTCGCGTGGCACCGCCGGCTCGGGCTCGTCGTGGCCGCCGTGAGTATTGTCTTTATCGCGAGCGGCGTCGCCGTCACCTCTAATCTCGAACGGAGCCACGGCGCGGAGCCGCTAACGTGGCGCGCGCCGCATCTGTTCACGAACGTTGCGCCACTCCTGTCGTTCGCGCTGCTCGTGGCGGCCGGGGTTTGGCAGCGCGCCACCGCGGCGCGCCACAAGCGCCTCATGTTGCTCGCGGCCGTCGTGCTCGCGCCGCCCGCGATCGGGCGATTGTTCGGCGAGCTCGGACTGACCGAGCTCAACTTCGCTGCGTATGCGGCACTCGCGTTCGCGAGCTCGGCGTTCGACTGGCTCGCGTACGGCCGGCCACACGCCATCTCGCTGCTCGGTGGCACCGCGCTCGTCGCGATCGATGCCGTAACCACGATGTGGCTCGCTGCAGTCGGCTCGTAACACAAGTCGCACGCACGCGTAACGTGCGGCGTCGATGATCCCTCGTTCCTAGTCCATGGAAGAGGGGATCTCGAGCGGCGCCTTAGACGACGATGCGGAAAGAACCCTCGCGCTCGACGCCGAGATGCTGCGCGAGCCACGGCAGCGCTTCGCCGAGATCGTCGTCGAGGTGCCACGGCGCGTTGACGATGAACATGCCGCTGCCGACGAGCCCGCCCTCGCGCCGCTCGCGCGCGACGTTGAGCTCGTACACGGAGAGCGCGGCGATGCCGGTCGCTCGTAGCGCGCGCTCGAAGCGTTCGACCCAGCGCCGCTCGATGACCGGATACCAGATGGCGAGCACGCCCGTGGCGAACCGCTTGTGCAGCTTCTCGATGGCGTCGACGACGTCACGATGCTCGTTGCGCAGCTCGTAGGACGGATCGACGAGCACGAGCGCGCGCTTCGACGGCGGCGGCACGAGACCGATGCAGGCGGTGAGCCCGTTCTCGCGCAACACCTTCGCGCGCGGATCGTCCGCGCAGGCTTTCTTCAATGCCCGATGCTCGGTGGGGTGGAGCTCGAACAAGAACAGATCATCGCTCGGCCGCAATGACTCGCGCGCGAACCACGGCGAGCCCGGATAGCGCTTCAGCGCGCCGCTGCCGTTGAAACGTCGCGCGAGCGCGAGCCAGCGGGCGACCGCGGCTGGCGCGTCGCTCGCTTCCCACAGCTTGCCGACACCAGCGTCGTGCTCGCGGTTGCGCAGCGCGGCCGGCGCGCGGAGGTCATAGCCGCCAGCGCCCGCATGCGTGTCGACGTAACGGAGCGGCTTGTCCTTCGCGACGAGGCGCCCGAGCAGTGCGGTCAGCACCGTGTGCTTCAAGACGTCGGCGTGGTTGCCGGCGTGGTAGCCGTGCAGGTAGCTAAGCATGGGGTGCTATATTGCCGCCTCGAATCAACGACAACCATCGAGCCATGAGCGCCCACGACATCCGCAGCGCGGAGCGCCCCGCTCCCGACAAGCTGCTCACCGAGATCGCCGACTACGTGCTGCGCGATGCGGCCGAGAGCACGGAGGCGCGTCAAATCGCGCGCTACTGCCTCATGGACACGCTCGGGTGCGGCATCCTCGCGCTCGGTTTCCCCGCCTGCACGAAGCTGCTCGGGCCCGTCGTGCCCGGCGCAGACCTAAAGAACGGCGCGCGCGTCCCCGGAACGCATTACGAGCTCGAACCTGTCGCCGCCGCGTTCAACATCGGCGCGATGATCCGCTGGCTCGACTTCAACGACACGTGGCTCGCGGCGGAGTGGGGGCATCCGTCCGACAATCTCGGCGCGATCTTAGGTCTAGCAGATTACCTGAGCCGCCGCGGCACGCGTTTGAGCATGGCGGACGTTCTGACGGCGATGATCCAGGCGCACGAAATCCAAGGCGTGCTCGCGCTGAATCACAGCTTCAATCGCGTAGGGCTCGACCACGTTTTGCTCGTGCGCATCGCGAGCACCGCCGTCGCTACGCGCCTCCTCGGCGGCAACCGCGACGAAATCGTCAACGCGGTCTCGAACGCGTGGCTCGATGGCGGCGCGCTGCGCACCTATCGCCACGCGCCGAACACCGGCTCGCGCAAGAGCTGGGCCGCCGGCGACGCGACGAGCCGCGGCGTGCGGCACGCGCTGTTCGCTCGCGCCGGAGAGATGGGTTACCCCTCGGCGCTCTCCGCGAAAGGGTGGGGTTTTCAGGACGTACTGTTCAAAGGCCGAGCGATCGAGCTCGAGCGCCGTTTGAGCTCCTACGTCATGGAGAACGTGCTCTTCAAGATCTCGTTCCCGGCCGAGTTCCACGCACAGACGGCCGTCGAGGCGGCGTTGAAGCTGCACCCGATGGTCGAGCCGCGCCTTGCCGACATCGAGCGCATCACGATCGAGACGCAAGAGGCGGGCGTGCGCATCATCGACAAGACGGGCCCGCTCGCGAACCCGGCCGACCGCGATCACTGCTTGCAGTACATGGTGGCCGTCCCGCTGCTGCTGGGGCGGCTTACGGCGGAGGACTACGAGGACGACGTTGCGCGCGATCCGCGTATCGACGCGCTGCGCGACAAGATGGTCGTCACGGAGAACGCCGAATTCAGTCGCGACTATCTCGACCCCGACAAGCGCGCGATCGGCAACGCCGTGCAGGTGTGGTTCGCCGACGGCACGCGCACGGAGCGCGTGGCCATCGACTATCCGATCGGCCATCGGCGCCGGCGCGCCGAAGGCATTCCGGAGCTCGTCGCGAAGTTCGAGCGCAACCTCGCCACGCTGTTCGGCGCGAAGCAGCGCGCAGCGATCGTAGCTGCGTGCGCCGAGCAAGATCGGTTCGAAAAGCTGCCCGTCGATGAGTTCATGGCGTTGTGGGTGCCGCGGTCGTGAGCAGGGGCAAGCGCTTTCGTCAGCTCGTCGCGAAGAAAGCGCCGCTCCAGGTTCCGGGTGCCATCAACGCGTACTGCGCGTTGCTCGCCGAGAAGGCGGGGTTCGAAGCCCTTTATCTCTCGGGCGCGGGCGTTGCCAACGCTTCGTTTGGTATGCCCGATCTCGGGATCACGACGCTCGGCGACGTGCTCGAGGACGCGCGGCGCGTCACGGCGGCGACGGAGCTGCCGCTGCTCGTCGACGTCGATACGGGGTTCGGCAGCGCGTTCAACATCGCCCGCACGGTTCGCGAGATGGAGCGCGCTGACGTGGCGGCGATTCACCTCGAGGATCAGGAGCAGGCGAAACGCTGCGGGCATCGGCCGAACAAGGCCACGGTTGCCGTCGACGAGATGTGCGATCGGCTGAAGGCGGCCGTCGACGCGCGGCGCGAGGGCGACTTCGTGATCATGGCGCGCACGGACGCGTTCGCGCGCGAAGGCCGGGAAGCCGCGGTCGATCGCGCCGCGGCGTACGTCGAGGCGGGCGCGGACATGATCTTCGCCGAGGCTCTGTACACGCTCGACGACTACGCGGCTTTCACGCGCGCCATCGGCGTGCCGGTGCTCGCGAACCTCACGGAGTTCGGCCTAACGCCGCAGTTCACGGTCGCCGAGCTAGCCAAGGCAGGCGTCAAGATCGTGCTCTATCCGCTCTCGGCTTTTCGCGCGATGAGCCGAGCGGCGGTGCGCGTCTACGAGACGATTCGTCGCGACGGAACGCAGCGCGCCGTGCTGGATGCAATGCAGACTCGCGATGAGCTCTACGCCGTGCTCGACTATCACGCCTACGAGCGCAAGCTCGACGAGCTCAACGCGAAAGGCGCGAGCTCGAAACCCGACGCGGCGCGCAAACCGGCGCGCCGCCGCGCTCCGAAGCGCTGACTCTAGCGAGAAGCGTTCTTCCGCGGGCTTGCCGGCGGCAGCGTCGAGTCGTCGATGAGCTCGAGCGGCGCGTTGTCGTCGAGCCCGAAGATATCGAATCCGTCCTCGGTCAACGCGGGCGGCCTCGCAGCTGGCTTCGCCGTTTGCGTCGTGGTGGGCTTCGCGGCGGGCTTCGCGCCGGCGTTGCGGGACGTCGGCGGAGCGGCGGCCGTGGAACGCGGTAGTGCCTTCGAGGGTGCGGTCGGCTCGTCGTCGTCGAGCCATTCGGACGCGGAGAGTGCGGCCTGCACGAGGTCGAGCTCGGCGTCGGCGAATAGTTTCTCCGCGTCGAGCTCCGAAAGGTGGTCGATCGACGCCGCATCGGCGATGTTGCGCGCCGGCGGCTGTCGCGGCGACTCGCTGGCTTTCGCTGCCGGCTTGGCCGTTGCGGCGTGCGGCAGCGGCGTCGTCGTGGGCGCTGCTGGCGGCCTCGCTGCCGGGCGCGCAGGCGAGCTCTGAGTCTCGACGCGCGGTGCGGGTCTAGCGGCCGGCTTGGCAGCAGCCGGTGCGGCCGGCGGCGGCGCGGATTTCGTGGCCGCCGGCGTGCTCGACGCTTTCTGCACCGGTGCCGCGGCTTTCGGCGGCGTTGGAGCGACGAGCTGCGCCGCGAGCGACGGCTCCTCCTCCAGGGCGTCGGTCAGGATCGGAAAGTCTGCGATCCCCACGTCGGCCACGTCCGTGACGCCACCGTCGAACTCGAACTCGACCTCGTCGGGCGGTGGCGGCGGTGGCGGCGGAGCCGCGACGATCGCGGCTGCGGCCGGCGCTGGGCGCGGTGGCGGCGGGGCCATTGCGGCGGCCGGCTGCGGTTGCACCGCCCGCGGCGGCGGGGGCATTGCGGCGGCCGGCTGCGGTTGCACCGCCCGCGGCGGCGGCGCTGCAGGCGGCATCGCAGCGGCGGGCGGCGGTTGCGGCGCGGGCCGCGGCGGCGGTGGGGTCGCAATCGCGGCTGCAGCTGGAGCCTGCGGCGCGGGCCGCGGCTCCGGCGGTACTGCGGAGGCGGGCGGGGCAGGCGAGCGCTGCTCTGCTCGCCGCTCGAAAACAATCGGGGCGACCTCGGCGGCCGGGCGCGGTGCGGACTGGGTCTCGACCGGCGGGACGGGCGCGCGCGGCGGCGCGGCGGCGGGCTGCACCGTCGGGGCCGCGGCTGGCTGCGCCGACGGCGTCGGCTCGATGAGACCGAGCAGCGTCACGGCCGTTTTCGCCACGAGCTCCCCGGTCAGCTGTTTCTGCTGCTGAATCGCCGCGATGTCGAGCGCGCTCTCGCAGAGCGTGTTCGCGAGCCGCGCAACGCCGCGCGAATAGCGGTGCAGCGCGGCGATCGCGCCCGCGGCGAAGAGCCGGTCGTACTGGCCGCCGGCAGCCGCGACTTTCTGCCGCAAATATTCCTGGAGCTCGGCTTCCGTGAACGGCTCGAGCTCCGTGCGCAAGCGGATGCGCTGGCGCAAAGAGTCGAGCACCGGTGCCGCGAGATGCTCATGGATGCTGCCGTGGCCGAGCAACACGAGGTTGGCGCCGGGATTGCCGACGGGGTCCGGCGCGGTCAGCTGGTCGAGCGCGTGCAGCACGTCGGGATGCACATCCTCGGTGCGTTCGACGACGATGATGAGGCGTGAGTCCGTGGCGCGGGTCTCGGCTTGAAACTGCCGCCACAGCTGCAGGCGCTCGATGCGCGTAGTGCGCAACGTGCTGACGCCAAGCTCGACGAGGATCAGCTCGAGCAGCTCGGCCGAGTTCGTGGCCATGCCGCCGCCTACCCACGCGAGCGCGAGACGCGTGCTGATCGTGCGCAGCGCCGTCGACATGAGCGTCGTCTTGCCGACGCCGGCCGGGCCGTGCAGCACAATGGCGGAGCTCGGGGTCGCGAGCGCGAGCTTGAAGTGGGCGATCATCCGATCGTGCTTCGCGATGCGGAAGAAGGCGGCGTCGGCCGCGATGCCCTCACCGAACAAACTTCGCTCGAGACCGAAATGCGCGTGATACATGACCGCCCGTGTCCTTGGCAGACGCTTGTGGACCAGAGTGTGCCCCGCCGCACGGCGCGGAACGTGAAACCGCGTCACAACTCATGCCAAACGGCAGCCGGGCGCGGCGCTCTTTATAATGGCCGGCCTTGAGCGAGGGAGCGGTGCTCGATATGGCGGTACGGCCCATTTTGCGCCTCGGCCACCCGGTGCTGCGGCAGGTAGCGACACCCGTGGCGGAGTTCGGCACGCCGGCTCTGCGTGAGCTGGTTCACGATATGCTCGAAACGATGCGTGCCAACGACGGCGCCGGCCTCGCGGCGAACCAAATCGGCGTGCCGGCGCGCGTCGTCGTCTTCGAGCTGGCGACGAACCCTCGTTATCCGGAGGCGGACCCCGTGCCGTTGACCGTGCTCGTCAATCCGGAGCTCGAGTTCCTCGACGACGAGCGCGTGGCGGGCTGGGAGGGCTGCTTGAGCGTGCCCGGCATGCGCGGGCTCGTGCCGCGCTATCGACGGCTGCGCTACCGCGGCTTCGACGAGCTCGGCCGGCCGCTCGACCGCACCGTCGAAGGCTTTCACGCGCGCGTCGTCCAGCACGAGTGCGATCACCTCGACGGCATTCTCTATCCGCAGCGGATCGAGGACATGACGGCGTTCGGATTTCAGGACGAGCTCGTCGAGAGCGGTGTGTTGCCGCTCGCCGCAGCCGCCGACGAGTGAGCATCTAGAGATGACCGCGAAGCTCGTCACGCTCGCCGTGCTCGGCGGCGCCACCCTCGGCCTCACAGCAACGTGGACACTCACGGCGCAGACGAGCGGCCGCACCGTGCGCGACGGCATATTCACGAGCGCGCAGGCGGAGCGCGGCTCGCGCGTATTCGGATCGATCTGCACGAACTGCCACGAGATCACGGAGTTCACCGGGGCCGGCGCATACCTCGAGGACGTCGAAGGGAAGCCTCTCTGGGAGACGTTCGACTTCATCTCTTCCGAGATGCCGGAGGACGATCCCGGCTCGTTACGTCCCGAGGAGTATCTGGCGGTCCTCGCTTATATCTTCAGCGTCTACGGGCTGCCGAGCGGCGATGCGGAGCTTGCGGTGGATCGGCAGTCGCTCGAGGCGATCACGATCGTGCCGCCGGCGCTCGCGGGCGGTTAGCGTCCGCAACCCGGCTGGGGAAGCCCGCGTTGCTCCTTCGTCTATAATTTCCAGCCATATGCTGTTCTCAGGCTTACGCGAAGATGCGCGGCTGTCGGTCGCGTCCGTCCCAGCGACGCCCGGACAGCGCCGGGTGGCGCTCGCGTTCAGTTTCGGAATCGTCTGCGCCGCGGTCGTCATCGGCTACGTCGGCTTGGTCCCGCTGCCGCGCAGCGACGGATTCATCCCGGCGGTACAGGCCATCATCGCGGCGATCGACTTCATCACGGCGGTGTTGCTGTTCGCGCAGTACGCGACGGAACGCTCGCGCTCGCTACTGGTGCTCGGGGCCGGCTACCTGTTCACGTTCATGATCGTCGTGACGCACACGCTGACGTTTCCCGGGGCATTCACGCCCGACGGCCTGCTCGGCGCCGGACAGCAGACAGCGGCGTGGCTCTACATCGTCTGGCACCTGGCTCTGCCCGTGGCGGCGTTTGCGTACGCGCTGCTGAAGACGAAGCCGATCTCGGCGGCGGGGATCGATGCCGCGCCTACGGTCGCGATCCGGCGCACCGTGACGCTCGTCGTGCCGGCGGCGGTGCTGGTCGTATGGGGGGCGATTGCCGCCGGCGACTGGCTCCCGACACTCGTGCTCAGCGCCAGGACGTTCGCGTCGACAGCGAGCATCGTGACGACGCTGCCGTTCGCCGCCAGCGTGATCGCGTTTGTCGCACTGTGGCGCCGCCGCACATCGGTCCTCGACGAATGGCTCCTCGTCGCGCTAGTCGCGTCCATGGCGGAAACGGCGCTCGTCGTCTTCGTCGGCGCCAGCCGCTACACGTTTGCGTTCTACGCGTCGCGGCCGCTGGCCGTGGTTGCGTCGGGTACGGTGCTCGTCGCGCTGCTCTCGGAGATGGCGAGCTTGTACGTCCGCTTGTCGACGGCCGTCAAGGCGCTGCAACGCGAGCGGGCCAACAAGCTCATGAACCTGGACGTCGTCGTGAGCTCGATTGCGCATGAAATCAAGCAACCGCTGATGGTCATCACGACGTGCAGCGCCGTCATCGAGAATTTGCTGCGCAAGCCGAAGATCGACGTCGAGGAGGTGCGCCTGAACCTAGGCGACGTCACGAGCGGGAGCCTGCGTATCGGCGAAACCATCGACAGCCTGCGCGGCTTGTTCAGGGATCCACAGGAAGCGCAACGGCTCATCGACGTGAACGAGCTCGCGCTCGAGTCCCTGAAAACCCTGGACGCCGAGATCTCGGCCAATCAGATCGCCGTGTCGGCCGAGTTCGGCTCGGGCTTACCCCAGGTCCTCGGGCACCGGGGTCAGTTACGCGAAGTGCTCGTCAATATCGTGCAGAACGCGATCGATGAGCTCGCGCGCGTGCACGATCGCGCGCGGACGTTGCGTGTCCGGACAAACAGCGCGCAGCGCAACCGAGTCGCGATCACGATCGAGGACTCGGGCGGCGGAATCGCTGCCGAGCGGCTGCCGAACCTCTTCACGGCGTTCGTCTCGACGAAGGCGCGCGGCATGGGCTTGGGCTTGAACCTTTGCCAGATGATCGTCGATCGGCACAACGGCCAACTGTCGGTGTCGTCCGACCTCGGCAAGGGCACACGGTTCGAAGTCAGCTTCCCGGCCGAGCCGGCTGTCAGGGCTGCGCAAGGGAGCGCCTCGGCCGGCTCGATCAAAGCCGAAGCTTGAAATCGATTCCCAAATTCCGCGGGTCCGCATACGAGACGCGCGAGGACGTGCTCGAGATCACGGCGTCCTCGTAGTAGCTCTCGTCGGCGAGATTCGCGCCCCAGAGGCCGACCTCCCAGCCGTCGTCGGCACTCGCGTAGGCCACGCGCGCGTTCAGCACGCCGTACGAGTCTTGCTTCAGCCAATCGGTCGACGGGGCGGCCGCGAAGTCGAAGTAGTAGTCGCCTTTGTAGGAGTAGTCGACGCTCACGGGCATGCGGCCGCTGCGAAGCCTGCGTTCGTAGCGCAGACCTACGTGGGCCGCTTCGTCGGGCGAGCGCAGCAACGAGCGGCCGCGGACGTCGAGCCCGCCGGCAAGCGGCGCGCTGCCGTACGGTGGAACCGTCAGCGGCACGAGCACTCCGGCCGTGTAGTTCCCATACTTGCTGTCGACGAGCGCAATGCCCGCCCGGAGCGCCAAGTCCGTCGTCAGCGCCGCGCCGACGTCGACCTCGAGACCACGCACGCGGCCGCTCGCCGCGTTCTCGGTCGTGATGAACGCGCCGGCGCCGCCACGCGAGACTTGCAGATCCTTGAAGTCGTAGAAGAAGAGCGCGGAGCTCAACCGCACCCGATTCCCGGCGAGCTCGGTTTTCACGCCGAGCTCGTAACTGTCGAGCGTCTCCGGGTTCAGCACCGGATTCAGCGAGGCCGGGTAGTTGTAGCCGCCGCTCTTGAAGCCGCGCGAGTAGCTCAGGTACGCGAGTCCGAAATCGGCGCGGTACTCGAGCGCGGCGCGCGGCGTGAAGTCATCCCAGTCGCGCGCGTCGGCGTACGGCGTCGGCGCATTGGTAACCGCGCCGGGAACGGCGGCGAGCGTCGCGGACTTGTGCTCGTGGTTGAAGCGCCCGCCGAACGTCGCCGTCCAGCGCGCGGCGAACGGGTATGCGACTTGGGCGTAGAGCGCATAGGCTTCGGTCAGCACC
>Ga0111538_10002950_pt1 | contig 23857 bp, 16 predicted proteins | sample SoiMethybrSBSTD1_FD_79669 | JGI IMG/M metagenome (GOLD analysis project Ga0111538, IMG submission 79669) | Bulk soil microbial communities from a Populus tree surrounding site in Tennessee, USA - Soil MetaG P. TD hybrid SBSTD1 (version 2)... | ecosystem: Environmental > Terrestrial > Soil >...
CCATATCAGCCTGGCGCGGCTGGTGCGGCTCGATACGCGCTGGCGCGCGCATCAGTGGCCCGACGCGCCGACCGGGCCGCTCGATCCGGCGTATGCCGAGTCGCTGGCGCTGGCCGAGCAGACCTTCGACACGGTGGCGTCGGGGCGCCGCCTCGACGCCATGACCGTGCGCGGGCTGGTGGAGTTGTTGATCTATCGGGTGGCGCGCAGCAACGCCGCGCTGGGGCAGATTCTCGCGGTCAAGCAATACGAGAACCTCACCTACTGCCACTCGGTGAACGTGGCGATGCTCAGCCTGCTCATCGGCAAGCAGATCGGGCTCGACGACGCGGCGGTGGCGACGCTGGTGGAGGCGGCGCTGCTGCACGACATCGGCAAGACCAAGATTCCGCTCGACGTGGTGAAGAAGCCGGGAGCGCTCGAGAAGCGCGAGCGCAGGATGATGGAGGCGCACACGACCTTCGGCGCCGAGATCCTGGTGCAGACCGACGGGCTGCGCCCGATGACGCCGATCGTCGCGCTCGAGCACCACCGCAGCGTCAAGGGGACGGGCTACCCCGACCTCGGCGATGCGATCCCGCACATCATGAGCCAGATCGTCTCGGTCGCCGACATCTACGAGGCGATCACCGGCGCGCGGACGTATCAGGCGCCGACGCTGCCCGAGCGCGCCTGCCTGGTGCTGGCGCGGCTGGCGGGGGAGAAGTTGAACAGCGCGATCGTCAAGGCGTTCGTCAACGCGATCACGTTTTTCCCGCTCGGATCGATGGTGCGCACGACGCTCGACGAGGTCGCGGTGGTCGTCGGCATCAACCCGTGCGATCCGCTGCACCCGCAGCTGGCGCTGGTCGACGAATCGGGCACCGGTCCCGGCACGCGCATCGATGCCAGCGCCCGCGACGCGAGCGGCGCGTACCTCCGGCACATCGTGGAGACGGTGATGCCGCAGGGCAACAGCCCCGACATGACAAGCTTCTTCGCGGCCGCGCCAGCATAACGAGCGCGACCGCCACTGAGGCTCAGTGCCTCGGAGTCTCTGAGCCTCCGCTACCTCTGAGCCTCTGTGCCCGTCGGCTTCACCACCCCGTCCAGATCGAGCACCGTGAACCCGTCCGAGCGCAGCCGGTCGACGAAGTCGTCGATGTAGCCGTACTCGACCACCAGCGCGCGCCCGAACCAATGCGCCTCGGGATCGGTGTGGGCGACCAGCCAGTCGTAGGCGCGCCCGTTCGAGCTGCGCAACAGCAGCAGCGTCCCCTTGTTCTCGACGGTGTAGTCGGCGGCGGCCATCACTTGGCGTTGGCCCGGCTCCGGCATCGCCTGGACCGAGCGGCCATGCAGGACGGCGGCGGTGGACCGGTTCGAGGTCTGGCGCGGGACGAAGGGCAGAACTTTGGACATGATGATTTTCGCGCTCACACGCGGTGAAGTCCGTGACGGCGTCGCATCACTCCGTCAACAGGGAATGCGCCCATAACGCTCGCGAGGCGGAATGCCACACGAGGCTCTCGAACAGATTGGTCGCGTACGGCCCGCCGCGCTGGAACACCAGCGCCGGCAGGAAGGTGACAAACGACAGGCCCGATTCGGCGCGCTGACACCAGGCGCCGAGCTGATGGCAATCGGGCGACACGGTCTCGGCGACGTTGAGAAAGTTGGCGGTGCGCGCGTCGAATTCGCCCGGCACGTTCAGCTGCATCAGCGCGCCGGTGCCGAAGATCGGGCTCGGCTTGTCGCTCCAGGTCTGGAAGCGCGCGCGCGGATAGTCGTCGCCGTGCCGGCCGAAATCGTCGGGCGTGAACGGCAGCTCCGCCGTGAAGGAGTGCGTGCCCGCGGTCGCCGCCAGCCAGCAGCGGTTCTGCGAGGTGGCGACGGCGATGAAGTCGATCGGCGGCGTCCACGCGCCCTCTTCGCGCTTGCGCTTGTAGAGCAGGCCGACGCCGAGCATCTCGTCGGGCGCGCGGCGCGGGCCGCTGACCGGATGCTCGGAGACGTCTTCTTCCGCCGCCAGGTGCTCGCTCAGCCAGCGCGCAACGCGCGGCGCGTCGGCCGCCTGCAGCGACATCGCGTGAATCGCCAGCTCCTTGGCGAACGGCAGGTTGTTCTCGGTGACGCTGACGCTCGCGTGCAGCCGGACGTAGCCGTTTTCGAGCAGGCAGGCGCTGAAGGTGGCGAGCCGGTTCAGTTCCGCCAGCACCGGAAAAGGGTCGGGCTGCAGCCGCACCTCCTTCACCAGGTCGGTCTCGATGTGCACCTGCCACACCGAGTCGCCGCAGCGCTGTTCGCTGGCCGACGCCCACGCGCGCTGCGCCAGCCGATCGCCCCACCACGTGAACCCGCGCTCGCGGCGCACACTCCACTGCGGATCGATCTGCATCTGATCGAACAGGTGCGCGATGACGGCGAGACCTGGGTCACGGACCGAGAGCCGTGCCTTCGAAACATCGGTCATGGGTATTGGGGCGTTGGCCCTCCCGCAAGCTCCGAGCCGATTTGGCGCAAATAGCGTTAGTTGATGACGGCTTAGGACTTAGTGGGAGGTGGCTCTCGCTGCGACCCGCGAGGAGTCGCCGCGGGCGCAGACTTTATCGACGCGAAGCTGCGACTTCCTGCCTCGCCGGATTCGTCAGCGCCATGTCAAAAGCGAGGGCCGCGCGCATCGTTGAGCTTCACGCGCGGCGACGCGGCGATCGCGAGAACTCTTTGACAAGGTTGCCCTTCGTTGATCGGTGACCGCGTGCGCATCGCGTGGCGACGGCTTTGCGATTTCCCGCGGCTATGGCTACTTCGCGACTGGTTCGGACCCGTGGGTTCGTCAGCATTCCGTGGATGGCCGCGCTGCTCGTGAGCGCCGCCGCGATCGGCGCGTCGCCCGCGCACGCCGCCACCCTCCCCGAGAGCATTCCCGATTTTTCACTCGACGCCACCCGCACCGCCGTGCCTTCCGCGCAGAGCGGTGCGTGGTCGAACCCGGCCACCTGGGTCGGCGGCCGCGTGCCGACCGCCACCGACGTGGTGCGGATTGCGGCCGGACATGTCGTCACCATCGACGACACATCAGCGGCGGCCTACACCGTGGCGATCGACGGCAAGCTCGCGTTCTCGCCCAGCGTCAACACCCGCCTGAAGGTGACCAACCTGCAGGTGATGGCCGGCGAGATGGGCATGGGCACGCCGGGCGTGCTCGAGATCGGCACCACCGCGGCGCCGATTGCCGAGGGCGTGACCGCGGAGATCGTGATCGCCAATACGCCGCTCGGCAACAGCGTTGCCGATCCGCTCGGCTTCGGCACCGGCATCATGATCATCGGCAAGGCGACGATCCATGGCACGCCGCGGACGCCGACGTTCCTGCGGCTCGCGACCGAGCCTCGCGCCGGCAACACCACGCTGTCGCTGTCGCAGGCGGTGGCCGGGTGGCAGGTCGGCGATCGGCTGGTCCTCCCCGACACGCGCCACATCAAGGCCAGTGAATCGTCGTCGAACCCGTGGATCAACGCCGTCAACCAGTGGGAAGAGCGGACGGTCAGCGCGATCTCGGCCGACGGCCGGACGATCACGCTGAACGGCGCGCTCACCTACGATCACCTCGGGGCGCGCGACCTGAACGGCGTCGTCGACTTCCTGCCGCACGTCGGCAACCTGGCGCGCAACGTCGTCGTCCGCTCGGAGAGCGCGACCGGCACCCGCGGCCACGTGATCGCCACGCACATGGCGGATGTCGACATCCGCTACGCGCTCTTCCGCGATCTGGGACGGACGACGTATCTGCCGCTGAACACCACCACCAACCTGATCGGCCGCTATCCGGTGCACATGCATCACCTCGGCGGCCCGATGGCCACGCCCTCGAACGGCTACCAGTTCACGCTGATCGGCAACGCGGTGGACGGCGGATCGGCCGAGACGAAGTTCAAGTGGGGCATCACCGTCCACGCCAGCCACTACGGCCTCATCCAGGACAACGTCGTCTACAACTACAACGGCGCCAGCATCGCCACCGAGGATGGGTCGGAGAGCTTCAACGTGTTCGAGCACAACTTCGCGCTGCGCGGCATGGGCGAGCCGAACGACTCGGTCTCCGAGGCGCGGAGGGCGATGGGCACCGAGGGCGTCGGCTTCTGGTTCCGCGGGCCGAACAACTACGTGCGCAACAACGTCGCCGCCAATTTCCAGAACCCGACCACCGAGGCGGCCTACGGCTTCGTCTACCAGTTCATCTACCTCGGCAACATTGCCGTCCCGAACTTCAAGGGGGCGATGAGCGCCTCGCAGTTCACGACGCGGAACGGCAACAACATGGCGATCCTGCAGTTCGAGAACAACGAAGCCTATGGCGCGATGCAGGGCGGCTTCACGGTGTGGTGGGCGAACTCGCAGGATCCGCAGCCGGCGGCCAACGCGCAGGTCAGCGTGATCAAGGATCTCAAGCTCTGGCACATCTTCAACAAGACCGTCTACATGTATCCGAACCAGAAGGTCACCTTCGACGGTCTGAAGATTCGCGGCAACCACACCTCGGCGTCGCAGTGCTGCGGCAACGGCGTCTACTTCGCGGACTACTCGTCGAAGGGGATCGTGATCCGCAACTCCGACATCCAGGGGGTGGAGGAGGGGATCACCGCGCCCGAGGCCGGCTTCGGTCCCGAACCGAACCTGACGATCGAGAACACCTACCTGCGCAACTGGGTGAACCTCGCGGTGCCGACCAACGGCTCGGTGAACGGCTGCTGGATGCAGAACAAGCTGGTGACGGCGACCAACACCCGCTTCGACGCGCCGCCCGGACGGACGCTCAGCGCGATCTCGATGGTGCGCGACGTGGCTTACGCGCCCGAATGTCTCGCCAAGCTGGATGAGATGCGCGTCTACGCCTACAACGGCGTGGCGACCGACAACTTCCAGGTCTATCACTCGAACACTTCCGTGCTGCCCCGGCCGCCGGCCAGCTGCACGCCGACGACGCGCGCCGGCATCAACGGCCTGCTGTGCCCGATCGATCCGCTCGGCGGGCCGGCACCGACGCCGGCTCCGGTGCCGACCTCGACCCTCAGCGCCGCGCCGGCATCGATCACCGCCGGCCAGACGGCGGTGTTGAGCTGGAGTACGACCAACGCGGCGTCGGTCTCGATCGATCAGGGCGTCGGCGCCGTGGCCGTGTCGGGGACGAAGAGCGTCGCGCCGGCGGCGACGACGACCTACACGCTGACCGCGACCAACGCGTCCGGATCGACAACGGCGACCGCGACGGTGACGGTCACCGCCGCCACCAAGTCCACACCGGTCATCACGTGGCCGGCGCCCGCCGGCATCGTCTACGGGACGGCGTTGGGCGCGACGCAGCTGAACGCGGCGACGACCGTGCCGGGCTCGTGGGCCTATTCGCCGGCGGCCGGCACGGTGCTGCCGGCAGGCAGCAATCAGACGCTCTCGGTGATCTTCACGCCGGTTGACACCGCGGCCTACAACAGCGCGACGGCAACGGTCGCCATCAGCGTGCTGAAGGCCACGCCGCTGATTACCTGGGCGACGCCTGCCGACATCGCCTCGGGCACGCCGCTCGGCGCGACCCAGCTGAACGCGGTGGCCAACGTGCCGGGCACGTTCGTCTACAACCCGGCGAGCGGCACGGTCCTCGGCGTCGGCGCCGGGCAGCAGCTCTCGGCCTCGTTCACGCCGACCTCGACCGCCAACTACAACACCGCCAGCAAGACGGTCGTCATCAACGTCACCGGCACGCCGACGACCGCGCACAACGCCGCCCGCGCGAACTCGTACGACGATGCCTGGCAGGACGGGGCCAGCGGGTGGGTGGCCAACGCCAGGGCGATTCTCGCCGGCGGTTCGGGCCAGACCGGCATGGTGATGTGGATCGGCGATTCGCTGACGCGCGACCCGGCTCTCGGAGCGTGGGCGCAGACGGGCGCCGGCAAGACCGCCGACGATCAGATGATCACCGACTGGATGCACGCGGGCCTCTCGCCGCAGAGCATCGACAGCATCGACGGGTTCGCGCTGGCCGCGCCGTACTTCTGCTCGGCCCGCAGCTTCACCGTCGGCGACAGCCTCGGCGCGTGGGACTTCATGGGCGGCAGCATGCCGGCCGACACCAACCCGGCGACGGCGAGGCAGAAGCTGCTCGACTGCGCGACGTATCCGCGCGCGCTGAACCTCTACACCATGCTGGCCGGCCTGGCGAAGCCGCAGTTCGCCATCCCCGAGGTCAACCTCGAGGCGAGCCAGCCCGAGGTGTTCACCGATCTCGAGCGGATGGTCGACCTGATGATCGCCAACCACATCGTGCCGGTCATCCTCACCTACACCTACCGCACCGATGCGACGTTCAACCTGCTGGTCGATCGCTACAACACCTCGCTGGTGCAGTACGCGCAGCGGAAGAAGCTGCCGCTGATCGATCTGAACAAGGAAATGCTCGCGCGGCTGCCGTTCTCGCAGTGGCCGGGGCGCTTCCTGTCCGACGGCGTGCACTACACGCACGGCACGGCGCAGTATCCGGCGACGAGCGATCCCTACGCCAACGGCGGCGACCCGGCGACGCATACGACCGGTCTCGCGCTGACCTACAACGGCTACGGCCTCAAGGGCTGGCTCGGCGTCCAGAAGATGAAGGAGATCAAGCAGCTCGTCGTCGACGGCGTGGTGACGCCGCCGCCGGCGCCGGTGGTGGTGCCCAACGTCATCGGCATGACCGAAGCCGCCGCGCGCAGCGCCGTCACGGGCGCCCAGCTCGTCGTCGGCGCCGTCACCACGGCCTCGAGCACGACGGTTCCGGCTGGAACGACCATGAGCCAGAACCCGGCCGCGGGAACCTCCGTCGCCGTCGGCACCATCGTCGACCTGGTGACTTCGTCCGGCGCGCCTGCCGATACGACGCCGCCGACGCTCAGCGGCATGACGCCGGCGGCCGGGGCGGCCAACGTCAGCACCGCCACGACGATCACAGCGACGTTCAGCGAGGCGATGAACGCGACGTCGATCAGCACCGCGACCTTCGTGCTGCGCGATGGGGCGAACGCGACCGTGCCGGCAACGGTGTCGTACAACGCGTCGACTCGGGTGGCGACGCTCCGGCCGTCGCAGGCGCTGGCCGCGTCGTCGAGCTATACCGCGACGGTCGTCGGCGGCAGCAGCGGCGTCAAGGACGCCGCCGGCAACGCGATGATCGGCAACTATGCGGCGTCGTTCACGACCGCCGCCGCGCCGGCGCCCGTGCCGTCCACGTCGATCAGCATCTGGCCGGCCACGGCGGCGCCCGCGAGCTTCGCGACGTCGGACACCAGCTCGGTCGAGCTCGGCGTGAAGTTCCGCTCCGATGTCGCGGGCGCCGTCACCGGCGTCCGGTTCTACAAGGGAACCGGCACCACCGGTACGCACACGGGCACGCTCTGGAGCAGCACCGGCACGAAACTGGCCACGGTGACCTTCACCGGCGAGACCGCCTCGGGCTGGCAGCAGGCGCTGTTCTCGACGCCGGTGGCAATCACGGCCAACACCGTCTACGTTGTCTCGTATCACACGAATGTCGGCCGCTACGCCTATACGCACAACACGTTTGCGACCGCGGGCGTCGACAACGGGCCGTTGCATGCGTTGAAGGCAGGGGTCAGCGGCGGCAACGGCGTCTACCGCTACGGAACCGGGGTGGTCTTCCCCAGCTCCAGCTACAACTCCAGCAACTACTGGGTCGACGTGGTCTTCGTCGCGAAGTAAAACCGGCCGTGGCGGCCGGCACGAGTCGGCCGCCAGCCTCGTTCCCTCCATTGCGCATCGCGTGCAACCACGCCGTTTTCGCTCTTGAACTGCGAGCCCGAGTCGGCGACGATACGCCGCATTACGAGCCGCCAGGAGGCGAACGATGCCGTCTCACAGCCCGCGCGCCGAGCGTCTGACCTTTCCGATTCCGATCATGTATCGACGCCGGGGCGACGACGACTGGTTTCCGAGCCGCGTGCTGAACTTGAGCGATTCGGGGGTGCTGTTCGGTCCGAGCCAGCTGCAGGCCGGAACCGCCGTCGAGATCGTCCTGACGACGCCGACGCAGATTGCGTGGTTCAGCCCCGGCAAGCAGGTGTGTCCGGCCGAGGTCGTCCGCGCGACCGAAGACGGCGCGGTCGCCGCGCGCTTCATCGGCGGCCGCAAGTGCTTCGAATCGTGACCGCCTGACCCGTCAGTCCCCTTCAGTCCATTTCCGCTGCTGCTCCGCGGAGAACGCCAGCGCTTCCTCGCTCGACGCGAACGTGCGTCCGATGTGTGGCGTGTTGTCGATCAGGATCTCGACGTCGATGCCCGACACCAGCAGCCGGACGATGCACTCGATCTGACGTCCCTTGTTGCGCGCCGTCCAGAGCGTCGACGGAGGATGCGGGTCCACCTTGCCAGCGTAACATTGCCCGACCATCGATCGTGGCCGACGACATTCGAACCGCATTCATCCAGGCCGCCTGCGCGCCGCGCGAGGGCAGCCACGCGTCGGGCACGCTCGACGCGGCCAACGCGATCCTCGCGGCGCACCCGGAGATCGCGCGCCAGGATATTCACGCGGCGGCCGTCGTCGGCGACGCCGACGCCGTGAGCCGTTTTCTCTCTGACGATCCGGCGCTGGCGACCGCCGCCGGCGGACCGTACGGGTGGGATGCGCTCACCCATCTCTGCTTCTCGCGATACCTTCGGCTCGATCGCACGCGTTCGCGGGGATTGGTGCGCTCCGCTGAAGCGCTGCTGCGTGCGGGCGCCAGCGCCGCAACCGGCTTCTTCGAGCCCGGTCATCAACCGCAGCCCGTGTGGGAGAGCGCGCTGTATGGCGCGTCCGGCGTCGCGCACCATCCGGGGCTCACCAGGCTGCTGCTCGCGCATGGCGCCGATCCGAACGACGACGAAGTGCCGTATCACGCGCCCGAAACGTACGACAACCGCGCGCTGAAATTGATCATCGAAAGCGGCCGGCTCACCGCGGACAGCCTGGCGACGATGCTGCTGCGGAAGGCCGACTGGCACGACCACCGCGGCATCGCGCTGCTGCTGCGGCACGGTGCGGATCCCAACTACGTCACGCGGTGGGGGCGGACCGCGCTGCACCAGGCGATCCTCCGCGACAACGCGCTCGACAACATCGACCTGATGCTCGATCGCGGCGCCGATGCCACGCTCTCGGCCGGCGGCCGGACCGCGGCTGATATGGCCGCGCGGCACGGGCGCGGCGATATGCTCGCGTCGCTGGCGCGGCGGCAGATCGCGGTCGAGTTCCGCGGCGTCGATCGGTTGATCGCCGCCTGCGCGATCGACGACGCTGGCGCGGTGCGGGCGATCGCGGACGCCGAGCCGCAGCTCGTCGTCGAGCTGCACGAACTGGAAGGCGAGCTTCTCGCAGAATTTGCCGGCGCCGGCAACACGGCCGGCGTCCGCCGGCTGCTCGATCTGGGCGTGCCGGTGGACGTGCTGTTCACCAGAGGCGATCCCTATTACGGCATCCCGCCAGCCAGCACGGCACTGCAGGTCGCGGCCTGGCGCGCGCGGCACGACACGGTGACGCTGCTCATCGAGCGCGGCGCCGCGATTGACAGGGTGGACGCCAATGGACGGACGCCGCTCGCGCTGGCGATTCGGGCGGCGGTCGATTCGTACTGGATGGGCCGGCGTTCACCACGGTCGGTCCGCGCGCTGCTCGAAGCGGGGGCGTCGGCGGCCGGCATCAGCGTGCCGTGCGGCTACTGGCGCATCGATCGGTTGCTGCGCACAGCGTCGGGCTGAGGAGGATCGATTGTGTGAAAGTGGGCGCGGCGCCGCTACACTAAAAAGCACCTGAGATGATCCTCGTTTCGGCTCTCACCGTCGCGCTGCTGCTCCAGGTGCCGGCCCGGACGCCCGGCCGCCCCGACGCCGAGCTGCTCGAATCGGCCAAGCTGGGACAGCTCGTGCGCGTCAAAGAGCTCGTTGCCCGCGGCGTGGCGGTGGATAGCGTCGATCGCCGCGGCTACACGCCGCTGATGTGGGCTGCGGCAGGCGGCCAGATCGACATGGTGCGCTTCCTGCTCGAGAGCGGCGCCGCGGCGGACCGCCGCGCGGGCGACGGCGCATCGGCGCTGATGCTCGCCGCCGCGAACGGCTTCACCGACGTGGTGCGGGCGCTGATCGTTCGCGGCGCCAACGTCGTCGCTGCGCGCGGCGGCGTCACGGCGCAGCAGATGGCCGCATCGCGCGGTCACACGACGACCGCGGCGCTGCTGGCGCAGGCCGAGGGGCTGGCGACGCGGCTGATCCAGGCGGCGAACGAAGGCCACGACGCGGCCGTCCGCCAGCTGCTGGCGCTCGGCGCGCCCGCCAACGCGACCGACGAGCGCGGGGCGACGCCGCTGATGTTCGCGGCGCGCAACGGCGATCTCGGCATGCTCCAGTTCCTCCTCTCGCGGGGCGCCGATCCGGCGCTGCGCGACGCCCAGGGGCAGTCGATCTTCGACTGGGCCGAGCGCTCGCCCGAAACCGGCCGGCACGTCATCGTCTTCCTGAACGACCGCGGCTTCACGCGCGCCGCGGCGCGTCCGGCTGCCGCGGCGACGCCGCAGGTTGCCGCCACGCTGCAGACGCTCGAAACGACGCTGGCCCGCGTGCCGCCGGCCTCCAACGCGATCCGCCTGGCGCAGCGGCGCGCCGGCGCCGCGCTGTCGCAGCTGCGCGCGCTGTCCGCCAACTGGCCGGCGGAATCGCCGGAGGATTACCGCGTCAACCTGATCACCGATCTCGACGCGCTCGACGCGGCGCTGCGCGCCGGCGAACCCGAAAGCCTGGCGGCCACCGTGCAGGCGCTCGCGGAAGATCTCGAGGTCAAGCTCGAACACTGCACCCGCAGCGGCGGCAAGCTGGGCGGCGCGGTGACGGTGCGGGTGCGCACGCTGCACGGCAGCGAGGAGATCAAGAGCTGGCAGGTGTTCTACATGCCGAAGGTGCTCGAGGCCGCCGAGCATGCGTCGCCGGATCTGTTTCCCCAACTGAGCAGCCCGACCGAGGAAGCGCTCGTGCCGGGGCGCTACGTGATGTGGGTGCGCGATCCCTCGACCGCGAAAGTCGGCGAGCGGACGGTGGTCAAAGTCGGCGAAGGGAAGAAGGAGCTGACGCTCGAGCTGCCGGTTCCCGCCGACACGCGGCGATGACGGTCGGCGCGCCCGGGCGCCGCTCGCGGGCGGGCCTCGTGGCCGCGGCGGCCGCCCTGGCCGGCGCTGCCGCCGCGCTCGCACCGGCGCCGGCGGGCCTGGCCGACCTCGATCGCACGGCGCGCGCGGTGTTTGCCGCGCTCGCCTCCGCCGCCATCGTCGCGCTGTCGATTCTCCCGTTCATCGTCATCCGCGGCTTCGCGCGCCGGCGAATCTGGCTGGCGCTCGCCGCCGCGGCGCTGGCGGCCGGCCTCGCCGCGTTTGCAGGGGCCGGCTACACCCAGCGCGCCTGCACCGCGCAGTACAACGGCAAGCCGGTCGTCGTCGGCACCGAGCTGACCGAGCTGGGCGCCACGTACACCCGCCGCAACCCGGCACTGTCGCGAGACGATCTGCTGTTCGATGCCGCCGGCGCCGCCGATCGCGTGTGGACGCGCCGGTCGATCGACACGTGCCGCACGCTGGTCGCCACCACCTATTTCCTCTGGATTCCGTTTCTCGTCGTCTGCCTGCTGGCGACGCTGCAGGCGACGCCGGGCGGGACGCTGCCGTCGATCCTTCGCGAGGGGCCGGCGCCGCTGCCGGCGCCTTCGGCCGGCGGGCCGCTGCGCTACGACGTGTTCATCAGCTACCGGCACGGCGGCCTCGATGCCGACGTCGCCAGGCAGCTGGTGGAGGCGCTCGAGGCCGGCGGCTATTCAGTCGCGATCGACGATCGCGACTTCCCGGCCAATGCGAGCTTCCTGCAGGAAATGGAGCGGTGCGTCCGCGAGAGCCGCGTGACCGTCGCGGTGATCTCGCCGCGCTATTTCGAGAGCGGCAACTGCGAGGAGGAAGCGATCATCTGCAAGGTGCTCGACATGGGCGACCGGAAGCGCCGCCTGATTCCCCTGATCATCGAGCCGGTGGCGATGCCGGCCTGGCTCTACGGCATCGTCGGCATCGACTGCACGAAGCCGGATCCGATCGTCGACCCGTTCGAGAAACTCAAGTCCACGATCGGACCTCCACTCGCGCGGCTGTGAGAAGAGCGGGGTTGGACCCGTTTTGAGGATCCGCCCCCGCTTTTCTTCCGTGGCCGTTTCACTGCACCGACGCTGATACTGACGACGGTGCAGTAATGGTGAATGTGCAGGTCCTCCGCTTGCTGCCCGCGCTCGAGCACGCCCCTGACCAGATCGCATCGCGGCCGTTGGTCACGCTCAGCGTGATCGAGGTGCCGGTGGTGAACGCCGCCGACCCCGAGCTGCCGACGCTGACGTTGATGCCGGCCGGGCTCGAAGTGACGCGCTCGCCGCTGCGGCCGGATGCCGTCACGGTCAGCGTGGACGTCTGAGACGGCGGCGGTGGCGACACGGACAAGACCGCCGTCCGCGTGCTCGAGCCAAGCATCGCGGTGAATGTGGCAGATGTGGCGGTCGTGACCGCCGTCGTCGCGATCGTAAAGCTGGCCGTGGAGGCCCCGCCGGGGACAGTGACACTCGCAGGCGACGAAGCCGCCGCCGAGTTGTCGGACAGAGAGACGACAAGGCCACCAGCAGGAGCTGCAGCGCTCAACGTGACGGTGCCAGTCGACGAGTTGCCGCCGGCGACCGTCGTCGGGTTCAACGACAGCGCCGTGAGCGTTGCCATTGGCGGCGGCGGTGGTGGCGGTGGCGGCGGCGCGCCGGACGGGTTGACCGTCAGCGTCACCGATCGCGTGACGCCATTGAAGGTCGCGCTGAGCGTCACGACCGTCGATTGCGCGACCGCGAACGTCCGGATCCGGAAATCGGCGAAGGTCCCTCCGAATCCCACGGTGACCCGCCTCGAGACGACGACGGCCGCTTCGTTGTTGCTGGTCAACGTCACCGTGACCGGGCCGTCGCTCGGGTCGCGCGCCGGAGGGTTGATGCGGACCCTGCCGATCGACCGCGTGCCGCCGGCAACGGCGGTGGGGTTGACTGTGAGATCGGTCAGAGTCGACGTCGCCGTCGAGAATACGAACGGGCTCACGTTCATCGACGTCGACCGGCTGACGCCGCCGAGGCTTGCGGTGATCGTCACCGGCGTTGTCTGGGTCACGGCGGCGGTGGTCACGCCGAATACCGTCGCGGTCTGCCCGGCATCGACCGTCACCGTTGCCGGGACCGAGGCGGCGCCGTTGCTGGCTGACAGCGACACCACCGCGCCGCCAGCCGGGGCGACACCGTTCAGGATCACCTGGCCGATCGACGGATTGCCCTGCACGACGGAGATCGGAGTGGTGTCCACCGAGAAGACCGCGAGCGGTTCTGACGGAGCTTCACGGCCCGGCGACGGGACGACGGCGAGATAGTCCTGGGCGAAGCGCTCCAGTGGATTCAACGAGAGATCGACACGGAACTGCAGGAATGCCGGCACGCCGACTTCGAACGTGTCGAGGTCGAACGGCGCGGTCGTGGTTCCTTGAGGGATCGGGAATGAACCGAGGGGCGAAATCTCCCCGCCAGGACTGGAGCTGACGTTCGCGCTCGTCAGCGAATTGGCCGGTGCGTCGATGAAGACAGCGCCATTGGCGCGGCGCCCGCCTTCGAGCAATTCGGGATTGACTGCAATCGGAAACGGGGGCGCCGTCCTGCAGACGTCCTGGCGGTTGAGGCTGGGGGCCGACTGCGTCTGGCAGCCGAACGAACATTCCTGCTGGAAGCGGCACACCGAGAACTGCCCCGCCTGCGGAAAGTTGCAGGTATACAGGATGCCGCGCTCCTTGGCCTGGCCGGTGCCGAAGGAGCCGCCGCACATGCGCCCCGCCGTCGCGCGTGCATCGGTGCTGACCGTGCTGCCGGTGAACGGCCCGGGGATCGTCTGAGCGGTGATGTGGAGGACGGCAGATGCCGACCCGTTGTCAGCCGGGTCTGTCGCGGTGATCGTGACGTTGAACGCCAGGCCGCTGTAGGCGCGGTAGAGCGCGTTGGTTCCAACGGTGAACGTCGCCGTCGTCGCGCCTTCGGGCACGACGACGCGCTCGGTCGATGCGGCGAGATCCCTGTTGGAACTCGCCAGGTTGATCACCCGCCCTCCGGCAGGAGCCGGTTGCCCGATGGCCACCGTGCCGGTTGCGCTCCCGCCTGTGCCGCCGGCGATCGTCGCCGGGTTGAGCGTCACCGAGACGACGTTCGCGGCCGCGCGCCCCGGCGCCGCGGCCACGATCATGAACAGCCAGATGCATTGCCATGTCGTTACGTAGCGAACGATCGAGCATTGCATAGTTGTCTTTTTCGCACAGACTTCGTGCTCTCCGCCGTTCACTGCACGTTCGCGGTCACACTCGACGCGCCGTTCAGCGTGAACGTGCATGTCTTCCGCTTGCTCCCTGCGCTCGAGCACGCCCCTGACCAGATCGCATCGCGGCCGTTGGTCACGCTCAGCGTGATCGAGGTGCCGGTGGTGAACGCCGCCGACCCCGAGCTGCCGACGCTGACGTTGATGCCCGCCGGCGACGACGTGACGCGCTCGCCGCTGCGGCCGGACGCGGTCACGGTGAGCGTGGCGCTGCCCGACGGTGGCGGCGTCGAGCCCTGCGGCGTGAAGCTCCGCGCCGCCGAGAACGGTCCGAAGACGCCCGACGCATTGCGCGCGCGCACGCGCCACCACAGCGTCTGCGCCGGCAGCCCGCCTGCGAGCGTCACCTGCGACGCCGTCGTCGTCGGGTTGGCGACATACGGCGCCGACATCGTCGCCGTGTCGTCCACCTGCACCTCGTAGCTCGCGGCGCCGGTGACGTCGCTCCAGTCGAGCGCCGCCGGCTGCGCCACGCCGGTCGCCGCGTCCGCCGGCGATACCAGCGATGGCGCGGCCGGACCCGATGGCGGCGGGGCGGCGGGCGGGTTCACGGTGAGCGCCGCGCTGAGCGTGACGCTGTTGTAGACGGCCGAGATCGTCGCGGTCGCCGCGGCGCTCACCGACGAGGTCGTGACGGTGAAGCTCGCGCTCGACGCACCGGCAGGCACGGTGACGCTGGCCGGCACGCTCGCCGCCGCGGAGTTGTCGCTCAGCGAGACGACGGCGCCGCCGCTCGGAGCGGCAGCGGATAGCGTGACCGTGCCTGTCGACGAGCTACCGCCGGTAACGCTCGACGGGCTCACCGAGACGGCCGACAAGGCTGCCGCCGGCGGCGGGCCGATCGTGACGCCGATCGCCGCGAACTGAAACTGGTTGTCCATCGCCGCCGACAACTGCACGGTGGTGTTGCCGCCGGCCGGGAAAGTCGAGACCGGAAACGTCGCGCTGGCCGCGCCGCCCGGCACGGTGACGCTCAGCGGCACGCTGGCCGAATTCGGCAGGTTGCTCGCCAGGTTGATCGCGACGCCGTTCGGCGGCGCCGCGGCCGCCAGGCGCACCGTGCCGGTCGCCGAGCCGCCGGCGGCGACGCTGGTGGGGCTGACCGAGAGCGACGTCAGCGCCGGCAATGTCGGATACAGCGTCAGCAGGTGCGACAGCGTCACGCCGCCGCCGGTCGCTGAAATCGTCACGGCCGTCGGCGCGGAGACCGGCGCGGTGACGATGTTGAAGAAGCCGATGCCGCTGCCGGCGGAAACGGTGACCGTGTCGGGCACCGCGGCAAGCGCGGGGTCGCTGCTCTCGACCTGAATCAGCTGGTCCTGTCCGCTGCCTTCCGCGGCGGTCACCACGCCCTGCGATCCGCTGGTCGTCGACATCGGCCGCACGAGGAGCGAAGTCGGCGCGGGTCCGGGCGTCAGCGTAATCTTCCAACTCGTGATCACGCCGTTGGCGCTCGCCGTGATGGTTGCTACCGTCGTCGTCGTCACCGCGGTCGTCTGGATCGGGAACGAGGTGCTGTGAACGCCGGCCGGGATCGTGACCGAGGCTGGCACTGCGGCCGCCGGCGAGTCGGTCGAGAGGTTGACCCTGAAGCCGCTGGAACCGGCAAGGCCGCCACCCTCGAGATCCACCCAGCCGGTCATCGTCGCGCCGCCGGTGGCGCGCACGGTGGTCTGCAAAAACTCGTCATTCAGCGTCGGCGGACGCAGCGTGAACTGGTTCGAGGCGGTCACGCCATTCAGCGTCGCGCTGAGCGTGACGATGGTCGGGGTCGTCACCTGCCCGACGGTGAACGGGAACTGCGACCAGGCGTGGGTTCCCTGCATCGAGAGCGAGGCGGGCACCGGCGCGACTGCAGGGTGCGAGCTCGAGAGCGGAATCGTCGCGCCGGCGGGCGGAACCCCCGCGGTCAGCTGCAGGGCGACCATCCCGGACGCACCGCTGTACATCACCATCTGCTCGTTGCCGAGCGGCGCAATCGACACCGGCGTGGGCGGCGCGGAGCTGATCGTGAACTGGCCGGTCGTCGACCAGGCGGTGTTGGCGTTGGTGGTCGGCGACGAGAGGCCGTGCTGCGACAGCACGCGCCAGTATTTTGGCCCCGAGGTCAGCGACAGCATCACCGCCGTCGGTTCCGTGTACTGGTTGTTGAAGGCTTCGATGTCGGTGAAGCCCGGATCGCGCGCGACCTCCCAGAGATACCCCATCGGCTGCGGGTTGGGCACGTGCGCCCAGTTCAGCGTCACCGGCAGCGTCAACGTCGGGTTGCCCAGCGGTGATTGCAGCTGCGGCGGCGGCCCGATCGGGTTGTTGTAGAAGCAGGAGAACTGGATCACGTTCGACGGCAGGCTGCGGACGCCGGTCTGCGGGTTGTCGGCGTCGACCGCGAAGACGCGCGCGTACCAATTGCCGATCATCGTGTGGACATAGCCGTCGGAGTTGGTCGGGATGTTGTCGTTCCAGAACGTGGTGGTGCCGGCGGGGACCGGACCGACGGGAAAATTCGGATCGTTCGACACCTCGAGGCGATAGGTGACCGCGTTGGACACTGCCGACCAGTCGAAGTGAATCGCCTCCCACGGATGGAAGGTCGAGTAGCCGCGCGTCGTCGCCAGCACCGGCGACGGCAGCGTGCCGGCGTTGGCGCCGGTGATGACGACGCTGCGCGCGGGCGACCAGGCGCTCTGGCCGCTGCCGTCAACCGCCTGCACGCGCCAGAAATAGGTGCCGGCGGCGAGGCCGCTGATCGTGTCTTCGGTCGTCGCCGGATTGGTTGAATCCATCAGCACCAGCGGCGAGAACGTCGACGACCGGCTCACCTGCCAGTTGTAGCCGCCATTGATCAAGGTCGGATTCAGCGTCGACGACCATGAAATCTTGAACGGCACCGTGACGCTGGCGCCATCGGGTGGACCGATCGGCGCCGGTGCCGAGGGTGCCGCCGCCGGACGAGCGGCGCTGCCCAACAAGACAATCAACTGAACGGTGACGGCGAGCGACAGTCGGCGGAATCTCATCGACAACCTCTCAAAGCTCTTTCAAAGCTGCAAAAAGGACCGCGTGATTACAGGCACAACGGGTGCCACGGCGCGAATCGCACGAAGGGGAATGAGGAGGGCGCTACAGCACCTTTAAGACAGGTCGCGGTGCGCGTCGTGATATGAAAGGCGTTTCGCCCGTCGTAACACAGCGTCAGAAAAATGGCTCGACGGTGCAAACACGGACAGCGATGGAAGAGTTCGATCGAAAAATGTGTGAAGCGGCGTTCACGGTAATTGTGGCCGCGCTCATCTGCACCGCCCCGGCGCACGCTCAGAGCGATCGCGTCAGCGATCCGCAGACCGCGCTCGCGCCCGCAAGCCCGTGGTTCGTGCGCGCCGGCTTCGCGCCGGCGCGCGTGCTGGTGTCGACTCAGTTCGAAACCGAAGGCGACGGCGCGCGCGCCGCGAGCGTGGAACTCGGCCGGCAGACCGACGGAACGCGCGAGTGGCACCGCGTCTACAACTACCCGTCATACGGCGTCGGCTTTGCCGCCGCGTGGTTCGATCGCGATCGCGAGCTCGGACGGCCGTACTCGGCCTACGGCTTCTTCTCGTGGCCGTTTCCGATGTCGCGCCGGGCGCAGCTGGTTGCCGACGTCGCCATCGGCGTGTCGTGGCACTGGAACGAGTTCGACCGGCAGGACAACGCCGCGAACACCGCGCTCGGCTCCGACGTCGCCTATCTGGTGGAGGGCGGCTTCTCGCTGCGCGTCCTGGCCACCCCGCATGCGAGCATCTACGGCGGCCTGACCATGTCGCACTGGTCGAACGGCGCGACCAGGCAGCCGAATCTCGGGCTCGCCAACTTCGGCCCCAAGCTCGGGGTTCGCTACGACTTCGGCGCGCGCTCGGTGCCGCCGCGCGCGCGCGCCGGCGATCTGCCTCGCTTCGCGCCATCGTCGCAGCTCGTGGCCGGCGTCGCCGGCAGCATGAAGAGCGCGGTCGCGAAAACCAGCACGCACGTGGCGCTGTCGGACCGCTGGCGCAGCTTCGGCGCCGTCACGGCGACCACCGCCATCGAGCGGCAGTTCTACCGGTTTGGCAAGGCTGCCGCGGGCGGCGACTTCACCTACGACGGCGCTGCCGGCTCCCGCGTCGAGGCCGTCGCCGGGCAACGCATCGACTCGCGTGCGCCGCGCGACCAGCGGTTCGAGGCCGGCATCTTCGGCGGCTACGAACATCTCCTGGCCGCAGTCGGTATCCTGGCGCAGTTCGGCTACACCGCCTGGCGCGGCGTCGAGGATGACGAGGTGCCGCGCTTCTACCAGCGGTACGGCGCCCGCTTCTATCTCGGCGATCGCTTCTGGGCCGTTTTCGCCGTTCGATCGACGAAATTCCGGAAAGCAGACCACCTCGAACTGGGTGGCGGCTACCGCGTGCGCCTGCGATGAAGCGGCACGAATCGTCGGCGCGATCACGGATTTGAAAGCCCGCCGATTTTTTTCGCGCCGCTCTCATCGTGTCTGGACCGCGACCGGCAACGGAGTTATCGTGGCTTGGACAAGAGCCTGACATCAGATCGTCCGACCACACCGGTCAACAAGGGGGACGCGTGATCACCTGTCGCAACTGGTTCGGTGCCCTCGCGCTCGTTGCCGTCGCGACCTCGGCCTCGGCGCAGACGCCGAACGGCGAGGCGGGCCGCATCAAGGTGTCCTCGGGCGCCGCGTTCATCGTCCGCGGCGCGTCGCTGGTCCCGGCGCAGGCCGGCCAGGTGATCTTCGAGGCCGACGCGCTGCGCACCGGCGCCGACGGGCGTCTCGGCATCACCCTGAAGGACGACACTCGCATCTCTCTAGGGCCGGGCAGCGAGGTGCGCGTCGATCGGTTCGTCTATGCCCCGGCCGAAGCGCGCATGGGGCTGGTGCTGAAAGTCGTTCGCGGGGTGATGGCCTACGTCTCCGGACGGATCGCCAAGCTCTCGCCCGACGCCATCCGACTCGAGACGCCGGCGGCGGTCGTCGGGGTTCGCGGCACGACGCTGGCGATTCGCGTGCCCGAATGACGACCCGCCATGCCGCGCTGCTGACCCTCGCCGTGGCGGCCGCGGTCTCGTCCGGCTGCGCACCGCGGCGTGTCGGCTCGCGCGCGCACCTGGGCCCCGATCTCGTCGTGCTGCTCCCGGACCAGCAGGATGGCACGGTCGGCCGCGCGTTCGTGACCAGCCCCACCGGTACGGTGGAGCTGGCGGCGGCGCGTGAATCGGCATCGGTCACGCCGAACCGGCCAATCCCACCGGTCGCGGTGATGAGCGAGGCCAACCTGCAGCGGCTGTTCGGCGACGTGATCGCGACGCTGCCGATGCCGCCGGAGCACTTCGTCCTCTATTTCCTCTTCGAGTCGGACTCGTTGACCGACGACAGCCGCGCGCTGCTGCCGAAAATCCTGGAGGCGGCGCGCAACCATCCGTTTCCGGACGTTGCCGTGATCGGGCACACCGACACGACCGGCACCGCCGCCGGCAACTACGAGCTCGGGCTGCGGCGCGCCAACGCGATTCGCAGCCGGCTGCTCGACGCCGGCGTCGATCGATCGCTGATTGACGTCACCTCGCACGGCGAAGCGGATCTCCTGGTGAAGACCGCCGACGACATCGCGGACCCCCGCAACCGGCGCGTCGAAATCACCATCAGATGAGGCTGCCGCCGCGCCGGCGCGTGCTTCTCAGCGGCGTGCTGCCGGCGCTGGTGGTGGCGGGGTTGTCGCTCTACCATCCGCCGTTCCTGCGCAACCTCGAGACCTCCAACTACGATCGGCTGCTGCGCCTGACGCCGGCGCGCCCGCCTGGCGGCCGCATCGTCATCGTCGACGTGGACGATCGCAGCCTGTCGGCGATCGGCCAGTGGCCGTGGCGGCGCGACGTGATCGGCCGGCTGGTGTCGGCGATTCGCGAGCGCGGCGCCGCGACCGTCGCGCTCGACGTCATCTTCGCGGAGCCCGATCGCTACGAAGGCGGCGGCCACTCGCCGGATCAGACGCTTGCCGACACGCTGGCCCAGGGCGGCGTGGTCCTCGGCTACGCGCTGACCTTCGACGGCGCGTCGAGCCAGGCGGCGTCGTGCGTGCAGCATCCGCTCGGCCTGGCGATCATCCGGCGCGGCGACGATCGGCTCGAGGATCCCTTCTTCCAGGCGAGCGGCGTCATCTGCAGCCTGCCGCTGCTGGCCCAGGCGGCCGGCGCCTCGGGGTTCCTCAACGCCACGCCCGACGCCGACGGCCGGCTGCGCCGCGCGCCGCTGCTGGCGTCGTTTGCCGACCGCGTCTATCCCGGGCTGGCGCTCGCCGCGGTGATGCACGCCAACCCGCCGCAGGATCTCAGCCTGCGCGTGCTGAACGTCAACGCCGCGTCGCTGTCGCTCGGCCGCCAGACCGTGCCGCTCGACGGCAAGAGCAACGTGCTGCTGCGATATCGCGGACCGAAGCGCACCTTCCCCTACGTGTCCGCCGGCGACGTCCTGAACGGCAAGACGCCCGAGGGTGCCTTCAAGGACAAGATCGTCTTCGTCGGCACGACCGCGCTCGGCACGCGCGAGGTCGTGGCGACGCCGATCGACACGCTGTTTGCCGGCGTCGAGGTGCAGGCGACGATCGCCGACAACCTGCTGCAGGACGATTTCATCCACCGGCCGGAATACAGCGTCCTCGTCGAGACCCAGATGGTCGTCGGCCTGGGGATCATCGCGGCGCTGCTGGTCGGCCGGCTCGGCATCTGGTGGGGCGGCGCCGGCGTCGCCATCGGCCTGGCCGCCGTGTCGGCCGGAGCCGTCCTGCTGCTCTGGAGCTCGGGGGCGTTTCTATCGCCGCTCTATCCGATGATGGGCCTGGTCGCGTCGTTTGCGACCATGGCGATCGTGCAGCTGACGCTCGAACGCAGCCGCGCCGATCAGGCGGGACACGACAAGGTGACGACCCAGCGGCTGATGGTGCAGGCGCTCCTGTCCCTGACCGAGGTGCGGCACGCCGAAACCGGGCGCCACTCGCGTCGCACGCAGGAGTACGCGCGGCTGCTGGCGCAGCAGCTGGCGCGGCATCCGGATTACAGCGGCTACCTGACGGCGGAGCGAATCGATCTCCTCGCCAGCCTCGCGCCGCTCCACGACATCGGCAAGGTCGGCATCCCCGATCAGCTGCTGAACAAGCCGGGCGCGCTGACCGCCGACGAAGTAATGGAGATGCGGAAGCATCCGGTCCACGGCCGCGACGTCATCCTCCATGCCGAGCAGGATGTCGGCAAGCGCGACGATGCCATCCTGGCGCTGGCCAAGGACATCGTCTACACCCACCATGAGAAATGGGACGGCACCGGCTATCCGCAGGGGCTGCGCGGCACCAGCATCCCGATTGCCGGCCGCTTGATGGCGCTGGTCGACGTCTACGACGCGGTGACCACCCGGCGCGTCTATCGCGAGCCGATGTCGCACGACGACGCGGTGGCCTTCATCGTCTCGGGCCGCGGCACGCACTTCGATCCCTGCGTGGTCGACGCGTTCCTGATGGTATCGCCGGACGTGAAACGCCTCTCCGCGGACCGCGAAGCCGGCGTCCCCTGACGTCGTTTCCGCGCTCTCTGCTTTCTCTGCGGGCTCCGCGTCTTCAGTTCGGTCGGACGACGCGCATCGAATAGGTCGCGGCGCCCGTGCCGGAGAGGTAGGTGATCCGCAGCTCGGACACCGCGCCGCCCGGCGTGTTCGCGACCAGATGCTGCGAAGCCGGCCCGGTCGACGTCGAGCGCGCGAGTGGTTCAGCCTGTCCCTTCTGGAACAGCGTCACGTTCAGCACGGCCGGGGCTGCAGGCTTCCACGTCAGCGTCGCGTCGATGGTGCCGGCGTTGTGAATCGGAATCGCCACGATCCGACACGGCCGCTGCTGCGTGCCGTCGCTGCAGGTGCCGTCGGTGTCGCTGATCTGGTTCTCGAACGTATCGGACATCGCCGCCGGCACCGGCAGCAGCGGAAAATCGGTGGCGGCGTCGGCCGGCATCGTCAGCGTGCGCCTGGCGGTGACGAACCCGTTCGCCGCGACGGTCGCTTCGTAACGTCCCGGCTTCAGCGATGGGATGGCGTACGTGCCCTGGCCGCCGCCGCCATACGTCTTCTCCGAGCTCCACGAATCGGAGCCGTCGGTGACCGTGACGGTCGCGTCCCAGACGCCCATCAGGGTGGTCGGCGCCGCCTCGGTGACGCGCCCTTTCAGCGTCACGTTGCTTTCTACCGGCGCCGGCGGCGTGACCACTGCCGGCGGCGTTGACGGCGCCGTTGGCGACAGCTCACGGCTGCATCCGGTTACGGAGAAGGCGCAGACGATCGCGGCGATGAGACCGATGGACGACATCGTCGTCATCGATCGCGCGCCGGTGTGGTCGAGCCTCGCTCTCATCACCGGCCGATTGTGCAATTCGCTGGCCGGTACTTTTTGCACCTCAGCCGTGCAGATCGATCTTCTTGTCTGTCAGGAGGTTGGGCTGAGATGGACGGGCTGGAAGGGCGGCTGCCGTTTTTCCCTCGTACGGTAGTACGGTAGGGCTCGACCGATAACGGCTGAAGTCAGAAGCGGGGCAGTCCGCTTCTGACTTCGCACTTGCTTCGTACGTCCCGGCTTCGTACTTATTCGTGCTTCTTACTGACTTCGAACTTACGTCGCGGCTGCGTCAGCAGCCGCGATTCATCGCTGCGCCGCCATCTGCTTGAAGAACTCGTCGGCGCGCTTGCGGATCTCGTCGTGCGTCAGATCCTCCTTGCGCGTCGCGATCCACCAGCTGTAGCCGCCCGGGTCGGCGATCGAACCGGCGTGGTCGCCCCAGAACTGGTCGGCCATCGGCATCTGCACCTTCGCGCCGGCCGAAACCGCGCGGTTGAAGAGCGCATCCGCGTCGTCGACGTAGATCCAGAACGACGCCGGCGAGCCGCCGAGGGCCTGCGGTCCCTTGCTGCCCATCATCGCGTCGTTGACCATGAACGGTGAGTTGCCGATCCACAGTTCGGCGTGCATCACTTTGCCGTCCGGGCCAAGGCTGCGGGAGACTTCCTTCGCGCCGAGCGCCTTGACGTACCAGTCGATGGTTTTCGCCGCGTTGTCGGCCACCAGCTGCGGCGTGATCGTGTGGAACCCCTTGGGCACGGCATTCGCTGCTTTCGCCATTGGCAGAACCTCCATTTCGCGGCGCCGGACCGGCGCCGCCTTTCAGATCGGAAACGACGACTATCGTCCGAATCACCCGCCAACGCAAGTCAAGACCGTGTGACGAACCGGCGCGGTCTAGACCGCTGCCGGCTGGATGTTCTGATTCACCCTGAACAGATTCTTCGGGTCGTACTTCGCCTTGATCGCGGCGAGGCGCGCGTAGTTCGG
>Ga0111538_10002951_pt1 | contig 23852 bp, 20 predicted proteins | sample SoiMethybrSBSTD1_FD_79669 | JGI IMG/M metagenome (GOLD analysis project Ga0111538, IMG submission 79669) | Bulk soil microbial communities from a Populus tree surrounding site in Tennessee, USA - Soil MetaG P. TD hybrid SBSTD1 (version 2)... | ecosystem: Environmental > Terrestrial > Soil >...
CCGGCGATCGCCCTCCGCGCGCGCGCTTTCGCCGTCGACCTTGCAAACGCCCGCCACACGACGCCTCCGCCCGCCCTCGCGTCGATCAGAACCGCGACCCCTTCCACCCAGTCAGACCTGTCAACGCTTGGCCTTCCACTTTCTTCATGAAACTTTCTGATGGCGACGCGCCCCGGGGCGCGTGCCGTCGCCCGGACGCTCGGCGACTCACCGCTTCCTCTCGCTCGCCTCGCGATCACCCGGACCCTCGCCGGCCCTCACCGTTCACTCTCGCTCGCCTCGCGATCACCCGGACCCTCGCCGGCCCTCACCGTTCACTCTCGCTCGGCTCGCGATCGCCCGGTCGCTCGCCGACTCTCACCACTCCCTCTCGCTCGGTCGCCGTCGCCGGGACGCTCGCCTGCTCTCACCGCCCTCTCTCCCCTTGTCGCTCTCCGGCCTGGCGCCGCCGCCGCTGGTCTCACCCGCACGCGCGCCGACGCGCGAGCGGCGTGCCACCGTCATCTGCTCAGGACCAGACGCTCTGACCGCGGCCTTGGTAGGTGGCGCGCCGGTTGCGCGGAGCGCGCGAAGGGAGACCAGCGGCGGCGGCGCGCCGGGGCGCGGCCCCCCGCTGCCTCCTCAGAAACTATGCCCTATATCAGGTGGCGTCATCCGCCGATGTCACACCACCGTGGTAGGTTGCGCGCAGCTCATGGGATGGGTGTGATCGGGAGGAGACGCATGGCAGAAAACGAGTAGACATACGTTCCGCACGAGCCGGGCGCAGCATGCGGCGCTCGTCGGCGAGCGCGGCAAGCGGCCGTCTCCGGCGAGGCGCGGCAAGCGGCCGTCTCCGGCAAGCGCGGGAAGCGGCGTTCTTCGGCCAGGCGCGGCAAGCGGCCGTCTCCGGCGAGGCGCGGCACGCGGCGGTCTCCGGCGAGGCGCGGCACGCGGCTGTCTCCGGCGGGCGCGGGAAGCGGTGCGCAGGGACGGTCGCGGGTCGGGCGGGCGGTGGAAGGGATCAGCCGCCGAAGTCCTGGACGACGGTGACGATGTCGCCTGAGCGGTAGATGCCGCAACCGAGGCGCTGGTAGGGGCCGAGGATGGCGTCGTGGTGCGGGCCGCCCTCGCCCTCGTCCATCATCATGTCGATGCCCTCGCGGATGACGTTGTGGACCGAGCCGAACATCGAGACCGGCCAGCGCGGGATCTCGTTCTCGGCCGACGCCACACCGCCGCCCTGGGTGTCGAGGAAGTGCTTGTGGGGCTCGCCGGACTCTTGATCGATCTCGGCGCCGTCGGCGGCGTAGGCCTCGAGCGGGGCAGAGCGGGTGAGGGGAGGCAGGTCGGCGAGTCCGCGATAGCGGTTGGTCTCGTCGATGCAGTAGACCAGCTCGGCTTCCCACATCGCTGAGCTGGCGTCGGCTGCACTGCCGCCGTCGGCACCGCTGCCGCCGTCCGCGCCGCCGCCGCCGGGGCCGCCGCCGTCGAGGCGCGCCTCCTGCGTCTCGCCGCTGGTGATCTCGCCGGTGCCGCAGCCAAAGGCGGCGGCGAGGCAGAGCCCGAGCGTTCCGGCGATGGCGCGCATGCGGCGGAGCAAGGACAATAACCGGAACCGTGAAGGCGCTGCCACGTACGGTGATCGCGCTCGGTGTGGTCAGTCTCCTCACCGACATGTCGAGCGAGATGATCTATCCGCTCCTTCCGGTGTTCGTCGCCGCCACGCTGGGCGGCGGCGCGGTGTCGATCGGGCTCATCGAGGGAATCGCCGAGGCGACAGCGGCGCTGGTGAAGCTCGGCTCGGGTGTCCTGTCCGACCGCATGGCGCGGCGCAAGTGGCTGCTGGTTGTCGGCTATGGACTGGCCGGCAGCGTGCGCCCGCTCATCGGCCTGGCGCGCGCGTGGCCGGTCGTCCTGTTCATCCGCTTCGGCGACCGGGTCGGTAAGGGCCTGCGCGGCCCGCCGCGCGACGCCATCATCGCCGATTCGGTCGACGCCGACACCCGCGGGCGTGCCTTCGGCCTCCACCGCGCGATGGACCATGCCGGCGCCGTCATCGGACCGCTCTGCGCCTTCGCGCTCCTCGGACTCGGGCTCGAGTCGCGCGAGGTGTTCTTCGCTGCCGCCGTGCCGGCGGTCGCGGTGATCGCGGTGCTCCTCCTGGCCGTGCGCGAACCGCCGCGCGAGGTGACGACGCGGCTGGCCGGCCCGGGGCCGCGCCCGCGCCTCCGCCTGGTCGACCTCCGCGGACTCGGCGACGACTTTCGCCGACTCCTCCTCGCGCTCGTCACCTTCGCGCTGGCCAGCTCGACCGACGCGTTTCTCCTCTACCGCATGAGCGAGGCCGGCATCGGCACCTCCGGGCTCGCTCTCATCTGGTCACTCCACCACGTGGTGAAGGTGGCGGCGGCGTACCTCGGCGGCACCGCCTCCGACCGCTGGGGGAAACGCCGAGCGCTCCTCACCGCCAGCTGGATCGGTTACGCGGCGGTGTACGCCGCCTTCGCGGCGGTCTCGTCGGCCGCCGCGCTGATCGCCGTCTTTCTGGTCTACGGCCTGTTCATCGCCGCGCCCGAGCCGGTCGAGAAGGCCTGGGTGACCGACCTGGTCCCCGCCGACCGGCGCGGCGCCGCGTTCGGCTGGATGCAGGCGGGCATCGGTCTTGCCGCGCTCCCGGCCAGCCTCCTCTTCGGCGTGGTCTGGTGGGGGATCGGACCGTCGGCGGCGTTCCTCTCCGGCTCCGCCCTGGCGATCCTCGCCGCGCTGCTGGTGACCCGGGTAGGGCAAGGCACCAAAAGACAACAGTGACCGGCCACAAACGCAGACCGCCCGCGTCTCGCGCCGACGGACGACAAGCGCTCGGCTCCTTTGCACGCCGAGAGCTGGCTCCGAACCCAGGCGTTTGCGTTTAAGATGCGCCGCCCATGCGCGTCGACCTCGTCCTCACCGTCATCGGCCCGGACCGCCCCGGACTCGTCGAGCTGGTCTCCAAGACGGTGACCAACCACCAGGGCAACTGGGAGGCAAGCCGCATGGCTCGCATGGCGGGCCGCTTCGCCGGCATTCTCCAGGTGACCGTGCCGGCCGAGCGGGCCGACGCGCTCGCGACCGCGCTCGCCGCGCTCGACGCGCACGGGCTTCGCGTCGTGGTGGATCGCGCGGCCAGCGCGCCGGACGCCGCGGTGCCGAGCACCTCGACCCGGCTGCTTCGCCTCGAGCTGGTCGGCAACGACCGGCCGGGCGTGGTGCGCGATGTCTCGGCCGCGCTCGCCGACAAGGGGATCAACGTCGAGGAGCTGGCGACCGAGTGCGCGAGCGCGCCGATGTCGGGCGGCTCGCTGCTCAGGATGTCCGCCCAGGTGCGCGCCGCGCGCGACCTCTCGCCCGACGCGCTGCGCCAGCTCATCGAGACCCGCGCGCCCGACTTCATGGTGGACGTGGCCGAGCTGGGCGATCCGGCCGACGCCAACTAGGGTGCCAAACGCGCGGAAAACAGCGCCTAACGCCCGGGAGTAAGCGGCGATTTTCAGATTGGCGGCGCAAGCGAATCGACAAATCAATCGGGTTTGTCTAGCCTGCGCGCGGTAACGGGAGAGGGGATCGATCATGAGGACGAAGACACCGCGTCTCGCGTTCCTCGGTTTCTCGCTGGCGGCGCTGATGGCCGCGTGCGGCTCCGAGAGCAAAGGTCAGGCGACCACTCCGGTCACCAGCTCGACCGAGCCGACCGAGCCGACCGAGCCGTCCGGCACCAAGCCGATGGAACCGCCGCAGACGTCAGAGCCGGTCAAGCCGACCGAGCCGCCGGCGCCGACCTACCTGCACGGCAAGCTGGTCTGGTACGAGCTGGTCTCGAGCGATCCGGCCAAGTCGAAGGCCTTCCACGCCGACCTGCTCGGCTGGACGATCGAGCCGCAGGAGACGGCCGGCATGAAGTACGAGCTGGCCAAGGCCGGCGGCAAGGACGTCGCCACCATCCGGCCGGGCGACGACAAGAAGACCAAGAGCCACTGGGTTCCCTTCGTCTCGGTGCCGGACGTCGACGCGGCGGTCGCTGCAGCGGAGCAGAACAAGGGCAAGGTGGTCAAGGCGGCGATGGACGTGCCCGACATCGGCCGCTTCGCCATCGTGAACGATCCCAACGGCGCCTCGTTCGCGCTCTTCAAGGGGGCGCGCAGCGACGGTCCGGACACCGATCAGGCCAAGCAGGGTGAGTTCGTCTGGGCCGAGAACCTGACCAAGAACAAGAAGGCGCAGGCGGCCGCGCTGGCGTTCTACCCGGCGGCGGTCGGCTACACCGTCTCGTCGATGGACGTCGGCGAGGGCAAGGCGAAGTCGAAGTACGACATGCTGTCGATGGCGAGCGGTGACAAGCCGAAGCACCGCGCCGGCATCGTGCCCGCCAAGCCGGCCAGCATGGGCGGCCACTGGCTGCCCTGGGTGTCGGTCGACGACGTCGACGGCACCGTCGCCAAGGTGAAGGGCCTCAAGGGCAAGGTGGTGACCAAGCCGCACGACATCCCCGGTGTCGGGCGCGCCGCGCTGGTGACAGACCCGACCGGAGCGCCGATCGGGCTCTTGAAGTCGCTCTCGCCCGAGGAGCAGAAGGCGGCGATGGAGAAGGCGGCCGCCGAGAAGACCGCGCCGCCGCCGGCCGAGAAGAAGGAGAAGGCGCCGGCGAAGGAGAAGAAGGCGCCGGAGCCGACCCCGGCACCGAACCCGTAGCAGACTCTGCGAGGAAGAGGGAGCAGCAGCAGCGCTCCTCCTCGCTCAGGCCCCGGACCGCCACGGCGGCCGGGGCCTTTTTTCTCTCCATGGCGCCCCCACGCGATCGCGCGATCGAGGTCGAGCCCGGCCAGGCTGGCCAGGCGCTCGCCGCCTTCCTGCGCGGCGCGCTCGGCGGCTCGTGGAGCCAGGTCCGCGCCCTCATCGAGACGGGCAAGGTCTTCGTCGACGGGCGGCGCGCGGAGCAGGCGGGCGAGCGGCTCGCCGCCGGCCAGCGGATCGAGGTGAGGATGCGGGCGCCGCGCCCGCGCGACGCCGCGGTGGAGGTGCGCATCGTCCACGAGGATGCTCATCTCGTGGTCATCGACAAGCCGGCCGGTATCTCGACGGTGCCCTACGAGGCGCGCGAGAGCGGGACCGCGATGGACCGGCTGCGCGAGGCGTGGCGGCGGCAGGGGAAGGCGGCCAGCAAGATCGCGCTCTTCATCGTCCACCGGATCGATCGCGACACCTCGGGCCTGGTGGTGTTCGCCAAGAGCAAGCGGGCGGAGCAGGCGCTGGCCGCCCAGTTCCGCGCCCACACCATCGAGCGGCGCTACCGGTGCGTGGCGCATGGCCAGGTGGAGTTCCGCCGGGTGGAGTCGCGCCTGGTGCGCGATCGCGGCGACGGGCTGCGCGGCTCGACCCGCGTCCCCCGACAGGGCAAGGCGTCGATCACCCACGTGGAGGTGGTGGAGCGGCGCACGCGCGGCACGGTGTGCGCGGTGCGGCTGGAGACCGGACGGACGCACCAGATCCGGATCCACTTCGCCGAGATGGGCCACCCGCTCATCGGCGAGACGGTGTACATCCGCGACTACCTCAAGGCCGGCAAGCAGCCGATCGAATCGGCCCGACTGATGCTGCACGCCGAGGTGCTCGGCTTCGCCCATCCGATCTCTGGCGAGCTCCTCCGCTTCGAGAGTCAGGGCGGCGGCACCTCGTTCGGCGCCGCCGACATCGAGCGGGTGGCCGGACCTATGCGGCCTGCTTGAGCGGAACCGGCGCGACGGCGATGGGGGCGACCCGGCGCCCGGCGGCCACCCGGTAGGCGGCGCGGTACCAGCCCGACACGACCTTGCGGAGCTCGGCGGCGCGCGGGTGCGCCGGCTGGCGGCGGAACGCGACGGCAAGGTGGCGCTCGGCCTTCCGCAGGTCGCCTCGGCGCAACTCGATCTCGGCGTGGAGGACGAAGGCGTCGACGCAGCCGGGCGCGATCGCGCAGGCGCGCTCGACGTCGGCGACGGCCTCGGCGTCGCGGTGCATGGCGAGCAGGGCGCGGGCGCGGCGCAGCCGGAGGCCAGGATCGTCCCCTTCTTCTGCCAGCGCCTGGGAGCACAGGCCGAGGACGGCGCGGTAGTGGCGGCCGGTCAGAAGGCGGTCGATGTACCAGCACGCCTCCCGGATCCGGTCGCTCCGCCCATTCATCGCCCCACGCTCGTAGATCCGGCCGGAGAAAAAGAAAAGCGATTTCTCGCGACCGGGGGGCAAGCCTGGCTAATCGATAGGCGCCGGACCGCCAAATTTGGGTAGGATGGCCGTGGATGCGCGGACTCGGCCGATGGGTGTCGCTGGCCGCCCTGGGGCTCTTCCTGGTGGTGGGCACCGGCCGCTCGGCCCGGGCTGGCGACGGCGACGACGACCAGGGGAGCGAGGTCGAGAAGCGCAAGCGCGCCGGCAAGCACGTGGAGGAGGGGGACAAGTACAAGGAGGCCGGCGAGTACGACAAGGCGGCGGCCGAGTACGAGAAGGCCTACGAGCTGGTGCCGCATCCGGAGCTGTTCTTCAACCTGGCCCAGGTCTACCGCCTCGGCGGCAAGAAGGAGAAGGCGCTCGAGTACTACGAGCGATACCTGGCGGTGCAGCCGAACGGGCGCGCCGCCGCGCAGGCCAAGAAGTTCGCCAAGCAGCTCCGCAAGCAGCTCGACAAGGCAAGGGCGAAGGAGGGAGCCGGGCCGGCCACGGGATCGGGAGCAGGGTCGGGATCGGGATCGGGATCGGGATCGGGGTCGGGATCGGGGGTGGCAGCGGGAGGCGACGGCGGCGTGTCCGGTGGTGTCGACCCGGACCGACCGGGCCGCGTGCTGCGCATCGCCGGACTGGCCACCGCGGGGGCCGGGCTCGTCGCGCTCGGCATCGGCGTCAAGTACGGGCTCGACGCCCGCCGCATCTCGAACGACCTCTCCGATCACGACCAGGGGATGTGGACGAAGGCGGAGCTTGACAGCCAGGCGGTCGGCAAGCGGGCCGAGAAGCGCATGTTCATCGCGACCGGCCTCGGCGCCGCGTTCATCGCCGGTGGCGCCGTCCTCTATTACTTCGGTCACGCGGCTCGCGCCCGGGCCGAGTCGACCCCGGACGAAGGCATCTCCGCGCTTCCCACCATCGACGCCGACTCGGTCGGCGTCGCGGTCAGCGGCCGCTTCTGAGATTGTCGTTTTTTCGGGGTGGGTGCTACCCCGAGAAGGGCGCGCGCTTCGCGCGCGCTTGCCCCACCCCTCAGGGGCAGACGAGGTCGTAGGCGTCGGCCGCTCCGGCCTCGCCGAGGGCGGGCTCGCCGTCGCGCAGCGGAAGGCCGACCGCGAGCTGGTCGCCGGCCAGGGCGACCGAAGCGCCGAAGGTGTCGAAGTCGACCGGCGTGTCGTCGCGCACCGACCCGATCTCGACCCAGTCGCCGCCGTTCGAGGCGAACAGCGAGACCGAACCGGCGCTGGTGCCGCCCTGGTCGTCGCCCGGCACGCCGACGGCGAGGAACGCCCCGTCGCTGGCGACCGCGCGGCCGAAGGCGTCGTTGGCCGCCTCGTCGGTGCGCGTCACGATGATCTCGCCGCCGGTGCCGGTCTCGTAGACGTACACCGCGCCGGTCTCGTTGCGGTACGGCGCGCCGACCGCCAGGCGGGCACCGGCCAGCGCCACCGCGGACCCGAACTGATCGTTGGCGCCGGCGTCGCTCGCCGTGACCTTGGGGGCGGACACCCAGTCCTCGCTGTCGAGCGTGAGCCGGAAGACCGAGCCGGAGGCGGTGCCGGTGTCGTCGTCGAGCGGCGCGCCGATCGCCAGCGTGTCGTCGCTCATCGCGAGCGCGGCGCCGAAGCTCTCGGCCGCGTCGCCGGGCAGGAAGGAGCCGTCGTCGTTCCAGGTGGCGCCGCCGCCGCGGAACATGTGGACGGCGCCGGTGCCGGCGTCGGCGCCCGGAGCCCCGACACCGATGCGATCGCCGCGCACGGCCACCGCCCGTCCGAACAGATCGTCCACTTCCGGGGTGCCCGGCGCGATGAGTCGCGCCTGCTGGCTCCAGGTGCCGCCGGCCAGCGTGAAGACATAGGCGGCGCCGGCGGCCGGGGCTCCCGCGCTCGGCGCCCCGATCACCAGCACGTCGCCGTCGAGCGCGACCGCGGCGCCGAAGCCATCCTGCATGTCGCCGTCGCTCGCGGTCAGCTTCTGCCGCTCGACCCAGCTCTGGCCGTCGCGTTCGAAGAGGTAGACCGCGCCGGCGTCGTCGCCGCGGTCGTCGTCGAGATCGGCGCCGATCGCCATCCAGCTGCCCGCCAGTGCGATGGCGCCGCCCAGCTGATCTCCCTCGCCGGCGTCGCTGGCGGCCAGGCGGCCGAGCGGGCTCGCCTGGCGCTGGCTGGCCGTGCAGGCACCGTCGCCGGTCACGCCGCCGTCGCTGCCCGACACCAGGCAGATGTTCTCGATGCACATCTGCCCCTCGGGGCAGTTCATCTCGGGGCTGCACGGGAGACCCTCGCGAAACTTCGGCGAGTAGCATGCTGCCGCGTGGCCGATCGCAACGGCGATCGCGGCTCGGGTCCTCCAGCCCATCGAGCCACACTCTACCCGAAAGACCCACCCGGTCCGAAGCCGCGGAGATCACTCGGCTAAGACGCGAGATAAACGGCCAGACCTGAATCAAACCGGTTGGTTGTATGATCCGACGAGGTTTGCTTCGGATGCGCGAAAGGCTCGCTCTCGGCCTCATGGTCGCGGTGGTCGCCAGCGGCGCGGTGGACGCGCACGCGCAGCTGGTCATCTACCTCAACCGCGACGGCGGGACCTACAGCCCGGGCGAGCCGAACGACTCGCGCACGAACGTGTCGAGCGTGCCGGACACGCCGGTCTCGATCCCCGCGTGGGAGGTCGACGACACCTCCTGGGCCGCCATCCTCACCTGCGCGGAGGATCTCTTCTCTCCCTTCGGCGCCGTCATCACCGACGTCGATCCGGTCGACCAGGATCACGTCGAGGCGGTGCTGGGCGGCCAGCCCGGCCAGCTCGGCCTCGACCCCAACGCGGCGGGCGTCTCGCCCTTCCGCACCGACTGTTCGGTCATCGACAACTCGATCGTCTTCATCTTCCCCGACACGCTGGGCGGCGGCACCCGGCAGGTGTGCGAGGCGCTGGCGCAGGAGGTCGCCCATTCGATCGGGCTCGACCATCAGTACCTGTGCGAGGACCCGATGACCTACTTGACCGGCTGCGGCGACAAGAAGTTCCGCTTCCGCGAGTCGGTGTGCGGCGAGCTCGAGCCGCGCGACTGCAAGTGCACCCGCACGCAGAACTCGGCGCGCCTCCTGCTCGACCGGCTCGGCGCCAGTGACCGGCCCAACCTGTGGATCAACGCCCCGACCGGCGAGGAGCCGGTGGCGAGCGACGCGCTGGTCCGTGTCGCGGTGACCAACCAGCCGAACTGGATCGAGCTCTACGTCGACGGCGACATCATCGACAACGCTCCGGCGGTCACGGCGCCCGACCCCTACACGCTGGTCGAGCTCACCACCTTCGACAGCATGTCGGCCGGCAGCCACGAGCTCACCGTGCGCTCCTACTGGGACGACGGCACCGACTCGACCGAGTCGGTCCAGGTCCAGGTCCTCGACGGCGAGAGCGGGCGCATCCTCGGCGGTTGCCGCGCGGCCGGCGGGCAGGGCGGGGGAGCGGGCCTGGCGCTCGCCGCGCTCACTCTGCTGGCGGCGGGGCGTCGGCGCCGCCGCCCGCGCGCTCGCCGCTGAGCGGTTTTTTCAGCTCAGCCAGATAACTGGCCAGATCGGGCTCGTCGGCCGGCTGGCAGGCGCGCGCCCCGGCCAGCGCGGCGTCGACCGCCGGCGCTTGTCCGGCCTTCGCCAGCGTGAGGAGGCGGCCTGCCACCTCGTGCCGGTGCCAGGGGCGGCCGTGGGCGCCGCACACCAGGAGCTCGGCCCACACCCGGGCGGCGCCCGGCGCGTCGCCGCCACCGGCCAGCCGGTCGCCGAGCAGGAAGGCGAGCCGCCCGTCACCGGGGCGCGCCGCGCGCGCCTCCCGCGCCAGCGCGATCGCCTCGCCGCCGTCGCCGGCGGCGGCCGCCGCGGCCGACGCGGTGACCAGCGTCTCGACGTCGCCCGACGCGCGCGCCGCCTGGGCGACCGCGGCGGCACGCACCCGGGCGCGGGCGCCGTCGCCCACCGCGACCAGGGCGCGGATCGGGGCCAGCCGGTAGATCGGCTGGGCAGGCGCCGCCGCCGCTGCGCGGTCCCAGGCGACCAGCGCGTCGTCGATCCGTCCGGCGCTGGCGCGCGCGCGTCCCAGCGCGTCCCACGACTCGGCCCGATCGGACGAAGCGGCCGCAGCTCGCTCGCGGGCGGGGAGCGCGGCGGCAGAACCGCGCTCGCGCTCGATGCGATCCGCCACCGCGGTCAGGAGATCCGCGTCGCCCGCCGCGCGCGCCAGCTCGTCGAGCCGAGCGCCCGGGCAGGCCGCGGCCACCGCCTCGGCCAGCGCCGGCCGCGCGTCGAGCGGCGCCGCCGCCACCGCGCCGGCCGCCTCGGCGACCCGGCCGCTTCGCGCCATCTCCTCGGGCGAGGAGCGCGGCCGCTCGCGCGTGCGGCCGCAGGCGCCGAGCACCCACACGGCCGCCGCCAGGCATGCGAGGCCGCGTGAGTACATCGCCCGGTTGTACCGCGGCGAGAAGGCAAGATCGGTACGGACCCGGCGCGCTTCGAGGACCGGGCTCCCCTGCTGCTCACGGTCGTATACGACCTGAAATGAGCAATTCGATCGCAACTGCGCGATCGGGCAGGCGGGATCGAGGGCACGTCCATTGCACAGCGATCGCGCGTGCGCACGATCCTCTGCTCTCTGGTTGCAGTTGCCGGCATCGCCTCTCTCGCCGGCGTCGCGCGCGGCGAGCGGCTGGTCGAGGTCCGGCAGGTCGCCCGCGGCGGCTACGTCGCGCCCCGCTTCGCGCCCGATGGAGGCGCGCTCCTGGTGTCGGGCCCCAAGCTGCGCGGCCTGTACCTGGCCGACCTCGGCGGCGGCAGCGTCAAGCAGCTCAGCGGCGACGAGGCTGCCGGCGTCCACGCCCGCTTCACCGCCGGCGGCCGGATCGCCTTCAGCGCGATGCAGGGCGGTACCCGGAGCGAGCTCGTCATCGAGCGCGACGGCTCGATCCGCGCGGCCGCGGCCACTCCGGCGGTCGCCTACACCCGCGACGACCGGATGTACGCCATCGGCAAGGACGGCCAGCTGGTGCGGATCGGCTCGGGTGATCGCTTCTACGGCGAGGTGGTGGCGCCCGACGGCGACAAGGTCGCCTTCCTCGGCCTGACCACCGGCATCTACGTCTACACCCGCTCGACCGGGGCGCTGGTCCACGTCGGCCGCGGCACGGCGCCGGCATGGTCGCCCGACAGCGCCCGGCTGGTCTTCGAGCGGACCGAGGACGACGGCCACGACATCCTCGCCTCCGACCTCTACATCTACGACCTGGCGGCGGCGCGCGCCGCCCCGGTCACCGCGACGGATCGCGTCATCGAGCGCCGCCCGAGCTTCTCGCCCGACGGCACTCGCATCGCCTACGACGACAGCGAGGGCGCCATCTACGTCGGCCGCCTGGAGGTGTCGCCGTGACCGCAGCCCGGACCATCGTCGCCGCCCTGCTCGTGGTCGGCGCGACGGCCGCTCCGGCGGCGGCGCAGAAGAAGATCGTCATCGACCCGGGGCACGGCGGGGCCGATCCCGGCGGGGTCGGGACCGGCATGCAGGAGAAGAACGTCGTCCTCGACACCTGCAAGCGGTTCAAGGCGCTCCTCGAGGCCGACACCGCCGACGCCGGCGGCGGCGGTTCGTGGACCGTGTTCTTGACCCGGAGCGACGACACCTTCGTCGAGCTGTCGGCCCGGGCGAACTACGCCAACAGCAAGGGAGCGGATCGCTTCATGTCGATCCACTCCAACGCGTTCGGCGACGCGAGCGCCAACGGCACCGAGACCTTCTCGTACACCTCCGGCGGCGAGGGCGCCGCGCTTCGCAACCTGGTCCAGGACGAGATGATCAAGGCCTGGGGCCTCACCAACCGCGGCAACAAGACCGCCAACTTCGCGGTGCTGCGCGAGACCTCGATGCCGGCCGAGCTCCACGAGCTCGCCTTCATCACCAACGCCAGCGACGCCCAGAAGCTCGCCTCCGAGAGCGAGCGGCAGAAGGCGGCCGAGGCCCACCTCAAGGCGATCCAGCGCCACTACGACATCCCGCCGTACATACCGGGCGGCGGCGGCGGCGGCGAGACCGGCCGCATCGCCGGTGTGGTGCGCGACGACGTCGGACCGGTCGAGGGCGCGACGGTCAGCGTCGACAGCGGACAGTCGGTGGTGACCCCGGCCGACGGCACCTTCGAGGTCGCCGACGTCCCGGCCGGCACCCGCGGCCTGACCGTGAGCGCACCCGGTCACGAGGAGACCGTGGTGCAGGTCGAGGTCAACGCCGGTGATCAGTCCGACACCGAGATTCACCTCGACCTGACCGACGACGGCGGCGGCGGCGGTGGCGGCAGCGGCGACGCCGGGATCGGCGAGGATCCGGGCGCCGACGGCGACGACATCCAGGCGGGCTGCGGCTGCCGCGCCGGGTCGCAGGGCGGACCCACCACGCCGCTCGCGCTCCTCGCGCTGGGCCTGCTGGCCTCCCTGGTGCGCCGGCGCCGCCGCTCCACGTGAACGGCCCTACGACATCCACCCACCCCGGCGGCGGCCAGCGCCAGCCGCGCCCGCTGGGGTAGAATCATTCGATCGTGGCGGACGGTGCTCCGCAAGCCGCGGTGAAGAAGCGAATGCTTCGCATCGCGTCGGGCTGCGCGACACGCGAGGCGTTCATCTCCGTGTTTCGCCGCTTCTGCGACCGCGAGTCGATCTTCATCGCCACGCGCACGCCGAAGGAGGCGGGCTCCGACCTCCAGTTCTCCATCACGCTGGCCGACGGAGCGCCGCTGATCGGCGGGACCGGCACCGTGCTCGATTCGTGGACCGATGAGACCAGCCCGTACGGGCGGGCCGGGATGCGCATCCGGTTCGACGACGTCAGCCCGGCCGGCCGGGCGCTCATCGACGAGCTGGTCGCGGCGCGCAAGGCGGACGAGCAGACCAGGCCGGCGGTGCCGCTGTCGGGCGCCGCCGCCGCGCTGGCCGCGCTGGCCAAGGTGGGACCGCCGCCGGCCACGCCGCCTCCGCGGCCGACCACCCCGGTCAAGCCGCTGCCCTCGGTCATCCCCAAGCCTCCGGTCCATCAGAAGACCATGCTGGGGATGACGCCGCTCGTGCGACCGGCCAAGCTCGAGGCGACTCCGGCTCCGGTCATCGTGCCGCAGGTCGTGCAGGCGGCGCAGGTCGCGCGCGACGTCGAGATGAAGCTGCCGCCGCCGCCGCGCCCGGGCCGGCTGACGCCTGACGCCGACGACAGCGACGAGCAGCCGACCGGCGTCGCCGCCAAGTTCACCCCGGACACCGCCTTCCCCGACGAGGCGAGCTGGGACGAGGCGGCCAACCACGTGCTCGGCAGCACGCGGGCGAAGGGCTCGGACCTGGTGTTGCCGGCCAACCCGCTGGGCGGCGTCGAGAGCGAGTCGCTCGATGCCTTCGTCGAGTGCACCCTGTACGAGGAGACCGGCAGCTTCGCGGTCGATGTCGAGGCGACCACCCCGGGCGGCCCGGCGGTCGACGACTGGCAGCAGGACGACCTCACCATCCCGCCCTGGCTGCAGGGACCGGTGGCCGACTCGCCGTTCGCCGCTGACTCGATGGCGGTGCCGCCGCCGCTGCTTCCGCTCAGCTCTCACTCGAGTGGGCCGGTCGGTGGAGAGGCGGATGCGCGGCCGAGCGAGAAGCAGGCCCCGATCCAGCAGCAGCTCATCAAGGCGGGCAAGGCCTTCGATCCCGCCCGGGTCACCGCGACCCAGCCGGCCATCCCGATCCTCCGCAGCCGGCGCAACCACTGGCCGCTCACCATCGTGATCGCCGCGGCGACCGGGCTGGCCGGCGTCGCGATCGGGATGTTCGCGCTCGGTCGCGGCGAGGGCGACGAGCCGGCCGCCAGCGACCCGGCCGCGCCCCGTGTGGCGAGCGCCGACCAGCCGGCCGCCGGCCGGACGCCGGGTGCCAGCGGGGCACCGGTCGCCGGCGGCGAGAAGGCCGCGCAGGCGGCGGCCACCGCCGAGCCCCCGGCCGACCCGATCGCGCAGCCCGACTCGCCTGCCGCCGCCGGCACGAAGGCGGGCAGCGCCGAGAATCCCGAGAACGCCGACGACGCGGACAAGTCCGACGAGGCTGCGGCCGGCGCCGGCGCCGACGAGGCGGACGAGGCTCCGGCCGGCGGCGCGGACGACAAGAGGGACGAGCACCCGGCCGCCGCCGCTGGAGCGCCGGTCGAGTTCTCCCGCCTGAGCGGCAAGCTCGGCAAGGACCGCTGCGGCGTCGAGATCGCGAGCCGGCCCGACAAGGCGGATGTCTACATCGGCTCGACCCGCATCGGCACGACGCCGCTCAAGGTCGTCCTGTCCTGCGGCGAGCACGCGCTCGAGCTCCGGCGCCCGCGCTACCAGGGGGCGAGCAAGAGCATCGCCCTCGACCCGGGCAAGCTCGACAAGCTCGACGTCAACCTGTCGCGCCCGGAGCACAGGCTGCGCATCACCTCGGTGCCGGCCGGCGCGGCGGTGAAGGTGAACGGCCGCTCGGCCGGAACCACCCCGGCCACCGTCACGGTCAACGGGTTCGAGACGGCGCGCGTCAACCTCGAGCTGTCGGGCTACCGGAGCTGGTCGACCCGCCTCTACGTCCGCGAATCGACCACCAGCGTCAGCGCCAAGCTCGCCGCCGGCAAGTCGAGCGCGAAGTCGCCAGGCAGTCCGGCCGCGCGCGGCAGCAAGACGTCGGGCAGCCGCGCGGCCGACTCGTCGCCTCGCCGCGGCAACTGAGCCCGGAGTCGACTCCCTGGTCGACTCCTCGGTCTACTCGTCCGTCGACTCCCCGGTCGACTCCTCGGTCTACTCTTCGATCGCGTCGATCGAGAGGACGAGGTGGAAATCGGGGAAGCCGACCGAGGCGGCGTCCTCCGGCTGGTTGGAGCCGCACTCGGAGCGGACGTAGGTCGGGCCGGTCTGCCCGTCGTTGTTGGCGCCCGGGAACAGGAAGTCGCCATCGAACAGGCCCTGGCCGTTCGGTACCATCATCTCGGCGACCAGCGTGATGCCGGCCGGCACCGACGCGGTCAGCGGGACCTCGAAGATCTGGAGGGTGGTGTCGGGGATGTTGATCTTCTTGTGGCCGAGCTCGGTCAGGTTGGCGACGACGAAGTCGCCGTCGAGCCGGTAGAGCTTGACGGTCAGCGGCTGGATGTCGTCACCGTCGGCGTCGGCTTCCTGGACGCCGATCGTTACCTTGCTGACCTCGAGCGCGCCGGTGATGCCCATCGCCGGGAGGTCGAACACCCGATACCAGCTGTTGCGCGCGTTGCCGACGTCGCTCGAGCACGAGATGCCGGTCCCCGCCTCGAGCGACATCGTGTTCGAGTGGGTGATGGTGACCGGGCCGCCGCCGCCGCCGCCCGCGTCGGGCGGATCGACATGGCCGCCGGCGTCCGGCAGGTCGCCGCCGCCCGCGTCCGGCGTGCCGGTATCGTCGCCGCTGTCGTCGCCGGTATCGCCGTCGCCGGTGTCGTCGCCGTCACCGCTGGCCTTTCCCTTGGCGCATCCGGCGTGCAGTGCGAGCAGAGAGGCGAACGCGATCACACCGCGGCAGACATGCATCGGACAGCTCCTACCACGTGCCCGGCCCATTCGAGCACGCGCGCAGACTACTCCTAGCCCCGTTCAGCTGTCCATCCATTTCACGGAAAGAACAAGTAAATCAAGGCGTTTACGAGACTCTGATCACATTTGCCCGGCGCCGCCCGGTTGCGTCAGCTGGGACGCAGGACGTCCTCGACCGCCAGCGCCAGCGTGAGGATGCCGGTCCTCAGGGTCGCGCGCGCCGCCGGGGCGAAGCGCGGCGAGTGGAGACCGGGGAGCTCGTGCAGCCGCTGGCCGTCGAACCGCTTGGGATCCACAGCGCCGAGCTTCCACATCACACCCGGGATGCCGAGCGTCTGGGAGTAGCGGCCGAAGTCCTCGCCGCCGAGCGAGGGCTCGTGGGTGGCGACCCGCTCCGCTCCCAGGGCGTGGCGGAAGAGGGCGGCGAGCCGCGCGGTCCACACCGGATCGTTGTAGGCCGCCGGGGTGTTCGCGTCGCTCACCACGATGGCCGGGTCGCGCGGCGCGTCGTGGGCGCGCGCCACGTGGCGCGCGATGCGCGCGATCTCGTCGAGCAGCCGGCGCCGGGTCTGCTCGCTGTAGGAGCGCACGGTGATGAGCAGCGTGGCGTGGTCGGGAATGACGTTGTGCTGGTGTCCCGACGAGAACTGCCCGACGGTGACGACCGCCCGCTCGCCGGCCGGCAGCCGGCGCGACACGATGGTCTGGAGCGCGAGCACGATCTCGGCGCCGAGCACGATGGGATCGCACGCCAGGTGCGGCTTGGCCGCGTGGCCGCCGCGGCCGTAGATTGTGAGGTCGACGGTGTCGATGTTGGCGTGCGCGTAGCCGCCGAGCAGCGAGACCATCCCGGCCGGCAGGTCGGCGGCGTCGTGCAGCGCCAGCGCCACCACCGGAGTGCCGGTGCGCCCGAGGATCTGGCGAAACGAGCGGTCGTCGAGCACGGCGCGCGCGCCTATCCCGGTCTCCTCGGCCGGCTGGCCGACGAAGAGGATCCGGCCGCGCAGCAGCGGCTGGCGGCCGGCGAGAACGCGCAGGGCGCCGATCGCGCAGGCCATGTGGACGTCGTGCCCGCAGGCGTGCATCACGCCGCGGTTGGCGCTGGCGTAGGGCAGCCCGGTCTCCTCGGTGACCGGCAGCGCATCCATGTCGGCGCGCACCAGCACGGTGGGGCCGTCGCCGCCGCCGCCCTCGAGGACGCCGACCACGCCGGTGCCGCCGATGTGCTCGCTCACCTCGAGGCCGAGCACGCGGAGCTCGTTGGCCAGGTGGCGCGCCGTCTCGACCTCGGCACCCGACAGCTCCGGATGGCGGTGGAACCAGCGGTAGGCCCGGGTGGCGGCGGGCAGAGCTTCGTCGACCGCCACCGCCAGCGTCGGCACGGCGTCGGCGGCGTCGACCGGTGGCGCGGTCAGCTCGTCGTCCGCCGTGGCCGCGACCGGTGCCGGCTCCTCCGCCACGACCGGCGGTGGGGAGCGGGGCGGCTCGCGTCGCTTCGGCCGCCTTCGGCTCTTTCCCGATGGTTCTCGAACCGCCACCGCCGCCAGTGTATCAGCTACCGCTCGCGCCGAAGTCCTGGCTGCCGCGGTAGACCATCACGCCCCGCACCAGCGGGAAGGCCAGCACCTGGCCGCCCACCGCCCACAGCCCGCCCGACGGGTCGACCCAGCAGGAGTGCAGCGTCTCGCTGGTGGGGGGCGTGTCGTCCTCCACCCAGGTGCCGTCCTCCTCCCGGCGGTAGACGGCGCCGAACTGGCCGGTGGCGTAGACCTTTCCGTCCCCGGCGCAGACGCCGTTGAAGCCGGGCGCCCCCTCGGGGCTCACGTCCGTCCAGCCGTCGCCGCAGTCCTCGAGGATGATCCCCGAGATGCCGCCGACCGCGTAGTAGCACTCGCCGTCGAACGCGTCGGTGAACAGCGACTCGCCGACGCCGGTCGACTCCGGGGTGAAGCCGCTGCCGTCCCAGGAGAACGACAGGCCGCCCTCGCCGACGAAGCGGACGTCGTCGCAGCTCTTGCCGACCACCTTCCACACCGGACGCACCTCGCCCTCCGGCAGGTCGTGCGGTGTCCAGGCGCCGCCCTCGAGGTACCAGGCAAAGCCGCCGCTGCCGCCGCCGAGATTGCCGCCGACCGCCCAGACATCGCTCTCGCTACAGCCCCAGATGCCGAACACCGCCGGCGTCGCGCTCGGCGTCTCCATCGACTCGAAGCTCCCGCCCTCGTAGCGCAGGACGTGCCCGGCCGCGCCGCCCAGGTAGACCGGTCCGCCATCGAAGCCGAACACCCACCAGAGGTCTCCCTCGCTCTCGCTGTCCTTCTCCTCCCACGCGCTCCCGTTCCAGTGGAGGATGGTCGGACCGCCGCCGGGGTCACCGCCGACCGACCAGACGTCGTCCTCGGCAGACGCCCAGACCGAGAGCAGGGCGCCGTCGAGCTCTTCGTGGACCAGCTGCCATGCCGGCGGCGGTCCATCGCCATCGTCGTCGCCGCACGCCCACAGCCCGGCCAGCGCCAGCGCGATGGAAAGCCGCGCGGCCCATCCGCATCCCCGTCGCATGGGCATCACCCTACCAAAGTTCGTTCCGCTTCGGTTAGTGTCCATGCCCGAGGGAGATGCAAGTGACAGACCGCGCGATCGCCGAGCTCTCGATCAACACGCTGCGCACCCTGGCCATGGATGCGGTGCAGAAGGCCAATTCCGGCCACCCAGGCCTGCCGATGGGCGCTGCGCCGATGGCGTACGTCCTCTGGGCGCGCCACCTGCGCCACGATCCCCACGACCCGTCGTGGCTCGACCGCGACCGCTTCGTCTTGTCGGCCGGCCACGGCAGTATGCTCATCTATTCGCTCCTGCACCTGTTCGGCTATCCGATGTCGATCGACGACCTGAAGTCGTTCCGGCAGTGGGAGAGCAAGACGCCGGGCCACCCGGAGTGCTTCATGACGCCGGGGGTGGAGGCGACCACCGGGCCGCTCGGCCAGGGCGCGGCCAACGCGGTCGGCATGGCCATGGCCGAGCGCTTCCTGGCCAACCGATTCAACCGCCCCGGCCACGCCATCATCGATCACACCACCTACGCCCTGGTGTCGGACGGTGATCTCATGGAGGGGGTGTCGGCCGAGGCGGCATCGCTCGCCGGACACCTCGGGCTCGGCAAGCTCATCTATCTCTACGACGCCAACGACGTCACGCTCGATGGCCCGACCTCGATGAGCTTCACCGGCGAGGACGTCTGCGCCCGCTACGCCGCCTACGGCTGGCACGTCCAGCGGGTCGAGGACGGCAACCACGACCTCGACGGCATCGACCGCGCCATCCGCGCCGCGCGCGCCGAGACCAGCCGCCCGTCGCTCGTCTTCGTGCACACCACGATCGGCTTCGGCTCGCCGAAGAAGGCCGGCACCTCCGAGGCGCACGGCGCGCCGCTCGGGGTCGACGAGGTGGCCGCCAGCAAGCGTGCGCTCGGCTGGGATCCCGCCGCGCAGTTCTACGTGCCGGCCGAGGTGCGGGCGCACATCGGCGCTGCGGCGGAGCGCGCGCACGGCGAGCGGACCGCCTGGGACCAGAAGATGGCGGCCTATCGCGCCGCCCACCCGGACGAGGCCCGCGAGCTCGACAGCTGGCTGGCCGGTGAGCTGCCGAGCGGCTGGGACCAGGACCTGCCGCGCTTCGCCGCCGGCGAGAAGATCGCGACCCGGACGGCGGGCGGCAAGGCAGAGGCCGCCATCGCCAAGCACGTGCAGAACCTCCTCGGCGGCGACGCCGACCTCGGCGGCTCGACCAAGACCGTCCTGCCGGGCGCCGGATCCTTCGACGGCCACACCGGCGCGGGGCGCAACATCCACTTCGGCGTGCGCGAGCACGCGATGGGATCGATCTGCAACGGGCTCGACTACCACGGCGGCGTGCGCCCGTTCGCCGCCACCTTCTTCTGCTTCTCGGACTACATGCGGCCGGCCGTGCGGCTCGCCGCGCTCAACAAGCAGCCGGTCATCTACGTCTGGACCCACGACTCGATCGGGCTGGGCGAGGACGGCCCGACCCATCAACCGGTCGAGCACCTGATGGCGCTCCGCGCCGTGCCCAACCTGTGGGTGGTGCGGCCGGCCGACGCCTGCGAGACGGTGGCGGCCTGGCGGCTGGCGATGGTGCGGCGCCACGGCCCGACCGCCCTGGTCCTGACCCGGCAGAACGTCCCGGTCCTCGACCCGGCGCGCGCCGGCAAGCTCGAGCGCGGCGCCTACGTCCTGGCGGGCGACGAGCATCCCGACGTCATCCTCATCGCCACCGGCTCGGAGGTCTCGGTGGCGCTCGAGGCGCGCGGCGCGCTCACCGCCGACGGCCTGGCCTGCCGGGTGGTCTCGATGCCCTGCTGGGAGGCCTTCATCGCCCAGCCGCAGAGCTACCGCGACGAGGTGCTGCCCCCGGACGTGCGCGCCCGGGTGTCGGTGGAGGCCGGTGTCACTCTCGGCTGGCGCGAGTGGATCGGCAACGACGGCGAGGCGGTCGGCATCGACCGCTTCGGCGCCTCGGCGCCGGCCGAGGTGTTGATGGAGCGCTACGGCATGACCGCGGCCAGCGCGGTCGCAGCGGCCCGCCGGACGCTCGAGCGAGTCCGGCGCGGCGGCGCCTGATCTCTCCTCTCAGCGGGTTCGCAGCTTGGTCGTCGCCAGGACGACTTCCCTGCCCCTCACCTCGGCGGTGAGCTTGACGATGTAGCTCTTGTTGGCCGAGAGGCCGTCGTCCTCGCTGAGGTCGACCTGCGCGTCGAGCAGGGTGAGGTCCTTGTCGATGCCGGCCAGCCGCTCCTGTGCGACGAAGGCGTGGGTCTTGTCGTCGGTGTAGAAGTCGAGGGCGACCTGGCTGACGCCCGGCTTCTTGCTCATGAAGGCGAGCACGTGGAAGCGCCAGACCGGAACGCCGTCGGCGGTCGAGTGCTTGAGCTCGGGGCGGTTGGCCTTCTTGAGCGCCTTGACCAGGCCGGCGTCGCTGTCAGCCGACTGCGGCAGCGGCTCGGGTGAGACGAACATCTGCCCCTTGAGCTGCTTCTGCACCGCGATCGGGACGTCGGCCCGGCTGGTGCGACCGGCGAGAGAGAAGGCGACCACGCAGAGGATGGAAATGACGGCAGGCCTCATGACTCTACCTCCGAGTTTTCAGTGTGAGACGCTCGCTCCCGGCCCGCAACGTCGAACTGAATCGTATAGAAGCCCGCAGAAGCCGCCCGTTAGCCCTCTGATTCCTTGATCTCCTCGTCGGGCGAGGAGGTCGGCTCGGCAGGCGGCGGCGGCGGCGCGGCCGCGTGTTCGGTCTCGCCGCCGGCCTCGTGCGGGCCCGCGCTCTGCGGCGAGGGCTGCCCGAGCGGGGGTGCCCCCTCGGGTCGCGGTCCGCCGCCGCCCCCGCGCCGGCGTCCGCGCCGCCGGCGCCTGCCCGGATCGCCGGGCGGGGCGTCACCCACCCGCACCTCGGCCTTGGGACCGAGCGGAATGGCCGGCGCCTCGCCGGGCGCGCCGGCGCCGGCATGGGCAGCAGTCCCGCCCTCGTGGGGCCGGGGCGGGCGGCCGCGCGGCGGCCCGCGCCGGTCGCCGCCGGGGCCGCGATCGCGCCGCTCGCCGGGCGGCCGGTCGCGCCGCGGTCCGCGTCGCGGTCCACGCCGATCGTCGTCAGGATCCCGCGGGGCCCGCGTCATCATCCATCCGGCGCCGGCGACCGGCACCTCGCGCGGGTTGACCCGCTCGCCGCGGTCGCCGCCGAATCCCTCGCGTCCGCGCGCGCCGCCGGGTCCGCCGCGCCCGCCGCCCGGGCCGCCGGGTCCGCCGCGCCCGCCGCCCGGGCCGCCGGGTCCGCCGCCTCCCGGTCGGTCGCGCCGGCCACCCGGACCACCGCGTCCGCCGCGCCGGTCGTCGCGATCGCCGCGGTCGGGGCGCGGTGGCGCCGCCATCCGGTCGAGCACGTAGTGGAACTCGCCCACGCTCATCGCGCCGGACGGAGCGGTCTCGCCCTGGAACACCCGCACGAGGCGGACGTTGCCGAGCCGCTCGCCGGCGACGTCGACCAGCTCGAGCAGCCTGGCGAGCCGGTCGCCCGACACCCCGACCTCGGCGCCGATCGCTTCGGCCAGCGCGTCTCCCTCGACGCCTTCGGCCGCCTTCGCCGCTCGCACCTCGAGCGCACGTCTGGCGACCACACCGGAAAACTCGGTCAATGTTCTCACGGGAAACTCACGACCAATGGAAATGAAAAAGGCCGTCGCCCGGGAAGCGGACGACGGCCGGACTCTACTTTATCTGGCCCTCGAGGGGGCCAGGAACGACGGAGATCAGCCGGCGGAGCCGCTGGCCGAGCCCGACACCGAGACCGACGCCTCGACCGAGACGCTCATCGAACCCTGGATCTCGCCCAGCATCCCGAAGGCTCCGGCGATCTGACCGCCGACGCACAGGCCGGCGCTCGACACGGCGCCCTTGAGGCCCTTCACCGTCTTCGCCCAGGTCTTGAACGCGAGCGCCACCGGGCCCTCGAGCTTCGCCTTGACCTTGATGAGCTTGGGCAGGCCGACCTTGAGCGCCTCGACGGTCGCTTCCACCTTCGGCTTGTCGACGACGACCTTGGAGTCGAAGCTGATGTTGAGCTCCGGCTCGGTGCACTCGGCCTCGACGTTGGCGGTCACCTCGGCCTTCGCCTCGCACTCCGCGCTCGCCTCGACGTCAGCCGAGCCGGAGCAGCCGCCCGAGCAGCTGCCCTCGCAGGTGCCGTTGCACTTGCCGCCGCACTCGCCGCGCGCCGCCGCGCCCGCGCCGCCGCCGCCGGCCTTGCCCTCGCCCGATGCCTCGCACTTGCCGCTGCACTTGCCGCTGCAGGTGCCTTCGCACTGGCCGGTGCACTGGACCTTCACGTCGGCGCTGGCCTTGGCCTCGCACTTGGCGGCCGCCTCGGCAGCGATGTCGGCCTTGACCGTGCAGACGGCCGGCTTGTAGTCGATCTTGAGCTTGGCCTCGCCCTTGATCCCGGCCGACAGGTTGGCCTTGATGGCGGCGGCCACGGCGCCGCACACCTTCTTGGTGTCGCCCTCGGCCTTGAGGCCCAGCTTCTCGGCCATCGCGCCGCAGCTGGTCTTGACCTCGGCCTCCATGCCGGCAACCGCCTCGTTCAAGGTGACCGTCGCCTCGAGGAAGCTCTTCACCTTCACGCTGGCGTCGCCGCACGCATTCGGATCGACCTTGCCGCCCCCACCGGGACCGCCAGGAATACCGGGCGCGCCGCCGCCGCAGCTGGCGGAAAGCGCGAGCACCGCGAGAAGTCCAACCAGGCTGGCTGATACGCGTCGCATCGAAGTTCTCCTTGTGGTTCTTTCCGCACGCGGCGGGGCAGATTGACAAGACTCGAAAGGGCAGGGCCCTTGACCGGAAATACCCCCGCGCGGAGGATCAGTCGAATATCACACCCGGGACCGCATTGGAATGGGGGCAGGCATGAGGTGCACGAGGGGTGCAACGCTCATGCTGGTGTTCGCTTACGCGGCCGCGGGGCCGGGGGCGGCGCTGGCGCAGACCTCGACGACCGGATCGATCGCGGGGCGGATTACTGACGCCGCCACAGGTGAAGCGCTGACAGGAGTCACGGTGGTCGCCACCGCACCGGTCCTCCAGGGATCTCAGGCGGCGGTGACCGACGCGAGCGGGCGGTACCGCATCGATACCCTGCCGCCCGGCACGTACCTGGTCACCTTCTACTACGCCAACCTCGAGGTCCAGCGGCGGGGCGTGACGGTCCCTCTCGGCCAGGTGACCCATGTCCACCAGAAACTCGACCTCACGCAGCAGGCCGGCGAGGTGATCGAGGTTCGCGGCCAGGGCTCCACCATCGATCCGACCAGCACCAACCAGGGGACGCGCATCACGCAGGACCAGATGCAGAACGTGCCGATCCCCGGGCGCACCTTCTCGAGCACGCTCGGCGCCGCCGCCGGCTCGCAGGGCGACACCGCCGGGATCGCCTTCTCCGGCTCCACCTCGCTCGAGAACCAGTACGTCATCGACGGGGTCAACAC
>Ga0111538_10002954_pt1 | contig 23844 bp, 23 predicted proteins | sample SoiMethybrSBSTD1_FD_79669 | JGI IMG/M metagenome (GOLD analysis project Ga0111538, IMG submission 79669) | Bulk soil microbial communities from a Populus tree surrounding site in Tennessee, USA - Soil MetaG P. TD hybrid SBSTD1 (version 2)... | ecosystem: Environmental > Terrestrial > Soil >...
ATCTCAAGCCGGATCGCTGCGACGTCCACCGTTACGTCCGCGATCTCGAGGGTGTGCTCATCCGGACGGCGTCCGACTACGGCATCGACGCCGGCCGGGTTGAAGGGCTCACAGGGGTCTGGGTGGGGAACGAGAAGCTCGCCGCGATTGGCGTCCGCATCGCCCGCTGGATCACCAGCCACGGGTTCGCGCTGAACGTGACCTCAGACCTCGACTTCTTCAAGCTCATCGTCCCCTGCGGCATCGCCGACCGCGGCGTCACCTCTCTCAGCCGTTTGGTAGGTCGCCCCATTGATATGGCCGAGGTGGCGACACGAACAGCCGAGCATTTGGCTAACGCTCTATTTTTCAACAACTTGCACAGTTAGTTCAGGGCTGGAATATTTCTGCCCTGCATGGTGTTTTAGTCCGCAACGGGGGACATCTCATGCAGGATCCCGAAATCATTCCGAATCCCGATACTTTGCTCAGCCGGCTACAGGCCGGTGACGAACAGGCCCTCTCGGACCTCGCGGACGAGTTCGGCACCAAGATTTATCAGCTCGCCTTCCGCTACCTGCGCAACAAGGAAGACGCTGAAGAAGTGACGCAGGACGTGCTCTTCAAGGTCTACCGCAAGGTGGGCGAGTTCCGTGGCGATGCCGCGCTGTCGTCCTGGATTTATCGCATCACCTTCAACGCGGCGATGTCGCGGCTGCGAACCGCGCAGTATCAGCGGACGCAGGCCGAGGAGCGGCGCGAAGCGGCGAACGACTCGGCCGCCGGCGACGCCGCACGACCGTCGGAGGTCGCCGACTGGAGCGATCTTGCCGACGAGCAGGTCCTGCGGTCGCAGCTGCGTCAGCGGGTGATGCGAGCGATTCTCGCGCTGCCCGCGATCTACCGCGCGCCGGTGATGCTGCGCGACATCCAGGGGATGTCGACGGAGGAAGCGAGCGCGATGCTGAGGGTGAAGGATCAGACGCTGAAGTCGCGGCTGCACCGCGGCCGGTTGATCCTGCGCAAGCAGCTCGCCGACTTCGCCGGCGGCCTCTCGCTGCATCGGCCGATTTACGGAACGTAGAGGGCAGGTAGGAGGACAGGTGCCCCACCTGCCCTACCTGCCTACACCGCGAGCGTCCCGATTCGGCGCGAGCGTCACAGCGCCAGCGCCGTCTCCAATGCGATGCGCTCGGCTTGACTGAGCGTCGGCGTCAGCACTCCGACAATTCCCTGCGCACCAAGACGGACCGGCATCGCGCCGGTTCGTGCCCGTCTTCCGCCTTCTTCCACGAACAAGTCCGGCGCGACGAAACAGCTGACGAAGCGGCGCGTTCGTCCGGTCATCGCGTCGAGGGCGCTGGCCGCGGCCGCGGCGAGCGCATAGGGCCCCGGCGGCCACAGCGCGCCGACGCGCGCCATCAGGCGGCGCCGCGCCGGCTCGTCGACGAGGCGCGTCAGCGCAAAGCCGCCAATGGTCGCGTCGGCCCACGGGATCACCGTGTGGTGCGGCGGCACGCCGAGCACCGAGAGCGAGATGTCGCGCGGCGATCCGTTCACCGCCAGCGCCGCCAGCGCGCGCGCGCCGCCGGCGAGCGCCTCGGGCGCCGATCCGAAGATCCGCGCGCGGTCGATGCCGAGCTCGCCGCCGCCGCGTTCGACGAGATCGTGCTGCATCGCGCCCGCGCAGACGATGATGGCGGCGCGTGCGCTGCCGATCACCCGGGTCAACAGCGCGAGCCCTTCTTCTCCCTGCCATTCGCCGCGGCCGGCGCGATCGGCGACGACCACCACATCCGCGCCCGCCGCCATCGACACGTCCGAGGCGCCAGTGAGCTGCGAGGCAAAGCCGGCGATCGGCGCCGACTGCGCGATGTCGAGCGCCTTGCCGGCGGCGATCGGGCCGCGCTCGTCGACGAGCAGAATCGCGCGCGCGACGTCGCGGCGGGCCAGCGCGTCGGCGATCGCGCCTCCGAGCTCGCCCGCTCCGATGATGGCCACGCGCTGCATCGCTGCGATATTGTAATGGCTATGCAATCACTCCGCGGGCAGGTGGCGCTCGTCACCGGCGGTTCGCGCGGCATCGGTCTGGCGATCGCGCGCGCGCTGGTCGCCGACGGCGTGCAGGTGGCGGTGACCGGCCGCAGCGCGGCGCATCTCTCCTCGGCGCGCCACACCATCGAGGCCGCGGGCCCCGGCGGCGTCGAGACGCTGCAGGCCGACGTGCGCCGCTACGACGACATGAAACGCGCCATCGACGCCACCGTCGCGCGCTTCGGCGGCCTCGACATCCTCGTCAACAACGCCGGCATCGGCATCTTCGTCGACGTCGCGTCGATGACCCCGGCGCAGTGGACCGAGCTCATCGAAACCAACCTCACCGGCGTCTTCAACGCCTGCCACGCGGCGCTGCCGCACATGCGCGCGCGCGGCGGCGGTTTCATCATCAACATCAGCAGCCTGGCGGGGAAGAATCCATTCAAGGACGGCGCCGCCTACTGCGCGTCGAAAGCGGGGCTGAACGCGTTCAGCGAAGCGCTGATGCAGGAGGTGCGCTACGACAACATCCGCGTCAGCTACGTGATGCCCGGCTCGGTCGCGACCGCGTTCTCCAGCGGCGACGAGCAGAAGGGCGCCGACTGGAAGATCGCGCCCGAAGACGTCGGCGAGGTCGTCGTCAACCTGCTGCGCCACGATCCGCGCAGCCTGCCGAGCCGCGTGGAATTACGGCCCTCGAAACCAAAAAAATAGCAGGGTCGCTGCAATGGCTGAGGGCTGATGGCTGCGTATGTCTGTATTCACCAAGCACGCTGACACGCTCGAGCACCACGAGACGATGATGGGCCCGGCGCGCGGCAGGCTCGCGGTGGCGCTCGATCTGCTCACCGACTCGCTGGCGCTGGTCGGACAGCACGGCGTCTACTGCCGCAGCGATCGGTTTCCGGGCAAGCCGAAGCTCGATATCGCGCTGGTCCTCGAACAGCTGGACGATGCGAAGCAGCTGGTGCAGAGCGCGATGGAGGCGCTGAAGAAGAGCTGACGTCGTTCGACGTTCGTCGTTCGACGTTCTTCGTTCGTCGTTCTTCGTTCTTCTTCGTTCGAGGTCGTTCCGACGTCACACTTCGTACTTCGAACCGACGGCGTCGGCGGGCGGGGTGGCCGCGTCCGGCGTCACGGTGCGCACGCCCACCTCCTGCCATTTCGCCACGACGATCAGCCAGAGCACGCCGGGCACACAGAACATCAGCCCCAGCGCGAAGGCCAGCCGCCGCGGCGACCAGCCGGCGCGATCGAGCATGTAGCCGGTCCAGTAGCTCGATGCCGACGACAGCAGCGTCACCAGCGCCAGCTCCGCCGCGAAGACGCGGCCGCGGAAGCGGTCGGGCACCTCGAGCTGCAGCAGGACGGTGCTGAACACCCACAGGATCGCGCCGCCGAAGTGCGCCAGCAGCACGCACAGCGCGCCAATCCACAGCGAGGGCGCGCCGGCGAGCGCGATGTAGAAGATCCCGACCATGAAGAACGCGCCGGCAATCGCGCGGCGCAGCCGCACCGGGTCCTGGCCGATGATCCACCGCAGCAGAATCGGCCCCAGGCCCGCGCCGACGCCGCGGGCGCCGTAAAGGACGCCGATGCCACCGGCCGACCCGGCGCCGACCGGGAAGACGCGGTCGCCGAAGACGGTCAGCAGCAGCAGCACGCCGCCGGCGAGGCCCCAGCCGGCCTTCACCATCATCAGCGCCGCCACGTGCGCGTGCCGGCGGACGTAGCGCATCCCGTCGACCAGATCGGTGATGCCGCTGAGCGCCAGAAACCCGGTCGGCCGCGGCCCCGTCGCCGGCGTCGAGTCGTAGCGCGTGCGGGCGATGAACCAGGCCGAGGCGAAGAACGACAGCGCGTTGACCGTGAACGCGACGTTGCGCCCGGCGATGGCCGTCACCATCCCGCCAATCGACGCCCCGATGGCGAGCATCGCCGACCAGGTCGCGCTCGACAGCGCGTTGGCCGGCATCAGCTCGTCGGCCGACGTGACGTTGGGGATGGTTGCCGTCCGCGCCGGCTCGAAGAAGCCCTGCGCGCCGACGATGATCGCCATCACCACGTAGGCGATCCACACCTGGTCGGGGCGGCGGATGACGAGCAGCGCGAGCACCAGCGCGCCGCGCAGAAGATCCGTGATGATCATCAGGCGGCGCCGGTCGACGCGGTCGACGACGACGCCGGCGAGCGGCCCGACGATCGCCACCGGCAGGAACTGCACGATCATCATCCACGCGACCGCGGTCGCCGAGCCGGTCAGGTCGAGCAGCAGCGCGAACACCGCCACCGCGTTGAACCAGTCGCCGAGCTGCGAGATCGTCTGGCCGATGTAGAGCAGGCGGAAGTTGCGGTTGTGGCGGAGCAGCGCGGTATAAGTCAAAGGATGATGTCGGTCAGTATAATCGCGCCACATGATTGAGACGCTCGGCCAGTACAAGATCCTCGACCGCATCGGCGCCGGCGGCCTTGGCGAAGTACTGCGGGCGCGCGACACGCGGCTCGGGCGCACGGTCGCGATCAGGGTCATCGGCCCGCACATCGCCGTTGATCCGGAGAAGCGCCAGCGCTTCATCCAGGATGCGCGCGCCGCAACCAGGCTGTCGCATCCGAACATCGCCGAGCTGTACGAAGTTGGCGAAGACCAGGGCGAGTTGTTTCTCGCCTGCGAGTTCGTGCCCGGCGAGACGCTCACCGCGGCGATCGGCGGCCGGCCGATGAACCCGCGCCGCGTCGTCGATCTCGTGGGACAGGTCGCCGATGCGCTGGCCGAGGCGCACGCCGACGGCATCATGCACGAGGACATCAAGCCGTCGAACATCATCGTGACGCCGAAGGGCAACGCCAAGGTTCTCGACTTCGGCCTCGCCAGCTGGACCAGCGGCGGCGCCGCCCGCCGCGATGCGGCGGCGATGATTTCCTCGTCGGAGCCGGCGCTGGGCAGCGTCGCGCCCTACCTGTCGCCCGAGCAGGCGCTCGGCGAACGCGTCGATCACCGCACCGACATCTTCTCGCTCGGCATCGTCATGTTCGAGATGCTGACCGGCAAGATGCCGTTCACCGGGGCGACCCGTTCCGCGGTGGCGCTGCAGATCGTCCAGGCGCCGGCGCCGGCGGCTTCGTCGGTGAACCGCGTGTCGCCTTCGGAGCTCGACCCGATCGTTGCCAGGGCGCTGGCCAAGAGCCTCGATCAACGCTACGAGTCGGCGGCGACGCTGGCGGCCGAAGTGCGATCGGTGGGGGCGATTCTCGACGTGCGCAGCGACGCGAGCCCGCCGCCGGCCGTCCACGCGGTGGTGCGTCAGCCGAGGCGGCGATCCGGAGCCGGCTGGATCATCCTGCTGCTCGTGCTGGCGGCGCTGGCAGCGGTTGCGTGGATGCAGCGGGCGGCGATCGAGTCGTTCATCCGCCGCACGCTCGGGCTTGCGCCGCCCGTGATCGCGAGGACGGCGCACGGGGCGGAGCAAGCTCCGCCCCTACGGAGCCGCGATTCGACTCCCCCGTAGGGGCCGAGCTGGCTCGGCCCCTTGCTCGGCCCCCGACAAAATCGATGCGACGCGCGCGCGGTCGATGTTGCTGCCGCTGACGATGATCGCGGTTCGACGGCCGCGGACGTCGACCCGGTCCCCCACCAGCGCCGCCACGCCGGCGGCGCCCGCGCCTTCCGCGACGAGGTGCTCGTGTTCAACGAGGCCGGCAATCGCGGCGGTGAGATCATCCTCGCTGACCGTTTCGATGCAGTCGACCAGGTTCCTGATGAAGCCGAAGGTGATCGTCTCGGGGTCCGGGTTGCCGCCGAGCCCGTCGGCAATCGTCGGGCCGGGAACGATCTCCACCAGCCGGCCGGCGCGGATGCTGGTCTGAAACGCGTGCGAGGCCGCGGCCTCGATTCCCACCACGCGGCAGCCGGGCGCGATCGCTTTCGCGGCAACGGCGACGCCGCTGATCAGGCCGCCGCCGCCAATCGGCACGATGAGCGTGTCGAGCGCCGGCGCATCCTCGAGCATTTCGACGGCAACCGTGGCGGCCCCGGCAATCACATCTTCGTCGTTGTACGGCGAGATGAATTCGCCGCCGTCCGCGGCTGCGAACGCCTTGGCCTGCCGCTCCGCTTCGTCGTAGTCGGGCGCCTCGGCGCGCAGCGCCGCGCCGTGCCGCCGGATAGCATCGAGCTTGGCCGCCGGCGCGTTGGCCGGGGTGAACACCACCAGCGGCAGCTTGAAGGCTTCCGCCGCCGCCGCGAGCGAGCGCCCGTGGTTGCCGGCCGACGCGGTGACCAGCCGCGACGGCGCCGGCTGGCGCTCGAGCCGCGCCACGACAGCATTGAACGCGCCGCGCGACTTGAACGAGTTCGCCACCTGGAGCGACTCCAGCTTCAACCAGACCTCGCCGCCGCATCGATCGGACAACCACGCCGATCGCACCATCGGCGTTCGCCGGACGTGCGCGGCAATCCGCCGCCGCGCCCGCATCACATCAACAAGGTTCATGGTTCAGGGTTCACGGTTCAGGGTTCGGGTTCAGGGTTCAGGGTTCAGGGTTCAGGGTTCAGGTTCAGGGTTCAGGGTTCAGGGTTCAGGGTTCATAGTGGTCAGCGGTATCGAGTGAGGATGTCGCCGAGCTGCTGGGTGAAGGCCGAACGTGCGAGCACATCGCCGACGCCGGCGCGGCGCGCGGCGTTGATGACGTCGGTGTGGACGTGCGACGCGTAGCCGAGCGTCGGGATCGACGCCAGCGCCGGGTCGGTTTGCATCGCGGCCACGACCGCCAATGGATCCAGCCGCTGGTTGTCGAGATCGAACAGCACCAGCGTGGTCGGGTTCTTCCGCATCGTCTCGATCGCGCCGTCGACCGAGCGCGAGAAGCGGAGATCGACGCCGAGCTGATTCGCCGCCGTCTTGATCCTCGAGCTGAACATCAGGTCGTCGAGAACGGCTAAGATCATGGGACGATCATGATAGTAGAGACCGCTGCGGTCGGCCCCTTCTTCAAGAACGGCTTCGTCGTCGGCTGCGAAGACACCAGCGAGGCCGTGCTGATCGATCCCGGCGACGAGGTGGAAGCGCTGCTCGCGGCGGCGGAGCGGCGGGCGCTCTCGATTCGGCACATCCTGCTGACGCACGCCCACGTCGATCACGTCACCGGCGTTGCTGCCGCGAAGCGGGCGCTCGACGTGCCGGTGTACCTGCACCGCGACGATCAGTTTCTTTACGAACGCGCGGTCCAGTCCGGCGCGATGTTCGGCCTGCAGGTCGAGCCGCAGCCGAAGATCGATCGCTACTACACGCCAGGCGAGGTGATTACGTTCGGCCGCTACGAGGTCCGCCCGCACCACACGCCCGGCCACTGTCCCGGTGGCGTGTGCCTGCAAATCGGCCGCAAAGGGGAGGAGGGCAAGGAGCTCTTCGTCGGCGACACGCTCTTCGCCGGCTCGATCGGCCGCACCGACCTGCCGGGCGGCGACTTCAGCGTGCTGATTGCCTCGATTCGCGACGTGCTGTTTGCGTTCGGCGACGATGCGGTCGTGCACCCGGGCCACGGTCCGGACACCACGATCGGTCGGGAGCGGGAGACGAATCCTTTTCTTCGTAGCGCAGGCCTTTAGGCCTGCCTCGACTCGGCGGCCCTGAAGGGCCGCCCCTACGATTTCCGGTCCACCATCAGCTCCACGCGGCCGATGCGCAGCCGGTCGCCGCTCTTCAGCCGCGCCTTGCCGACGCGCCTGTCGTTGACGAACGTGCCGTTGGTGCTTTTGAGATCGACGACCTCGAGGTTGTCCGCGGCGGCGGTCAGCCGGCAGTGCAGCCGCGAGACCAGGGCGACGTCGAGGATGAAGTCGGCGCGCGGCGCGCGGCCGACCGTCTTGATCGCCCCGGGGTTGAGCCGGAAGGTCCCCTCCGGGCTCTCCAATATCCACATGCGCAGATTCTAGTACGGCCGCGCGTGAACTTCCTCGGTCCCGATTTCGTCACAGTTCGTTATGCACGCAGGAGTCAAGCGGTCGCGGAGACGGCTGTACTTCGGCATCGGCGCCGCCGTTCTCGTGGTCGGCGGGGCCGCCGGGTTCGCGACCCTCAAAGGCGCCTCGCCCGAGATCGATGCGTCGCGCCTGGCGACGGTCGAGCGCGGCACGATGGTCCGGTCGGTCGTCGCCACCGGCAAGGTCGAGCCGATTACGAAAGTCGAGATCAAGTCGAAGGCCAACGGCATCATCAAGGCGCTGAACGCCGACATCGACCTCGCGGTCAAGGAAGGCGACGTGCTGGTCGAGCTCGACAAGGAGCAGCTGGCCGCCGCGCTGCGCGGGGCCGAAGCGAATCTTCTTGCCGCGCGCGCCTCGCTCGAGGCAGCCGAAGCGCAGCTGCAGAAGAACCGCGTCGAGGCTGAAGGGCCGGACGCCGAGTTCGCGCGCCGCGCCTACGAGCGCGCCCAGTCTCTCTACGCGCAACACCTGATTGCGCAATCGGCCCTCGACGACGCGCACAGCCTGGTCGACGTGGCCGACAACCGCAAGCGCGCGGCGCAGTCGCAGCTGGGCGTCAGCCAGGCGAAAGTGGCCGAAGCGCGGGCGCAGGTGGCGCAGGCCAAGGCCGCCGCCGAGCGCGCCGCCGAGGACGTGGCCAATGCCACCATCCGCGCGCCGATTCGCGGCACCGTGCTCTCCCGCGACGTCGAGATCGGCAGCCCGGTCTCGTCGATCCTCAACCTCGGCGCCAACGGCACGCTGGTAATGACGCTCGGGGATATCACGCAGGTGTTCGTGCGCGGCAAGGTGGACGAGGCCGACATCGGCCGCGTCCGGCTTGGCCAGCCGGCGCGCATCCGCGTCGAGACCTTCAAGGACAAGACCTTCAACGGCCGGGTCACGCTGATCTCGCCGATGGGCGTCGAGAAGGACAACGTCACCAACTTCGAGGTGCGCGTTTCGATCGACAACCCGGGCAAAGAGCTCAAGGCCAACATGACCGCCAACGCCGAGATCGTCCTCGAGGAGCATGCCGATTCGCTGATCGTGCCCGAGGCGGCGATCACCTACGACGCGCAGAAGAACGCGTTCGTCCAGGTGCAGGCGCCCGGCACGAAAGCCGGCGTCAAGAAGGTTGCGGTCAAGGTCGGCGTCGGCAACGGCACCAGGATTCAAATCGTCGAGGGCCTGAAGGCCGGCGACAAGGTCGTTCTCCCCGGTTAGCCATGCGCCAGGCGTTCGTCCAGTCCTGGCAGAACCTGCGCGCCAACAAGCTGCGCAGCGTCCTGACGATGTTCGGGATCCTCTGGGGGATGATCTCGGTGGTGGTGCTGTCGGCCACCGGCGAGGGCTTCCGGCGCGGTAACGACAAGGTGCTGCGCGAGCTGGGCAAGAACATCGCCATCGTCTGGGGCGGGCGCACCAGCCTGCAGGCCGGGGGCGAACGCGCCGGCCGCGAAATCCGCCTCACGCTCGACGACGCGCGGGCCATCGCCGAGGCATCGTCGATGGTCGCGGTGGTCAGCCCGGAAATCGAGCGCGGCGCGGTCAAGGTGAAAAGCGCCTACAACGCCGCGACCGCGCGTGTCACGGGGATCGAGCCGCAGTACCAGGAAATCCGGACGATCGAGCTCCAGTACGGCCGCAACTTCACCTGGAAGGACGAAGAACAGGTCTCGCGCGTCGCCATCGTCGGCGCCGACATGGCCGATCAGCTGTTCGGCAAGCGGAACATCCTGAACGAGTCGATCACGCTGAACGGCGTGCCCTATACGGTGGTCGGCAAGATCCGGAAGAAGAACCAGGACAGCAACTACAGCGGCCCCGACAACAACAAGATCTTCGTGCCGTTTGCGGCGATGTCGCGCGACCTGCCGCGGCTGAACACCGAGCCCGGCACGCTGTCGGACATCATCGTCGCGCCGAAGGACTGGGTGGTCGCCCTGCTGCCGCGCGCGCTCGACGAGCGCACGGCGCGGATCGAGGACATCGACTGGCCGCTGGAGCAGAACGTGCGGGCGATCATCGCGCGCCGCCACGGCTTCGATCCCGCCGACCGCCAGGCGATCGCGATGTGGGACACCTCGCTGCAAACGCTCATGTTCGGCCGGATGATCGGCCACATGAAGCAGTTCTTCTCGATCGTCGGCATCGTCACGCTCGCCCTCGGCGGCATCGGCGTGATGAACATCATGCTGATCGCGGTCAAGGAGCGGACGCGCGAGATCGGCGTCCGCAAGGCGCTCGGCGCGACCACTGCCGTCATCCAGCGGCAGTTCTTCCTCGAAGGCTTCGTCCTCACGCTGTCGAGCGGCGGCGCCGGCATGCTGCTCGCGCTCGGGTTGTGTCAGCTCGTCAACCTGCTGCCGATGCCTGAGCGCTTCTCCGGGATGATCCTGTCGTGGCAGGCGGGCACCGTCGCGCTGATCACGCTGGTCGTGATTGGTGCGATCACATCGACGTATCCCGCTCGCCGCGCGGCCGAGCTTCCTCCGGTCGAGGCTTTGCGCTTCGAGATGTAGCCCGATGGAAGCCGTACTGCCCTCTTCGCGCTCCGCTTCCTCTGCGGTCTCTGCGCCGCGCCGCGCGCGGTTCGTGTCGGCGCGCGAGGTTATCCGGGAGGCGTGGTTCGGTCTCTATCACCACCGCTTCCGCGCCGCGCTCTCGATGCTCGGGATCTCCTGGGGCATCATCTCGGTGGTCGTGCTGCTCGCGTACGGCGATGGGTTCCGCGGCGCGCTCGACGCCGGCTTCCGCGGCGCGTTCTCGGACGGCACGGTGGTGACCTTCCCGGGTCAGACCAGCCTGCAGGCGGGCGGCGAGCGCGCCGGCAAGCGCGTGCGCGTGACCCCCGACGATGTCATCGCGCTCGGCGAGCTGCCGCTGGTCAAGAACGTCAGCCCCGAGTTCATGCAGGAAGCCGCGGTGGGCTACGGCAACAAGCAGTCGAGCCACCTGGTGCGCGGCGTCGCGGCGTCCTACGGCGTGATGCGCGCCGAGAAGCCGCAGGCAGGCGGCCGCTTCCTCGAGGAGGAGGACGTGCGGCTGCGGCGCCGCGTCGCCTTCATCGGCACCGAGGTGCAGCGGAAGCTGTTCGGCGGCATCCCGCCGGTCGGCGAAACGCTGCGGATCGCGGGGCAGCCGTTCGAGATCGTCGGCGTGCTCGAAGAGAAGGTGCAGCTGTCGAACTACAACCGCCCGGACAAGTACTGCGTCTTCATCCCGTGGACGACGATGAGCTCGCTTGCCGACACGCGCTACGTCAACACGTTCGTGTGGCAGGCGGTGTCGCCGATGCTCGAACCGAAGGCGACGCTGCAGGTGAAAGAGTTCCTGGCCAAGCGCTACCGCTACAACCCGGCCGATGACCGGGCGCTGAACATGTTCGGCTCGTCGAAGAGCAACGAGATTGCGGCCGGGATCACCGGCGGCTTGAAGCTCGTGCTCACCTTCATCGGCGTGCTGACGCTCGCGATCGGCGGCGTCGGCATCATGAACATCATGTTCGTCAACGTGCAGGAGCGGACGCGCGAGATCGGCGTGCGCAAGGCGCTCGGCGCCAGGCGGCGCCAGATCCTGCTGCAGTTCCTGCTCGAGGGGCTGGCGACGACGGTCGCCGGCGGCACGATCGGGATCGCGGTGTCGGCCGGTCTCGTGTGGCTGTTGAGCCCGCGGCCGTTTCTCGCCGAGCTGCTCGACGATGCCAGCCGCGTTACCGACATCCATCTGGCGCTGTCGCTGCAGCTGGTCGGCATCACGACGGGAATCCTGATGTTCGTCGGCCTCGTCAGCGGCTTTCTGCCGGCGCTGAAAGCGTCGCGTCTGGATCCGATCGAGTCGCTGCGATACGAATGATGGTGTTCGACCTCCGCGACGCGCTGCGCGGCCTGAAACGAGACGCCGGCTACACCGCGACCGCCATCCTCACCCTCGCCCTCACCATCGGCGCGACCACCGCCATCTTCTCGATCGTCAACGGCGTGCTGCTGCGGCCGCTGGCCTACCGCGAGTCGCGTCAGCTCGTCGCCCTGCGCGAAGTGTTCGTCGAGATCGCCGATCGCTACCCGGTGCTGCCGCTCAACGCGCGCCACTTCGGGAGCTGGCGAACCGACGCGCAGGCGTTCGAGGCGTTCGCCGAGTATCGGCCGCTCTCGGTGAATCTCACCGGCTTTGGCGACGCCGCGCAGCTGGCGGCGGTGCAGACGAGCGCGGGACTGTTCGACGTGCTGCAGGTGCAGCCGCTCATCGGCCGCGGCATCGTCCGCGAGGACGAAAACTACGACGCGCCCGACGTCGCCGTCGTCGGCTACCCGGTATGGCGCGACCGCTTCGGCAGCGATCCGGCGATCGTCGGCCGATCGATCACGCTCGACGGGAAGCCGCGCACCATCGTCGGCGTACTGTCCCCGGAGTTTCAGCTGCCGGTTGCGCCGCGTCCGTCAGCGACGTTCGAGCTGACGGCCCACGTCGACGCTCTGGTGCCGCTGCGGCCGCCAGCGGATGCCGGGTGGCTTGGCGACTTCAACTACGTCGGCATCGGCCGGTTGAAGCGAGGCGTGTCGGTGGAGCAGGGTCGCGCTGACCTCGACGTGATCCAGGCACGCGTAGCGCGGCGCATGAGCGAAGAAGCCGGCCAGCCGGCAACGATGCGCGCGCTCGTCGTCCCGCTGGCGGAGGCGGTTGTCGGCAGCGCGCGCCGCGGGCTGGTGCTGCTGCTGGGTGCGATCGTCGCGGTGCTGCTGATCGCATGCGCCAACCTCGCCAACCTGTCGCTGACGCGGGCGACCTCGCGCCTGCGCGACGCGTCGATCCGGACCGCGCTCGGCGCGAGCCGGGCGCGGCTGGCCGGCCAGATTCTGATTGAACAACTGGTCGTCGCTCTGGCCGGCGGCGGGCTGGGACTTCTCGCTGCGCGGGCGTCGCTGCAGGCGTTCGTGCGCACGGCGCCGATCGAGTTGCCGCGCGTCGGCGAGGTGACGATCGACGGACGGGTGCTCGGGTTCACCGCCGCGGTCTCGATCGCGACCGGTCTTCTCACCGCGCTGCTGCCGGCGTGGCGGCTCGCGCGCGAGGAGGGACGTGGGTCGCTGCGCGCCACCGGCATCGCGATCACCGCCGATCGCCATAGCCTGCGGACGCGCGGCGTGCTGCTGGCGGCGCAGGTTGGCCTCTCAGTGGCGCTGCTGGTCGTCACCGGTTTGTTCGCGCTCAGCTTCGCTCGCCTGATGCGGGTCGATCGCGGCTTCAGCGCCGAACACGTGCTTGCCGTCGACGTCGCGCTGCCGTCGCTGCGCTACGAAACGGCCGCGTCACGGACCGCGGTCTTCGATCGCCTGCTCGCCGCAATCCAGGCGTTGCCGGGCGTCTCGTCGGTGTCGTCGGCGTCGTTACTCCCTCTGAAGGGCGACGACTGGGGCGACATCGTCACTCCCGAGGGCGACACGCGGCCGCCGTTCGAGCGCCCGATCGCCAGCTACCGCGCCGTGGCGCCCGACTACTTCAGGACGCTGGCGATTCAGATGCGGCAAGGCCGCGCCTTCACCGACGCGGAGCGCTCGCAGGCGCAGCCGACGACGCCGGCGGTCATCTCCGAGGCGACCGCCGCGCGCGTCTGGCCCGGGCAGGACGCCCTCGGCAAGCGATTCCGTCGCGGTGGACCGGAGAAGCCGTTGGAGGTAGTCGGCATCACCGCCGACGTGCGGACGATCGCCATCGATGCGCCGATGCCGATGATGGTCTACGTACCGTACTGGTATCGCAGCCGGCCGGCCGCGTCGTTCGTGGTGCGCAGCGCCGCCGATCCTGCCGCGCTGACCGCCTCGGTCAGGCGGGCGGTGCAGTCGGTCGATCCGGAGATCGCAATCGGCGATTCGGGCCCGCTTCAGGCGATCGTCGACGGCGCATTTGCCGCGCGGCGCTATCAGACGTCGCTGTTCGTCGCATTCGGCGCGGCGGCGCTGCTGATCGCGGTCGTCGGCGTGTATGCGGTCACCGCGTACGGTGTTTCTCAGCGGCGTCGTGAGATGAACATCCGGGTTGCGCTCGGCGCGCGCGCAGCGCAGGTGCTTGGCCTGATCGTCAGGCAGACAGGGCTGCCGGTTCTGGCCGGAGCGGTCGCGGGCGCTGTGGTGTCGATTGGCATCGGTAGCGCCGTTGCCAGCCAGTTGTTCGACGTGAAGGCACGCGATCCGTTCGTCATCGCCGCCGCCGCCGCACTGGTGACCGCGGTCGGGCTGGCCACGTCTGCGATCGCGGCCAGGCAGGGGCTGTCAATCGATCCGGCCGCGGCGCTGCGAGACGAGTAATGTCAGGCAGCCCTGAAGGGGCTGCCCTACAGTTCATGTCGCGCACGCTTTCGAGGCTGCGGCGCGTGCCGCGCGGACGATCGAATCTGCCGAGCGGTTGATGTCGTCGTCTGTCGTCGACCAGTTCGACACCGAGATCCGCATTGCCTCCATGCCGTGCCAGTTCGATCCGCCCAGCCAGCAGATGCGCTCTTCCTGAACCAGCCGCAGCGCCTCGCGCGTGACGGCATCGGCATCGGCGCCGGGCGGCGCGATGCGGACCAGCACCTGGTTCAGCACGACGTCGTTGAGGATCTGGACGGCCGGCTCCTCGCGCAGGCGATCGGCAAAGCGCCGCGCCAGGCGGCAGCAGCGATCGACGAGGTCGGCGACGCCGCGGCGGCCGAGCGAGGCCAGCGCCGCATAGACGGAGAACCCTCGCGCCCGCCGCGACGACTCCGGCGTCCAGTCCATCGGCTCCCGCGGCTCCTCCGGCGATCGCGTGAGGTAGGCCGCGCTCATGCTCATCGTGGCGCGGTGCGCGGCCGGGTGCCGCGTGAACACCAGGCCCGAGTCGTAGGGCACGTTCAGCCACTTGTGCGCGTCGGTCGCGCACGAGTCGGCGCGGTCGAGGCCGCGCACGTGGTGACGCAGCGCGCCGCTCGCCGCCGCCCAGATCCCGAAGGCGCCATCCACGTGCAGCCACGCGCCGCGTGCCTCGGTGAGGTCGGCGATCGCATCGAGCGGGTCGAACGCGCCGGAGTTCACGTTGCCGGCCTGCGCGCAGACGATGGTCGGGCCTTCCGGCGACCGCAGCGCCACAGCCAGCGCATCGGGGTTCATTCGCCCTTGATCGTCAACCGGGATGCGCACCAGCTCGCGCGATCCGAATCCGAGCAGCCGCAGCGAGCCGATCGTCGACACGTGGACTTCTTCGCCGACGATCACGCGCAGGCGCGGCGCGGCCTGCATCCCGTCGGCTTCGACGTCCCACCCGGAGCGGCGCAGCAGCTCGTGCCGCGCGGCCGCGAGGCCGGTGAAGTTGGCCATGTGGCAGCCGGTGACAAAGCCGACGCTGCACTCCGGACGCAGGCCGAGCAGATCGATCAGCCAGCGGCCCGCGGTCTCTTCGACCACTGACGCCGACGGCGACATCACGTACAGGCCCGCGTTCTGGTCCCACGCGGTGGTCAGCCACTCGGCGGCGATGGTCGCCGGCAGCGCGCCGCCGGTGACGAACCCGAAGTAGCGCGGCCCGGTGGTCGTGACCAATCCGGGTTCGGCGTTGCGCGCGAGCGCGTCGACAACCGCGGCGGGATCGACGGGACCGTCCGGCAGCGGCTGCCCCAGCGCCGCCCGCACCTCCGCCAGCGTCGTCTGCGGCCACACCGGACGCTCGCCGCGAACGGCGATGTAGCGGCGGGCCGCGGCTAGCGCGAGGGCGAGAGCGTCTTCTTCAGCCACGTGACAATCGCGTCGGTGACCTGACGGCTGACCTGCTTGTCCTTCAGCGTGGCGTACTCGTCCACTTCGCCGGTGGTCGCCGGCACGAGCAGGTGGTTGACACCCGGCACTTTGATCACCTCGGGCGCCGGTGCGTTCTTGCGCGACCTGGCGAGCGTCTCGAGCCGATCGGCGTTTGCCGGCTCGACCTGCGTATCGAGCTGGCCCTGCACGATCAGCAGCGGCTGGCGCACGTCGGCGACGAGCTTCGCCGGATCGCTCGTCAGCAGGCTCTGGAACTCGGCGTTGTCGACCGATCGACGGACGTCCGGCGGCAGCAGCTCGAGGCCCTTGCCGCTGATGACCGCCTCGTGGATTTTCTTCTGCGCGTCGACCTTCGCCTGCTTCTCCTCCGGCGTCAGCGTCGTCATCCGATTGAGCAGGCGCTGCTGCTGGGCGAGCACCACGTCGGCGCCGGTGAGGCCGGGCGTCGCCAGCAGGCCGACGGCGGCAATCTTCTTCTCCTTCGCCGCGGCGATCAGCGCGACCAGGCCGCCTTCACTGTGGCCGACGACGGCGATGCGCTTCGGGTCGACGTCCTTGCGCTTCTCGAGCATCTTGAGGGCGGCGCGGACATCCTCGGCGTAATCGGCGAGCGACGCCGATTCGGCGCGGCCGCCGCTCTGTCCGATGCCGCGCTTGTCGTAGCGGACGACGACCCAGCCGGCATTGGCGAGCGAGTCGGCGATCTGCCCGAGCACCGGGATGCCGTAGGCGACGCCGTCGCGATCGGCCGGGCCGCTGCCGCCGACGAGCACGACCGCAGGAAGACGGGTGTCCGTCGACTGCGCCGGCCGCGACAACGTGCCGGCGAGCAGGAAACCGTTGCCGGGGATGCTCAAGGCCTCGTCGTTCGGACGCGAGATGGTCAGGCTGCGCGCCGACACCGCGGCGATGTCCTCGCGGACGACTTCGAGCGACTGCGCCGGCACGCTGAAGCGGATCATCCGGCCGCTGTCGTCGGCCCAGAGATCGGCGTCGAGCCGCGCGTTCGGCAGCGCCAGCGTGATCCGCGTCCGGCGCGCGGAGACGACGCGCGCGGCGGTTTGAATCTGTTCGGCCGTCGTCTCGCCGGCGCGAATCGAGATCGACATCTGGCCGACGAGATAGGCAGAGATCTCGGTGCCCGCCGGCACCGTCCTCAAGCGCGCCGCCAGTGCCTCGTATGGTCCGAAGAAGCTGTTGGGCAGCAGCACCACCGCGGCTGCATCGACGGGGTCGCTCTTTTCAGTCGGCTGGCCGCCGACGGTGATCAGGCTCTTCGCCGTCGTGCCGTCGAAGGTCGTTCGTATCGTCTGCTGCTGGCCGCGCACGGTGCCATCGAGGCTGAATTCCACCGGCCGCCACTCGGGCGTATAGCGGGCCTGCAGGCGGCGCGCGACGACGTCAATCGGCGCACCCAGCCGGCCGGAGCTGACGATCGTCCAGCCGATGGCCGTGCGCGTGACGGCGATCTGCTCGCTGCCAATCGGCGCGCCGCGAAGGAAGATGGTGAAGTTGGTGGCGCCGGGCTCCGACAGCGGCGGCGGCACCGGCGGCTGCTGCGCCGCGGCGGTGAGCGGCAGCGCCACCGCGAGCGCGGTGAGCGCCGCACGGATAGAATGAAGCCAGAACATGCCTCAGCATATCACCACGATTCCCGCCGCTTCCGCCGCCGCGTACGAGGCGGCGCGGCATCGCGCGGCGGCGATCGATCGCAGCGGCCGCGGGCGAATCGTCGTCTCCGGCGGCGATCGCGCGTCGTATCTGCAGGGGCTGCTCACCAACGACGTCGTCGCGCTGAAAACCGGGCAGGGCTGCTATGCCGCATATCTGAACGCCCAGGGGCGGATGATTGCCGACCTGCACGTCTACGAGCTTGGCGATGTGATGCTGTTGACGATGGCCGGCGAGGTGAAGGACGCGGTGCTGGCCAGGCTCGATCAATTCATCTTTTCCGAGGACGTTCAGCTCGGCGACGTCACCGATGCGTTCGCGCAGCTGGCCGTGATCGGACCGCAGGCGGCGCAGCCGCTCGCAACGGTGCTCGGATCAATTTCGGTGGAGACGCTGCAGGCGATGCAAGAGCACGGCAACCTGCGCACCGATTGGCAGGGGAGTCCGGCGATCGTGGCGCGCGTGACCGATACCGGCGAGCCGGGCTACGACCTGTTCGTCGACCGCGGGCGCCATGCAGCTCTCGCCGAAGCCCTCCGCGCAGCTGGCGTCGTCGAGGCCGATGCGGCGATCGCGGACGCGATCCGCATCGAGGGCGGCGTGCCGCTCTTCCATCGCGACATGGACGAAACGACGATTCCGCTGGAGGCGAACCTCGAGTCGCGCGCGATCAGCTTCAGCAAGGGGTGCTATGTCGGCCAGGAAGTCGTGATCCGCGTGCTGCACCGCGGCCACGGCCGCGTCGCGCGCAAGCTGGTTGGTCTGCTCGTCGACGGCGACAGCGTGCCGCCGCCGGGGACGACCATTCGAAGCGCCGAGCGTGAGATTGGAGCGGTCACCAGCAGCACGCGATCGCCGGCGCTCGGACGGCCGATTGCGCTCGGCTACGTGCATCGCGACTTCGTCGAGCCGGGCACCAGCGTGACGGTCGGCGACGCGTCCGCTACGGTGACCGCGCTGCCGTTCGTGAGCGGTTCGTAACGCTGGGGCTCATTCGCCGCGATAGCCCCACCTATCTTTCAGTGGCCTGGTCGCTATTTACCGGCGTTAACCACGAAGGCCACAAAGACACGAAGATCACGAAGAAGAATATTTTTGTACTCGGGGTGCTTTCAGCAGCGTCCGTACTGACTGACGATTGCCAGCCCCACGGTCGCAGAAAGCACCCCGGGAAAGAGAGTGATTTTCTTCGTGTTCTTCGTATTCTTCGTGCTCTTCGTGGTACTTGCTGCTAGTCGGCGACCAAGCCACTGAAAGCAGGGTGCGGCTGTCCTACGACCGAAGCACCCGAATCAACTCCTCGTCGGCCGGCGGAAACGCCAGCGCCTGCAGCTCCTCCCGCCGCACCCACCGCATCTCCTGCCCGAGCACCGGCCGCGGCTGGCCGGTGAGCTCGCATCGAAAGAAGTGCAGCTCCACCGCGCGTTCAGGATAGGCATGCGTGGTGGTGAAGATTTCCTCGCCGATCCGCGCGTCGACGCCGAGCTCCTCCCGCAGCTCGCGCGCGAGGCACGCTTCGAGCGTCTCCGCGCCGTCGCACTTGCCGCCGGGGAACTCCCAGAATCCCTCGAGGTGCACGCCGGCCTGGCGCCTGGTGACGAGCAGCCTGCCGTCGCGCTCGATGACCGCGGCGGTCACGACGACCGTCGTCATCGGCCCTTGCTGTCCTCGTTGTCCTTTATGTCCTTCGTCCGCGAAAGACAGCTCGCGCTCATCGGGCACACCAGGCACTTCGGGTTGCGCGCGACGCAGACCATCGCGCCGAAGTCCATCAGCGCCTGGTTGAAATCGTAGACGTCGCGCACGGGGACCAGCGTTTCCGAGATCGTCCAGAGATGGCGCTTCACCGCGTGGCTCTTCGGATCGCCGGCCGCGACGAAGACGCGAAACAGCACCCGGGCGACGTTGGTGTCGAGAATCGCCGCGCGCTCGCGGAAGGCAAAGCTGCGGATCGCGCCGGCGGTGTAGGCGCCGATCCCCTTGAACGATCGCAGCGTCGCCTCGTCGGAGGGCAGCTGGCCGCCGTATTTCTCGACCGACTCGCGCGCGATCGACTGCAGCCGCCGCGGCCGGATGTTGTAGCCGAGCGGATACCAGGTGCGGGTCACTTCCTCGTCCGGCGCCGCGGCGAGCACACCCATCGACGGGTACTTGTCGAGCCACTCGGTGTACTTCGGCAGCACGCGATCGACCTGCGTCTGCTGCAGCATCACCTCCGAGACGAGGATGTGATACGGGTCGCTGGTCTTGCGCCACGGCAGATCGCGGCCGTGCCGCCGGTACCACGACAGCAGCCGCCGGCGGAACCGCCGCCGCTCGGGAGGCGGCGGCAGCGCCGCAGCCGTCTTCACGCGTTTCGCATTCAGGCTCTTCTTGACGGCCATTTCGTATAATTCGCCTGTGAAACTCTACACGCGCACCGGCGACGGCGGCGAGACGTCGCTCTTCGACGGCACCCGCACGCGCAAGGACGATGCGCGCGTCGACGCCTACGGGGAGGTGGACGAGCTCAACGCCTGGCTCGGCCTGGTGCGCACCTCGCCGCTCGACGCGGCCGTGGACGAGGCGCTGCTTGCCATCCAGCGCGACCTCTTTGCCCTCGGCGCGCAGCTCGCCGATCCGGCGGACAAGCTGGCGCCGCGCGTCACCCGCGCGGTGATCGCCGACGACCACGTCGCCCGCCTCGAATCGCTCATCGATCGCTTCGACGCCGAGGTGCCGGCGCTGCGCCGCTTCGTGCTCGCGGGCGGGACACCGGCCGCCGCCGCGCTGCACGTCGCCCGCACCGTCTGCCGCCGCGCCGAGCGGCGGATGGTCGCGCTCCAGCCGCCCATCGATCCGGTGCTCGTCCGCTACATCAACCGCCTCTCCGACCTGCTCTTCGCGATGGCCCGGTACGAGAACCACCGCGCCGGCGTCGCTGAGATCGACTGGTCGTAGCGAGCAGGGGTTAGGGGTTAGGGATTGGGGATTAGTCAGTTTGATCTCATCGACTGGATCTGATCCCTACCCACTACGCCCTGCTAATCTCTAATCCCTAATCCCTAATCCCTAATCCCTAATCCCTAATCCCTACTCCCTAGCCCCTGTCTCGCCGCTCCAGCTCGCGCTTGACCGCATCGAAAACCATCCTGGCGAGCTCCTGCGAGACGCGCTCCCGAATGGCGCCGCACTCGACCATCAACGGGCCCTTCACCGTCTCGATGGCGACATCCCACCGATCGCGGGCGATCCCTTCGGGCCGATCCTCGAAGCTGGTGGCCTGCGCCGCCGCAGCCTCGGGATACCGGCGCGAGGCGTAGGCGGCAATCGGCGAGCCGTTGATCAGCACCCGCACCGCGGTGATCAGATCCTTGTCGACCGAGCGCTCGCCGTAGTAGAACCGCGACGCGTCCTCGCTGAAGAGCGCGAGGTCGGTGCCGGCGGGGATCTCGGCAATCACCGTCCGGCCGAGCGCCCGCTCCGAATCGCGGGCGCGCATCCGCCGTCGGCGATAGGTTTGCAGCGTCGTCGCCAGGCTGGCCGCGAGTGCCAGCAGCAGCAGCGCCGCGAGCGCGGCCAGGGCATCACGCATATCGAGCTAGAATGCGGCAGTGCCCGACAGCGGCGACATGCTGGCGCGCGCCTACGCCGCATGCGAGGCGATGGCCCGGGCGCATTACGAAAATTTTCCGGTGGCGTCGCGGCTGCTGCCGCGGGCGATGCGTCCGCATGTCGCGGCGGTCTATGCCTACGCGCGTGTCGCCGACGACATCGCCGACGAGGGATCGGCGCCGGCCGCCGAGCGGCAGGTGCAGCTCGCCGCCTGGCAGCGGCGGCTCCACGCCGCCGTCGCCGTGGAACGCGCCGCCGACGCGCCGCATGAACACGAGGACCTGATCGTGATCGCGCTCGCGCATTCGATTCGATGGCTCGATCTGCCGATCGCGCTGTTCGACGATCTCCTGAGCGCGTTCGCGCAGGATACCATGACCACCCGCTACGCTTCGTGGAGCGAGGTGCTCGACTACTGCCGCCGATCGGCCAATCCGGTGGGACGCCTGGTGCTGCGCATCGCCGGCTATCGCGACGATGCGCTCGATCGCTCGTCGGACGCGCTCTGCACGGCGCTGCAGCTCACCAACTTCTGGCAGGATCTCGGCCGCGACTGGCGCGCCGGCCGGCTCTACGTCCCGCGCGAGGTCGTCTCGGCGTGCGGCGCCGACGAGCAGGAGCTGAACGGCGATCGGCTGACCGCGCCCTGGCGGGCCGCGCTGGCGCGCTGCATCAGTGAAACCGCGCGCCACTTCCGCGCCGGCCGCGCGGTGTGTGACGGCGTGCGCGGGCGTCTTCGCTACGAGCTGCGCCTCACCTGGCTCGGCGGCTGCCGCACGCTGGAGCGGGTCGAGGGCGCGGGCGCGGCGCTGCTGGCCGACCGCCCGACGCTCGGCGCCCGCGACCTGCCGGTGATTCTGTGGCGCGCCGCGCGCTGGCCGGCGCTCGTCTGATGGCGCGCAAGACGAGCTTCTACTACTCGTTTCTCGTCCTCCCGCCCGAGCAGCGGCGCGCCATCGTCGCGGTGTGGGATTTTTGCCGCGCGGTCGACGATGCGGTGGATGAGGCGCCGGCGGTGACGCCGGGCGGCGACGCGCTGCCCGCCGGCCGCGCCGCGGTCGCCTTCTGGCGGGAGGAGCTGGCCCGCGCGTTCGACGGCCGGGCGCCGTCCACGCCGCAGGGGCGCCGGCTGCAGCCCTTCGTCCGGCAGTTCGATCTGCCGCGTCAGGCGTTCGAGGACGTAATCGACGGCGTCGCCATGGATCTCGACACGACGAGGTATCAGACCTTCGACGACCTGTTCGAATACTGCCGGCGCGTCGCCTCGGCGGTCGGCATGATCTGCCTGCGCATCTTCGGCAGCCGCGGCGAGGGGGCGCGCGACTACGCGCTGAACCTCGGCGTCGCGCTGCAGCTGACCAACATCCTGCGCGACGTCAAGCCCGATCTCGAGCGCGGCCGCGTCTACCTGCCGCTCGAGGATCTGCGGGCGCATGGATGTACAGTGGACGACCTCGCCGCCGGCGTGGTGACCGAGCCGGTCCGGCGGCTGATTGCGTTCGAGTGCCGCCGCGCGCGCGAGTTCTACCAGCGCGCGAAGGACGCGCTGCCGCCCGCGGATCGACGGCGGCTGGTGGCGGCGGAAATCATGAGGGCCGTGTATTTCGAGACGCTGCGGCGGATCGAGCGCAACGGCCACGACGTATTCACCGCGCGGGCGCGCGTGCCGCGGCCGCGCCAGGCAATCATCGCGTTGAGACAATGGCTGCTGACCTGACCTCTTCTTCCTTCGACGTCATCGTCATCGGCGGCGGCTTCGCCGGCTTGAGCGCGGCGGCGCGGCTCGCCAGGGACGGCGCGCACGTGCTGGTGCTCGAGGCGAAGGCCCGCCTCGGCGGCCGCGCCACCGCGTTCACCGACCGCGACACCGGCGAGCTGGTCGACAACGGCCAGCACATCCTCGTCGGCTGCTACGCGGAGACCTTCGCGTTCCTGCGCGACATCGGCGCCTCCGGCAACGTGCAGCTGCAGCCGCGGCTGGCGGTGACGATGATCGATCGCGCCGGGCGCCGATCGCGGTTGTCGATGGCGGCGCTGCCGCGACCCTTCGATCTCATCGGCGGCATCTTCGATTGGGATGCCTTGTCGTGGCGCGATCGCCTGTCCATCGTCGGCATGCGGACGCCGTTGAAGCTGGCGCAGCGCGAACTGGAGCCGGGCGCAACGCGGAAGGCAGCGTCGCCCGGCGAAACGGTCGAGGGGTGGCTGATCCGCAACGGCCAGACGGCGCGGCTGCGCGAGATGCTGTGGGACCCGCTGGCGCTGGCCGCGCTCAACCAGAAGCCGACGCAGGCGGCGGCGCCGACCTTCGCGCGCGTGCTGGCGGAGATGTTCGGGGGCGAACCGGGCGCCGCCGCGATTGCGTTGCCGACAACGCCGCTGCACCTGATGTACGCGGAGCCGGCGCGCGCCTACATCGAGCGGCACGGTGGCGTCGTCAAAACCGGCGCGACGGCGACTGTGGAGATCGCAGATGGCCGGGTGACTGCCGTGCAGGCCAACGGCGAACGCTGGCCCGCCAGCCGCGTCATTTCCGCGGTGCCCTGGTTTGCATTTGCCGATCTTTTCCCGGTCGAGCCTCCGGCGCTGCGTGAGGTGATCGAGCGGGCGCGCCGCCGCACCTCGTGCCCGATTGTGACCGTCAACCTGTGGTTCGACCGGCAGATCCTCGACGAGCCGTTCGTCGGGCTGCCGGGCCGCGCCATGCAGTGGGTGTTCGACAAGGGGTTGATCTTCGGGAGCCGCGCGGCGGCGTCTGCGCACGGTAACGAGCATGCCGGCCACGGTGCGCCTGCGGATCACGGAAGCCACGACGATCACGCATCG
>Ga0111538_10002955_pt1 | contig 23843 bp, 18 predicted proteins | sample SoiMethybrSBSTD1_FD_79669 | JGI IMG/M metagenome (GOLD analysis project Ga0111538, IMG submission 79669) | Bulk soil microbial communities from a Populus tree surrounding site in Tennessee, USA - Soil MetaG P. TD hybrid SBSTD1 (version 2)... | ecosystem: Environmental > Terrestrial > Soil >...
CGAGGGTGATCTCGCGGTGCATGTTGTTGGGCGTGCAGATGTCGATCGCGTCGATATCTTTGCGCGCGATCAATTTGCGCCAGTCGGTTTCTACCGATTCATATCCCCAGGTTGCCGCGAACGCTTTGGCCTTGGCCTCATCCCGGGCACAAATCGCTTTGAGCACCGGCCGATACTGAAGGTCAAAGAAATGATTGACCTTGCTGTAGGCGTTGGAATGAGCCCGGCCCATAAAGCCGTATCCGATCATGCCGATGTTGAGTGGTCGTGCCATGGTGATTCTGTCTCCTTCAGAAACTAAGATCGCTCATTCAAGAATGACGAATGCCTAAACCCGAATGACCAAAGAAACCCGAAGCTCAAATGACTATGATTGGTACTGTCCCATTGGCTTCGTCATTCGTCATTCCGCCGTCATTCCGATCAGAATCGACTCTTTAGAACGAAACGGGCAGTTTATGGGTTGCACGGCGCGCCTTGGATCGCTCCGAACCCACCAGGTCCTCCGGCTCCGGCACCCATCTTAGAAAGTCAAAGTCGCAGCCCTCGTTCGCCTGAAGGATGTGGTCGAGAAACAGCTTTCCATAGCCTCGATCATAATGTCGCACGGGCTTTTCCCACGTTGCGAGGCGCTGCTGAATCTCTTCGTCGGAAACCAGCAGATCCAGTTTTCGGTTGGCAGTATCCAGCCGAATCAGGTCTCCATTCTGTACAATCGCCAGCGGCCCTCCCAGCGCCGATTCCGGGGCGATATGTAGAACCACGGTCCCGTAGCTGGTGCCGCTCATTCGGGCATCGCTAATGCGAACCATGTCTTCAATACCCTTCTTGTAGATCTTGGCTGGGATCGGCAAATTCCCCCACTCCGGCATTCCGGGCGCACCGACCGGGCCTCCATTCTTCAGGACAAGAACGCAATTCTCGTCCACGTCGAGATTCGGGTCATCCAACCTGGCTTTGAGGTCATCGTGATCTTCAAAGACGACCGCCCTACCCGTGTGCTGCATGAGGTTTTCTGAAGCCGCGCTAGTTTTCAGGACTGCACCGTTCGGGCATAAGTTGCCATAGAGGATCACGGTGCCTCCCTGCGGTTTGAGCGGAGCGCTGAACGAACGGATCACCTCAGGGTTGTAACACTTTGCTGAAGCGATGTTCTCACCCAGGGTCTTGCCCGTAGCCGTCATCGCGTCCAGATGCAGAAGGGACTCAATCTCTTTCATCAACGCAGGCAGGCCGCCCGCATAGAAGAAGTCTTCCATCAGATACTTTCCCGACGGACGGACATTGGCAAGAAACGGCGTCCTGCGCGAAATCTCGTCGAACAGACTCATGGGGAGATCCATTCCCAAGCGCCCCGCAAAAGCCAGGAAGTGAATGATGGCGTTGGTCGATCCACCGATGGCCATGTCGACGGTGATCCCGTTTTCGATTGCCTTCCGCGTAAGGAGTTTGGTCGGCCTCAGGTCTTCCCGCACCATTTCGACAATACGGGCACCGCTTTGCTCGGCAACCACGTACCGGCGCGAATCTGCTGCCGGTACGCTGGCACAGCCGGTGAGCGTCATTCCCAGCGCCTCGACGATGCTTGTCATCGTGGACGCTGTTCCCATGGTCATGCAATGACCGGCGCTGCGTGACAGGCAACTCTCGATTTCGCAAAACTCCTCATCGCTGATGCGACCCGCACGCAACTCATCCCAAAAGTGCCACACGTCCGATCCGGAACCAATCTCGCGATTTCTCCACATTCCCTTCAGCATCGGGCCGCCCGTGACCATGATGGACGGGACGTCGGCGCTTATAGCGCCCATCAGTTGGGCCGGTGTCGTTTTGTCGCAGCCGCACAGCAACACAACGCCGTCAATCGGGTTGGCCCGAATGGATTCTTCCACATCCATTGCCATTAAATTGCGGAACATCATTGTGGTGGGGCGCATGAAGGGTTCGCCGAGGGAAATCGTGGGGAACTCCAACGGGAAACCGCCTGCTGCCCAGACCCCACGCTTCACTGCGTCGGCAACTTGCCGCAGATGAGCATTACAGTTTGTCAGCTCGCTCCAGGAGTTGCAGATACCGATCACGGGCTTGCCCTGGAATACGCTGGTGCTGAAACCTTCGGTGCGCATCCAGGAACGGTGGACGAATCCAAGTTTATCGGTTCTGCCAAACCAGTCGGCACTGCGCAGCTTGACGCCGTTGTTCATGTCGTGTCTTCCTTTAAGAGCAAGAGAAGTGGATATCAGGACTGCGGTCAGTCAGGGCGGGAAGGTTATCGCAGGCAGTGACGAGTGACAAGTGACAAGTGACGCTCCGACTCGTCGCCTCTCACTTGTCTTTTTCCACCTTTCCTTTTCAAAATCCGGCTTCTATAATCCAGCGATTGTTTCGAACTTCGCTCGAACGAGGCGACTCATCTTATGAGTATTGCTCCCGGGGACGTCCTGGCTCTGGTTCTCGGTGGCGGCAAGGGCGAACGGCTCTTTCCGCTCACCCGTCATCGATCCAAACCCGCCGTTCCGCTAGCCGGAAAGTATCGTATCGTCGATATTCCTCTGAGCAATTGCATCAATTCCGATATTCGCCGAGTGTTCGTTCTAACGCAGTTCAACTCTGCGTCACTCAACCGTCATATTGCCAGGACCTATCGCTTCGACAACTTCAGTGAAGGTTTTGTCAATATCCTTGCGGCCGAGCAGACACCCGAAAATCCGCACTGGTTTCAGGGAACGGCCGATGCCGTCCGGCAAAGCATCCGGCATTTCGCTGACATCGACGTCACACATATTCTGATCCTCTCAGGTGATCAGCTGTATCAGATGGATTATCGCAGGCTGCTGCAGTTTCACGCCGGCGGCCGCGCCGACATTACCGTACCAACTATTCCTGTTTCTGCGGACCAGGCTCCCGCCTTTGGCATCTTGAAGACGAATGAGGACAATCAGATTCTTCAATTCCGGGAAAAGCCTCCCCGAAATGAACTAGAGGGGCTGGATAGCGAATTGACAGGAGAGTATGACACGGAGCAGTTCCCCACTGGAAAGGCTTACCTCGCTTCCATGGGAATTTATGTTTTCAGCAAGGAGTTTTTGACCAAAGTCCTTAATGAAACCGATGAACATGACTTTGGCAAACATATCATCCCCTCCTCTATCGGCCGATATCGGGTGATGAGCTTCCCCTTCTTCGGCTACTGGACTGATATTGGGACGATTCGATCGTTCTATGAAGCGAATCTCGATCTCACTGCAACGCTGCCGCAATTTAACTTCTATAACTCTCGCAGTCCGATTTACACGCGCACACGCCTGCTGCCCGGCTCGAAGATGAACAACTGTAACTTGCACCAATGCGTGATTTCCGACGGCTGCTTCCTGAACGGCGCTGACATTAAACACTCGGTGATCGGCCTGCGCAGCCGCATTGGTGACGGAACGACGATCACAAACTCCTACATTATGGGCGCCGACTACTATGAGACCATTGAGGAGATCAAAGCGAATGCTGAGCGGGGTGTCCCTAATATTGGGATCGGCAACCATGCGACGATCGTCAACGCCATCATCGACAAGAACGCCCGCATCGGCGACAACGTCATGATCATCAATTCCCGGGGTTATGAACATCACGACGGAGAGAACTTCTTCGTGCGCGATAAGATCGTAGTGATCCCCAAGAGCGCTGTGGTCCAGAACGGAACGATCATCTAAGGTTTGAATCGCGATAGCGGCCGGTCTCTAACGACCGCCGCTCACCACTGCCTCTGCCGCTGCCCGATTGGGTGCCTGACTGCGACCCGATGGATTCTTGACGCGGGTTTCGATGTCCTCCCCCTCCTCTACCAAATACCTGACCGGCTTTTTTGCCCTTAACCGCAATACCTCCATCCTGCTGGCTGCGCTCGTGTCCATGGGGTTTGCCGAAGAACTATGGATGCGCTTCCTGCCGAAGTATTTGGAAAGCCTCGGAGCTGCCGTCTGGGCGATCGGTTTGTTTGACGCGATCAAGACCTGGATTGGCGCGGTCTACGCTTATCCCGGCGGCGTGATCAGCGATCGTTGGGGGCTGCGCAAGGCCCTTTCATTTTTTACGCTGCTGAGTCTGGCAGGTTATATCTCATTGCTTGTCAGCCCAGACTGGGCGTGGGTGCTTCTGTCCGCGTTCCTGTTTTTGTCTTGGACCAGTTTTTCACTGCCCGCTACGTTTTCTCTGGTTGGAAGCAGTCTGGCGGCGAACCAACACGCCATGGGCGTCGGCGTTCAGTCTACGCTGAAACGCATTCCTATCATTCTCGGACCGATAACGGGCGGCTTGCTGATCGATCGGTTTGGAATCATCCGCGGTACACGGTTCGGTGTGATCGCCGCAATTGCGCTGGCCTGCGTAACGGTTTCCATTCAATGGCAAATCCAGGATGCTCCGGGAACCCGCTCTCCGGCTGGGCGCTTTTCGTTCTGGCAGTCTGTTCGGTCCTTTAGCCCGGCGCTGCGGCGTCTATTGCTATCGGACGTTCTGATTCGTTTCTGTGAGCGTATTCCTTATGCGTGGGTCATCCTTTACGCCATGGATAGTCTGGGCCTGACTGCTACACAGTTTGGCATTCTCACCGGGATCGAAATGGTTTCGGCCATCGTCTGCCTGATTCCAATTGCCTATTTTTCAGACCGCTACGGCCGCGAGCCGTTTATTATCGTTACTTTCATTTTCTTCACGCTCTTTCCAATTTCGTTAGTGATGGCTGACAGTTTCAGCGGTCTATGTGTCGCCTTTGTCATCCGCGGGCTAAAGGAGTTCGGGGAGACAGCGCGGAAATCCCTGATCATTGGACTTTCGCCAGAGCCGAGACGGGGCCAGACAATTGGGTCCTACTATTTGATTCGGGACTGCCTGGCGACTGCCGCGGCATTCCTCGGTGCAGCACTATGGAGCATCGGCCCAAAGGCAAATTTCATTGGCGCCGCAGTCACCGGCGCCGCTGGCACGGTTCTGTACGTCTGGACGACCGGGCGCCATGAGGACAAGTGACAGGAATGAAGTGTCGTCACTCAGTACTCAGTACGGGTCTTCCAGCACCCCATCCCGCATATGAAGCAGCCTCTTGGCGCCTGCAGCGATCTCAGCGGAGTGCGTCGCCAGCAGAACCGCCACTCCGGTTTCATCGTTCAACTCACGCAACAATGCGAGGACGTGCAGACTGTTGGCTGAATCCAGATTGCCGGTGGGCTCATCTGCCAGCAGAAGAGCGGGCTGATGGGCCACGGCCCGGGCAAGCGCTGTCCGTTGCATTTCGCCCCCAGAGAGCTGTTGCGGATAGTGTCCACGGCGGCTGGCTATGCCGACGCGATCAATCCAACGATCCGCATCAGCTTCGGCTTTGGATTTTGATACTCCCGCCAAAAGCAATGGCAGCGCCACGTTTTCAGCAACGGTCAGGGTCGGCAAGAGGTTGAAAAACTGGAACACAAATCCGATGCGAGTCCGCCTCAGGCGTGTCAAGCCAAGATCATCCAACCCTTGGAGCGGCGTGCCTTCAATGACGATCCGCCCGGAAGTGGGCCGATCCATCGCACCACATAGGTGTAACAGCGACGATTTGCCGCAGCCCGACGGACCCATAAGAGCCACGAAGTCTCCCCGCTCCAGTTTGAGGTTGGCACTTCGCAACGCCTGAACGGGCGTCTTGCCACCGTCATAAGTCTTGCTCAAGTCGATCGCTTCGAGAATCAATGATCCCCTCGCTTGATTTGCACGTCAGCCCTAACCTGCGGCATTTCTGTCCCTGAACTCCGGCTCTGCGTTACAATCCTCCAGACTCCGCCCCTTTGGCAAGGTATCTCCACTCAGGAGGAAGAGCAATGAAGATCCTGATCTCCGGCTCCACCGGTCTTGTCGGTTCAGCTCTGGTACCGGCACTGCAGTCCAGTGGACATGAAACCATTCGCCTCGTCCGTTCATCGTCTTCTACGCAGACCCGGAATGGGTCAGTCACCTGGGATCCCAAGTCTGGACAGTTGAACGCAGCGGATCTCGAAAGCATTGACGCCGCCGTTCACCTCGCCGGAGAGAACATCGCGGCCAGCCGCTGGACACCCGCGCAGAAGGCCAGGATTCGCGAGAGTCGTGTGGCAGGGACTCGATTGCTGGCGGAAACTCTGGCGAAGCTAAAGGCACCGCCAAAAACACTGGTGTGCGCCTCGGCCATTGGCTTCTACGGCGATCGTGCCGATCAGCTTTTGAATGAAGACAGCCCGGCGGGCACAGGTTTCCTCTCCGACACCTGCCGCGAATGGGAAGCCGCCGCAAAACCGGCAGCCGATCGGGGAATTCGAGCGGTGCACCTTCGCACGGGTGTCGTGCTCGCCTCGCAAGGGGGCGCACTGGCCAAAATGCTGACCCCGTTTCGCCTCGGCGTCGCAGGGATCATCGGCAGCGGGCAGCAGTACATGAGCTGGATCTCTCTCGACGACCTGGTAGCGGTGATCTCGTTTGCTCTGTCAAAGGAAACGTTACGTGGACCGGTCAACGCTGTCGCTCCGAACCCGGTAACCAATCATGAATTTACGAAGACACTCGGGCGAGTGTTGCGAAGACCCACCGTTTTTCCCATGCCTGCGTTTGCCGCACGCTTGGCCTTTGGCGAGATGGCTGACGGGCTCCTGCTCGCCAGCACTCGTGTCGAGCCAAAACGTCTTATGGATGCTAGTTTCCGCTTTCGTTTTCCGGAGCTGGAGGCCGCGCTGGTCCAGGCTGTGAAGTAGCCCCGAAGGTTTGCAGGTTCACTATTTGAAACTCAATAGATGATTGGAGGTAACGATGAAGCACATTGATTGGTCGTATCACCGGCCAGGCTGAACATCTTGCGGCCGAGCGCAGGAGTTTCTTGCGGCGAAGAAGGTATCCACGAAATTGCAAGTGGATGCGCGAAAAGTGCGGCTGGAGCAAAAGGACGCTCTGGCGATGCTAACTGACATAGAAGAGATCTACGTGGCCAAAGGGAAACGAGTAAGCCACGTCGATCTTAGTAAAGAAAATCCCGGGAATGACGCGCTGCTGTCGTTGTTGCTCGGTCCCACAGGGAATCTGCGAGCTCCAACACTACGAGTGGGCCGTACGCTCCTGGTCGGATTTGACGAGGCGACCTACCAAAAGATGTTTCGGTGAGGTTGTTGAAAGACGCAGGTCCGATGGCCGCCCCGAGTGAGCCGAACAATTTGGGACCACTCAGCAAGAAGAAGATCGCAGGACTCAGCGCCGGTCCGGGCTGAACGTGATTGATACGGTTCCGCTGCTAGTCACCGGCTTGCCATTCATCGTGGCAGGTTTGAAGTGCCATTGTTTCACGGCCAGCTCCGCCGATCCTCGAAGCACCGGAGAGCCATCAACCGCTTTGGCTGAAATCACCTTTCCTGTCGTATCCACAACAATTGCCACGTGGACAGTCCCAGTCACATTCATCCTTCGCGCCAACTCTGGGTAGATCGGTTGCACCCTTGTCAGGGGCACCGCAGGAGTTGCAGTCGTCATGCGAGTTACATCGGGAACAACATTCTTCACGGTGCTGTCGGTCGGTGGCGGGGGTAGGGGAAGCGGTGCAGCCATCTCTGCTGACTGAAGGGAGGGCAGATCCTGAATTGTTCCAAGCGTCAGATTTGAATGGCCTAGTGTTGGAGCTGGCATTTTCTGAAGCTTGGCGGCGTTTGAGGCAATGGACTGCGAAACGTCATTCAATCGGGAAGCCTTGGCAGCTGTTGCCGGTGAATCGGGCACTGACACTACAACCGCTGAATGCGCTTGATGTTCGCCGTTACTTAATGGCTTTGCGGCGTCTGCTTCGGTAGTACTGGAATGCGCCTCAGGGACGCTGCCCGTCCCGGGTGGCAGTGCGTCGATCTCACTTGGCGACACGGTGACGGCTGGCTCATCAGATTGCTGCTGTGAACTGGCAGTCCTCCGACTCTGCCGAATCAATAAACCTGCCGCAAGCATCAGAATGACGGCAATTGAGCCAAAGAGGAGTTTCCTGCCGCGGCGAGCTGCTTGAGACGCCTCGAGCACGGAGTTGACACTGATTTCGAGCCGGTCGGCAGCCAAATTCTCCAAACTGGATGACTGCGATTGAGCAGGGCGTCCCATTCGGTTGGTGGCTTCCCATACTTCCGTCCGGTTTACCGGAGCCACTTTCTGCACTACGGCTGGGGCTTGCATTGAGGTTGCCCGTGAGGTCGCTTCGGTTGCCGAACCCACCTCAGGGAACAAATCTCCCAAAGGCGCACTGGTTGGATGTGAGGACCTCGGCTCCACTGGCATAGTGATGTCTTTGTCGAGGAAGTCCGACAAAAGAGCATCCAGCCGTGCTGAATTGTCGTCTTGCCAAGCCTTGTCGTTGTGCTTCATGTTCCCACTCCTCAAATCGGGACAAGGGGAGCTGCGCGGAGCTTAATCGGCGGGGGTGTGCAAGAAGAATTGGGCTGTGTGCACTGCTCCGAAACGCGACTCACTTGTCTGGCAAACGGCTCAGGCGCCAGAGTTCACACGCCTCAATGCACCCAGTAAGCAGCTTCCTTTGCGAACGCTTCCTGCAACTCGGTGACGAGCTTGGCGGCGGTTTCCGTGGGGATATCCAGGAAGGTCAGCGCCGGATGATCAACCAGGTCGATGGTCTCACGTGGTTCTCGGTAGCCCGCGCCAAGTACCTTGCAGATCGTGTTGGACAGATCTACACAGGCCAGCACCTTGAGTGTGCCAGAGTCCTCCATCGACGGCCGGCTTTCTTCATCGCGATGATGCTGAAGAATGATGCTGGAAATGACTTTGGGATAGTTCCACTTCGCGGTGATCAGCGATCCAACCTCCGTATGGGTGTAGCCAAATACCCCACTCTCGGCTCGGATGGAGGATTCGCCCTCGTTGTAGGTCCGCATCATGACTTGCGAGAAAAGGTCGGGGCACTCGTTGTTCAAGATGACCTTGCCCACATCGTGGAGCAGACCGCAAATGAAAGCATCGTCGCGTACGTAGGGTGCGTACTGGCTGGCGATGGTCTTGGCACCTATGGCTGCCGACACGGAATGGGTCCAAAGCATCTTTTCGGTGATGCCAAATCGCTTGTAGACAGCGCGGGTCGCTGCCATGATCGTCATGTCGCGTGTGTTCTTGAAGCCCAGGACGTTAACAGCCATCAGAACCGTGGTGATCTCACGCGGGAGACCAAACAGGGCAGAGTTGGCCGCCTTTAGCAAGTGTGCCGAAAGAGCCTGATCTTTTGAGATGGCCTCCGCGAGCTGGTTTCCAGAAACGTCTTCGCGTTCCACCATCTCCATGACTTTTCGTGCCACCGATGGCAGGACTTTCATGTCACCAGCTTTGTTAATGAGTTCTTCCAGTTTCATTACCTGACCTTCCACGCGCACACTCATATGATCCTTGATCGGCAGGCTTATTCCAGAGATTAGAATTATTTACGCGAGGGCAGAGCTGTGCCAACAAGGACTTGACAGCCTGAATTTCCTGCAGGTCCAAGCTCGCCTAGCGTGACTTTCAAGCCGTCGGATGTAGACGGGGGTTCGTACTCCAGGCCTCGGCACCGCGCTGTACGCTCTCTGCTTACAAATTGCTTTTTGAAAATGGACTCCTTAGAATGCCCCCGCCATGATGCATTTGGAGCGAGAACTCAATCCCCAGCAACTCGAAGCGGTCCATGCCACGGAAGGTCCTGTTCTGATTTTGGCCGGCGCCGGAAGCGGGAAGACGCGCGTCATCACCTACCGCATCGCTCATCTCATCGAGAATCAAAATGTCCGTCCTGACAGCATTTTAGCAGTCACCTTCACCAACAAAGCCGCGCAGCAGATGAAGGAAAGGCTCAATGCCCTGTTGCGCAATCGCCTGGGCAACCCCCTGATTGCGACCTTTCATTCCTTTTGTGTCCGCGTGTTGCGCCGCTATATTTCCGCCATTGGCTACGGGAACGATTTCACAATTTACGACGATGCCGACCAACTCAGCCTGCTCAAAAGCTGCCTGAAAGATCTGGGCCTCGACGAAAAGGTACTTCAGCCTCGCGCCGCTCTGTCGCGCATCAGTCACGCCAAAAACCATGGCGTCGACCCGGCCGGTGCCTACCAACAGGCTTACGACGCTAAAACGGAAAAAATCGCCGTGGCTTATGAGATGTATGAGAAGAAGTTGCGGCATGCCAACGCGTTGGATTTCGACGATCTTCTGCTGAAAACCGCTTTGCTCCTCAGCCAGCATGAATCGATTCGCGAAACGCTGAATGCGCAATATCGATTCCTCATGGTGGACGAATATCAGGACACAAACCGCACTCAGTACCGATTGATCCGCCTATTGACCGAAAAGCAACAGAACCTTTGTGTAGTGGGCGATGAAGATCAGTCGATTTACGGATGGCGTGGAGCGGACATTCAGAACATTTTGAGCTTTGAGAAGGACTACCCAACCGCCCGAATCATCAAACTTGAGCAGAACTACCGTTCCACGAAGAACATCTTGGATGTTTCCGGTTCACTTGTTTCCAAGAACGAAGCGCGCAAAGGCAAGACTCTGTGGACGGAAAGAACCGGCGGCGATCCAGTGACGCTGTATGAGGCCCCCGACGCTGAAGCAGAAGCACTGTTCGTTGCGCAGCGGATTCAAGAGTATCAGCGGCGCCACCCAAACGATTCTGCTGCGGTCTTGTATCGCACCAACTTTCAATCACGCCTGTTTGAAGAAGCCTGCCGGCGCACCAATTTGAAGTACAACGTGGTGGGAGGTTTCAGTTTTTACGAGCGGGCTGAAGTCAAAGACCTGCTGTCTTACCTCAAGTTGTGCCTGAACCCGAACGATTCAGTCAGTCTGTTGCGCGCCATCAACACCCCGCCGCGTGGCATCGGAAAAACGAGCCTCGATACTCTTGAACTCGAAGGCCGGCAACAGGGTATGTCTCTTTGGCAGGCGCTGGAACGCATCGTTGAATCTCGAAGTCTGCCAGGCAGGGCGCTGAAGGCTTTGGCCGATTTCCGGGGCCTTATGCAGTCGTTTCAGGAACAGTCCCGTCAGCGATCACTTTCAGAATTGATTCGCAGCATGATTGAAAGGTCGGGCTACTCGGAATGGCTTGAGTCCGATGGCAGCGAGGAAGCCCTGACGCGGTTAGACAACCTGAAAGAACTCGTGAACGCCGCTCTGGACGCCGAATCACGCGGTGAGACGTTGTCTGACTTCCTTGACCATGCAGCGCTGATTTCGGACGCTGACGACTTCAACGAACGCGCCCGAGTCACTCTGATGAGTCTGCACAGTGCAAAAGGGTTGGAGTTTCCGCTGGTCTTTGTCGTTGGTCTGGAAGAAGGGCTCTTTCCACACAGCCGGTCATTGGGCAGTCAATCTGAAATCGAAGAGGAACGGCGCATCTGCTATGTGGGCATGACCCGAGCTGAAAAGAAGCTCTTCCTCACACGTGCCTTGTCCCGACGCTTCCTCTTTGGAGACAGCCCAAACGAAACCGAACGTTCACGATTCCTGGCCGACATTCCTTCCACGCTGATCGAGGACATATCGCCCGGGCGCATGGTACGCAGAGCAGCTGCCTACGACGGTCCGACGTACAACTCACGTGAAAGCATTCAGCAGTTCTATCAGCAGCGTGGCAAACAAGTCGATCTCGCTCCAACTAAGAAGTCACAATCCTCCGAAAGCGCGCGCTTCAAGCAAGGAATCTACGTACGCCATCCCAAGTTCGGCGTCGGTCACATTGTGCGGTGCGAAGGTGAAGGCGACGAGTCAAAGCTCACTATCAACTTTCCCGGGTATGGCATGAAGAAGATGGTGCAGAAATTTGCCGGGCTGGAAAAAGTGTGAGGAAGCTTGAACCCTGAAGACACGAAGAGCGCGAAGAAGGGCAAACCTAGAGCAGTTCGCAATTTCCTTTTGACCTAGACTTGGATAGGAACCGCGCTAACCAAAAAGAGTGTCGCCTCTAACTGCAGATAGGGGTCGGCCTTTTCGCATGAAAGGCTCTTACCCCTTCGCGTTTTTGCGGTTCTCTTTCCTTTCGAAACCTTCAGGAACCTCTTGCCAAATTTCCTCTTTCAGACAAAACCTCCTAACCGGCTCCTGCTCGAGGCCGACCAGCCGGAACACCGTCTGAAGCGCACCCTGACCGCAGTAGATCTGACTGCGCTCGGCATTGGAGCGATCATCGGCGCCGGGATCTTTGCAACCACCGGTTCGGCTGTGGCCGGCACGCTGGACCGCCCCGGCGCGGGTCCCGCTCTGATGCTGTCCTACCTGTTGACGGCCGTCGCCTGCAGCTTCTGCGCTCTGTGTTATGCAGAGTTCGCTTCGATGATTCCCGTTTCCGGGAGCGCCTACACCTACGCGTATGCCACTCTGGGCGAATTGATTGCGTGGATCATCGGGTGGGATTTGATTATTGAGTACGCCATCGGTAACGTGGCAGTCGCTGTGAGCTGGTCTGGCTACTTCAAAGAATTGTTGCGCGGATTTGGTATCGACCTGCCCGCTTGGCTGACCACCGACTACCGCACCGCACATCGCAGCGCAGAAATCCTGGCGAATGCTCCGCACCTGGGTTCGGTTCCTCTGGTGTTGAATCTTCCTGCCATGCTGATCGTCGCTGCCATCACCGTCCTCTTGGTCATCGGGATCAAGGAGAGCGCCTGGTTCAACTCAGCCATGGTGCTCATCAAGTTGGTGGTCGTGGTGGGCTTCATCGCTGTGGGCAGTTTTTACGTCAAGCCGGCGAACTGGCATCCATTTGCTCCAAACGGCTGGGCAGGCATCGCCACAGGTGCAGCCCTGATTTTCTTTGCCTACATCGGCTTTGATGCGATCTCGACAACCGCAGAGGAGGCCCGCAATCCCCAGCGTGACATGCCTATCGGAATGATTGCCTCGCTGTCCATTTGCACCGTCCTGTACGTCCTCATCACAGCTGTGCTGACGGGAATTGTTCCCTATCAACAACTGGGAACAGCCGAGCCGCTGGCCACAGCTCTCAATGCCGTGCATCTCGATTGGGCGGCTGGCTTCATTTCGTTTGGTGCCGTGGTGTCTATGACCGCCGTATTGCTGGTATTTCAACTCGGCCAGCCGCGCATTTTCTTCGTCATGTCGCGCGACGGCCTGCTTCCGAGGGTCTTCGCCTCTGTCCACCCGCGTTTCCGCACGCCTCATGTCACGACGATTCTCACAGGTGTTTTTGTAGCAGCTTTTGCGGCTTTCGTGGACATCAACGAAGCGGTCGAGCTCACTAACATCGGCACGCTGTTCGCTTTCATTCTGGTAGGGCTTGGGGTCATCGTGCTACGTGCGCGAGAACCTAACCGGCCGAGACCGTTTCGGTGCCCCTGGGTTCCTTGGGTCCCGCTGCTCGGTGTGGCTTCCTGTTCCTATCTCATGGCGCAATTGCCCTGGCTGACGTGGGTGCGCTTCATGATCTGGCTTTTCATTGGATTGGTGATCTACTTCCTTTATGGGGCAAAGCAGAGCGATCTCTACCGGGAATCTGTGTTCGGTAGCCCGGACCGCAGCCGCCAGCTCACCCAAGCCAGGAAGTGGATTGGAATTGGTCTGCTGGTTTTGGCAGCGCTGCTCTGCTTCTCTGGCCTGAGCCAACATGGGGAACTCTCAGACAAGATAGGGTCTGCTTTGGCCATCCCTTTCAAGGATGCCCGGCTTCACACGAGCATTGTCTTTACTGGATTCCTGATGCTGCTATTAGGGCTGGTCTTCTTTTGGAAGGCGAGAAAAACCTAGGACACGCTGGCGCGTCCTAGGTTTTGAACATAAAGCAGAGCCCTTCTGAGCTTAGCTACTGTCGTACCGGTCGGAACGGAACACCAAACAGCGCTTGAACTTCGATGGGATTCTCTCCCAATTGGGCTGCCTTAAACTTCCACTGCTTTAGCGCCTCAATGGCACGTTCATCGAGCACTGGATTCAAGCTGCGTACCACACGAATGCGGTCTATGCCACCGTCCTTGCGAATCACGGCGTACAGCACCACCAAACCTCTGAGTTGAGCCAGTTCCGGATCCTCAGGACGGCCGGGATCAACTTTGCGCAGCGGGCGAGGCTGCATGATGGCATCGCCGGCAGCGACCGTTATCTGTGAACCAGACACCGGTGTGGCCGCGGGGCGCCCACCCGTACTCGCCGAGTTATTCCCTTTGTCAGGCATCTCGGAAAACTGCATGGTCCAGCGGCCGGCAGGCATGGGAATGAAGACCGTGTAGTTGCGCTTGCCGGAAAGGATTCCGTAGACGCCAAGTCCGGCGCCTCCGGTACGCCCTTCTACGACCGTGATATTGTAGGATTCCCCGGGATCATCGATGGTCTGCATGTCGCTGAAGCCACCCGGCGACCGGGGCCGCCTTCCAGGACCGGCAATGGTCGCTGCACCCGTGTTGGCGCCGCCTTTCACCGACATGCCAGGAATCTGGATTGATGCGATATTTCCACCACCGCCGAATCCACTGCCTGTACCTCCCCTGCCTCCGCCGCCAGCCACGCCGCCACCTAGGACACCACCATCAACCCCGTCGGGAGAGCCTGCGCGGTTGCCATCGGGAGACATCGAAAATGCTCCCGTCTTGCTGCCTGCGGGCACCTTCAATCCGCCAGGGCCAGGCAATCCAGGGTTCGCGCTCAACACAATCATGTTGCGCAATTGGTTGGCTCCAGCTCCGCTGACGGGCACGTTGATTGTTGGTCCCGAACTCGTTCCGTCCCCGATCGACCATTCGGCTGAGGTACCCATCTTCGCCGTCATCTTGGCTTGCAAGTTGGACACCTGCGCAGTACTGTCCACCGGCACATTCAGCAGCGGCCCTGGATTCGCAGCGTCCGAAGCAATGTTCCATTCGGCGGATGTGCCCATTTTCACAGTCATCTTCGCTTGCATGTTGACAATATCGGTCTTGGCCAGCGTGAGTTCGGAGAGCTTCCTGTCTAGGTCCTTAGCATCCGCATCCGGAGGACGAAGCTGCGGCAGCGCCGCGTCGGGCTTCTGTATCATGGGCGCCGCAATCTGCTTGTTGGCAATCTGGAGTGTTTCGACGTTGGTCTCGGGGACGTTCCAGATGACGATATTGGGAACCTTCACTTCCTGGTTCAGCAGTTGGGGCGCGCTCGGTTGAATAATCGTCTGGGTCTCATTGTCTGCTTGCAGTGGTGAGGACTGAATTGTCTGCGTCGGGTGGAACGTGGTGCTTCCCTTCGGAGGCTTAACGTCTGGCTTCTTGCCAGCCGGCGCTTTCGGGCCATCCTTCGCAGAGTTGATTTTCGGAAGCAGATCCTGCGGCCGGTAGTAGGTGATCTCGTAGTCCCGCTCAAGAGCCGCCCGCGTGAACGGAAGCGACTTCCCAAAAGACATACCCGAGACTCCGTAAATCAACCCGACCATGCAAGCGTGAAGAACCAAGGACACGGCGAAGGACCGGGTGGGATATCCACCAGGCGCCCAGACGTTGGCAAAGACCTCTCCGTCAACCCCCACACTCTCCTTCACATGAATCGATTCCAGCAAACTACCAAGGTCGAGATAGTCCGAGTCCGGAGCAGGCTCAGTCACAGGTGTGGGCTCTGTGATGGGAGGAGCCTCAACAGCAGCCTGTGCCACCATACCATCCCAGTTCTTAGAGCATGCTGGGCAGATTTCCCTCTTGAAGTGGTACCACCTTAGCTTTTTTTGACAACTAGGACAAATAGCCATTCGGTTTCCAGTTCAGTTTCAAAGACTACAAATTCAAGTGGCTTTCCCTAACCCAGAGGGTCGTGGGAACTCATCGGAACATTTCAGGTGAGCCTTACCTAAATTTCCCCGCTAACTCGCAAGCCCTTGGTCCTAAAGCAAGTCAGTGGCCTGCAGTCTCAAGGCGCATTCTCCCTGACGCCCGGACTATGAACATAAGCCTCAGATGGTAGGCTGAAGCAAAAACCAAAGTCAACGCTTTCACTCTGGACATGTCTTGGAGTTTCAGTAGAATAGCGCCGCATTCAGGTCCAATGATAAGAGGCTTTTCATGAAACGCCGCTCATTTGTTTTGTCCGGTCTGGCCGCAAGCGCGATGTCTTCCGGGTCGCTCGCTGTACCACCCAACAGCCCGCGTGCCTGCTTCGAGTTACGATTTTTTCATCTACGTAACGATTTCGAGCGGTCGCGGCTTGATGCCTTACTGAAAGACGTCTACTTGCAAGCCAGCAGCCGATTGGGGTTTGGCCCAGTAGGGTTTTTCAACGTGTCAGTCGGACCCAGCATGCCGATGCTGATCGGACTGACTTCATACCCGTCCCTTGCAGCTATGGAAACTGCCCTGGATCAGTTGGCCGCCGACTCCGCTTGGAGCAAGGCCTTGGAAGAATTCTCCAAACCCAAAGAGCCGGTTTATACGCGAATGGAGTCTCGGCTCATCCGGGCCTTCGCTTCCATGCCGAACATCGAGGTGCCACCACAGGATCCGGGACGAGCGCCGCGGGTTTTTGAGTTGCGTGTATATGAATCCCGCAACCTGAAGGCTTCTCAGATGAAGATCAAAATGTTTGAAGAGGGAGAGATCGCCATTTTTCGCAAAACCGGCCTTCTTCCCGTGTTTTTTGGTCAAACGGTTGTTGGAACCGGGCTGCCGAGTCTAACCTACATGCTGGCTTACGATAGCGTGGAGGCTCGCGAGGAGAATTGGCGCAAGTTTATCAGCCATCCCGACTGGATTAAGCTCCGTGCCATGCCCGGATATTCTGATGCGGAGATCGTCTCTAACATCCATAGCTGCTTCCTGAGACCAACGAGCTACTCGCCGATTCGGTAGGCGCGATGGAAGCATCTGATGTTTGAAGGGAAATCCGTCATTCCGGCGGAGGCCGGAATCCAGACCGCCCCTTCAAGAACGCTAGGTCTTTCCCGCCACTGCAGGGTGGATTACAGCTCGCGCTTCGCTTGGCCGGAATGACGGTGATGGATACGGGGTGCCTTGTTCTCCGTTTAATTCCTGAGAGCAGCTCTTGAGTCGGTCTCCAAGCCTCTATACACAAAGGAAAATCTAATGACAGCAGTCAACCTCCTGATGCGCTGGCTTCACATCTTTTCAGTTATCGCAGCGGTCGGCGCCACCGTGTTTTTGAGGCTCGTTCTCATCCCTTCAATGGCGGAGATCAAAGATGAAGCTCGAGCTCAGTTGATGAAGAGCCTCGCCGGACGACTGCGAAAGCTCATCCACAGCGCCATCGGCGGGATACTCCTCTCTGGGCTTTACAACACCCACTTGCTTTGGAAAACGTCGGTCGCCCCATACGGGATCGTTTACACGATCAAGGTCACGCTGGCTCTTGTGGTTTTCTTGATCGCCATTTTTCTAACCTCGTCCCGACCCAAATGGGCGGCATTTCAGGCCAATCGGAAGAAGTGGCTGGCTGTTAACCTGGCGCTCGCCGCACTTATCGTCGCCTTGTCGGCCCTTTTGCGAATGTTGCATCAGGCGCTATGATAGTTGAATGCAAGATCGTGCTGTCATGTGAGGCCGGTATGAAAATTCGAATTGAATACTGCGCGAAGTGAAACTACGAACCTCGAGCCGTCAGTTTGACGGAGAAGCTGTTGGTTGCAGGCAAGCAGCGAGTCAAATCGCTCGAACTCGTGCCCTTCAACGACGGCCGGTTTGAAGTTTTCAAGGATGACGTCAAGATCTATTCAAAACTGGAGACTCATACCTTCCCGAATGAAGAGTCGCTGATCCGAAAGATCCTTTAGACGCGCACCTCCAGGCGCTCTAAGCTGGACCGAAATCATTGACCCTCCAGCCTGACTCTTGCTATCTTTGCTACAGTCATTCCAAGCCCAGAACATGAGAGAGGCCTATGTCTGGATTCCGCCTGAAGTGTAGCTGTCGTGCTTTAGGGCAACTGCTCCTGTTCATTGCTCTTACGGGGCTGATACAGGCTGAGGAAAAAGAAAAGGCGAATGCTCCCAAATTGGCGCCACTGGCCCCTTTTGAAAAATACAACCCGGAGGATCGTGGCCGCTGGGCCTACCAGACTCCCAAAAGACCCGAGGTCCCAAAGGTCGAGAACACTGCTTGGGTGAAGACTCCCGTCGATGCCTTCGTGCTTGCCCGCTTGGAGAAAGGCGGTGTGGTGCCAGCCAAGGCGGCAGACCGCTCTATCCTACTGCGACGAGTCACTGTCGATCTGACCGGATTGCCACCCTCGCCTGAAGAGATTGACGCCTTCGTCAGCGATCCCAGTCCGAATGCCTACGCGAATGTTGTCGAGCGTCTGCTCGCCAGCCCGCACTACGGGGAACGATGGGGACAACATTGGCTGGATGTGGTCCGTTATGCCGACACTGATGGGTTTGAATACGACGCACTGAGACCTGACGCCTGGCGTTACCGTGACTACGTCGTAAAGTCTTTCAACAACGACAAACCATTTGACCGCTTTATTCTGGAGCAGTTGGCCGGAGACGAATTCGCGCCGGGTGATCAGGAATCGCTCGCTGCCGTCGGCTTCAATCGACTCGCTGCTTGGCGCAAAAATGCCGGTAACCAGGATGAAGACATGAATCGTAACGAGGTCCTCACCGAACAAGCCAATGCCGTGGGTGCCGTGTTCATGGGCACAACTATGGCGTGTGCCCGTTGTCACGACCATTTGTTCGATCCGATCAAGCAAAGCGACTACTATCGCCTTCAGGCATTCTTCGCTCCCGCAGTATTCAAGGAAACATCACTGGCCAGCCCTGAGGCACAGAAGGCCTGGGACGCCAAAGCCAAGTCGGTGAAAGCCGAGATGGAAAAGGTCAAGAAGGCGATGGCCGACATGGAACAGGATTGGAAGAAACGCCTCCTGGAAGCCAAACGCAGCCAGCTCAGCGAAGCCGAAAGGCAGGCGTTGGCTGTTCCCACAGACCAAAGGAATGCAGAGCAGAAAGCCCTGGCGGCGCAGGCCAACTTCTTGCTCGCCAGCAAAGTGGACGATACTGGGCGCAAGTTCTTAAAGGAATTGAAGGACAGGAAGAAAGCAATGATGGCGGCACTCGATGACATCGAGTTACGCATGCCCGAGCCACTGCCAGCTGTTTGGGGTATCGCCGATGAGCGCAAGAATATCCCTCAAATTCACATCCTGGATCGGGGAATGCACGCCAGCAAGGGTAATCGTGTCGGCCCCCGAGTGCCCGGCTTGTTTCTGCCAGATGATTCTCCAGAATACGAGGACGACAATCATTCCAATAGCACGGGACGAAGACTGGCCTTGGCGCGTTGGCTGGCAAGTTCAGAAAATCCCTTGACCGCCAGAGTGATGGTGAATCGTCTCTGGCACTATCATTTTGGACGCGGCATTGTAGCCACTCCTAATGATTTTGGAGCACAGGGAGCACCTCCGACCCATCCGGAGCTGCTCGACTGGCTTGCAACCGAGTTTGTTCAACAGAAATGGAGTGTGAAGGCGATGCACCGGTTGATGGTGCTGTCGAGCACCTACCAAACTGCCAGCGAGGGTGAACCGGAAAAACTGTCTGCGACCGGCCAGAGCAAAGATCCCGGTAACAACCTCTTCTGGCGCTATAACCGGCGGCGCATTGAGGCCGAAGCGGTGCGCGATGCGATGCTAAACGTGGCTGGAGATTTCAACCCGAAAGCGGGAGGCCCCGCCGTCCTGGTTCCGGTGCAACCGGTGCTCGTTGAACAACTCTACAAGCCCAAGCAGTGGGCCGTGACCACCGACCCGAGCGAGCATCATCGACGCACGGTTTATCTGATCGCCAAGCGCAACCTGCGGCTTCCATTTATGGAAGCGTTTGACGCTCCCGACCTCCAGAATTCGTGTGCGCGCCGCGAGCAGAGCACCCATGCATTGCAGTCGCTCGAACTGTTAAACGGGAGTTTCAGCAACGACCAGGCTCGAGTGTTTGCGGGGCGATTGCTCAAGGAAAAAGGTTGGGACCCAAACGCTCTGGTGCAGCGTGCCTTCAGGCTTGCCACGGGTCGCGAGCCCACGGCACAGGAAACACAGATCGCCGCTCGCTTCCTGTCAGAGCAGTCCGTCTTGCTGCGGCAACGACTGGAACGAAAAGAGGACGTGCCTGTGCCTGCCTGGATGCCCGAAACATTGGACAAGGCTTCTGGCGCCGCACTCTGTGACTTCTCGCTGGCAATGTTCAGCCTGCCAGGGTTTTTGTATTTGAATTGAAGCCTCGGACGCAGATTGCGCAGAAAAACGCAGATGATGATATGGATTCGAGGGCAGAGTACAAGCATGTCGAGGTCACGGAACAGATCATCCGAGCCTTCTACACCGTATACAACACCCTTGGATATGGCTTCCTAGAAAAGGTGTATGTCAAGGCATTGCTGTTAGAGCTAAAAAAGCTCGGGGTAACTGTGGCTAACGAAGTCGCTATCGACGTCCTCTATGCTGGTGAGGTAGTCGGAGAGTATTTTGCAGATCTTGTAGTCAATGGCGTCGTCATCGTTGAGGTAAAGGCAGCCAAGGCCCTAGCTGACGAGCACGAAGCCCAGTTGCTGAACTACCTCAAGGCAACTCATTTTGAAGTAGGCCTTCTACTCAACTTTGGACCTAAGGCAGAAATCAAGCGCAAGGCGTTCGACAACGCACACAAGGGTCGTTTGACCTGGGCAGCCAAGCCTTAGATTAGCTGCAGTTCCTTCTGCGTCGATCTGCGCAATCTGCGTCCGAACCAACTCCGGAGTTCAACATGTTCTCCAATCAGAATCATCCACATGTTCGTTTTGCCCGTAACCGGCGAGAGTTCATTGCTGAGTCAGCTGCTGGATTCGGCGGATTGGCGTTGTCGTTTCTGCTGCAACAGGATCTGTTGCGAGCAGATGTTTCCCGCATCGTCAGCCCACTGGATCCGAAGAAGCCGCCCTTGCCTGCCAAGGCAAAGTCGGTGATTTTTCTTTTTCAAGCAGGCGGTCCCAGCCAGATGGACACGTTCGATCCGAAGCCGCTGCTAAACAAATTGGAAGGCCAGCCACTACCAAAAGCCTTCGGCCCAATCAGGTCGCAATTCTTGAAAGAGAACGCACGCATCCTCGGCACTCGGCGCACCTTCAAGAAGTACGGACAATCGGGAATTGAGGTCTCTGACTTGTTTCCCCACATGTCTCAGTGTGTTGACGACATGGCCGTCATCCGCTCCTGCTACTGCGATATCATCGTGCATTCGGCCGCGCAGTATCAGATGATGAGTGGACGCCTCGTGCCGGGCTTCCCGAGCATGGGTTCTTGGGTGATTTACGGTTTGGGCTCGGAGTCGCATTCCCTGCCTGCCTACGTTGTGATGCCAGCGCCAGAGGGTGCCCTTGAAGGCGGGCAGCCGATGTATGGTCAGGGATTTCTGCCAGCGGCGTTTCAACCCACCATGATGCGCCCTGGAGCAAACCCTATCTTGAATCTTGATCTGCCCAATGGAGTCAGTCGCGAACAACGACGTCGCACGATAGATCTAATCCGCGACCTGGGCCAGGCGTCGATGGCCCCTGATGACAATCAGGTGACTGCCCGGCTCGCGAGCTATGAGCTCGCCTTTCAAATGCAAACAGATGCTCCGGAAGTCGTGGACATCGCCCATGAGACTCAAGAAACAAAGGACCTCTATGGCATTGGTACTCAGCCCAGCGATGACTATGGCCGCCGCTGTCTGCTGGCCCGCCGCATGGTGGAAAAAGGTGTTCGGTTTGTTTGCGTGGTCGCAGGCGGAGGGCCGGGCGAACTGCAGTGGGACGCCCATAGTGACATCGAAGAAAACCATCATCGCCTTGCGGCCCAAACGGACAAGCCTGTGGCGGGACTGCTAAAAGACCTGAAGCGGCGTGGTCTCTTGGATTCGACGCTGGTGGTTTGGGGTGGAGAGTTTGGACGGACGGCGCTGGCGGAAGGCCGCGATCCGAATGCGCTGGGACGGGATCACAGTCCTACTGGCTTCACCTGGTGGATGGCAGGGGGCGGCATCAAAGGCGGCACCGTGGTCGGCGCTACTGACGATCTGGGCATCCACGCGGTGACCGACCGGATTCACTTCCGGGATCTGCATACAACCATTCTGAACCAACTCGGTCTGGACCAGAACCAACTCACTTATCTCCACCTTGGCCGTGAAGAACGTCTCACCGAATTGCACGGCACGGTGATCGAGAAGATTGTGACGTAGGTCCCTAGTGCGCCTGGAGAAGTGATTGATCGCTTCTACCCCCGACCAATCTTCCAAGCCATCACTGCCCAACCGGCAAGAAAGCACACCCCTCCAAGTGGAGTAATCGCACCCAGCGCTCGAATCCCTGTCAAACATAAGGCATAGAGGCTACCCGAAAAGAGGATGATACCAGCCAGCATCAGCCAACCGACAAGGTTGAAGCTCAACTGTGGCCAACGATCGCTCGCCATCGCCACAGCCAAGAGCCCCAACGCGTGGTACATCTGATAGCGGACCCCTGTTTCAAACACCTGAAGCAAATCCGTTGACAACCGCGCCTTCAACGCGTGCGCTCCGAACGCGCCTGCAGCAACGGCCAATCCCGCCATCAGCGCTCCGGCAATCCACCAAACTTTCATTGGAGATCTCCTTGTAGAACATCGCGAGTCTGCTTCGACCTGTCTAGTGTTGATGATTCTCAAGTCATTGGTCAACTCGCTGTCGGCGGAATTCGATGCACATAGCGTTAGGTTGAGGCATGTGAGACCCACGCAGCAGCAGTGACCTGCTGCCCTCTTTCCGCTGTCTATTCCTATTAGAACAATCCACCAGAGTTGAGCGATAATCGGCAGGCTAGTTCTGATGCAGACTCTTCATCAACAGACGGTTCGTTTTTGACACTCGAAAGGAAAGGCGGCGTGACGGCAGAGGAAAAGCGTCTGCAGCAGTCGGAGCGGCGTATTGCCCATTGGAAGCGGTGGGGACCCTACGTCAGCGAGCGCGCTTGGGGGACGGTTCGTGAAGATTACAGCGAAGGAGGCACCGCGTGGGAGTATTTGCCGCACGATCACGCGCGCTCCAAGGCCTATCGCTGGAATGAAGACGGCATCGCCGGAATCTGCGACAGGCATCAACACATCTGCTTCGCATTGGCACTATGGAACGGCCGCGACCCAATTCTGAAGGAACGCATTTTCGGACTCACCGGCAACGAAGGCAACCACGGTGAAGATGTCAAAGAGTACTACTACTACCTGGACAGTACCCCGACGCATTCCTACATGAGGTACCTGTACAAATACCCGCAGGCGGCGTTCCCTTATGCTGAACTCGTGCTTGGCAATCGCTCGCGAGACCGGAGTGCGCCCGAGCTTGAACTCATCAACACCGGTGTCTTCGACGACGATCGATACTTCGACATCTTTGTGGACTATGCCAAGGGCAGCCCCGAGGACATTCTGATTCGAGTCACTGCGGCCAATCGCGGCCCTGTCCCCGCGGAACTGCATCTGCTGCCGACTGTCTGGTTTCGCAACACCTGGTCTTGGGGCAGAAGTGTCGGAAGGAAGCCCAATCTTCGCCAAGAGGTGCCCCCCAGCGAGGTCAGCTGTGCCCTGATCGAGCTCGATGAAAACATCTACGGCCGGCGAGCCCTATATTGTGAAGGCACTCCGGCACTTCTGTTCACTGAGAATGAAACAAATCATACGAGGGTAGGTGGAACTGTGAGTGAATCCATCTACTTCAAAGATGGTATCAACGACTATGTTGTGCACGGTGTTCAACACGCCATCAACCCTGGCCGGGTAGGCACAAAGGCATCGGCACACTACCACCTGACACTGGCACCTGGAGAAACGCGAAGCATCCGTCTGCGGTTCAC
>Ga0111538_10002956_pt1 | contig 23839 bp, 27 predicted proteins | sample SoiMethybrSBSTD1_FD_79669 | JGI IMG/M metagenome (GOLD analysis project Ga0111538, IMG submission 79669) | Bulk soil microbial communities from a Populus tree surrounding site in Tennessee, USA - Soil MetaG P. TD hybrid SBSTD1 (version 2)... | ecosystem: Environmental > Terrestrial > Soil >...
GTCTACAAGACCGAAGACCCGCGTGCCACGCACCTGCGTCAGATGTCGCGCGAGTTGGGAAAGCGCAGCGGCAATACCGCCTGGTTCGACATGTCGCAGCGCATCGAGGCGCTGGTCAAGGGCGAGAAGAAGCTGAACCCGAACGTGGACTTCTATTCAGCGTCCACCTATTACGCGCTTGGCATCCCGCTCGATCTTTACACGCCGATCTTCGCCGTCAGCCGCATCTCGGGCTGGACAGCGCACATCCTCGAACAGTACGCGAACAATCGACTGATCCGCCCGCGTGCGGACTACACGGGCCCTTCGTTTCCACAACGGTTCATCCCTCTCGAGCAGCGCTAGGGCGGCTGGACCCGAGCGCTGCCCCGCGGATTCCGCAAATGCGGTAGCCCACGAGCAAGATGCCGGATATCGAACGGTGGCAAGCGACGTGGAATGGACTCGGGGTGGAGTCCCCTGAAGCTGATCTCTACGCTGTCATCAGGGCGCGCTACGCGGAATCGCATCGGAGTTACCACACGATCCAACACTTGGATGAATGTTTTGCCCACCTCGATGAGGCACGGCACCTTGCCGACAAGATCGACGAGGTCGAATTGGCGCTGTGGTTTCACGACGCCGTGTACGAAGTCCGGGGTCAGGACAATGAAGAGCGGAGTGCTTCATGGGCGCGAGATGCCACCATCCAGCAGGGGGTGGCTCGCTCGGTCGCCGAGCAAATTCATCAACTTGTTCTGGCGACGAAGCACGACGCCACGCCGACCTCGCCGGACGCGGCGCTTCTGGTCGACGTTGACCTCGCGATTCTTGGCGCGGCGGCCCAACGGTTCGATGAGTACGAGCGACAGGTGCGTCAGGAGTATTCGTGGGTGCCGCGGTTTCTGTTTCGGCGTAAGCGACGGGAGATTCTGCAGGCCTTCCTGTCACGGCCAGACATCTACAGCACCGATCATTTCCGGGGCCGCTACGAGGTGTCTGCCCGCGCCAACCTGGCTCGTTCGATTGAGCGACTTGGGGGCTCGGGATGCTGAGCGGGCGACGGACTGATGGCCACAGCCGTGGGCCTGGAACGCGATCGTGCCTTCTATCCAACTGTAACGATTGTCATCGCGTCCTACTACGCGTTGTTCGCGCAGGCTCGAGCCTCGCACAGTGATAACATCCGCCGCGCTCGGCGAGGCGCGCATATGTGGTTTCGTCGTAAACCAAAATCCGACCCAGCAGAGGCGGTTCGCTCCTTGCGACAGCAAGTGTTGACCGTCAGCGCTGCAGACCTTGGGCTCGGCCCGACTGCAGACCGGGCGCACGTGTGGGGCGTGGTCATGGAGACCGGCTATCCGGAGGCCGTTGCGACGCTGGTGGTACTCGGCGACGGAACCACGAGCCTGTATTTCAGCAACGGTGGAGGAGTCATCGGCGCCGGCGAACACGACGCGGTCCGCGCGGCAGGGGAGATCTTGCTGTCGTCGGCTGAGGAATACCTCGATAGCTTCACCGTGGTTGCTGCGACGCCGTTTCCGGGGGTAGGGCAGGTTCGGTTTTACCTGCGGACGTTCACGGGCACGTTGGGCGCCGAGGCCAATGAAGAGGACCTCGGCGAGGGTCGACACAAGTTGTCCCCGCTCTTCCATACGGCGCATTCAGTCATTACGGCGGTTCGAGAGTCGACGCCCTCCTCGTAAGAGCACCGGTTGAATCGCATTGTTTAGGAGCGCCAAATATCGGTGGGCGTTATGGTTCTTCAGCAGACCCATTCTGCCGTTCGTGCTTCAGTTGATTGTCTTGATACCGCTGATTCTCGCCGCCGATGTCGGCACCGCGATCGGCGTTTACGGGTTCGCTCTCCCCTGGTTGCTGCCGGTCTTTGGGTTAGTGAACCTGCCGTTCGTTGTCGGGGCATTCCGCGAGTTTCGGCTCGATCTTCCGACCAGACGTAATCACGCATTGGAACACGCGACGATCCTGTACTTGGAGGCGAACTCTGGCAGACGGTTCTCTGGTCAGGCGGAACGAAACGGCTTTCGGGTCGCTGGGCACGCGTCGGTCAAGGACATAAAGGCGGCCTTCGATCGCGTGCGTCGGGTTGTTCAGTCCGGCGAGCATCTGTCATACATCTCGCCACGCTGTGGGTCGAACATCGTGACGGCTCTCGGATTTGGGCTAGGACTTCTTTTGTTGGTCGCTATCGGAACCGTGCTGTTTCACCCACCGCTGCCTGTGCGTGCCGGTGCACTCATCGCTGTGGTGTTGTTATTCGTGGGACTGCGCCGCGGAATCGGGAACGTGATTCAACGGCGGTGGTTCACGGCCGTTGATTTCGAGACGGTCTATCTCCGGAACGTGCGTCCTGCCCGGCAAGAGTTGTACGAGCGGGGGCCAGTCCATTTCGTGGAGACACTCGTTCAGCCTAAATCCGCGGCACCGTCTCATAGCGCTCTGGCCCGCCGCGGGACGAACTAGAATCAGAACGCACCCGCCGAAAGAGCCTTGACAGTGTCCATCGGAGCATCATGACCTCACACCGTGTCATAGCCGGCGTCCTCATCCTGCTGCTCCATCCCTCGTCGTCGTTTGCGCAGCGTGGGGTCAGCATCGTGGAGGCCGAGGTCACAACGGCCACGGGAAGCCGGGGCGTGATCGTCCGGCCGAGCGGCGACGGACCTTTTCCGGCCGTTCTTCATATGCATGGCTCGGGAGATACGGTCGCGAACAACGTGGACGTCCTGCAGCGGTTTGCGCGGGCTGGATATGTGGCGATGGACGTGGAGTATCGCGAGTTGAGGGCGGGCTCCATCGACGTCGAGGACATCTTCAAATCCATTGCGTATCTGAATGGCTCAAAATACGTGAGGCGCGGTGTCATTGGCCTCAACGGGTTTTCGCTTGGCGGACGGCTCGCGTTACGCGTCGCAACCAGGCAGAACGTGCTTGCTGTCTCCGCGATCGCGGCACGGACCTCTTCAGGCAGTACTCCGACCATCCTGGAGCAAGCTGCTCGCCTGACCTCCCCGATTCTGCTACAGCACGGCACTGACGATTCGGTGGTTCCGTACAACGACTCGGTTCTTCTGGAAAGGAAACTGAAAAGTATGGGGCGCAGTGTCGAGTTCTTCTCGTACGCGGGCGCGGGTCACAACACGATGCCGTGGGATCAGGTCTACGCGAAGGTGCTCGCGTTCTTTGCGTCACACTTGCAATGAACGCGAGGAATCCCTGATCTTTTCGAAGAGACACACGCCCCCCCAGGGACTGTTCGGTACGCGCCCCGCGCTGTCTGGCAGCAGTGCGACGAGACGCATGCGCCACGACAATCGTCGGAGCGCGGCCGCGGTGTGCAGGAGCGAGCGAACCTGTACCGGCTTCCATCCGGCACGCTCGAAGAACGCTGGACCTTCGTCGGGCGCGAACTTGAACGGCGCGCCCGCATGCCGGAGATCCTGGCCCATGGTCTTCTGCATCATCCGCATGAGCGCCGGCGACACCATATCGAGCGCCCACCGGTCGAACCTCGGCGTCCGCGCGAGATCTGACCCCAGCGCGAGGACCTCCTCGGGAGAGAGATAGACCACCAGCCCTTCCGAGACGACCATCACTGCCTTCGCTCTGGCGCTCAGTTGTTCGAACAACTCGCGACGGGCCGCGGCGTTCGACAGGTCGAGTGCCACCCGCTCCAGGATGCAGCGCGGCGTGTCACCGGCGAGCTGTTCGGTCTTGTAGGCGAGGAGGTCCGGCAGGTCGACTTCGATCCACTGCAGCTGCGAGGGCAGCGTCAGGCGGTACGGTCTGGCGTCGAGACCGGCGGCCAGGTTCACCACCATGTCCACGCCGTTGGCGACAGCGTCGCTGATGAAGCGATCGAAGAGGACGGTGCGCGCGACAAACGACCAGGCGTTGCGGTTCGCGAATGCCGTGCCCGCGGTGATACGTGCGCCACGCTCGCCGGCGAGCCGCCTCGCGAACGGGTCGCGGAACAGCGCGTCAGGTCGCTCGCTTTCCAGTGCGCGATAGAAGGCGACCCAGTGCGCCGTATCGGAGATGTTGCGCAGTCCGCCTTCGTCAGTCATCGTGTGTGCCCCCTTCCACGGGCCACAACGCCCGGCGGCACGGTGATAACATCCATCGCACGCCCGCAGCTTACCGTCGAAATCTCCTCTTCTGAAAGGGCGGTTCATTGATGAAGCCCTGTCGCGAGTGCACACACCAGATCTCGGAGCAGGCATTCGCTTGCCCGCAGTGCGGCGCTCCTTATCCAGCGCAACAGACATGGGACGGCTGGGGATACGAGTACAAGTCAAAACTCACGATTGCGGGCTTGCCGCTCGTCCACGTCTCCTTCAAGTACCGGCCCAACCGAAGACCAGTCGTGGCACGTGGCGTCATCGCCATCGGACAGTTCGCGTGTGGCATTGTCTGTATCGCTCAATTCAGCGTCGGCGTCTTGAGCATCAGTCAGTTCACGGTAGCGGCGTTCGCAGTCGCGCAGTTTGCCGCGGCGTATTCGTTGCTGGCGCAGGTCGGTGTCTACCTGGCGGAAGGTCATGGCCAACTCGTGTTCCAACTACCGAGGCTGCTTCAGCACTAAAGCGGAGGCTTCAGTCTTCGCGGCGAGGAGAACATGAAGAAGTCGGGGTCGACCGAGAACCAGTCGGCGTCTGAGCGGATTGACGAGAGAATCGCGGAGCTCGGGGACTGGCGCGGGGCAACCTTGAGCAGGATGCGCACGCTCATCAAAGAGGCGGACCCGGACGTCGTCGAGGAGTGGAAGTGGGTGAAGGCCACGAACCCTGGCACTCCCGTCTGGTCGCACGACGGGATCATCTGCACCGGCGAGTCTTACAAGTCGGCAGTGAAGTTGACCTTCGCCAAGGGCGCTTCGTTGAAGGACCCGGCGAAGCTTTTCAACTCGAGCCTCGACGGGAACACAAGGCGTGCGATCGACATTCATGAGGGGGCGAAGATCGACGCGGGCGCGTTCAAGGCGCTGATTCGTGCCGCGGTCGCCCTCAATGCATCCGGCCGAAAGGCACAGCCAAAGAAAGCGAAGTAGGTCGTCGTTCTATGGCCATTCGAATCCTCGAGCCTCCTGAGTCGTCCTGGGGTGACTACGGGGATATGCTCCGGCATGGAATGTCGGCCCAGTCGGATTCGACGCCGGATGGGCTGATCCAACTGGAGCGAACCGGCCCGTACATCCCGCCGATATCGTTTCCTGGGTTTTCCATCGTTGCCACGGACGAATGCCGGAGGCGATTGGAAGCGTCAGGGTTGAAAGGACTCGCGTTTAGGCCGGTTCAGAAGGCGCGCATTGTCCAACTTCCCTGGCACACTTGGGATTTGACCGCCGAGGAACCACCCGAGTATCCCGATAGTGGCGAACCGGAGGATTACATCCGTGAACGCGAGCATTCTCCCGCGATGGCGGAAGCGATGGGTCCGCTGTGGCAATTAGTCCTGACGGAGGGCGCTGAGACCGAACGGGAATCCGCTGAAGACCGTTGGAATGATCGCATCTATGTTAGAACCGCGACCTGGACCGGTGTCGATATCTTCCACGCAACAGGAGTTGGTTATGTGTTCGTGTCGGAGGCTGCGCAGGCTTGGCTCTCGAAGGAGCTGCCAGAGCATGTGGCATTTCGAGACTGCTTATTGCGGTAACGCTGCGGGATGCTCGACCGGATGATCGAGGAGCAGGCCGGCCGAAGGAGCCTGCTATGATTGCTTGTTCCCTATCCGATGGACCAGCGATTCGTCCGTAATTTCTCAATCATCGCCCACATCGATCACGGCAAGTCCACGCTGGCCGACCGTTTTCTCGAGCTCACCGGTGCGCTCCAGGCACGTGAGATGGAAGCACAGGTCCTTGATGCCATGGACCTCGAGCGTGAGCGCGGTATCACCATCAAGGCCCATCCGGTCCGTCTGAACTACACGGCTGTCGACGGCCAGCAGTACGTCCTGAACCTGATCGACACGCCCGGTCACGTGGACTTTGGCTACGAGGTCACTCGCTCGCTCGCTGCCTGCGAGGGCGCGCTGCTCCTCGTTGATGCCTCGCAAGGCGTCGAGGCGCAGACGCTGGCCAACGCGTATCTCGCCGTGGACAACGGCCTCGAGATCATCCCGGTCATCAATAAGATCGATCTGCCGAGCGCGCAGCCCGACGAGTGCAAGCGCCAGATCGAGGACATCATCGGTCTCGACTCCTCGACGTCAATTCTCGCCAGCGCCAAGGATGGCACCGGCGTTCGCGACATCCTCGAAGCGGTCATCGCGCGGTTCCACCCACCCACCGGCGATGCCGAGGCCCCGCTCAAGGCGCTGATCTTCGACTCTTGGTACGACGCCTATCGCGGTGTCGTCATCGTCGTCCGTGTGATCGACGGCGTGCTGCGGCCGAAAACCAAGATGCGCCTCATGGCGACGAAGCAGGATTTCGAGGTGCTCGACCTCGGCGTGTTCTCGCCAAAGGCGACGCCGGTGGACGAGCTCGGCGTCGGTGAAGTCGGTTTTGTCGTCGCCAACATCAAGGTCGTCGCCGACGCCAAGATCGGCGACACGGTGACCGAGACGCATCGGCCGACCACGGAGCCGTTTCCTGGCTTCAAGGAGTTGAAGCCGATGGTATTCGCCGGGCTCTATCCGGTCGAGAGTCACCAGTACGCCGAGCTGCGCGAGGCACTCGAAAAGCTGCGGTTGAACGACGCCTCGTTCTTCTACGAGCCGGAGACGTCGGTGGCGCTTGGCTTCGGCTTCCGCTGCGGTTTCCTCGGCTTGCTGCACATGGAGATCGTGCAGGAGCGGCTCGAGCGCGAGTACGGCATGGACCTGGTGACCACGGCGCCGGGCGTGCTCTACCGCGTGACGACGACCGACGGCGAGGTGCACGAGATCGACAGCCCGGCCAAGCTGCCGGATGCCGGGCGCATCGACAAGCTCGAGGAGCCGATCATCACGGCGATGATCCTGACGCCGTCGGAATTCGTCGGTCCGATCCTGCAGCTCTGTCAGGACAAGCGCGGCGTTCAGAAGAAGCTAGAGTACTTGAAATCGGACCGCGTGCTCATTACCTACGAGCTGCCGTTTAACGAAGTCGTCATGGACTTCTACGACAAGCTCAAGACCATGTCGCGCGGCTACGGCTCGCTCGACTATCACGTGACCGGCTACTGGGAGTCGCCGCTGGTGAAGTTGGACATCCTGGTCAACGGCGATCCCGTGGACGCGCTGTCGATCATTGTCCACAAGGACGCCGCCTACGAGCGTGGCCGGGCGCTGGTCTCGAAGATGCGCGAGCTCATCCCGCGACAGATGTTCGAGATCGCCATCCAGGCGTCGATCGGGTCGCGCATCATCGCCCGCGAGTCGGTGAAGGCCATGCGCAAGAACGTGCTGGCCAAATGCTACGGCGGCGACATCACGCGCAAGCGCAAGCTGCTGGAGAAGCAGAAGGAAGGCAAGAAGCGCATGAAGCGCGTCGGCCGTGTCGAGATTCCGCAGGAAGCGTTTCTCGCCGTGCTGAAGGTCGGGACCGAGTAGCGCGCCCATGACAGACGCCGCCGGCCCCGGGTTCCGCAAATCGGTCGTTCGGGAGTACTTCGAATCGATCTGCGTGGCGGTGATCCTGGCGTTCTTCGTCCGGACGTTTGTTGTCCAGGCGTTCAAGATCCCGAGCGGATCGATGGAGCCGAACCTGCTGATCGGCGATCACCTGCTCGTCAACAAGTTCGTCTTTGCCCCCACAGTCACCTCGCTCGAGCGCCTGCTGCTGCCGATCGATCCGATCCGCCGCGGCGACATCATCGTGTTCAAGTACCCGGAGGACCCGTCGCGCGATTTCATCAAGCGCGTGATCGGTCTACCCGGTGACACGCTCGAGATGCGGAACAAGACGGTCTACGTGAACGGCTCGCCGCTCGACGAGCCGTATACGCACTTCATCTATCCCCCCGATGAGCCTGGTTCTGGCGCACCGGACATCGGTTCCCCAGGCGATCTGCTGCGATCGTTTCCGCCGATGACGGTGCCCCCCGACAACTACTTTATGATGGGGGACAACCGGGACAATTCGCAGGACAGCCGCTACTGGGGGTTCATGCCGCGCGACTACGTGAAGGGCAAGGCGCTGTTCGTCTACTTCTCGTTCGGTGAGGGCGGAGGGCTGGCCAACATCCGCTGGTCCAGGCTTCTGCACCAGATTCACTGATGGCGCCCCGCAACAAACGGCGAGCGCGCCCCGAGACACCGGCGCCCACGGGTCTAAAGACCCGCCTCTACGAGACGTCGCCCAAGTCGCAGGTTCGCGAGATGTTCGAGTCGATCTGCGTCGCCGTTATCCTCGCCTTTTTCGTCCGCACCTTCGTCGTCCAGGCGTTCAAGATCCCGAGCGGTTCGATGGAGCCAAACCTCCTCATCGGGGACCATCTGCTGGTCAACAAGTTCGTCGCCGCGCCGACGCTGACCAAGGTTGAAGACACGCTGCTGCCCATTGAGGCGATTCACCGCGGGGACGTGATCGTGTTCAAGCATCCCAAGATGCCCGAACGCGACCTGATTAAGCGCACGATCGGGCTTCCGGGTGAGACGATCGAGCTGCGCGATCGGCGGGTCTACATCAACGGAAAGCCGCTGGACGAACCCTACGCCCACTTCCTCTTCAAGGACACCGCCGACGTCGCCCCGGGGGACGTGCGCCGGAACTTTGGCCCGGTCACCGTCCCCGCCGGCCAATATTTCATGATGGGCGACAACCGGGATAACTCCGAGGACAGCCGGTACTGGGGGTTCCTCCCGCGGGAATACATGAAAGGCAAAGCCTTGTTTCTATATGTTTCGTTCGGGGCAGGCGAAGGCAGCGTGGCGAACGTCCGCTGGGCTAGAATCCTCCGTCAGATCCATTGAGCCGCATGAAGACGCTTTTCAAACTCGTCGTCGCCATTTTGGTGCTGAACGCCGCCGTCCGCGGGGGCCTGGCGATGTGGCAGTACTACCAGTTCAAGGACGCTGCGCAGCAGGTGGTGCTCTTTGGACAGCGGGCCGACCCCGAAGAGATCCAGGCCAACATCGTGGCCAAGGCGACCGAGCTCAGTGTGCCGGTCAGGCCCGACGACGTCAAAGTGAGCCGCGACGGCCAGCGCACGATCGCGCAGGGCTCCTACATCCAGCCCGTGGACTTCTTTCCGAACTATCCCTGGCCGGTGAAGTTCACGTTCGTCGTTGACGCGCTCTCGATCAACGGGGCGTCAGGAGCCGGACGGAAGTAAGTCCTCGATCGCCTGCTCGAGATCGCGCTGTTCCTCGTTGGCCCGCTTCACATATTCAGCGTCTTTGACCGCAGCCAGGTTGGTGTCCACATTCATCCCGGCTCCGCGCGCAGCCGTTTTCAGCAGCTCGATACCCACCGCGACGTCGCTCGATGCAGACGCGGCTCCGCTCGACGCAATGACCTCGGCTTCGCGCATCGCGCGCTCGCACGCGCGGATTGTCGCCAGTGGCGCCTCGGTGGCGGCGCGCATGGCCTCGTCGATCGCGTTGCGCCGCGCGGCCTGTTCAGCGTCGGTCGATCGTGGAAGGCGGTAGGCGTTGATGACCGACGTGTAGGCCTCGCTGTCTCGGTCGATCAGCGAGGCGAGCTCATCGCGCAGCGGACGCAGCCGATCCGCCGCTGCGGTGAGTGCGCTGCGCTCTTCGTCCGTTCCATGGCGAGTCTTGGGGAGCCCCGCCACCATGATGAGCAGCGACGCGCCGATCGCCCCCGCCAACGCGGCCGCCGAGCCGCCGCCCGGGACAGGCTGATTCGACGCAAACGCGTCAAGCAACTGGGCGAGCGAAAGCTGGGAGTACTGGCTCATTGCGAGACGACCCTTCCTCGTTTGATGACGTTTCGAATGGCACCTGTCCCGACGCGCAGGAGCTCAGTCAGTCCGCCGCGGACGATAACCGCATCCATCAATTTGCCGACCTCGAGGCTGCCGATGCAATCGGCGCGATCGAGCGACCACGCGGCATTCAGGGTGGACGCCACCAGCGATTCTTCCAGCGTCATGTTCATGCCGAAGCAGGCAAGCGCCATCGCGAAGGGCATTGACGGCGAGAAGCCGCCGCCTGGGTTCATGTCCGTGGCCAGCGCCACGGGTACGTCGCGACCGATCAGCATGCGGGCTGGCGCGTATCGGCCGAGCTTCAAATAGAACGCCGCAATCGGGAGCAGCACGGCGCAGACATTGGCCGACGCCAAAGCGTCGGCACCAGACTCATCCACGTGAACCAGATGATCCGCCGAACGCGCGCCCACAAACGCAGCGGCGCCGCATCCGCCGCTCGTGGCGAGCTGGTCGGCATGGATGCGGGCTTTGAGACCCTCACGTCTGCCGGCCTCGAGAATCGCCCTCGACTCGTCGGGAGTGAAGTACCCGGCATCGCAGAACACGTCGCACCATTCGGCCAGGCCCTCGGCGGCCACGCGCGGAATCATCTCGTTCACGATGCACGCGACGTAGTCGGCGCGACGAGACTTGAACTCAGCCGGGATGTCATGCGCACCTAAGAATGTCGGGACGATGTCGATGATGTGGGTGCGATTGAGAGCGTGAATGGCGCGAAGCTGTGTGAGCTCCGACTCCGTGGTGAGGCCATAGCCACTTTTGGCTTCGCACGTGGTGGTGCCGCTGGCCAGCATCTCGTCGAGTCGCGGCCGCGCAGCGTCGGCGAGCTCCGTCTCCGATGCCGCACGCGTCAGTGCGACCGTCTTCATGATGCCGCCGCCCTCCGCGGCAATCGTCTCGTAGGTCGCGCCGGCCAGCCGGCGGCGCAGCTCGTCCTGCCGATCGCCGGCGAACACCAGGTGCGTATGCGGATCGACGAAGCCCGGCACGACGGTGCACCCGCGCGCATCGAGTCGGACCGCCTCGCCGTGCAGTTCGAGCTGATGTTCGGCGTCAGACGCCGGTCCGACGTAGACGATGACGCCCTGGTGAGCGGCTATCGAGGCGTCGTAGATCGGCGTGATGTCGCCCTGTGCGGCGCCGCGCCGAGGCGCCGGCCCTGCGCACGTCGCCACGAGGCTCGCGTGCTCGATGACGAAGTCGGCGGCGATGCGCATCCAGAAACTATCCCTTCGACGTGAACTTCGACGCAACGAGCTGGTCAGTGAGCCCCTCTATACGCACGCGCTTCTGACGATTGCGTTCGCCTGACACGATCGACACGGCGCGTTTCGGAACGTCGAAAACGTCCGAGAGGACTTCGATCAGCTCGGCGTTGGCGGCGCCATCAACTGGAGCGGCGTTGAGCCGAACGAGCAGCGCACCAGCTCGCATGCCGGCAATGCCTGACTTGCCGGCCCGCGGAATGACTCGGACGTCGATGGTCGCGTGCGTCAATCGTAAACATTATGAGTTACCCTGACTTCGCGAAGCCCCAGCAGGCGGCGGCCATTCCGATTCGACGCCGCGGCGATGACCTGCAGGTGTGTCTCATCAGAAAGCGGCTCGCCGGATCGTGGGGCATCCCCAAAGGGACCGTGGACTCGGGCGAGACACACGAATCCACTGCGTTGAACGAGGCGTGGGAAGAAGCCGGCCTGCGCGGGCGCCTGGTCGGGGACTCGCTGGGGACCTACAAGTACGAGAAGTACGGGCGTGCCCTGACGGTCATGGTGTTCGTGATGGAAGTGCTCGAGCATCACAAGGACTGGATCGAAGCGGGGATTCGCGAACGTAGGTGGGTGTCGATGGACGAGGCCCACGTGCTGCTCATCGAGCACCCGGCGCACGGCTTTCTGAGTCGTGTCCTGCAGCTATTCCCGGCCGACGCATGACCATTCGCATCCTGGCAGCGGCTGTCGCCGCGCTCTCACTCGCACAGGCGGCGCCACCGCCCGACCTCATTCTGCACAACGCCCGGATTTACACCGTTGACGCGAGTCGCCCGACGGCGGAGGCGATTGCCATTCGCGGGGATCGAATCGCGCGCGTTGGCGCGAATGACGAGATCCTGGCCCTCCGTGGATCGGCTACGCGCGTCATCGACGTGTCGGGCGGGACGATCGTCCCCGGATTGCAGGATGCGCACGGACACTTCACCGGCCTCGGTGCCAGCATGCAGAGCATCGACTTGCGTGGCACGACCACCTACGAGCAAGTCGTCGGTATGGTCCGTCAGCGAGCCGCAACGGCGCGGCCTGGCGAGTGGATCGTCGGCCGCGGATGGGATCAGAACGATTGGCCCGAGAAACTGTGGCCGACACACGAGTTGCTGAGCGCCGCATCACCCAACAACCCCGTATATCTGACGCGTGTCGATGGCCACGCGGGTCTGGCGAATCGGCGCGCGCTGGACATGGCCGGCATCAGCGAGGCGACAGCGGATCCGGCGGGCGGGCGTTTGATTCGCGCCTCCGGCAATCAACCGTCCGGGGTTCTCATCGACACGGCGCAGTCGCTCGTGTCATCGAAGATTCCTCCAGTCAGCACGGCTCAGTTGGAAGAGCAGATCCTTCTGGCGGATCGCGAGACCCGGCGGCTCGGACTGACGATGGTCCACGACGCCGGGACCGATAACCGAACGGTCGATGCCTACAAGCGGCTCATTGACGCCGGCCGACTGAAAACGCGTCTCTACGTGATGCTGCGCGGGCCGCTGCCCACATTGCAGCCGGCGTTCGACAAGGGCCCGATCCTGGACTACGGCAATCATCATCTGGCCGTGCGAGCCATCAAGGTCGTCGCCGACGGCGCGCTTGGATCCCGCGGTGCGGCGATGCTGGAGCCGTACTCGGATGAGCCGGGAACGACCGGCCTCCTGACGACGCCTCCGGATGAGGTGTACGCGCAGACGCTGGCGGCGTCGAAGGCGGGCTTTCAGACCGCGATTCACGCGATCGGTGATCGCGCCAACAAGCTGGTGATGGACGTCTTCGAACGCGTCCAGCGCGAAGTGCCGGGATCGCGTGCGCTGCGCATGCGCAATGAGCATGCGCAGATCCTCGATCGTGCCGAGATTCCGCGCTTCGCTAGTCTCAACGTGATCGCGTCGATGCAACCGACACACGCGACCTCCGACATGCCCTGGGTGCCGGCGCGAATCGGACAAGAGCGAATGGAGGAAGGCGCCTACGTCTGGCGCAAACTGATGTCGGCTGGCGCGATGATCGCGAGCGGATCGGACTTTCCGGTCGAGCTGCCGAATCCGATGCTCGGGTTCTACGCGGCCATCACGCGGCAGGATCCGATGGGACAGCCCGCATCAGGCTGGATGCCTGCCGAGCGCATGTCGCGTGAGGAAGTCCTCGCCTCGTTCACACGCAACGCCGCGTTTGCCGCGCATGCAGAAACACGACTCGGTACGCTGGAGGCTGGCAAGCTTGCGGATCTCGTGGTGCTGTCGAGGGACATCATGCACGTTGCGCCGTCAGAGATCCTGACCACGACCGTGCGCATGACCATCGTTGGCGGTGATGTCGTCTTCAGTGCGACGCCCTGACACGGTTTAGGCTGCAGGGCTTTCTTCGCTCTCCTCGATTTGTGCCGCGTTCGCGGCGACAGGAATGGCGTCCACGTGATGCTGCACGTGAATCCACTCCCACATGGCCAGCGCGGTATAAACACCGGTATTAATGGCCAAGTGCCGCTGGCGGCGGACGGTCCACGCGGCGAAGTTATAAAGAGCACAGAGAGCCGCGGTCCCAAGCACCACGCCGTGAACGGATGCTTTGAGAACTTCGCAGCGGCCTGTGCATAGGACAGGAAGCGGCCGGCGCGTCTTGCGCGCCATGGGAGGCTGTTCGCGCATGCACCTTAACTGTGCAAGTGCTGTGCCTCCCCGCTGAGTCGCATCGGCGCGGCAAGTCCACACGAAACGGCTCTGCTAGGATCCAAACCCACGTCGTGAAGACGCCAGTCCCGCAGTGGATCGTCACATCTGAAGAACAGGGCCTCCGGCTCGATAGGTTTCTCGCTGTCCCGGGCCGACTACGATCGCGCGGCCGCGTGCGAACGGCGCTGGAACGCGGTCAGGTGTTTCTCAACGAGGTCGAAGCTTCCGCGCGCGACGCGGGCTCGCGGCTGACATCGGGCGACATTGTGAAGGTCTGGATCGACCGACCAGGCAGTGGAAGGCGGAAGGGCACGTTCGAGGCGGGCGGCCTGCAGATTCTTTACGAAGACGAAACATTGCTGGTGGTCAACAAGCCGGCTGGGCTTCTCACGGTGCCGCTTGGACGCGGCCCCTCGGCTTCCCTCGCGGCTGGCAAGCCGTCGCCGTCTGCATTCAGCCTGCTTGCCGATCACCTCGGTCCCCGCCGCCGGCGCACGCCGTTCGTCGTCCATCGCATCGATCGCGACACGTCGGGCATCGTCGTCTTTGCGAAAGCCGCGGCCGCGCAACAGGTCATCAAGGATCAGTTCGCGCGGCGCGAGCCGGAGCGGGTGTACTGGGCGGTCGTTCATGGGACGCCGCATCCGGCCCGCGGACGATGGCGCGATCATCTGGCGTGGGATGACGATGCGTTGAGGCAGACCGTGACGGGGGCGAAGGATCCGAGAGGTGTTGAGGCCATCAGCGATTACCGGGTACTGGAGACATTTGGCGACGCCTCACTCGTCGAGGTGCGGCTGCACACCGGCAAACGCAACCAGATTCGCATCCAGGCCGCGGTGCGAGGGCATGCGCTCCTCGGCGAGCGGCAGTATACGGGTGGCCCGTCGACACGGACGGCCCCTACGCATTCGCGTCAGGCACTCCATGCGCACCGGCTCGCGTTTTCGCATCCGGTCGACGGGCGCACGCTAACGTTCGAGGCGCCGCTTCCGGACGATCTCCTGGACTTGCTAAGACGACTGCGTGGCAGGGCTTGACCTTGTCCCAGGGGTAGACCCCACTCTCGAATGACGGGAGGACCGCGTCATGAACCCTTTCGCGACGGCCGCTGAAACTGCGGCCGCTGTTCGCAACAAAACCATCTCGGCCCGCGAGCTCGTCGAGCTCACGTTCCAGCGGATCGACGCTCTCAATCCAGCGCTGAACGCGATAGTCGGCGATCTGCGGGCTTCGGCGCTGTCGCGTGCCACGGAGGCCGACAAGGCCCTAACCGAAGGGCGCGTGCTCGGCCCATTGCACGGCGTGCCGATCACAATCAAAGAATCGTTCGCCTATCGCGGCACTCCGAATACGTGGGGATTACCTGACCTCGCGCACGCGGTGAGCCCGCGGACTGCAGTCGCCATCGAGCGCCTCGAATCGGCGGGCGCGATCGTCGTTGGAAAAACCAATGTGCCGGTGATGCTGGCCGACTGGCAAAGTTACAACCCGATGTACGGCACCACGAACAATCCATGGGATCTCTCACGCACACCTGGCGGATCGACTGGCGGCGGTGCGGCGGCTCTGGCCGCGGGACTCGGTGCGCTGTCGATGGGCAGCGACCTGAGTGGGTCGCTTCGTATTCCGGCGCACTTCTGTGGCGTTTACACCCACAAGCCGTCGTTGAACGTGATCGAGATGGACGGCCTGCAGCCGGGTCCATGGGATGGTTCTCCTGGGCCGCCAATGGATCTCGCTGTGATCGGTCCGATGTCTCGAGATGCGGGTGACCTCGCAGTGGCGCTCGAGGTCCTCGCCGGGGCGACTGGAGACGCTCGGAAGGCGTGGACCTGGCGCATGCCGGCGCCGCGTCACACGCGTCTGCAGGACTTCCGAATCGGCTACATCGTTGATGACCCGATCGCGCCGATCTCATCAGAGGTGCGCAAGCCCTACGAGCACCTGATTTCGGCGTTGACGAAGGCGGGCGCCACGCTGAAGCGGGGATGGCCATCCGGAATCGACCTGCGTGCCGCGGCCGAGACGTACGGCTACTTGCTCATGTCATTTGTCACGGCAGACCTGACTGGCAAGAGGCCCTCCTCGTTCGACCATGCACGCTGGCTGCGCGAGACGCAGTCGCGTCTCGCGTTTCGCATGATCTGGCAGAAGTACTTCGAAAGCTACGACGTGTTTCTGCTGCCGGCGTCGTTCACCGCGGCGTTTCCGCACGATCACAGCGAGCCGATCGACAAGCGCGTCGTAAAGACTCCAGAGGGTCCGCGACCGTACGTGCAGAACTCGTCGTACTGGATCTCCATCGCCTCACTCTCGGGTCTGCCCGCGACGGTCGCACCAATTGGATTCACCGACGAGGGCTTGCCTGTTGGTGTGCAGATCCTCGCGCCGATGTGGGAGGACGGAACGTCGATCGAGGTCGCTGCACTTTTGTCAGAAGTGACGAACGGATTCGTGGCGCCGCCGGCATATGCGAAATGACGCTATAGTCTCCGGTGCACGTCCTCCCGGAGTGAATGTCTATGCCGTGGCACCGCTCGAGCGTTCTGGTGCTCACCGGTCTGCTCGCATCCGCCTCGTGGCTGCAAGCGGTTGATGTCTGGACCGTCGGTGTCAATAACACGCGACAGGGCTGGAACAAGTTCGAAACCGTTCTGACGCCCGCCAACGTTCCCAAACTGAAAAAGATCCGTGAGTTCATCGTCGATGAGAAGATCGACGTCTCACCGCTGGTTGTCGGCGACAAGCTCTATGTATTCACGATGACGAACACCGCGTTCGTCTTCGACGTGAACACCGGTGCTCAACTCGCGAAGCGGCCACTCGCTCCGCCGTTCGACCCGGCTGACATCGCCAACCCGCCGGGGTTGGGCATGGACCTCCACAACATCTACCGCAAGTGGGGCATCACCGCGACGCCGGTGATCGATGTTGCGACCGACACGATTTACGCGACGACGTTCGGGAGGCCAAACGCGGGCAGTCCCAACACCGAACGCAACAACATGCTGTGGATCCTCGATGCGAACACGCTCGCGGACAAGCAGCCGCCGGTCATGATCGCCGGCAACGCTGACAACGGTGGCGGCGGAATCGCCAACGGCTTCACGACGCCGTATCAGAAGCTGCGATCGGGACTCGGACTGCTGACCGACGCTGGCGGCAACAAGGCCGTCATCATCTCCTTCTCGATCAACGGCGAGAATCCGAACGGTCCAGGACACGGCTTTGTCGTCGCTTACGACGTGCGAGGTTTGAGCCGCGAGGCGGGATTCACGCCGACGCCGGCCGTCTGGAACGTGACGCCGAACGGAGGCGCCGGCGGCATCTGGATGTCGGGCTCGGGTCCAGCGATTGACGGCGCAGACATCTATCTCGCGACGGGGAACGGCATGGATCCCGCGAGGACGGCCAATAATTTCGGCGAGTGCTTCGTGAAGCTGGCATACAGCGCCGGTGTTGCCGGCGTGAATGGTGGCAAGCCCCAGCTCGTTGTCGCCGACTTCTGGGGCGCTTTCAGTGATTTCGGCCGCGCCGATGAGGATCAGGATCTGGGAGCGGCGGGCGTTGTGCTCGTCCCCGACCGGGGCAATCTGATCGGCGGTGGCAAAGACGGCATCCTTTACAACCTGGATAAGAACAATCTCGGGAAAACGACATGGGACCCGCAGTTCAACCTTCCATTTGTCGCCTCTTATCTGCCGGACCCGCCGAACGGTGCCGCGGGTCTGCCGACGACGACTGCGGCCAATCCGAACTGGCCCATTGTGAATCGCGATCGCAATTTACCGGCGCAGACGCCGACGCGGAAGACGCATCACATCCATGGGACGCCGGTGTACATGGAGCGCGCGACGACGGCCATCCTGTTTCTCTGGGGTGAGAACGAGCGGCTGAAGGCGTACAACATGGATCTCGCGACACGACGCGTCACTGGGTTCCGCGCCGAGGGGACGCAGTTCGCGTCGGGCAACGTACCGGCACCTGGCGGCATGCCCGGTGGACGCTTGGTGGTGTCATCGAATGGCACCATGCCCAATACCGCCGTCGTGTGGGGGGTGTATCCGACGCAGGGTAATGCGAACTCGCAGGTCGTTCACGGAGCGCTGGTGGCCTACGACGCGACGGCAGTCGTCAACGGCAAGCTGAAGCAGCTCTTTCACAGCGATGCGATTCCGGCCAACAACATTGGCAACTTCGCGAAGTACGCAACGCCGGTCGTCGCCAACGGCAAGGTGTACGTCGCGACCTTCAGCAACAAGGTCGTTCAGTATGGCCTATAAGCAACTGGCCCTCGCAACCGCGATCGCCGTCGCCGCGTTCCAAGCCGCGCATGCTCAACAGGATCACGCTGGCGCTGCCACCGCCACCGCAACGGCCGGTGACGGCTTGAGCGATTTGCAGGCGATGACGTTCGCGTGTCCGATGGCGGCGTTGAACACCGCCGCGCGCCAGGCCGCCAAGGTGCCCTCGCAAGGCAGCTATCAGTTCTCGTATTTCCGCATCATCAACGACGCTCACCACTCCGCGTATGAGGTCCACTTCAAGAGCAATTACGCGGGCGAAACGGACTTGCGGTATTGCGTCGAGCTGTACTGTCAGCAGGGATGGGATCCCAGGACGACGAAAGCCTCGATCATGTTGATGAGCACTCAACGTGAGGGCGTGACGACCCACGGGGATGCGTGCGGTGTCCACGCCCCGCCGGTGAAAGGCCGAGCGAAGTGAGAGAATGGGCATCCTATGTCGATGCCTCGACTGTTTCGCCTGATTCTTCCCGTCGCCGATATCGAGAGTGCCGCGTCGTTCTATGCCGAGCTGTTGGGACAACCCGGGATGCGGGTGTCTGGCGGGCGGCATTACTTCCGGTGTGGTGACGTCACGCTGGCGCTGTACAGTCCGAAGGGCGACGGCGATCCGCGCGAGCCGCGTCCAAACTGGGACCACGTGTACTTCGCCGTGGACGATCTGGATGTCGTCTACAGCCGCGCGAAGACGCTCGGGGGGCTGTCGACGCATATCGGCGATGGCCGGTTGCCGATGGGTGAGATCGCCACCCGTCCATGGGGCGAGCGGTCGTTCTATCTCTCCGATCCGTTCGGCAACCCGCTCTGCTTCGTAGACGCCAAGACGCTGTTCACCGGCAGGCCCGACTGATTCGCAGGGTGATCCAGGCGCTGGCCGTCGCGGCAGTCCTCCTCGTCTCCGTGCTGACGCTGATCTGGCTGGGACAGCGCCGGCTCATTTACTTCCCGGACACCAGTTCGCCGTCACTCGATCGCGCAGGATTCGCGGGTGCCGACGCCGTGACGTTTGTGACGTCTGATGGACTGCGCCTCGGCGCCTGGTTCGTCACCGGAACTGGTTCGTCACCTCGTCCCACCGTCATCGTCTTCAGCGGCAACGCGGGCCATCGTGAGTATCGAGTGCCACTCGCAGCGGCGCTTCGATTTCATGGGCTCAACGTGCTGCTGACTGACTACCGCGGGTACGGTGGCAATCCCGGGACGCCGACGGAAGAGGGGCTCGCGGCCGACGCTCGAGCCGCTCGCATGTACGTGCTCACGCGCCCCGACGTCGACGTCACGCGAGTGGTGTATTTCGGTGAATCGCTCGGTGGGGCGGTGGCGTTGCGCCTGGCCGTCGAACATCAACCAGCGGCGCTCGTCCTCCGGTCACCGTTCGCGTCGCTGACGCTCGTCGGGCAGCATCACTACCCGTTGTTGCCGGTCGCGTTGCTGCTTCGCGACCGCTACCACTCAATCGATCGGGCGCCTCGGATTCAGTGCCCGGTGCTCGTCATCGCCGGCACGCGCGACCTCGTCATACCCACCGATCACACACGCCGCCTGTACGATGCCATCGTCGCGCCGAAAACCTTTGTGGAGATCGCGGCCGATCACAACGATGCGGCGCTGCTCGACGGTAGGGAGATGATGAACGCCATCATCGGCTTCATTGGCAAGGCTCCACGATCGAGTCAATAGACCATCAGGTCTTTGTACTCGGGCGCGACCCGGTCGAGACGACTCGAGAGCTCCGGCAGGTGACACGTGGGCACGGCAGGGAAGAGATGGTGCTCGACGTGGTGGAACATGTCGTACGACATGACGTTCTTGAGCCACCCGCGCTGCGTGCGCGCGATGCGGCCGATCGGCAGGCAGTCGTGATGCACGGTCCACACGGCGAAGAACGCCGTGAAGCACTGGCCCGCGATCATCGTCATCACATGAGCGCGAAGCGGAAGCCATTCGAGCAGCACGGCCGCGGTCATCGTGAGGGCGATAACGAGCATCTCGACGACAATCCAGCGCCGCGTCCGCGCAGTGGCGAGCATCCAGCCGTTGCGATGGAGGTGCACGGCAAATGCCGGCCCACTGAGTACAGCCTTCCACCAGCTCTGAGTTGCGGCGCGGCCCTCGACGTCCTCATCGTCTAGACAATGCCGATGATGATTCAGGTGCGTCGCCTGGATTGCGTGCATCGCGCTCATCATGGTGACGCTCAGCGCGAACATGGTGAGGTCCGTGGACCGGCGGCCCAGTCCCAGTGCGTAGTGATACGCGTTGTGAACCTGGCGAAGGCCGGTGAGGAAGAAGAAGAACGCGCTCGCGAGCGCCAGCGCTGCAAACGCGATGTGAGTCGTTGAGGCGAGATGCCACGCCGTCAAAGAGACGGCCAGCCAGGGCGTCGTGATCAGCGTCTCATAGACGACCTCGCCGCGTGTGAGCGGCAGCAGATCGCGCCACTCGACGTCCCGAAGCCGCTCATCACTGACCTGGGCCACGCATTGTTTTTCGGCGGCCCGGCAGGGCGTCTGTAGACCCATGCCCGCGGGCCTCAGCTATGAGGCGCGCAGTCTCGGCAACATACGCCCGTTCCATTCGGCGTATTGGGCTCGGATCCGTTGAAAGACCTCCGGGTATGAGCCTCGGAGATCGTTCTTTTCTCCGGGATCGATTGCGAGATCGAAGAGCTGTTCGTTGCCAGATTCGTCGAGGTACTTCCAGTCGCCGACGCGTGCGGCGGCGCGGTCCTGTGTTCGCCAGAATAGTGTGCGGCTGTAAAGCGGACGCCTGCCCGTGCAGACCGGCATTATGTCTTCTCCGTCCAGCGGGTACGCGCCGTCCGGTGTCGTGCCGGTCACGCCCAGGATCGTTGCTGTCCAGTCCATCGTGATGACTGGCTGATCGCTCATCCGGCCGGCCGGGATCATGCCGGGCCACCTGACAATCGCCGGAACTCGAATGCCACCTTCCCAGAGATAGAACTTCTGAAAGGAGAATGGCCAGTTGTACGAGTATCGTTCGCCGCCATTGTCACTGGTGAAGATCACCAGCGTGTTGCGTTCGAGCCGTGCGCGGCGCAACGCTTCCAGCACTCGGCCGATGCCAGCGTCCATACTCTTCACCATGGAGGCGTAAATCTTCAACGATCCGCCATCGACCATCGGACCTTCGCCATGGCTGGTGTGGCCGATGGCTTCATCCTCGGGTCCTTCCCACGGTGAATGCGGCGCTGTGTAGTGGAGACTGAGATAGAACGGCTTGTCCCTTCGACGTGTGATGAATGCCGCGGCTCGTTCAGACAAAAGTTCGGTGAGGTAGCCAACACGCTGCACTGGTTGGAGGTTGTCCCACAGGTCAGCGCCAGCGGAGTCGCTTGATTGATGGGTGAAGTAGTCGCCCGCGCCACTCAGAATGCCGAAGAACTCGTCGAATCCGTGACGATTCGGTCCAAACTCGGGTTTCCACCCGAGATGCCACTTACCGATGAGTGCGGTGTCGTAGCCGTTGGCCTTGACCAACGACGCGATCGTGGGTTGGTCTGCTGGAAGACCCCTGTCGCGATCGCGCCCAGTCAGCGGCTCGTGTAGTCCCACTTCAAGCCGTTGCGGATACCGCCCCGTGACAAAGGCGCACCGTGTCGGCGTACACACCGGCGCGGCTGCATAGGCGCTCGAAAACTTCATACCCTGTTTCGCGAGTCCGTCCAGCACTGGCGTCCGGTAGTCCGGACGTCCGTAGCCGCTGAGGTCACCGTAGCCGAGATCGTCTGCGAGGATGAACAGCACGTTCGGCCGCTCCGCCAGCGAACTGCTCCGTGCGCTGGCCACGAGTGTGCCTGCAGTGGCCGCGGCATTGATGAACTCGCGTCGCGTCAGTCTGGACGCCATTCCAACCCCCAACGAGCAGCCTTAGTACAGCTGCGTCCTGTTTCGCTCCTCCATCTCGCACTGGTAATCCTGCACGGTAATGCCGGCTGGCTTGATCTGGTCGTGCAGCACCTGCGCCATTGAGGCCAGCGCGTCGGGGGCTGGCCATTCGTTGTGCCGCCACAGCTTCGAGCGGAGGAACGCCTTTGCGCAATGGAGGAAACACTGCTCGACCTCGACGCCAATCGCCAGCTGCGGTGTCTTGCCTTGCGCCGCGCCGCGCGTGAGGAGCTCCGGATCTTTCGTGATCCATGCGCGCCCGTTGATGCGCAGCGTCTCCTCGCGTCCAGGGACGAAGAAGAGCAGGCCGACGTGCGGATTGTCCAGCAGGTTCTGCATCCCGTCGAAGCGCTTGTTGCCGGGGCGATCGGGGATGACGATGCGGCGGTCGTCGAGGACGAGGACGAAGCCTGGCGCATCGCCTTTGGGAGAGACGTCGCAGGTGCCGTCGCGGCCTGACGTCGCCATGAGCAGAAATGGCGAGTGGGCGATGAATGCCCGAAAGTGTTGGTCGAGCGTACGCCGCTCCTTCAGCAGGGAGCGCTCTCTGGGCAGGCCGAGCATGTCGCGCAGCTCTTGTTCGCTCGTCACAACGTCATTGAAGGGAGTCATTCTTGCTCTCGCTCACGGTTCCGTAGGTTCATTGGGTTCCATGGGTTCCGAAGGTTGTTGTTCATTGGGTTCAGACGGTTCGATCAGGTTCTTCGTTCAGAACACAAACCCTCTGACCCACGGAACCCTCGGAACCTCTGGAACCTACGCGACCGGTTCACCCGTTCAAACGCGGGATCAGCCGCACCGCGTTGTCTCGTTCGATCGCGCGGAGCTCCTCGGCTGAGAAACCACTCGTCTGCAGCCCTTGCATCTGCGGGGCGCCATCGAAGAACGGCGCATCAGTCCCAAACACGATCTGCGTCGTCGGCACGAGCGTCTTCAGCGCGTTCATGTTGACGGGATTCGCCGAGCCGGCGGTGTCGTAGTAGAAGCGGCGCAGATGGAACAGGCGCGAGTTCGGCTTGGGCTGACCGGCGAGATTCGCGGCGGTCATTTCCGGTCCGAGCAGGCGACCCGCGACGGCGGTGATCGTGCCGCCGGCATGCGAGAAGATCCAGCGGATGTCCGAGTACTTCGTGGCCGCATCGCTGACGACGAGGCTGAAAATCGTCCGCGTCGTGTCCGTCGGATACTCGAGCAGTTGATTATTCACACGAGGGATCAGTCCCTGACAGCACTGCGCGTCTGTGGGATGCGTGTAGACCACGGCCTTTCGTCGATGCAACTCCTCGAGCACGGGCGCGAACTGCGGATCGCCAAGCCAGGCGTTGCCGTAGCTGGTCAGGATGCCCACGCCGTCCGCCTTCAGCGTGTCGAGCGCGTAGGCGATCTCCTGCAGGCTGCCCTGCACGTCTGGCAGCGGTAGCACCGCGAACAGGCCGAAGCGGCCCTTGTGATCCGCGACCATTTTCGCGGCGGCATACTCGTTCATCTCCCGAGCGAGCTTGCGCGCTTCCTGTGGGTCGCCGAACCAAACGCCCGGCGCAGTGATCGAGAGCATGGCGGTCTGCGTGCCGACGCGGTCGAGCGTCTCGACCGCTCGTGCCGGGGAATAGTCCTTCCATGCCGCGAATCCGGCTACGGGGCTGACCGCATTCTTGGCCCCGAGGAAGGCGAGAAAGCTGGGCGAGACGAAGTGCTGATGGATGTCGATGCGCCGCGTCTGAGCTGGCTGCCTGCCCTGAGCCTTCTCGAAGGGCGCGGGCGTCTGAGCGGCGAGCGCGCACGCCAGCAACAGGGACGAGCCAGGCA
>Ga0111538_10002957_pt1 | contig 23835 bp, 17 predicted proteins | sample SoiMethybrSBSTD1_FD_79669 | JGI IMG/M metagenome (GOLD analysis project Ga0111538, IMG submission 79669) | Bulk soil microbial communities from a Populus tree surrounding site in Tennessee, USA - Soil MetaG P. TD hybrid SBSTD1 (version 2)... | ecosystem: Environmental > Terrestrial > Soil >...
AACGCCCGGCGAACGGCCTCTCCTTGCTCGATGGCAGTACGCACTTGGCAAGACCGCGATTTTTACATCGGACGTCAAGGACCGATGGGCTGCGGATTGGTTGAAATGGAAAGGCTACTCGAAGTTCTGGGCACAGTTGCTGCGCGAAACCATGCGGCGGCAGGATAGCGATGAGTTTGATTTCCAGGTGGATCGATCGGGTGATGAGGCTGCAATTCGTATCAATGCCATCGAAAAGGACGGGCGCTTCCGCAATCTGCTGCATCCGAAGTTGCGGATCGTGGATCCTTCGCAGACGGTCCACACGATTGACGTCCCGCAAGTGGGGCCGGGAGCTTACGAGACCCGATTCCCCATGCTCGAGGATGGAACGTATGTTTTCCGCGCGACCGGCGATGGGACAGGCGGGTCGTCGCGCACGATCGAATATTCGTATCCGGACGAATACCACTTCTATCCGCCTAACTTTCAAACTCTGCGATCTATCAGCAAGGAAACCGGCGGAGTGTACCAGCCCGCGGGGCAGGAGATTTTCGACGCGCGCGGAGCAACCGTCGACGTGCATACACGGCTTTGGCCGGCGCTGGTGATGGCTGCGCTGGCGCTGTATATTGCGGACGTCTTGCTGCGCAGGTTGCGACTGTTTGAATGAAGGATGCGGAGAAACTCACTTATCTGTCGAAATCAGGACTGGCTGATTGGCCGAAACTCCCGGGATGGCTCGCTATCGCCCACCTCCGGCGTGCAAGAGGCCAGCCCGGAGGGCTGGCGGGAGTTTAGCCCCGGGTGGAGCGAAAGCGACACCCGGGGTTGTTCGTCCAACGCCAATCGCACCCCGGAGGGGTGCGAGGATAATTTGGACACAGTTCCCTGAGAGTCTTTCCACTATTTGTTCTTAAACGCGACTGGCGTAACGCATTTAAAACACCTATCCTTCATTCCGCAAATTTACGGGAGGAAACGCTCACATGTACCGATCATCGCGCCGCGCAATTCTCAAAGGAATGACAGCGCTGGCAACCGTTCCGCTATTGTCTTTCGGCGAAGCTTCAAAGTTATTTGGCCAGGCGCGGCAGGGAGTTCGCGGTGCACGCGGAGCGGCCGCACCGGTGAGTACAAAGAGCGAGTTGATTCTGCTCGGAACGCAGGGAGGCCCAAACGTCAATCTGGTCCGTGGCGAGACGGCCAGCGTGGTGATGGCTGGAGGACAGCCGTATTTGATGGATTGTGGCTACGGAACATTAAGAGCGCTGATACAAGCCGGGATCCGGTTCGCCGACGTGAGCAATATCTTCGTCAGCCACCTGCATGATGACCACACCGCGGACATTGCCGCGCTGTTGTCGCACAAGTGGACCGGAGGCAACACGAATCCGTTGCCGGCAACAGTACACGGCCCTTTCGGAACAAAGGCGATGGTCGAAGGTGCGATTGCGTTTTTTAAAGGGAACACCGAAATTCGCATGGTGGACGAGGGCCGAACGGTGAGGCCCGAGGCGGTGTTCAGCGGCAACGATTTATCCGCACCCACCGTGACCCAGATTTTCAAGGATGAGCGCGTGATGGTGCAGGCGGTCGAGAACGCACATTTTCCGGATCGCGCAAAAGCCAGGATGCCTTATCGCTCGCTTGCCTATCGATTCAATACTCCGGATCGTTCCATCGTGTTCTCAGGAGACACGGCAGTCTCGACGGGCCTGATCGAGTTGGCCAAAGGTGCGGACATTCTCGTGTGCGAAACGATGACTCTTGGTGCCCGGGCCCAATTTGGCGCCGTCAGCCAGAATGCTGAGAGCATCGGTCGTCACGTCATCGAGACGCATGTCTCGACGGAGGAAGTCGGACGCATGGCATCGGAAGCGAAGGTCAAGACGGTCGTCCTGTACCACCTCCTGCCGGGCTCGAACAGCCAGCGCGCGCCCGTCGCTGACGATGTGTATATCTCGGAAGTAAAGAAGTTCTTCAGCGGTGAGGTGATTGTCGGGCGAGACCAACTGCGAATCTGACGGAGAAAATTAACCGCGGATTACGCGGATAATTTTTCTTCCCATAGTCCTTCAGCATGATCCCTACCGCATTCAACGAAGGTTTGGATTGTGTCTCTGGCTCTTGGTGCGATTGTTCGACCAGAGGTTCATCAGGGAATGGATAAGCGGAGCCACGTCGGTGTTGTGCTATCGTGCGTTGCAACTGGAGTTTCCCTTCAGCGCGAAACGGAACACCTATACACATGCGAGACTCAACTTGAGGATGACGGCAGGCACACGCCTCGGTCCCTATCAAATCCTCGGTCTACTTGGGGCCGGAGGAATGGGGGAGGTCTACCGCGCCAAAGATCCTCGACTTGATCGCGAGGTCGCCGTCAAGGTCCTGCCCTCCCAGCTATCGGAAGACGGCCAATCGCTGGCCCGGTTTGAGCAGGAAGCCAAGGCCGTTGCAGCGCTCTCACATCCTAATATCCTGTCCGTTTTCGATGTCGGTACCGCGCAAGGTGTCATCTACATGGTTACGGAGTTGCTGGAAGGCGGGACGCTGCGCGCCCGATTGACCGAAGGGCGCATTCCCGAGAAACGGGTGATTGAAATCGGGCTTGCTGTTGCCGCCGGCCTTTCTGCAGCAGAATCCAAAGGGATAACCCACCGCGATCTGAAACCAGAAAACATCTTTCTTACCTCAGACGGTCAGGTAAAAATCCTCGACTTTGGACTCGCAACGCGAGTGAAGGCCAAACTTACCGCGGAAGAACTAGCCGATGCGCCCACAGTAACCAACGCCCACACTACCGCCGGCACGATGCTTGGCACGATTGGGTATATGTCTCCGGAGCAGGTAAAGGGGGAGAAAGTGAATTCCACCAGCGACATCTTTTCGCTGGGATGTGTGTTGTATGAATTGGTTTCCCACCGGCGAGCATTTGCAGAGCCGACAGCCAGTGAAACGCTCGCCGCCATTCTCAGAGACGATCCTCCGCCTCTCGTTGGTGTGGAGTGGCAGCGAGTCGTCAGCCATTGTCTGGAAAAAAATCCATCGGAACGGTTTCAGTCGGCGCGCGACCTTGCTTTTGCCCTGCGGGCCATTAACGACGGCGCGACACACGATGTGATTGCAGCAGCGCCAAAGAAGTCGGATCTTGGGCGCCGCGCATGGATGACTGCCGCAGGGGTGGGCCTGGTGGCGCTGGCGGGCAAGATATATTTGGTGCCCTGGTGGTACGGGCAGACCGCGGCGTCGCTGGCCGTGTTGCCTTTTCTCAATGTCGGCGGTAATCCCGACACTGAATACCTCAGTGATGGGTTCAGCGAGAATCTCATCCGAAACCTTTCCCGGTTGGGGGCATTGCGGGTGAAGTCACGGGAGAATGTCTTTCCATACAAAGGAAAGAAAATGGATGCGCAGCAGATCGGGCGGGAACTGCTTGTGTCTGCAGTACTCACCGGGGAAGTGGCACAGCACGATGACAGGATCTCGATCACAGTCGAGCTTGTGGATTCAAGAGACAGTACGCTGATTTGGAAAGAGACGTATGACCGGCTGATGAATGACGTTGCGGCGATCGAGCAGGAGATTGCCGGGATGATCGCCGAGAAACTGCGGGTCAAGCCGACAGATGCGGGAAACACGAACCCGGGACCGCGTTCAACCCAGAGCACGGAAGCCTACCAGTTGGTCCTTAAGGGCCGTTTCCAGGCGAACCTGAGAACGGAGGAGGCGCTGCAAAACAGCGTCAAATTCTTCGAACAGGCGACTGGAAAGGATCCCCTCTACGCTCCAGCGTTTGCTGGTCTGGCCTATGCCTACAACCTCCTGGGCGGTTATGGTGTGCGAGACCCGGAGCTTACGTTCAAGAGGGCAAAGTCCGCTGCCATCCGAGCGCTTGAGCTCGACGAGAACATGGCTGATGCGCGCGCATCCCTGGGACGTGTGAAAACCTATTACGACTGGGACTGGGCGGGCGCTGAACAAGAGTATCTGCGATCCATCAAGTTGGATCCCGGCAATGCCACGGCACACCAATGGTATGGCATTCATTTAGGGGCAGTAGGGCGCATGGGCGAAGCCATCGCGCAGATGAAGCTGGCGCGCGAGGCCGACCCGCTTTCAAAAATCATCAACGCAAACGTGGGATGGTGCTATTACATTGCTCATCAGAACGAACTCGCGATTAAGGAGGGCAACCAGGCAATCGAATTGGATCCCGATTTCGCCTGGGGACACAATGTGCTGGGCTCCGCCTATGTGCAGCAGAAGCGCTACGGAGACGCGATCACCCAACTCCTGGAATCTTTAAGGATCACCAGCCGCGGAGCGATTGAATTAACTCTTCTCGCACACGCTTATGGCATTTCAGATCAACGAGAGAAAGCCCGGCAATTGCTCGACGAACTCAAAGGAATGTCTCCGAAAAGGTTTGTTCCACCGGAGTACGTGGCGATGATTTATGTCGGCATGGGAGACAAAAGTCAGGCCCTGGATTGGCTGGAAAAGGGCTATGCGCTGAGGTCCATGCAGGCATTCTTTCTGCCAGATCCCCGATACGATATCGTCCGGGCAGAACCCCGATTTCGCGACTTGATGAAGCGCATCGGGCTGGAGACCTGACCGAGGCTGCAAGCCTTCGATGTGGTCGCAGATACTTTTGACCACCAAAATGAAGGACGCGAGAGTCGTTGCTGTGTTCCTCAGCCTTCTTCGGTTGGCATCTCAGCGGCAGGTGTCAAAGCATGTGTCTGTCCAATCTGATACTTCGGATTTCGGCTTTGAGGTGCAGGATTCGTCCAATTTTCAATTTCCCCTCTCCGTGATGTTTCAAGTACGTTGATCCCCTGACTCATTCCCCGCTCACCTTTTCCCATAGTCCTTCAACATGATCCCCACCGCATTCAACGCGGGAGTCCCCATCACACCGCCGCCGGGATGCGTCCCGCTCGCGCACATATACAGTCCTTCAATCGGCGTGCGATAGTCCGCGAAACCCGGCACGGGCCGCATGTTGAACATCTGATCGAGCGTCATACGCCCGTGGAAAATGTTTCCGCCCGTGAGATGAAACTCGCTCTCGAGGTCCACCGGCGTCAGCACTTCGCGATGCAAAACAGCACGCTTGATGTTCGGCGCGTATTCGGCAAGAGCATCCATGCAACGGTCGGCGTATGCTTCGCGTTCGGTCGCCCAACTAAGGCCCTCCTTGAGACGGTAAGGGCCGTATTGGCTGAAGATGTTCATCACGTGCTTGCCTTCAGGAGCGACCGTGGAGTCCACCACGCTCGGAATCGTGCACTCGAGAATCGGCCTCCGGCTCGGACGCCCGACCAGCGAATCCGCGAATGCCTCCTCGATGTATTGAAGATCAGGACAAATGTGGATTGTTCCGCGATGTTGGGGGCCGGCGGTCAGTCCCGGACAAGCCCTGAAGTCCGGCAGTTCCGACAGAGCCAGATTGATCTTCACCGACGCCGAATCGTAATTGATTCGACGCACCCTGGTGAGAAACTCATCCGGCAGGAAGGTTGCTTCGATCAGTCTCTCGAACGTGACATGAGGATCAACCGCGGACACGACAAGTTTCGCCGTGTACTCACGTCCATCGCGAACGGCTATACCGACGGCGCGTCCGTTCCTCACGGTGATGCGTTCCACCGGCGCATCGAGGAAGATTTCGCCGCCAAATGCTTTGCACGCTTCAGCAATGCTTTGCGACAGTGCGCCCATTCCGCCGCGCATGTATCCCCAAACCCCGCGGACACCATCGCACTCTCCCATGACGTGATGAAAGAGAATGTAAGCCGTCCCCGGAAGCGACGGCGATGCGTTCGCGCCGATGATGGCATCTGTTGCGAGCGTTACCTTGAGTTGTTCGCTCTCAAACCATTCGTTCAACAGATCGGTTCCTGAACCGGTGAGAAGCCGCACGATATCGGCCCACTTTTCCTTAATCTTCGACCGGTGCTTCAAACCGAACTGTCCGTATGTGGTGAGATCGCCAAACGTCAGCTTCGCCGGATTCAAGGGCACCATCGTCATCAAGGGCTCGATGAGTTCGGCGATCTCCTCCAGAAACGATTCGTACTTCGGGTAAATCTCCGCATCCCTGGAAGAAAATTTCGCAATCTCCTGGTGCACCAAAGCCTTGTCCGGACCGAGCAGCAGGTACCGACCATCGGGAAAGGGCGTGAAGCTGGAGGGATTCCGCGGCAGCATTTCAAATCCCCTGCTCTTGAGCTGCAAATCCCGCACGATCTCGGGTCTAAAGAGACTGTTGACGTAAGCGCACCGCGAGATTTTGAACCCCGGCCAAAGCTCTTCGGTTACGGCCGCACCTCCAACGACATGGCGAGATTCGAAGACGGCTGTCTTCAGGCCGGCTTTCGCCAGGTAGGCTGCGGCAACAAGTCCATTGTGGCCCGCGCCGATGATGATCGCATCGTAGGCGCCGGCGGCGTTCTTACTCATCGCGTAATGCTGCGGCAGAAGGATGGAGCATTACAACCTTGCTTTTGTTACAGCTAGAAAGTCTTTCCGCTCTTCATCGCTAAGGCTTCGGCTGAAGTGAAGAACGTGCTCGCAGAAATCGTGATTCTCGAAATACGCGCTGCCGCACGCGGCATGTATGAAGCCGCCGGGCGAAAACATTCCTTCTTCGAAGTAGACGAGGCGAATCCGCCACGCGTCCTTTTCGATGCGCTCTTTGCAGTGGCGGCACCGCGCCTGACCGCTCGCGGATCGCTCCGCGCCATCGATTCTCGAAAGGCGCCGGTGTGTGAGGCTGGCCGTTGCGATCTGTACCAGTCGCTCGCGGTCTGGAAGATCCTCTGACGTCTCTGGAAGTGTTTGAAGCAGCGGCTCGGGGCGTTTGTAGGCGGCACAGGCGACATGAAACCACAACGTCATGTCTCCATCCGCAAACGGATTTGGAAGCCGTTCACCGAAACGCAGTTCGCCACGCGCGATTTGCTGTCCACAACCGCGGCATTTGGAACGGGCGCTTGAAGCAGCCTCGATCACATGGGGCATACGCAAAAGGATAAACCTGAATTCCAGAAAAGCGTCGCGCGCCCTCATACTTGACGCATCCTCACCCCGGAGGGGTGAAATGAGATTAGCCGGAGGTGAGCGAGCGCGAGCGAGCCACCTCCGGTTGACAATAGCGAGAAATCCCGGCACCCCTTTCGGGGTGCCAGGATAGGCATGCCCAGTGACCGGGGGTTGCGCGCTTCGCGCTTACGCCCGGCTAATCTCCTTTCACCCCTCCGGGGTGAGGGGGCGTGTTTTGCCTCCCTGAATTTGATATAGACTCGCGTCATGGAAACCATCATTTCAAATCTCTTGAACCGCTTTGAGGAAGGCAAGGTTTCACGCCGCGAACTGATTCAATCCCTGGCAGTGCTGGCGGCCGCAGGCGGTACAGCCATGGCGGCTCCGCAGGAGACGCCTTTCAAATCGACAAGGATCGATCACATCAGCGTTCAGGTGACCGACCTGCCGCGCTCGATCAGTTTTTATCAGAAGATTTTCGGGCTATCGATTCTTGGGGAAGATAAGCCGAACGAGATCGTCCGCATGGGAACGACGCGAGTCATTGTTTCGTTGCACCACAAACCGCCGACGGGCATCGTGGACCATTTTGCGATCGCCATCGATGGATTCGATCAGGAAGCCGTGACACGCGCGCTGAAACAACAGGGGCTGACGGCCGAACAGAATCTCGACTATGGGTTCTATGTTCGGGATCCTGAAGGGATTCCCGTGCAGATTGTGCGGAGTTGAATATGCGATCGAGTTGGCGCTGGGGCGCCTTCCTGGGTATCGCGCTTGTTGTCCGGTATCTATTGGACACGCTCGTTCCACCGGCCGATTACGTCCTCCGCTCCACCGTATTGTCTTACGCGATCATTGCGGCCTGTCTGGCCGCAAGCTTCAGCGCCGCCTGGCGGACGCGGACCATTCGCACTGGCGTGCTCATCGCAGTCGGTGCAACCGTGATTGGAGGTTTGCTCAGTATCGTGGGAACGGCCGTGATGCTCGCCATTTGGCACGATCCAGCGACCCTTCAGGCATGGCGCAGCAGCGGAGGGCTTGACGAAGCCTTTATCGTCGTTCCTTTAATAATGGTCGCTATCGGCGGGGTGATAGGTTCGGCCGGAGCCGTGCTCGGCAAACTCGGAGCGACTTTATTTAGGAGGCTATGGCAGGAAACCTGATCAGCGGGCAACACCCATTCGAAACGAGACGCCGATGAGGGCTTCCACCTGCGAAGACGGCCGACCGATAAATTGGCTGGTCGTACTGTTCACCTGAGGGAAATGAAGATAACGAAACTCTGGACGGATTGAGAATCGATCGATTTCCCAGTCAAATCCCCCTCTCGCCACGGGTCCGAACGATTGGTCATCCGGCACTGACGTTATTTTGTTCTGGACCACGAAACCGCCGCCCGCAAACGGACGAAGCGGTCCGTATTTCCATCGATACGCTCCGAGTATCGGGAGTTCCCATGCGTGTCCGCGACTAAACGTTGTTGGCCTGGTGAGAGGACAGCATGTGGTGCCGGTGGTCGTGTAAGAAAACGGCAGGTAGACCGCGCCGAAATCGAGGCGTATGCGATCGTGCAAGAGCACGCCGACCGATCCTCCGGCAAGATAGGGCGAGCTATCAATTCGTTGGGAAACAAAGAACAATGTGCCGCAGCAAATATTGGATTTGACGACATTTTGCAGGGGCAATCCGCCAAAGAGTGTGACTTCAACCTGAATGGTATCCTGCGCGAACGCGCTGGGCGCACCAAACAAGACCAACACGATTGGCCAGAGCTTTCCCAACCCCATAAATTTATGCCGCAGTTTATTCCACGGAGAACGCCAGCAGCACATTGCCTCCGGATGCTGCGCTCGAAATCGCGTATCCGGAGCTGACAAAGACCATCCCTCCGGAAACGACTGCGCCCGACACCGCGATCGCTCCGCCATGAGCGGAGACCTTGTTCACGGTGCTGAACTCCTGAGCCGTATTGAACTCCCAGATTTGTTTTCCATCCGCAGCAGACACAGCGTACAAGCGGCCATCGGACGAGCCTTCGAAAACCACACCGGGAATCACCGTGGGAGCTGCGCCTAACCCGCCGGCCGGAGGACTGAAGGCCCAGGCCTTCTCCCCGTTGGTCAGTCGAAATGCTACGAGGCCCGCGCCGCGGCCCGCACCGTAATAGACGTTCTGATCATCGGCAGCGCCGCCCCACACGATGCTGCCGCCACGACCGCCGCCTTCCGCAACCGGCTGGCCGGTGGTTGAGAGGACGCGATAGAGCAGAGCGCCGTTATTATCGGGATCGAGTCCGATCACGTGGCCCTGCTTTGTGCCCACGAGCAGGACTCTCTTTCCGCCGGGAAGACTCTTCAGGATCGGCGAGTTGCCGATGTCAAGATCCGGCCCCATCGGAGTCGGACAGGCTTCACTGCGAACCGGTCCGTTACAACCGCCCATGAAAACATCCTTGGAGTCTGCCGTATACGACCAGAGAATTTTTCCCGTGTTGATGTCGAGTGCCATGACCGCGTCGGTAGTGGGAGGCGCAGGAAAGGTTGTCGCGTCACCCGTGCTGATGTAAACAGCCTGACGAGTCGGATCGATTGTCGGCGCGTTCCAGATTCCGCCGCCGGCCGGCGCATACAACACGACACCATTGGATTGGATTTTGTAGGCCTTGAGTTCACCGGGAACCGCGAAGGTCTTCCAGAGAATCTTGCCGGTATTGGCGTCCATGGCGACGACGCTTCCACGCGACGTGCAACAAGGATAGTCCGGCGTTCCGCTGCGAAATTCTTCGGACGACGATACAGGCACAATGAGTTTGCCGTTGTAGAAACGCGTTCCCGCAGTGATTCGCGCAACGACGTGCGTATCGACCTTCGTTTTCCAGAGAAGGCGGCCATCCTGGGCATTGACGGCGAAGATATTCGCATGACCGTCTCCGTAGAACACGGCATAGCGTGCGTCGCCCTGGCCGGTAACGGGTCCGACTGTCACCGATCCACGGACAATAGAGCCCCCTTCGAACGACCAGTAAACACACCCGGTCGCGGCGTCGAGTGAATAGATGAAACCGTTGTCGCTACCGATGAAAACTCGTCCGGATACGACAGTGGGTTGAGAGTTCGAAGACTCGCCGGTGGGGAAGCCAAACGCCCACTTCAGTTTGAGTTTCGGCACATTCGCCGCCGTGAGGCGAGCGGCTGCGGCAGTTTGAAATCGCGTGTTACCGCCGTCATTGCCCCAACCGTTCCATCCGCCCGATGCCGTGGGATCGGTCATCGCAGGATTGCGGGCGCATTTGTTCGGCATGTCTTTCGCATGGCCGGCCTTGGAACTGCCCAGAGGTCTGCCGGACATGAATTCCGCGATGCGCCGCTTCTGGCCATCGGAAAGGCCTTGAGCCTTGTCCTTCATCGAACCGTTTGTGATGGACTCGAGGATCCTTTCCGGAGTCATTTCCCGAATCACGGTACCCTGAGGTGCGAGATCTGCCGCGGGGTTCAGGTGGCAGACGGCGCATCGCGTCTGGAACTGTGCCCATCCCTCTTCGGTTCCCGGCAAAGCCTGTCCGCGCTGCCCCGCCTGTGCGCCCTGTGGGGCTGCCGGTGCGCCCGTATTTGGCGCAGGTGCCGGACCCCGCTGCTGAGAGTGCGCGGTCAGTACGTAACCCATGACGCCGATCCAAACGGCTGTCATCAATGCCAGAACCTGCAGATTTCGTCTCATGAAAGCTCCTTCAAACATCTTGGAATAGTCTGCGAATAGTACTGCGTCTGTGGCTCTTCCCTGACGGGAAAAATTAGGAACGTAAGGAAATTCCAGGGGAGATCCGGGGACAGTTCACCACAGAGACCAGAAGACACAGAGTGAAATCATGTTCAACTCGATCATCTCTTTGTCTCTGTGGTGAGGCCTTTTTTGCTTGCTTGTGAGAGCGTTCTCCCGAAAATACCGCCTTAGATTCCAGGAGGCACTCATGCGGAAGTTCGTCGCGACGGCGGTATTTCTCCTTCTGACCTTAACTGGATGGAGCCAGTCTCCAAACGCCACGATCAGCGGTGCGATCACGGATGCCGACGGAACGCCGATTCGAAACGCCGCCGTTGTCGCGACCAACACTCAGACGGGTGTTGCAGCCACAACGAGCAGCAACCCATCCGGCGTTTACAATTTTCCCAACCTCCAGCCGGGCGTTTACACACTCAAGGTGAGTGTCCAGGGCTTTGCCGAACAAACTCGGATCGACATTCCGCTGGCTTCGACACAACACCGAATGGATTTCAAACTCGCGGTTGCTGCCGAGGCATCTTCGCCGACAGATGCGTTGGCAACATCGGCATCAGTCGACGACGTTCTCTCACAATCGATGATCGAGCGCCTGCCCATCGTCGGAAATGATCTGCTCAGTCTCACAGGAACGCTGCCAGGCGTCGTGACCGACGAAGATTTTTTCTTTGGTGGACGCATGCTCGGCTTTAACGGTCTCAGCCAGGTCACGCTGCGCACAACACGCGATGGCATGGATGTCGGTGATGCGCGGTACAACATAGGCGTGTCTGCCACGACCGTTCTGCATCCCGAATGGGTTCAGGAAATGCGGTACGTCCTTTCGCCGGCTGACGCTGAAGCAGGGCGCGGCAATGGACAGATTCGAATCGTGACGCGGTCCGGGACGAACCGGTACGCCGGAACCGCAAGCTGGAACATCCGCCACAGTGCTCTCAACGCGAATACCTGGACCAATAACAGCACGAATACTCGCCCCAATTGGTACAACAACCAGGACTACACGGTGACGTATGGCGGACCCATCGTGAAGAACAAAACGTTCTTCTACGCGTTGTGGAACCAACAACTCAACGACCAGCGTGTCCTTGTCGGAACTAACGGCGCCAATGCGATGACTGACCCAGCCCGCAACGGCATCTTCCGATACTTTGAACGATGGTTTCCGGGCCATGCGCTGACCGTGACCAACACCACCGGGATGAATCCGACTACTGCGTCCGTCGATTCCTTTGGAAATCCCAAAACGCCGCTCACCAATCCGGACGGCACACCCTACACGGCAGGACTGCGATGCTTCAGCGTTTTCGGAAACATAAAGTTTGACGGCTCTCCCTTCACGGCGGCGGACTGTCCAGGAGGGACGGCGCTGATCAATCCGACCGCATGGGATTCGCGACGCCCCATTTCCGATCCGACGGGGTATATCCGGAAGATCCTCGACAAGATGCCGAGGCCAAATTACTTCGGCGTCGGCGACGGACTGAATCGCGCATCGTATCGATGGATGCAACATCGGGAAGGCGACCAGGGCATTGAAACCTTTTCCGGCCGGGATCTCGCGACAGACCGCAAGCAGCTGAACATCAAGCTCGATGAGCATTTCAGTGCGAAACACAATCTGAGTGTGGGCTGGACCTATGAGCGCAACGATACGCAAAGCGAAGTGCCGACCTGGCCGGACGGCATAAGCTATCCCACGAAGCGCTATCCACAGGTTTTTACGGCCAACTTTACTTCGGCGCTATCGCCGGTGTTGCTCAACGAAGGCCGCTTCGGAATACGGATTCAGGACGCTCAAATGACTCCACCCTGGGAATCCGACGAGTTTCGAGCACGCGCACTCGACTACATGATTCCAGCGAGCAATGGGTATGTTGCCCTGATCAGCCCCGGTGCAGCCGCTTTTAGCTTCGGCGGCAGCTTGAACGGCGTCATGAATACGGCTCCCCTTGGCTATGTCGCCAATAGGGCTAGAACGTACTCTTTTGCGGACACGCTGAGCGCGACGATCGGCAAGCACGCCTTTCGAGCAGGAGCAGGAGTCCATGTCACCAACGGCCTTGGATTCAACCTGATTATCCCGGCGTTCCTGCCTACTAACCCTCGCGTCGCCGGAGGCCCTGGAGGAAATGCCTCTCCGATTGGCGCGGGTCCAATCACAGGACTGCCCAACCTGGTGCCGATGTCCCGAACGCAGGCCGCCAGCATGCTGTACTTCCTGGCCGGCTCGGTGACCAGCGCATCGATGCCCTATTGGATCGATGGTCCAGACGATGTCACCAATGGCACATGGGAAAACGTCCAGACAAGTAGTCAAAGATACACACGGTACAGACGCCGCGAATGGAACGCGTTCCTGAAAGATGATTGGAAAGTCTCGCGTGATCTCACTCTGAATCTCGGACTGCGGTTCGAGTATTACGGGTCTCCCTTCATGGGCTCAGGCCTCACCACAACAATGGAAGACTACGGCGATGGCCTATGGGGAACTTTCAGAACCAGCGGGGGCAATCCCTTCGATCGGTGGCTCCGCCCCGGCAGCCTTTATCTGAGCGGCTACGGACCCACTGCCTCTCCTGCCCTGGCATGCGTGGCTCCCAATTGTGACGTCAACACGCTGACGAGAACAGAATTCGTGGGGCCCAACTCTCCCAATCCCTCAAGAGGTGTCATTCCCGTTGACGGGAACAATTTCGGCCCGGCTATCGGCTTTGCGTGGAGACTTCCCTGGTTTGGCGATGACAAGACCACCGTTCGCGGCGGATACCAGGTCACGTACGGAGGAAACTTCGGGGCTACCGGGAATTCTGCAGGTGGACCGTTCATTTCCACAGTGAATGAGATCGACTCGGCCCCGGGAGGCATCAGTCAGGCGAATGCTACTGTGGTTACCGGAGGGCCCTATCTCGATCTGAGGAGTATTCCTTCGCTGATCCCGGCGCTGCCCACGAATCCCGCAACACCCGGGCGCGTACTGGATGTTTTCGCCAGCACAAATCCTCTGGATTTCTATGCGTTCGACTCCAACTACGCAACACCCTATGTCCAGAATTTCAATTTATCCGTATCGCGCACCGTTACGCCGAGCGTTTCGCTCGACTTTCGCTACATCGGCTCGATGAGCAAGAAAGAACCGGGCATCATCGACTTGAATACCCCGAATGTCTACCACAACACGGAACTCTTCAATGCCCTCGAACTAACACGAGCCGGCGGTAATGCCGCTTTGTTCGATCAGATGTTCGCGGGTTTGAATCTGAACAGTGGCGTCAGCGGCTATGGTCCAGTCGGAACGGACGTCAGTGGAATTCCGCAAACCGGTTCGTCGCACTTGCGGAGGAACGGGGTGTTCGGTCCCCTTCTCGCAAATGGCAACTACCCTGAACTGGCGCGTCTTTTGAATGGCAACGGCGCTGCCACCGGATTTCTGAATTTGCCGCAAGGCGTGACCGGCGTGGGCGGAAGACTTCTAAGAAACGCTTGCGATCGCATCGCGGCAGGCCAGACAACGATAGGTCCCGCGAACCCTGGAGCGCTCGTATGTTTTCCTGAGGACTACCTTCGTGCGAATCCTCAACTCGCGGGTGCTTTCCTGATCACCAACTCCGGTTCGTCCAACTACCATTCGCTGCAGTCGCAGATGAATGTCCGCCACCGATCGGGTTTGGCTTATGTGGGAACGTACACGTGGTCGAAGAGTCTGGGAGTCCCGGGATTAGCCACAGTCACCTACGGCGCCGTGGCTCCCAGCTACACGGATCCAAGCGATCCCGGCTCGGACTACACGTTTACGGGCCTGCATCGGAAACATGCGTTTCGAAGCCATGCGAGTTTTGATCTTCCCTTAGGCCCCGGCCGCTTTCTGTTCGGAAACAGTTCCGGATGGGCTGCACGGCTCACCGAAGGCTGGCAAACCAGCGTCATCCTTACACTGACTTCTGGCGCGCGCATGAACATTGAAGCGGGCTACAGCGATAGCGGTTTTGCGACCGGTCTGTATGGATCCAGCGTGCCCGACGTCGTCCGACGATGGCCCTCATTTCAAACCGGGACCGTGCAGTGGGATTCAGTCTTTGGTGGGTACTTTGGAATTCCCGCGCCTTACTATACCGACCTTGATCCGCAATGTGCAGCGGTAACAACAGCCGACAACCTTCGAAGTCTGTGCGGCCTGACTGCGGTGTTTGATGCTTTTTACGGCGAGCCCGTTTTGCAGAACCCAAAGCCAGGCACGAGAGGAACCTTCGGGCAACGAAGAGTCGAACTTCCCGGAACATGGAACCTGGACGCGAACCTGGCCAAGACGATCACCCTCGGCGAAACAAGTCTCATAAAGAGCCTTCAGTTGCGCGTGGATGAACGAATGTGCTGAACAATCCGAGGCCCTCGATGCCGGACTTGTACCTCAACAGCCCGACATTCGGTCTCATATCTGGAAAAGGCGATCAGGTCCGTACTTTTCAGGCGCAGCTGCGCGTGGCGTTCTGAGAGGGCACATGATTGGCCGGACCCTCGGACATTACCGCGTCATCGAAAAGCTGGGCGAAGGGGGCATGGGCGTCGTGTATTGCGCGAAGGATGAGGAACTCCCGCGCGAAGTTGCGCTCAAACTGTTGTCTGCGGACCTTCTGAATGATCCCGTAGCGCGAGCTCGCCTGTTGAGAGAGGCGCGCGCCGCGGCGTCTCTGAATCACCCGAATATCTGCAAGGTCTACGAGGTCGACGAAGCGGACGGCCAGGCTTTCATTGCGATGGAACTCGTGGGAGGCCGCACACTGAGTTCCGTCGTTGAATCCGGGCCTCTGTCTCCTAAGCAGGTCGTCCGATATGGGCTTCAAGTGTCCGACGCCATCGCCCACGCGCATGAGCGCGGCATTGTTCACCGCGACCTGAAAAGTCTGAACGTGATCGTGACGCCCGAGGGTCACTGCAAAGTACTCGATTTCGGGCTGGCTCGCCGCATTCAGGGGACTAGAGAAGCTACGGTCCAGACAGTACTGACCGAAGCCGGAACGTTGATCGGCACGCCTGCTTATATGGCGCCTGAGCAGTTGAACGGAGAGACGGTCGATGAACGCAGCGACGTCTGGGCTCTCGGCGTGATGCTTTATGAAATGGCCGCAGGCCGGCTGCCCTTCACAGGCAACACGTATTTCGAAGTGAGTGCTGCCATCCTCAATGAGAAGGCGCCGCGGCTACCCGCGCACGTCGCTGTTTCATTGACCGTTGTCATCGAACGCTGTCTTGAGAAAGATCCTCGAAAACGTTACCCCAACGCGCGTGCCGTCCTTTCCGAACTGAAATCGATCGAGGACGGCGAAACGACAACCCTCTCCGCATGGTCTCGTCGCCTACGACGAAGACCGCGACTCCTTGTGGCGGCAGCCGTCGCAACTGTTTTGCTGGGAGTCGTCGCTTTAAATCCGGGGTCCTTGCAAGAAAGAGTCGCAGAGTGGATTTCGCCCCGCATCGAATCCGTTGCCGTGCTGCCGTTGGAGAATCTTTCGGGTGATCCTTCCCAGGACTACCTCTCGGATGGCATCACAGACTCGCTGATCACGGAGTTGTCCAAGTTCGGAACGCTCAAGTCCGTCGTCGGCCGCGGATCCGTGATGCGATACAAAGGGACTCAAAAGACGCGTGAGGAAATCGCCAGTGAACTGAAGGTGCAGTCACTGATTCTCGGATCCGTGAGCCGTTTGCTGAATCAGATCACCGTGAAGGTTTCGCTGATTCATCCCAAAGACGGCCGGGTGCTCTGGGGTGGAGAATTCAAAGGTGATCTGAAGAATATCCTGCAACTCCAGAATGAAATCATCAAAGGGGTCACGCGTCAGATGCGGTTGGAAATGAGACCCGAGGATCTGAAACGGCTACAGCAAGTCCGGACGGTGAATCCCGATGCCTACGAGGCCACGCTGAAGGGTATGGTCAGCTGGTACAAGCACACGCAGGAAGACATTGAAGATGCTCAAAAATACTTCCAGCGTGCTTTGGAGCTGGATCCCGAATACGCGCCAGCCTATGGCGGCTTGATGTGGGTCTGGGTGTACCTCGGCAGCGCCACGGTTCCGCCTTCCGAGGTTCTGGCCGGAATGGACGAATTCAATCGGAAAATGCAAGAACAGGGAGTCGTGTTCGACGAAACCCAGGCAGAGGCGTATGAGGCAAATGCCGACGGGCAGTTCTATTACGCCTGGAACTGGTCCGAGGCGGAGAAGAACTATAAGAAAGCTCTCGAGTTGAAACCAAACTCTGCCGAGCTACGCCTGTTCTACTGGGACTTCCTGGCAGCGATGGACCGGAAGCCGGAGGCGCGCGCCATGCTGAAGCGGGCCCTGGAGTTGGATCCGTACAACGCGTTCGCTCATACCTCCTATGGGCTTTTTCTCCTCGTGGACCATGACTTCGACGGGGCCATCGCGCAGTTCCAGAAGATGTTGGACCAGAAGCTGGATTTCGGCCTTTCTCATTTCGGCTTGTGGACGGCCTATCATCACAAAGGGATGTTTCGTGAGGCGTTGGAGGAAGCGAAGACGTCTTTCAATGAGCCGCTCATCAATGAGCTTGTGGATCAGGCGTACAAGGACGATGGTTACCCGGGCGCGATGATCCAGATCGCGGAGATTATGATCTCCCTTCAACCCAAGGTTTACTTCTTGCCTACGAATATCGCCCGGCAGTACGCCTATGCCGGCGAGAAGGAAAAGGCCCTGGAGTATCTGGAGAAGGCGCTAGCCGACCGTGACTCCGGGCTTGCCCATCTTCAGGTCGACCCCGACTGGGACACGCTTCGCCAGGAGCCGCGATTTCAGGCGCTGATGAAGGCAATGAAGTTTCCGGATTAGGCGTGGGATTTGAACCGCGGATTACGCGGACCGGACGGATTGCGCGGATACTATCTGGTTCATCCGCGCAATCCGTCCCATCCGCGTAATCCGCGGTTCAAATCCCGTCGTGACGCTAAACAATTCCCTTGTTTTCTAAACGATAGGCAGTCCCTTCCCGCCAACGTAACGAGCACCCTCCGCGTCTCGTAGTCTCAGGTGGAACTTGGTTGAAACTTGCTCGTAGTGTCATAGTATTACGCGTCAATTAGCGGCATTTTGCATAGGAGGAAACGTAATGCGTACGGTGGTAACGCGAACATCTTTGGTCCTGATTTCCGCGGGCATCCTGCTTGCCGGATTAGCGGCATTCAGCCAAGCTCCGACGGGCCGGCGCGGTCCCGTGAGTACCGCTCCTCCAGCGGGAGTGACTCCGCTTCCGATCGACCTGTACACCACCAAGAATTTCTATCAGGACCGCAATCTCTGGACGGATAAGCGGTACACGCGATGCAATACCCCTCATCAGATTACGGACCAATGGCCGGACGGCAACGTGGGTCAATGGGGAAACTGCAACACCGACATTCCCGTAAACCAGCTTGTGAGCCCTCTTAAATACAAGACCGCGGCCGAACATTACGAAGCCCTGATGGCAGAAGCCAAGGCTGCGGGAGGCCCGACGAAGCACACGCGAGCGACGTTGCCCGATTGGGATGGCTGGTATAACCGGGGTGGCGGCGGCGGACGTGGCGGCCGCGGTCAGGCTGCACCGGCGGCAGGAGCGGCGCCTGTCGTTCAGGCGGGACCGCAATGGATGTATGGCGACATGCAGACCTCGACGCTCATTGGTCTCCTGACACCCGAGTACCAGGCCCGCGTCACCCAGATCAATTACCACGAAGCCGTTACGAACTCCCCGCAGTGGATGGCCTCGTTCTGCTATCCCGAAGGGCTCAGCCGCTGGTATACCCAGTTTGCGATCCGCGGCATTGAAATCATGATGACTCCCAACCAGGTGCAATTACTGGCGGGGGTCGCCGACAACTTCGTACGGAAGATCCACATCGGCCAGAAGCACGTCGAGAAGGTGCCCCAGTGGTACGGCGAAACCGTTGGATTCTGGAACGGCAATACACTCGTGGCCTGGACGGCACATGTCCAGGGATGGACCACGTCGCATTCCATGTTCGAGTTCAGCAACCAGTTCCAAGTTATTGAAGTATTTAAGCCAAACGGCAACGGGCTACTTGTCGAGCAGACCTTCTACGATCCTGAAGCCTTCAAGCAGCCGCTTCAGATGATCAGCCAATGGAATAAAGCATCGACCCTGGATACAACAACCCGATACACATTCGTCGAATGCCGCGTCCAAAGCACTATTGTGAACGGACCGGATGGCCGGCCGACGCAGTTGATTTACGGCGACCCAGGCTATGTGGACTACTTCGGACGTCCCTGGGCGCAGAACTGGGAAGAGCATTTTGAAAAGGGTTGGGTCAAGCCTTCTAATTGATTCGGAATCATAAGGAGAATTCAGCTATGAAAATTATTACCCGCAGGCGGTGGGTCACCGCGGGTCTCGCAGCAATCTTATTCGTTGGACTCGCGACGACCCCGGCTATAGCCCACCACTCCTTCGCCATGTACGACACGGCCGTCGAAAAGACGATGACGGGGAAGCTCATCCGCTTCGTCCTGGGAGCCAATCATTCGCAATACATTTTCCAGGTCATCAATCCGGATGGCACCGTGGCGAAGGATGAGAAGTCGGGGAAAGACCTCATCTGGAACGTGGAAACAACGGCGGCGGCACAGCTTGCTGCCCGCGACATTACGGTTGAAACGTTCAAGATCGGCACAATTTTCACGGTAACGTTCAGCCCACTTCGTGACGGACGTAATGGCGGCGCACAACGTGGCCCGGCTGTGATCATGTGCGGCATGACTCTGCCCGCCGGTGGATGTAACGAAAAGACCGGAAAACGTTTCTAACGAAAACGGCGAGGGGGGCAGCCACCACAGAGACACTGAGAACACAGAGATGATCGAGTGTCTCTGTGGTGACTGCCCCCTCCCCGTTTTCCTGTTGTGTGTATACTCACGCGCCAGAATGCCTCTCGAATTTGGTTCCCGGCTTATCGTGGTCCTCAACGCCCTGAAGTAAACCGCGGATTACACGGTTACACTAGTTCTCTGTCCGAAATCGCCACCAGAATCCAATTCCAAATCCGATCAGGACGACAATAAGGAAGAGTGGCGTTTTGAACAGCGCGACAATGTCTATTCCAACTTCGGCTGCACCAAGCCTCGCCGCTTCCGTTCTGGCTGCCCGCAAGGTCCTGAATACCTGAACGACAGTAAACGCGATTGCAGATAGAAAGAGAGTTACAAGGCCCGCAAGAATGCTCTTGAAGTAAAGCATCATTCGCCCGACGGCGGAGTTTCGGGGCCAGACTACTCGAGTCTGACCCCGTTTTTTTGAATCGGCTAGAACACCACTTTTGCGGAGTCGGCAAGAATTGCGTCGCGATAGACGGATAGCGACCAACCGGCCTTTTCGGCGTCCGACAGACTCTTTTTCACGCGATCCTGATAGGTCTTTTTGTTGCCGTACAGCTTCGCGAGCTGCTCTTTCGGATACGGCTTCTGAAATCCACCGAGGCCGCACATCTGACCCGGCGCGCCTGCGCCGTGGTCCGCAATCCATTTGCTCGGATTCGTGACCGGAGGAACCGCCGCTTCGTTGCGAACACCGTACTGAGCGATCGGCACATCCACATAAGGGTTACGAATACCGCCCTTTGCGTTCCCGTTCGCGTCGAGCGCCATCGGAGATCCATCGTCCGTATTGCCGTCAACGGCAATACGCTCGGCGCGCGCCGCAGGCTTGCCTTTGTCGACCCAGTCGTAGAGGTTGCGTAACGCTACTGCCATGTACGCCTGCACAGGGAACTGGCTTGAATCAAATTTGCACGGATTGGGTTTGAACCGCACGCTGTCGCGGCTGTCGACGTGGGCCATACCGGCAAACTGGTACTGGCGATACTGCTTGCCAGGCTCGTCGCTGTCTGCACGTGTGCTGACGTTGCCGGCGAAAACCTCGGTCATCGTCGGGACCTGAATCAACGGAACGTCCACTTCGCGCATGTTCCCGCCAGTAGACATCGGCAGGAAACCATCGTAGATGCGCTGCATATCGGGAGTTCGGAAAACCATGTGCGCCGGCAGGTATTGCGACAGGATCGCGGCCGTCGCCGAAGTTCCGGCCATCACCATCTTGCGCACAGTGAGATTGGCAAACGGGGTTCCCGATTTCTTGCTCTTCACAAGCGCTCCCACTTGCGCCAGAACTTCCGGCACCTGGTCATTGCTGATCGTCTGGTCCTTGTAGCGTTCCTTGTTGTGCGCGTTCAATTCGGCAAAGTTCGTGACGACTTCGACGGCCATGTGGCCGGAGTCCATCGTGTAGTCTGAAGTGAACTCGAACATGTGCGCAGCGCCACTGGGATGCATCGCTTCAACCATGACGAGGCCGCTGAACTTCCCATTGCTGGAGGGCTTTCGAACCATGATGCGCGTGCTGTAAGGCTTGCCGTTGGCGTTACCGGAAATGAAGTACTCCTTCGCCTCGTACTTGTAATGAGCGATGTCATGGCCCGGAGGCAGAGACGTCGAGGAGTCAAACGGAGTGCCCGGACCCGTGACTTCCGCGGAGACGTTGGGAAGCGACACGGCGGTTGGCTTGTCCGGTAGAACAGCCGGCGCGCCACCACGGCCGCCTCCGCCACCACGACCTCCGGGGCCACCAGCACCACCGGGACCACCCTGCTGGCCCGCTGGGGCGGCCTGTCCGGTTGGCGGACCGCCTTGACCGGCAATTGATGACACCGTCATTCCCACGACGATGGCAGACCCGAGCACAAGTGTTCTTATACGACGCGTACCGTTCATGAATCGCTCCTTTGACGAGATAGACGCTTTGCTAACCGAGCATTGTAGGCGGACTCGAGCCGTAGATACAAATGCCCTCTCGTGATATGGTTCCGGCAATTTCTCGGAGGTTAAAAACGGATGCGAACTCGATCCTATGCACCGTATTGGTTTGCCATCATCACCCTGTTATCGGGGAGTCTGATTTTTCTGGCTCAGCAACCTCGACGCGTCGATGACGCGTTGCTCAAAACCGGCAGTAAGAATGGCGAAGAGTGGATCAGCCACAGCGTGAACTGGGCTGAACAACGCTACAGCCCCCTGAACCAGATCGATGCAGGCAACATCAAACGGCTCGGCGTGAGTTGGTCGTACGAGATTCCCTTTGCTCCTGCGCCAAATAACGGGAATCCGGAAACGCACATGGAAGCAACGCCACTGGTTTTCAACGGTGTCCTCTATGGCATCACGCCCTGGAGCGTTGTCTATGCACTGGACCTCCGCACGAAGAAAGAGCTGTGGCGTGCAGATCCCGCAGTCGATCAGACGATCTGGCGTTCGCGGATCTGCTGCGGCGTCGTGAATCGTGGACTCGCCCTTTACGAAGGAAAGGTCGTCGCTCCGGTGGTCGATGGCCGGCTGCGCACGCTGGATGCGGCCAGCGGCAAAGTTCTGTGGGAAGTGCGTGTCTCTCCAGACAACATGCCCTACACGATCACGATGGCGCCCCGCGTCATCAAGGGGGGCAAGATCATCATCGGAGTCAGTGGCGGAGAATACGCCGTTCGCGGATTCTTCTCAGCCTACGACGTCAACACCGGCAAGATGGCATGGCGCTTCTATACCGTTCCCGGAGATCCTTCGAAGCCTTTCGAACACCCTGATCTGGAAGCTGCAGCCAAAACATGGTCCAAAGAGTGGTGGAAACTGGGTGGAGGCGCCGGTGTTTGGAATGGCATGGCGTACGACTCCGACAATGACATCGTCTATGTCGGAACCGGACAGCCCGGTCCCTGGACCGACTTTCATCGCGGCGACGGCGACAATCTTTATTCGAACAGCATCGTGGCGGTTCGAGGCGAAACCGGCAAGCTGGTCTGGTATTACCAGGAAGTTCCCGGCGACAACTGGGACTACGACTCCATCGCGGATCTGATGCTTCTCGATCTGCGCATCAACAACCGAAACCGACAGGTCATCATCCATGCTCCGAAGAGCGGATTCTTTTACATGCTCGATCGGAAGACGGGTGAGTTCATCTCCGCCGAGCCGATCACGAAGATATCGTGGGCCACAGGGATCGAACCCAAGACCGGTAAACCTATCGTCAATCCCGCCGCACGATATCGGCTGCAAGCGGTAACCGTGCATCCCGGACCGTCCGGCGGTCACGTGTGGCAACCCTGGACCTATAGCCCCCTGACCGGGCTCGTTTACTTCCCCGGAGCGTTCGGAGGAAGTTCAGGCTATCGCGCCGATCCGAACTTTGTTCCTCAATCCACCGATGTTGGCCCTACCGGAAGAGGCCGGATGAACATGGGCTATCAGGGTGGCGGTGGTGGTGGACGAGGCCGAGGAGCGGCAACGCCCACCGATTTGCCACCGGATGTCGCGAATGCACAGGCGGGCGGAGCGCCCGCGGCACCGGCCCCGGCTGCTCCTCCTGCGCCGCTGCCGACAATTGGTCCCGACAGCCCCGGCGGTAGTCAAAACGTTCTCTACGCCTGGGATCCCGTCACACAAAAAGAGCGATGGCGCGCAGTAGGCGGCGGAGCTGGTCCCTTCGCCGGCGGAAGTCTCGCGACTGCGGGGAATCTGGTCTTCTCCAGCGTGAACAACCGCCTGCACGCTTACAACGCAACGACCGGAGAACGCATCCTCGACCTGGATCTGCGAATGAATCAGATGGGGCCACCCATTTCGATCATGCTCGACGGCAAACAATACATTGTCGTGACCGGCGCCCCTGCAGCCGGAGGCGGTGGACGTGGAGCCGGGGCCGGCGGTGCGCCTCAGGCCGCCACGCAGCCTCCCGCATCGCCGGCATCGCGAGCGGCAAATCTCTTGATGCTCACACTCGACGGAACTGCGCCCGTGCCCGGCGCGCCGCCGGCAAATTGACGTCTCGCGACATAGGACAGCCCTTGGGAACGCTAAAGAGTCGGCGTGGGGGGACCCGAGGGCAGTAAGAAGGCCGCCGAAGGCGGCGTACCTTAGCGTTCCCGAGGGTGGGCCCGACGCTAAAAGTCGGCGTGGGGGG
>Ga0111538_10002958_pt1 | contig 23832 bp, 25 predicted proteins | sample SoiMethybrSBSTD1_FD_79669 | JGI IMG/M metagenome (GOLD analysis project Ga0111538, IMG submission 79669) | Bulk soil microbial communities from a Populus tree surrounding site in Tennessee, USA - Soil MetaG P. TD hybrid SBSTD1 (version 2)... | ecosystem: Environmental > Terrestrial > Soil >...
CGATCCGCAGCTGGTCGATCTTGTGCGGGTTGCCGTGCAGGATCGACGCGTCGAGCATCGCGGCCAGAAGGTTGTTGGCGGCACCGATCGCGTGGATGTCGCCGGTGAAGTGCAGGTTGAGGTCCTCCATCGGCACGACCTGCGTCATGCCCCCGCCGGCGGCGCCGCCCTTGATGCCGAACACCGGCCCGAGCGACGGCTCGCGCAGGCACGCCACCGGCCGCTTGCCGATCGTGCCGAGCCCCTGCGTGAGCCCGACGAGCGTCGTGGTCTTGCCCTCTCCGGCGCGCGTCGGCGTCATGCCGGTGACGCAGATCAACTTGCCGTCCGGCCGGTCGGCGAGCCGCTCGGTCACCGAGAGGTCGATCTTCGCCTTGTACCGCCCGTACGGCTCGAACTCATCCGGCTCGAGCCCGAGGCCGGCGGCGATCTCCTCGATCGGCTGCAGGACCGCTTCCTGCGCGATCTCGAGGCTGCTCTTCATCCGCTTCCCCTCCGAGTCGTCGTTCGCTCCCACATCCGCAGGTAACCCTCCGCGGAGCGGAACAGCAGGCCCAGCGCCTTGCGGCCGCCCGGCTGCCGCTCGACGTCGGCGAGGAGGTCCGGCACGAGACCGTAGTGAGCCACCCCATCGCTGTTGAGATCGAAGACGCGAGTGCCGGTTCGCTGACGCACGAACGTGACATCACCCCTGAACGACCGGAACGGGTACGGCAGCGGGCCTCCCGCTGAGCTCGGGCCTGGGAGCGAGGCGAAGCCACCGACATCGCTGCCCAGCGGCACGCCGACCCCGCGGCCGGCGAGGCCGCCGAGGCGCCGCACGTTCTCCACGAGCGCCGGCGCCGTATCGAGCGTGCTCGCCGCGATCCCGCCGTGCCGGTACAGGGTCCGCAGCTCACCGGAGGTCCACGCGCCGCCCGTTCCATTGTGGCCCGACACCACCGGGTAGTGCGCGGCGGCGGCGATCTTCAGCACCCGGTCGCGGGCGCGCTCGCTGAGGTGGTCGACCTCGATGATCATGTGCAGCCGCATCATCCGGCGCACGAGGTGGGCGCCGAGCGCCGTCAGGCCGCGTGCGTTGCAGCGCTTGCCCGTCGGATACGTCGGGGGCGGGATGGACGAGAGCGCGGACACCCCGTTGAAGTACGGGGCGATCAAGTCGATCGCCGCCTTCGGGGCGGCCACCGGCTGCTCGCCCTGGCCTGCGCGCGGGCAGCGTGCGACGCGGAGGTAGTGCCCGGTCTCGAGCCGGTTCAGCGCGTTGATGAACGCTCCCCTGAGGCCGCCTTCCAGCGCAGCGCCGGCGAAGGCGTTGTCGAACCAGTGCGCGATGAACATGCTGCGCACGCCGAGCCGGTGGTAGGCCGCCAACCCGCGATCGACTTCACGGGCCGTGCACGCCGAGCGCCCGCGATCGAGGCGGCAGCCGAACGGGTTGGAGGACTCCACCCCGATGACCACGGCGAGCATGCCCCGCTCGATCACGCGCCGGGCCTGCCGCGGCGTGTAGACCAGCCGGAAGAAGCCGCGCCCGCGGCCGCCGCTCCGCCGATCGACGTAGGCCTGCAGCCGGCGCAGGACGCGGACCTGCTGTGCGATCGCCACCGGCTCCGAGCACGGATGCGACCGCTGCTTCATCACGCGGCAAAGCTCGTCGTCCTCGACCGTCTGCGCCACCACGAGCCGCAGTCCCGCCTGCCACGAACGCTTGAGCCACACCCAGTACGTCTGCTGATGCGTGATCGTGTCGTGGGTGGGCCAGCCGGCGAAGCTCGGCCATCCGCCGGTGTCGTGCGTGCCGAACGGACTCCCGCCGCGCAAGAGGTTGCCGACGATGTCCCGGCTCCCGTCGGCGCCGTGATCGCCGGCGTCGCCGCCGAGCGCCGCCTCGACGCCTCGCCGGTCGAACGATTCCCCGTGGATGACCCGACCGCCGGCGCGCAGGTTGGCCGTGATGTGAACGTGGTCGTCGGCGAAGCCGAGGACGGAGCCGTCTCGCGTCGTCCCGGAGAACGAGCTGCCCGTCGCGCCGGTGCTCGGCTCCGCGGCGCGGGTTGCCGCCGGGCCGGCCAAGCCCGCGCCCAGCAGACCGAGGACGACGAGGGCGCGGCGGAGCACCGCGGCATCTTCTCACGCGGTCTGGCTCTAGCGGCGCTTCGCGCGCGCGATGTAACGCTTGCCCTTCTTGACGGTCACGGTCTTGTGCTTGGCGAAGTCGCGGACCTTGACCTTGCCGCGGCGGACCCGGGTCAGCGTCGACGTGCAGCGATCCTCGACCAGCCAGATCGTCCCGACCACCGTGGCCGCGCTGTGCTTGCCCTTCGTCCGGAAGCGACCCTGCCCGTTCCCCCACAGGCGCCGCTTCTTCCGCTTCTTGGCCGCCGCGTTGGCCTGCTTCTTCTTCTTCGCGCAGCTGAGCTTCTCGACCAGCGTCACGACCGTGATCGGCTTCTTGCCCTTCGTCTGGCTGAGCTTGAACAGGCCCTGGTAGAAGTCAGACGTCTGGCCGCCGCCGGCGGCCGCCACGATCGTCACGCGGCCCTTGCGCGTGTCGACGGTCGTCCCGAGCGGGATCTGCTGCCCCTCGTCGAGCAGGACGAACGTGTCCTCGCCGGGCAGCTTGATCTTCACGGTGCCGGACTTGGGCAGCGCGTTGACGCTCTCGTGCGGCACCGGATCGGGAAGCCCCTGCGGCGGCGCAGGCCCCGGGTTGAGTAGTGCGCTGAACGTGTCGGGCGTGGTGTCGGTGTAGTACGACGACGCCGCCACGTCGGGCCGCGAGTCGCCGTTGAAGTCGGCCGCCACGACGTCGTTGACGGCGCCGGCGATCGCGATCGGCTGGTCGCGCGTGAAGCCGGTGGCGGTGCGGTGGAGGATGTCGACGGCGCCGGCGTTCGAGGCCACGGCGAGGTCGGGGCGGCCGTCGCGGTCGAAGTCCGCGGCATCGATGCCGACCGGTGTGTTGCTGACCCGGATCGGCGGGAACGCGGCGAAGCCCGTGTTGACGCTGTTGCGCAGGTAGGCGGTAACGGTGCCGGACGTGTAGTTGGAGACCGCGAGATCCGATCGGCCGTTGCCGTCGAAGTCGGCGGCGACGATGCCGCTGGGACGGTCGCCGGCAGGGACCGTCGCCTCGGCGGTGAACGTGGTGCCGTTCCGGCGCAGGATCGTCACGTTGTCGTCGCTCTCATTGGCGATCGCCAGGTCGGCCAGCCCGTCGCCGTTGAAGTCGCCGACGGTGATCGCGACCGGGCCCACGCCGGTCCCGAACGACTGTCCGACCGTGAAGCCGGTGTTCGCGGGGTTGCGCAGCAGGAGCACGACCCCGGTGTTGTTGATCGTCGCCGCGAGGTCGAGCTTTCCGTCGCTGTTGAAGTCGCCCGCCGCGACCGCGCGCATGCTCGTGCCGCTCGCGACGGGCGAGCCCTCCTGTGCGAAGCCGCCGCCCGCCTGGCGCCGCAGCACGGACACGCCGCCGGCGCTCGGGACGAAGCGCGACACCGCGAGGTCCAGGCGCCCGTCGCTGTCGAAGTCGCCGACCGCCACGCCGCTCGGCCCCGAGCCGGCGCCGACCGAGACCGGCGAGCCCGACTCCTGGGCGAAGCCGCCGCCGGCCTGGCGCAGGAACACCGAGATGTCGGAGCTCGTGCCGTTCATCGTCGCCACGTCTGGGCGTCCGTCGCCGTTGAAGTCCCCGGCCGTGAGCGACAGCGGGTCGTCTCCCACCGTGTACGGCGAGCCCTCCTTCACGAACGCCCCCCAGGCGCTCGCGGCTCCCACCAGCAGCAGGACCGCGGCGAGCGCGGCTCCGGTCATCCTTGCCCTCACCGGACCGATCATCTCAATTTCTGCGCGAGATGCCCTCACCGATCGTGCAGGTTCATCCGCCCGGTCGGAGCGTCGCATGGCACTTTGTCATAGGACAAACTGATACCATCGGCGCCGTGACCGTGGAAAGCCCCTCGATCGAAGGCACCAGCGCCGCCGAGATCGTCGCCAGCGTGCGCACGCTCGTGACCCGCGGCGCCTTGCCTGAGGGCGCCGCGCTGCCGCCGGTGCGCGTGCTGGCCGGGCAGCTCGGCTTGAACCGGAACACGGTGGCTGCGGCGTATCGCCAGCTCTCCGAGCGCGGACTCGTGGAGGGGCGCGGGCGCGCCGGGACGGTGGTGGCGTCGCCCGACCGGCTGCGCGGTGAAGGTGCCGAGCTGCCGGTGCCGGCGGTAGATCTCGCCGGAGGGAATCCCGATCCGAGGCTGCTGCCGGACCTGCGTGCGGCCTTCGCGGCGGCGGCCTACGACCCGCCGCTGTACGGCGCTCCCCCGGTCCTGCCGCAGCTTCGCGAGCACGCGGAACAGTGGTTCTCCGGTGACGTCGCCGAGCCGTACGGCCTCTCGGTGACCCACGGGGCGCTCGACGCGATCGAGCGCGTCCTGGGAACGGCGCTGGTCCGCGGCGACGTGGTCGCCGTCGAGGATCCCGGCTACCTGGCGAGCACCGCCATCGTGACCGCGATGGGCTTTCGCCCGGTCGGCGTCCGCGTCGACCGACGCGGCATCGATCCCGTGGCCCTCGCGGCCGTTCTCGAGAGCGGCGCCCGAGCGGTGATCAGCACCTCCCGGGTGCAGAACCCGACCGGCGCGAGCCTGGACGCCGAACGCGCCGCGAGGCTCAGGCAGGTGCTGATGGCACACCCGGACGTGCTGGTGGTCGAGGACGACCACCTGTCGCTCCTGGCGAGCTCGCCGTACCTGCCGCTTCGCACCCCCCGGACGGCGCGGTGGGCGCTGGTGCGCTCGCTGGCCAAGATCTTCGGACCGGACCTGCGGGTCGCACTCGTCGCAAGCGATCCAGCGACCGAGGACCAGCTGCGGCGTCGCCTCGCCGCCGGCGTCAACTGGGTCAGCCACCTCCTCCAGGCGACGGCCGCGGCGGTGCTCGCCGACCCCTCCACCCCGCAGCGCCTGGCTACGGCCGCCCGCGCGTACTCGCGGCGGGCGGCTCGCCTGCGCGCCGCGCTGGAGCGCGAAGGTGTCAGGTCCGCCCAGCCCGGCGACGGCTGGAACGTCTGGGTTCCGCTCGCGGCTGACGAGGCGTTCGCGGTGGACCAGCTGGCACGCACCGGCTGGCAGGTCCGGCCCGGCAGCGCCTACGCCGTCGACCCCGGCCGCAGCGACCCGGCGCTGCGGATCACCGCCTCGACACTGTCCGCGCACGATGCTGCGCGGTTCGCCGAAGCCCTGGCCGGCATCACCCGATCCCAAGGAACCTGACCATGCACACCGTCAAGCCGCCGCCCGCGGGCACCCCGCTGCAACGCTCGGTTGCAGCCTGCCTCGCGTCGATCCTGGAGATCGACCCGGCTGAGGTCCCGCTCCCCGAGGAGCGGCACCCGCAGCCCTGGACGGTCTGGACCCAATGGCTCCTGCAGCGTGGGCTGGGGCTCGTCCCGGTCGCCGAGCCCGAGACGTTCAACTGGCCCGGACCGTGGCTGGCAGTGCTTGCGGCCGGAGACGATGCCACCGTCGGAGCGGTCGCGTTCGGGTCGCCGCCCGGCCTCGCGTGGAAGCCGTTGGACGGGCCCGAGACCTTCGACGCCGTGCGATCCGGCTACGTCATCGCACCGGCCGACGTCATGCTGTGGAAGCCGGCCGGCGGGCCTGCCCCGCGGCGAACGGGTCAGATCGACGCGATCGCCATCGCTCCCGAGGCCGAGGCGCCGATGGTCCGCATCGACGCAGCCGTCGCGCGCGCTCGACGCGGCCTCGAAGGCGACCGGTACTTCCATCAGCGCGGCACCTTCTCCAACCCGAACGGAGTCGGATACGACCTCACGCTGATCGAAGCCGAGGTGCTCGACACGCTCGCGCTGCCGACCGGCCGGCTCGCGCCGGAGCAGCCGCGGCGGAACCTGGTCACCCGCGGCATCGACCTCAACGCGCTCGTCGGCCGGCAGTTCACGATCGGCGACGTCCGCTGCATCGGACAGCGGCTGTGCGAGCCGTGCGCGCACCTCGAACGCCTGACCGCGAACGAAGGAAGACCCGGCACGCTGCGAGCGCTCGTCCACAAGGGTGGCCTGCGCGCCGACGTCCTCACCGACGGCGAGATACGCGTCGGCGACGCGATCGCGGCCGGCTGACGCGGATGCGGGCCGCGTCAGGCGGCGGTCTCGCGGTGTGGCAGCTTCCAGCCCGGGCGCGGGAAGTGGCACGTGTACCCGTTGGGGATGCGCTGCAGGTAGTCCTGGTGCTCGGGCTCGGCCTCCCAGAACGGGACCGCCTCGCTGACCTCGGTCACGACCTTGCCCGGCCACAGGCCTGACGCGTCGACGTCGGCGATCGTGTCCTCGGCGACCTGGCGCTGCTCGTCGCTCGTGTAGAAGATCTCCGAGCGGTAGCTGGACCCGATGTCGTGGCCCTGCCGGTCCTTCGTCGTCGGGTCGTGGATCTGGAAGAAGAACTCCAGGATGTCCCGGTACGAGATGCGCTCGGGGTCGAACACGATCTCGACCGCCTCGGCGTGCCCGGGGTGGTTCCTGTAGGTCGGGTTGTCGTTCTCGCCACCGGTGTAGCCGACCCGGGTGGAGATGACTCCCTCGCGGTGGCGCAGCAGCTCCTGGACGCCCCAGAAGCAGCCGCCGGCGAGGATGGCGGTCTCGGCGTTGTCGCTCATCGGGTCACCCTTCCTCCGAAGTTCTGCATCGACCACCCAGTGTGACGCATCCGGCCTACGCCGGCCCGGCGTATGAGACCCGCTCGAACGGCCACGCCTCGGCGAGCCAACGCGACACGAGCTCGCGAAGCGCGGGATCGGACGCGGCGCGGGTGGCACGCACCCACGAGCTGACGACGGCGTCGTCCGCGCCGTCTTTGTCGGGATAGATGTACACGCAGCCGATCACGGCGTGGTCGGCCGGGTCCAGCACCGTGTAGGTGAAGCCAGAGCGCTCCGCGAAGTCGCGCGCGTGGCGCTCGAGGTCCGCGCGGTTCTCAGCGAGAGTCATCGGGCGCGGCCAGCGACCGTCTGGGAAGCCCGGCGTCGCCCGGATGTGCTCGATCGAGGACGACCACGCGTCGTAGTCGTCCTCGTTGTGCTCAGGGCCGAGCGGCTCGAGCACGAACTGCTCCGCGGCGAGTCCACGCGGCGGTTGGAAGTCGTCCGGGACGAAGGTCACGACGACATCCTCTCGACCTCGCACAGCGACGCGCGCAGCGGGGAGCTGCCGCTGACCGGATCACTCGGCGTCTGGCGCAGGATCAGATTCAGGTTGGCGCTGTCCGGGCCGTACGGCGGATACCCCGGGAGCCCGAGCTCGGAGCACTCCTGCCACCACCCGTGCTGGCCGCACACGACTCCCGGGTCGAGGCTCGAGTTGAGCCGCGCCCGCGCGCGAACGGCCCCGTTCGGCGTCACGATGCGCACCCAATCACCGGCGGCGATCGCGCGTGCGGCGGCGGCGTCGGGGTGGATCTCGACCTGCGGATCAGGCGTGGCGCGGCGCAGCACGGCGATCTGGCGGTGTTGCGACTCGGCATAGCGCACCGTCTTGGCGCACGTGAGCACGAGCGGGTAGCGGCCGGCGAGGTCCGGCCGCGAGCGAGGGCTGATCGCGGGCTCGGCGTAGGTCGGCAGCGCCGGATAGCCGTGGTCGGCGAGTGTCTCCGACAGCAGCTCGATCTTGCCGGACGGGGTCTCGAACCCGGCCGGGATGCCGTCCCGCGGCTGGGCGTGCTTGTGGTGGCGAGTGTCCAGCGGGACCCTGATCCCGGCCGGCTGGGCGCGGAGCTGCTCGAGGGTGATCCCGCTCGGGGCGAGCTGGTGTCGCCATGCGGCCTCGATGTCGCCGTCCCAGAACTGGGCGCCGAGACCGAGCCGCGTCGCTAGCGCGAAGATGATCTCCAGGTCGGAGCGGGCCTCGCCGCGCGGCGCCTGGGCCGGCCGTCGCAGCTGCACGAGCGACTGGGCTTCTTGGGAGACCTCGAATCCGATCCGCAGCGCCTCGGCCTCGAACGGCGTGGCGACGGGAAGGACGATGTCGGCCAGGTCCGCGGTCGGGCTGAGGAACATGTCGGCGTGGACGGCGAAGTCGAGCGCCGACAGCGCCTCCCGCCCGCGGGCGCTGTCGCCCTGTGCCATCACCAGGTTGGCTCCGAAGTTGATCAGCGCCTGTGCACGGCCGTCGAGAGCCGCCGAGTAGACGTCGTGGCCGGTGACGAACTCGAACCGCGCCGGCCCGAGCGGCCGCTCGCCGAGCCCGATCGTCTTCGCGCGTTGCTCGGGTGCGAGCAGCTCGAGGCCGTCGATCGCATTGGTCGGCACGCGGGTGAAGAGGACGTTGCCGCCCGGCGCGTCGAGGCAGCCCAGCAGGGCGTAGAGCACGTTGATCGCGCGGATCGTCTGGGTCGTGCCGCTGTGCTGCTCGAGCCCGCTCCAGGTGTAGAACGCGACCGGCCGCGATGTCCACAGCGTTTCCGCGACCCGCTCGATCTCCGCCGCCGGCACGCCCGTGACCGCGGCCGCCGCCTGCGGCGTGTATTCGCGGCAATGGTCGGCGAGCGCGGCCAGCACCGGGCGGCACTCGACGCCACCGACCGCATAGCGGCCGTCGAGCGCAAGCCGCGACGCGTCGGTGTCGTAGCTGCGCGTCGCCGGGTCATAGGTCACTGGCCCGGCGGCAGCGGCGTCCCACGCGACGTAGTGCCCCGGCAGCTCGTCCGAGCGCAGCAGCCGCCCGGTGTCGGCACGCACCAGGAGCGGCGCGTTCGTCCAGCGACGGACGAAGTCCACGTCGTAGAAGCCGCGCTCGAGCAGCACGCCGGTGATGGCGATCGCGAGCGCGGCGTCGGTCCCCGGGCGCACTCGCAGCCAGTGGTCGGCGCTCGCCGCAAGGCCCGCGCGGCGCGGATCGACCGCCACCAGCTTCGCGCCCCGCCGGCGGGCCTCGACCGTCGCCGTCGCGTGCACGAGCCGGGCGACCGAGGGGTTGTACCCCCAGTAGAGGATGCAGCCGGCCCGCTCGAGGTCGGGCATGAACGCCCCCGGCACCGGGGCGCCGAACGTGTACAGCGAGGCGAGATAGCGGCCCCAGCCGCACAGCTCCATCGAGTAGGCGAAGTTCGGGCTCCCGAAGGCGCGGCGCAAGCGCGTGATCCAGTCGACCGAGTCGCTGATCGCCGACGTCGACGGCGAGGCGGACGCGAACACGACCGACTCCGGCCCCGACGCGGCGGCGATCGCCGTCAGCCGCGCGGCGATCGTGTCGAGCGCCTCGTCCCAGCTGATCCGCTCCCACCCCGGATCGTCTGCCCCCTTCGGCGCCGTGCGCCGCAGCGGGTGCAGCACCCGATCGGCGTGGCCCACGATCTCCGGCGCCGCCTTGCCCTTCACGCACAGCGCCTTCCCGGTCGGGTGAGCCGGGTCGGGCTCGAGCGCCGTGAAGCGGCCGTCGACGGTCACCGCGGTCGCACCACAGCGCGAGACGCACAGCGCGCAAAAGGTCGGTGTCCGCACTTGTGCCTGGCTCACGGTCACGGCTTCGCTGTGGTGAGCGTACCGTGGCTGTGCCGCCGCGACCGATGAGATCGGCGCGCCGGGCAAGTCCTGACGACATGACCGCGACCTACACATTCGACGTCTTCTGCAGCCTCGACGGATACGGAGCCGCCGGCGGCGACTGGACCGGCTACTGGGGCAAGCAGGGCCCCGAGCTGCTCGACCACCGCCTCGCCCTGTACCGCGAGGAGCAGCGGATGGTCTTCGGCGCCAACACGTATCGGCTGTTCGCGCGGATGCTGGCGTCCAGCACCGAGGAGTCCGACGTGCGTGACGCCTGGGTCACCCAGATGTGGAAGCTGCCGGCGACGGTGGTGTCGACCACCCTGGAAGGACCTCTCGACTGGCCGGACGCGACCGTCGCGAGCGGTGACGCCGTCGACGTCGTCGCCCGGCTCAAGGAGGAGTCAGAGGTCCCGCTGCGCTCGCACGGCAGCCTGTCCATGAACCGGGCGCTGATGGCTGCCGGCCTCGTCGACCTCGTGCAGGTGACGCTCTTCCCGGTCGTCACCGGTCAGACCGGGCTCGACCCGATCTTCCGGGGCGCTGCCGACTTCGACCTGGAGCTCGTCGAGCGCCGGACGCTCGACGGTCACATCCAGGAGCTCGTCTACCGACCCACGCTTCACTGAGCGGTACGGGCACCCGGACGCCAGAGGCTGACCAGCCTGGCGACAAGGGTGACGAGGAAGATCTGGCCGGTCAGCATCTCGAGCACGGCGAGGATCTGGCCGAGCTGCCCGGCCGGGATCAGATTGCCGTAGCCGGTCGTGGTCAGCGTCGTGTAGCTGAAGAACAGATAGTCCCGTGGCTCCGCGTCCGTGACACCTTGGAACACGTCGGCGCCGTGAAGGCGTCCGAGCGCCAGGAACAGGAAGCCGAACAGGAGCCCGAGCAGCGTGAAGACGCTGACGGCGCCGAGGATCGTGCGGAACTCGACCTCCGTGGCCAGCACGACGCGGCGCAGGATCGCGCCCGAGGCGACGGTGAGCAGGAGCGCGTCGATCGTGAACGCCACACCCAGCAGGGCATCCGACGTGAACGCCCTCGCACCCACGGCGGCGGCGACCGCCGCCACGGCCGCGACGGTCGCCAGCCGCACCCGGGGACGGGGCATCTCGGAGCTCGTGAGCGCGACCACGCCCGTGAGGCCGGCGACCACGATCGCCGCCACGCGGCCGAACCACCCGGTGGGCGGCAGCGTCATCGTCACCACGAACGTGACGAGGATCAGGACGAGGACGAGTCCGTACGCGGCGGCGACCCGCTCCGTGCGTTCGAGCAAGCGCGGACGCCTCCCGCGGCGCGGGGACCGCGACGGCCGGCCGGACTCTGGTCCCGTGCTGGACATCGCCCCGGCGTTCGAGGCGGCGCTCGGCACTCCTGCCGCGGCAACGGTTCAGCCGCGTCTGGGCGCCGCGACGAAGACGAGGTTGCAGTGCCGGTTGTTGAAGACGTCCGCGCGGAAGCGATGGAGCGCGCCGCCGCGGTCGCGCAGCTGCACGTGATCCGTGACCGGCTGCGATGAGCGGCGGGCCGCGTCGATCGCCGCCGCGAACGGGGCATCCGCGCCTTCACGGGTGGTGATCCCGCCCGCGGGCGCGAAGCGGCCGAACGCGGACAGGAACGATGCGGACTCGACGCTCCGCCAGACGGGCAGCCGTCCGTCGCGCCCCGGCCAGCGCCCGGCGATCGCGACGGCCATCGGAGCCTCATGGTCGACCACGTACTGGTGGGCCGCCGCCTGGCGCGACGCCCCGAACCGCTCCGCGAGCGCGAAGGCCGTGGCCAGCGACCGCTCGTGCGGCCGTGCCGCGAGGGCAAAGCCGCGTCCTTGGAAGATCAGCTCGGCCGCTCCGAAGTTCGCCTCCGCCTCGATCCCTGTCCCCAGCGCCCCGAACAGCTCTCCCGCGGTGTCGATGCGCAGCACGGTCTCGTGCCACGGGCACACCACATGCGCCAGCTCGTGCGCGAGCGTGAAGCGCCGTCGGCCAGGCGTCTGCGCCGCGTTCACGAACAGCGTCCGCTCCTCGAACCAGACCGCACCGAGCACACGCTCGTGGAGAGCGCTCGGACCCGGCACCCCGGCGGGCCGGCCGAGCTCGACGCGGGCTCGGATCCCCAGCGTCTCCTGCACGGCGTCCAGCGGTGTCGGGACGACGCCCGCCGCGCCCGATCGATCCAGGACGTCCGCGCACAACCGCGAGATCGTGCGACGAGCATGGGCCGACGGCAGCGCGTCAGCCATCGCCGCCTCGGCGGCGCTTGAGCCGTGTCATGTAGGCGATGACATCACGGCGCTCGTCCTCGGTCAGATCGCCCAGCGCGCGCATCGCGACGGTCATGCTGGCGTCGCCGACGCCGTGTCCCGCCAAGCGGATGAGCTCGTCGAACTTCAGCTCGTAGACGCCGGCGAGCTGCCAGAGCAGGCTGAGATCCGGCTTGCGGATCTTCCCGGTCTCGAGCTGCGAGAGATGCGCGTTGTCGATGCCGGTCGCACGCTCGACATCACGCAGTGACATCCCGCGCTGGACCCGCGCGCTACGGAGGAGGACACCGAGAGTGTGCTGAGACATCGCGAGCATGGTGGCACTCCGCGTGGACCGATTCGGTCCGTCCGGACGCGTTGCTAAGTTGCTTAGCGGATGACGGCAGGGCGGCCATGCACGGAGCTCGACGCGACCGGGTTCTGGGATCGATTCGGGCGGGTCGAGCACGAGCGGCTGGAGTTCAAGGCTTCCGCGAACAATCTCCGCGAGGTGATCCCCGCGATGGCGATGAACCGCGGCGGCCTCGTCGTCCTCGGTGTGACCGACACCCGCCATATCACCGGGTGCCCGCTCGACCAGCGCACGCTCGACGCCATCATGCGGCGCGCGCAGGACTGCGGCGTCGAGGTGGGAATCGAGCTCCTCGCCGTCGACGGGCGCCAGCTCACGGTCGTGTCGGTTCCGGAGGTCACCGATCGGATCGTCACCACGTCGGACGGGCGTGTGCTGCGCCGCGTCGGCAGCGACAACGTGCCGCTGCGCGGCGAGGAGCTGGCGCGGTTCTTCCGCCGGCGCGACCGCGTTGTCCCGCGCATCCTCAGGAAGCTGGCTCGGCCTCTCTGGATCCGCGAGCCGGCGTGATCAGGTGGGCGAGGTCGCCGGGGCGCGCGAGGCCTTGCGCGCGAGCATGAGCGCGTCGGCGCGCGCGATCAGCGTCCTGAGCTCGGTCTCAGGCCCGCCGGCCGCCCAGCCGAACGTGATCCCGACGGGCGACCCGCTCGGATCCCGGACCGTCTCGCCGACCGCCGCCTCGAGCCGCTCGAGCACCGCGGTCGCCTGGTCGGCGGTGGCGCCCGGAAGCAGGACGGCGAACTCGTCGCCGCCCCAGCGGAAGACCTGATCGTCAGATCGGGCGCTGCTCGACAGCACATCCGCGACAGCGGCCAGACAGGCGTCGCCGGCGAGGTGGCCGTGGCGATCGTTGATCTGCTTGAAGGAATCGAGATCGCCGATGGCGAGGACGAGCGGTCCGGTGCGTGGCAGCTCGAAGAGCTCGTCGAGCGCGCGGCGATTCGCGAGCCGCGTCAGCTGGTCGGACCGGGCGAGGCGTGCCTGGCCGCGGATGCGAGCCATCAGCATCGACAGCGCCGTCGTCACGAACAACCAGACGCTGAGCTCGGCGATCATGCCGAGAAGGCCGTCCGGGTCCGGTGCGTACAGCGCCGGGAGCAGCGCGATCACCGCGACACCGAACGCGAACGGAGCGAAGCGCCGCGGCGGCATCCACGCCGACCCGAGGATGAGCGCCGGGAGCAGGAGCTCGTGGTAGGGCGCGTCCCATCCACCCCCCAGCCACTGCATCGCGCCGAGGTCGACCGGCAGCAGCCACGTGAGCGCGGCGAGAGCGCGCGGCCCGACCCGCCGGCGGTGGCGAATGAACGTCAGGAGACAGATCGCGCTCAGCGCCTGCACGCCCACCCCGGCGGCCCAGCCCCAGGCGCCGAACTGAGCCGTCGGCGGTGCTGGGATCATCAGGGCGCAGGCGATGACGATCCCGGCCGCCCAGCCGCGGATGGCAAGCGCCCGGATACTGCGCAGGCTGACGCCGCCTTGTGCCTCCATCACCCCGCTTATCGGCGGCGTGCGGGCCGACCTGAGGCGAGGCCCGGATGCTCAGTCCACGTCGGTGAGTGCGTCGACGAAGTTCGCGACGGCGCGGGCGTCGGCGTTGGCGAGCCCCGCGGCGATCCCGTCGAGGTGGTCGATGAGCCGGTACAGCGCGGCGGCGAGCTCGACCTGGGCGCCGTGGCTGAGCCGCAGCTGAACGGCGGTCCGGTCGTTCGGATCCGGCTCGCGGACCACGAGCGCCCGGTCGGCGAGCATGCGCGTGAGCGCGTCGGCGCCCGCGACCGAGAGGTCCAGTTGGGCTTGGAGGCGGGCGCGCGTGAGCGGCGAGCCGTCGGCGAGCGCGAGCACGACGCTCGCCTCGAGGTCGCTGATCTCCATCAGCCGCATCAGCCGCCCGCGGGCGCGCGCGTCGACGGCGCCGACGCGGCGGATCAGCGTCAGCAGCTGCCGGCCGTCGAGCGCCGTCACCGGCTCCCCCGCTCGACGCCGTCCACCAGGTCGACGAGCCCGGTCGCCCGCAGCGCGTCCGTGAGGACCTCCGGGTGCGCGGACACGGTCAGCGCGCGCGGCGGGTCAACCGGACTCCAGCCGAGCTGCCCGATCGCCTCGTCCAGGTCCGTCAGCTCGACCAGCGCGCCGTACACGTCGTCGAGCCGGTCGTGCGAGACGAGGTAGGTGTCCAGCGCGTTCCGCAGCGCGCGAGCCTGCCTTGCGTGCGCGCGTAGAAGGTGGCGTCGCAGCTCGTCGACGCGGTCCCTCGGAACGCTGATCGTCAGATGCGCCATCGCGCTCTCCTTCGCTCACGTTGCCGAAAGGGGGCGCAAGGCACCCGCACAGACGGAGCCTGAGGTCCTATCGTGCGGGAGGTGCCGAAGGCCTACCCTTCGGTGCCAGGCCCCGGGGCGATGTCAGTCGCCGCCGGGGCACTCTCATCTATGGTTTGGTCAGGACCGTACATTGAGGCCCGGACATCGATGACACGGGAGCACAATCTGACCTTCGAGGAGATGCGCGGTCTCCTCTACCGCCGCGACGTCGCGGTGTCTCAGCATCGAGCGGCGCTGGCTCGGTCGCTCGGCCTGACTGACGTCGAGATGCTCGCGCTCATCCATGTCGACGCGCAAGGCGAGATGGCACCGTCGGCGATCGCAGCGGTGCTCCATCTGTCATCGGGCGGCGCGACCGCCCTCGTGCAAAGGCTCGAGCGTCGAGGGCACGTGACGCGGCATCCCCACCCGACCGACCGGCGCAGCATCCTGATCGGGTTGTCGCCCGCGACGGCCACGCTGCTCGCGGAGGCGTACGCGCCGCTCGAGCGAGGCATGGCATCGGTCGCCGCGGCGCTCGGCGACGGCGAGCGGGCGGCGGTGGCAGAGGTGTTCACCCAGCTGGCGTCGCTGTCCGAGGAGCTCGACACGTCGCTGCGTCGGGAGCCCCAGCGCGAGCCGGAGGTGCCGGTTCGTCCGGTGCCGAGCCTATGGGCGTGACTCGCGCCGGAAGCTCATAATGACGAGCTCGTAGGGCGCGGCATCCTGACGTGCGCGGTCGCGGCTCGCGCGGTCGATATCGCTCGCGCGCGCGTAGGTCTCACGGAGCAGCGACGCAAGCTCCAACCGGCCCTGCTCGTCGAGCATGAGATAGCTGCGGCTCAGGTGCGTCGACGCGTCGTCCATGCCACCGCTCGCGAGTGCGTCCACGGATTCGCGCACGGCGCCGTCGATGACGGCTCGCACCAGCACGCGGCGGAGCTTGACCGGGAGCGCGTTCCACCCCGCGTCGTCGATCTCGCGGGCCAGCACGGCACGGTAGAAGTGCTCTCGCGCTCCGCGTCGGCGTTCGGTGCGAACGAGCTCGATCGCACCGGCCCGCAGGAGGACCTGCGTGTGGTAGCTGACGACGTTGAGCCGAGCGTCGAGAGCAACCGCGATCGAGCTGGGGCTCGTCATGCCCTCGGCGTACTTGAAGAGCACGTGCGATCGCAGCGGATGCCGGATCAGGCGGGCCAGTGTCTCACGCGCGTCGCCCTCTGCTCGATCCATCACTCCAGATGCTTGCACTCCGGACACTCGGGATCACGATCGAACTGCTCGCGACGCACCGTCAAGCTCCTCATGTCGATCAGCACGGCGGCACCCTTCGTCGCCGGAGCACGACCGGTGAGCAGGTGGAGCAACTCCAACCCCATGAGCCCGCCGACGACGCACGACGCCGGCCCGAGTGTCGGAGCCGTGACCGGCTCTGCCGTCCGAAAGGCCACGTAGTCCTCGTACGCAAGCGAGTCTCGAGCCAGCACACGCTCGTGGCATGAGAAGCACGGGCCGCCGCCGGGCACGTACGTCGGTCCGATCTTCAGCAACGGCGGCAGCTGCCCCGCCACGATGAACGGCACGCGAGCTTCGATGCACGCGGTGTTGACCCACCTGCCGATCTCATACGGCGGCGAGTCGGCGGCCAGTACGAGCGCGTCAGCGCCGGTGATGAGCGCCGCGACATCGCCGGCGGACGCGACCGCCCGTTCGACCGCGTCGATGCGGATCGCCGGGTCGAATGACCGCGCCCAGCGGGCCGCGGCACCGACTTTCGCGATGCCGACGTCATCACGCCCGTACAGGATCTGGCGATTCAGGTTGCTCAGCGCGACGTCGTCGTGGTCGACGAGCACGAGGTGACCGACGCCGATGCACGCGAGCGTCGCGATCGCCCACGTTCCGAGACCGCCGCAGCCGAGCACCACGACGGTCGCGTCGCGCAAGCGCCGCTGCAGTCGCGCCTCGTCGCCGAGCTCCGCGAGATACGGCAGCTGCCGCGCGAACCGCTCGGCGTCTTCACCGTCCAACGCAGCCGCGGCGGCCGCGGTCTCGGCAACGACGACATCGGCCGCCACCAGGCTGTCGAGCTTGGCCTCGATCAGCGGGCGATCGACGCCCAGGCCACGTGCGAGCTCATCCAGCGTCACCCAGCCGTCTCGCAGCCGTCGTATCAGCGCAACATCGGCGTCGTCGGGCCGGCGAACGACGAGATCCTGCCCGCCGGGCCGAACGAGGCACAGCGTGCCGTGCCGATCCACGAACGGCTCGATCGACGGCCGCAGGCGATAGCGGGGGCCGCCCACACGGTGGGTGAGCGGCCCAGAGTCGTGCGTCACATCCCCTTGTAGAAGCCGGACTCGGCCAGGATCGGCCGATCGGGAATCTCGATCTTCAGAGTGACTCACCTCCTCGGCGATGTCAGGGCGCCTCGTGGCGCGCGATGTACAGAGCCTTGGCGTGGAGCAACTCGTCGAGCGGCGCCTCGATCACCCCGGACGTCTGTGTCCCGTAGGCGGCGCAACACGCGAGGCCGGCGCGGGCGAGCGCGGCCTGCATCGATGCGTCCGGGTGATGGCGGTGATGATGCGTGCTCCGCGTGCGCGCCCAGAAGCCGGACCCCTGTGGTTCGAGCCGATCGATCCACGTCTCTGCGGCCCCACCGCTTTCGAGCTGCGGGCTGCCGCGGCCCTCGAGGAGCACGACGCGATCGTCGGACGGCACCGCGAACAGCGACGAGTACAGCGCGCGGAACGTGCCGAGCGTGTTGACGTCGAACACGACGACCCCGTGCTGTGCCAGGTTCCGCCGGAGCCCGGCGAGCGTCGCCGACAGCTCATCCGGCGTGTCGAGGTAGTTGAGCGCGTCGCCGAGGCACCAGACGAGGTCGAACTCGCCGAGCGCGGGCAACTCGCGCATGTCGGCTCGTATGAGACGTGCGCGTCCGTCGGTCTTGGCGCGCGCCTCGGTGAGCATGGCGTCGGAGATGTCGACGCCGGTGACCTCGTAGCCGCGCTCGACCATCGGCAGCATCGTGTTGCCCGTGCCGCACGCGACGTCGAGAAGCCGGGTGCCGCAGAGACCCGCATCGCGCGCGAGTTGCTCGAGGAGCGCGGTCCAGCCCTCGTGGTTGTGACCGCGGGTCAGGTCGTCGTATCCGGGCGCCAGCGCGTCGTAGGCGAGCTGCGCGTGATCGTCAGGCAGCGCGCGCAAGAGGCTCCTCCGCAAACAGCTCGCTGAGCGTCCGCGCCGCGGCGCGGACGGCGTCGAGCCTGGCGGCGACGTCGAGCTCCGGCGGGCCGCTGAGCGCGACCGCTGCCATCACGTCACCCGATTCCCCGGGCACCGGAGCCGCGATGCTCTGCAAGGCGTCCAGGTACTCCCCGTCGTCGAATCCGTAGCCGCGCTCGAGCGTGAGCTGACATTCGTCGCGAAGCGCATCGGGATCGACGATCGTGCGCTCGGTCAGCCGCTCCAGCGGCAGCTCGAGGACGCTCTCGCGCCACGGCGCGCGGTGCGCGAGCAGCAGCTTCCCGCCGGCCGTGGCGTGCGCGGGAATCAGCTCCCGCGCGTGCGGCCGCGACGCGCGATCCGCCGCGCACTGCGCGAGCACGAGCACGGCGCGGTAGGACGGGATCAGCACGTATGCGGCGCCGCCGGTCTGCTCGTGCAGGCCGCGCGCGACCGTCGTCGCCGCGGTGGTGAGCGGCGTGCGCTCCAGGAAGTGGGAGGCCAGCGCGACGAGCCGCAGCGAGAGCGTGTACATCCGCACCCGCCCTTCGGTCCGGACGAGCCAGCCCTCCGCGGTCAGCCGGTTCAGCAGCCGGCGTGCCGTCCGCGCGTCGACGCGCAGCACTTCCGCCACCTGCGGCGCCGACGAGGCCTGGAACGCGATGACCTCGAGCGCCTGCATCGTGCGGATGACAAAGAACGAGTCAACGGTCGCCATGCCGCTGCCCCAGCCTCCTCGGTGCTCCGGACACACTGTGATTGGATCACTGGATGGCATGGGGCACCAGCGCAGGATGTCGCTCTCGAGATCGCTCTTCATGTCGAGACAAACGAACTGCTTGGCACGGACGAAGGTCAGGAAACGCGCGTCAGTCGAGGATGCCCCGGCGCATCCCCTCGACGACCGCGCCGACGCGGTCGCGCACGCCGAGGCGCTCGAACAGCCGGCCGGCATAGGTCTTCACCGTGCTCGGCGCAACGTGGAGGCGCCGTCCGATCTCGGGATAGCTCAAGCCGTCGCGCATCAGCAGGAGCACCTCGAGCTCGCGCGGCGGGAGGAGCGCGCGGTCACCGCGATGACGAAGCACGATCTCGCAGGACAGCACCGTCTGCGCTTCGTGGCAGAGCACCGCTTCGCCGGCGGCGACCCGGCATACGGCATCGCAGACGACATCGCCGTCGACGCGCTTGGAGAGGTATCCGCTCGCACCCGCGGCGACCGCCTCGAACGCGACGTCTGGGCGCACCTGCTCGGCCAGCAGCACGATGCGCGTGGGCAAGCGCTCCTGCGAGACCGCGGACAGGACGCGCAGTCCGCCGAGGTCGGCAGCGACGATCGCGACATCGGGCGAAAGGCGCCGGATGCCGTCGAGCACGGCGCCGGCGTCGCTGACTTCGGCGACGAGGCGGAGCTGCGGCGCTTGACGGATCGTCCGCGCGAGGCCGTCCCGGAACAGCGGATGGTCGTCCGCGATGAGCACGTCCACCTGCCTGTCCTGCCGTTGTGACATCGTCCGCGCGCCGGACCGTAGGCGTGCGAGGGCGAACGATCCAGAAACTGCGTTTCCTGACCGGTCGCTGCCGCGAATCTGTTGACAGTACGACCGCTGACCGATTCGATCACTGAGCAATGGAGCCGGCCTACCGACGGATCATGTCCGCGCTCCTCGACGAGATCGTCACCCGCCGGTTCGCACCCGGCGAGTGGCTGCCGTCGGTCGGTGAGATCGCGGCGCGCCATGCTTGTGGTCGCGGCGCCGCCCGTGAGGCGATCCGGGCGCTCGAGGAGCGCGGAGTCGTCGAGGCGCAGGCCGGGAAGGGGCAGCAGGTCCTGCTGGACGATCACTGGGCGGTGCTCGACCGCGACGTCGCCGAAGCAACGCTGCTCCGGCACAGCGATACGCGACTGCTCGGCCAAGCGATCGAGGCACTGCGCCTGATCGAGACCCAGGCGGTCATGCTCGCAGCTCGGCGCGTGGATGACGGCGACCTGAAGCTGCTGAGAGGGACGCTGGACCTGATGCGCGAATCGGTCGGCGGCAGCAACGGCGCCCGCGCTCTCGCCGCTCGGTTCCTCGCCGCGGAGCAGGACTTCCACCGCACGCTGGCCGCGCTGTCGCGCAATCGGTTTCTCGCCGACGCGCTCAAATCGCTCCACAGCGTGATCGCGAGCGTGCGTCGCGAGCAGGCGGCGGACCGCGACCCGGCGGTCGTGCGCGCACACGAGGGCATCATGGCCGCGCTCTCGGAGCATGATCCAACCGCCGCGGCGGCCGCGGTCGACGGGTACGCCCGGCAGCTGGCGAGCTGGCTGCGAGTCTGATCTCAGCGTTCACGCACTCCCGCGTCCAGTGCCGCGCCGAGCGCCGCCTCAGCGATGTCCAGCGAGCGATCGATGTCATCCGGCGTGTGCGCGGCGCTGATGTGGCTGCGGCCCAGACTCTCCGGCATCTCGAAGACGCCGCGCGACACGAGCTCGCGGCGGTACCGCAGGAACAGCTGCGTGTCGTTGCGCAGGACGTCCTCGTAGCTCTCGAGCGGGCCCTCCATGAAGCACAGGACGAACAGCGAGCCGAAGCCGCCCACCACCGCCGGCACCCCCGCGTCCTCCGCGATCCGCCTGAGGCCCGAGCGCATCCGCTCGCCGAGCGCGAACACGCGATCGTGGACCGCGCCGACCTCGAGCTCCTCGATGGTGGCAAGCCCGGCCTCGACGGCGACGGCGTTCCCGTTGTACGTCCCGCCGAAGTGCACGTCGCCGGCCGGGTTCGTCGTCAGGCGCTCCATGAGCGCGCGCTTTCCTGCCACGGCCGCGAGCGGGAAGCCGTTCGCGATCGCCTTCCCGAGCGTCGTCAGATCGGGTGTCACACCGCAGACCTTCTGGTAGCCGCCAAGCCCGTGGCGGAAGCCGGTGATGACCTCGTCGAAGACCAGGACGATGCCCTCGCGGTCACACACCGTCCTGAGTCCTTCGAGGAACCCGTCCTTCGGCACGAGACCGGGAGAGTTGTGGGCGATCGGCTCGACGATGATCGCGGCGACGTCGTTGGCGCGCACCGTTCGCTCGACGTCCTCGAGATCGTTGAAGCGACAGACCAGCGTGGCGTCGACGGCCGCCTCGAGCATGCCCTTGGATTGCGGATCGCGGCGTCCCACGAGCTCGGGCGGTGACAGGACGTTCCTGAGAACGTAGTCGTGGAAGCCGTTGTAACAGCCCTGGAACTTGATGATCCGCTCGCGACCGGTGACCCCGCGCGCGAGGCGGATCGCGTGGTACGTCGCCTCCGAGCCGCTGTTGCAGACGACGACCTGCTCCGCGCACGGGACATGGCGGACGATCTTGCCCGCGAGCGCGACCTCGGCCTCGGTCACCCCGACGCCGAACAGCACCGTGCGCTCGATGGCGCGCGCGACGCGGCGGTTCACGACGGGATGGCTGTGACCCAGGAAGATCGCGCCGTAGGCAGCGTGGTAGTCGATGTATCGCCGTCCCTCGAGATCCCAGAGATAGGCGCCGGCACCACACTCGAAGCACAGCCGCGGCTCGCTCCGGCGCCGGCACGTGTTCACCCCGCCGGGAATGACCTCGGCGGCCCTCTCCAGAAGCGCCTCGGATGCGGCCGAGCGCCACGTCGCGGTCACGATGTTCCCTCCGGTTGACGACAGCAGTCAACCAGTCATTAGATCACTGGACACCTGATACCGCAACCCGCAGACCGCAGGCGGCGAGCGCTTCGCGCACCTCGTCATCTGTGACGTCGTCGGCGATGACGGTCTCGCCGAGCGCGATCGGCAGGACGTAGCGCAGGCTGCCGGCGCGGATCTGGCGCACCTTCTCCATCGCGCCGATGACCGCCTCGGCGTCGACAGAGACCGGCAGCGCCGACGCCGTCGTCGGGAGGTCGCAGCGTCGCAGGAGGTCGAGCAGACGCTCGAGCGTGCGGCTGTCCAGCAGCCCGCGCTCGCGGGCGATGCGCGCCTCGACGACCATGCCGAACGCCACAGCCTCGCCGTGGAGCAGCGGTCCGTATCCGGTGACGGTCTCCAGCGGATGGCCGACGGTGTGGCCCAAGTTCAGCGGCCGCCGCAGGTCGCGCTCGTACGGGTCACGCTCGATCAGCGCCGTCTTGATGGCAGCGGCACAGTGCACGAGGCGCTCGAGCGCGTCGAGGTCGCACTCGAGGAGCGCCTCGGCGTGCTCGTCGATGAAGTCCCAGTACGCCGGTGATGCGATCACGGCCTTCTTGATCGCTTCGGCGAGGCCGGCGCGCAGGTGGCGTCCGCTGGTCGACCGCAGGAAGCCCACGTTGGCGACGACGCCGGTGGGCGAGTGGAACGCGCCGAGCAGGTTCTTCGCAGCCGCGTGGTTGGCGGCCACCTTGCCGCCGAGCGCTCCGTCGACCTGCGCGAGGAGGGTCGTCGGGACGTTGACGTACGGGATCCCGCGCATGTAGCCGCTCGCGACCCAGCCGCCGAGGTCGGCGATCACGCCGCCGCCGAAGGTCACGAGCACATCGCGACGTGCGATGTCGGACTCGGCCAGCCAGTGCCACGCCGCCACGGCCTCGTCGAGGCTCTTGCTCGCCTCGCCGGCGGGGATGACCCGCGCCAGCGGTTCCTTGCCGGCGCCGCGGAGACCTCTGATCAGCGTCGGCCCGTAGAGCGCCTCGACGACGTCGTCGGTGAGCACCGCGACCGCCGCGCCGTCAAGCCACTCGACAACGTGGGCGATCGTGTCCTCGAACGTGCGGCAGACCACGATGGGATAGGCGTCCTCCTTGGCGGCGCGGCCGGTGATGAGATCGCCGGGGTCGGGCAGCGGAATGGCGTCGGTGACGCGGAACGCGTGGCTCATCGGTGCCTCCTGACAGCTCGGGGAGGATCACCGTCGCGCGGTCGCCGGGGATCCGGGACCGCCTGCCGGACCGTTCGCGGGAGGACCGCCGTGTCCCCCGGCGATCTCGCCCACCGGTGGTCACACGTGCCGGCACGGACTGCCAGCGTGGCCGGTGTGGCGCCCCATGTGACGATCCGTCGCGCACAACCGGCCGACCTCCCGGCGGCTGCCGCGCTGCTGCGGCAGTCCCTGGAGTTCAGGGCCGCCGATGCGGTGCCGGCGTGGCTGATGCGCACCACTGGCGACTGCGGCGGGCTGACGCTGGTCGCCGTGGCGGACGACGCCGTCGTCGGGGTGTCGTACGCGTTCCCCGGCTGGGCGGACGGTACGCAATTCCTGTTCTCGTGCGGGCTCGCGGTGGCGGCCGAGCATCGTGGCCGACGGCTCGGGCTCCACCTCAAGCTCGCGCAGCGCGACGCGGCGATCGCGCTCGGCTACTCGGTGATCCGCTGGACGACGGACCCCGTCAACGGCAGGGCGCTGCGCCTGTATCTCTCGGGTCTCGGCGCACTGATCACGGCGTACCGCCCGAGCCTGCACGACGGGCTGCGAGCCGACCCCGGCCACCCGCAGGATGACCTCGACGTCGTGTGGCAGCTCGCCGGCGAGCCGCGGGTGGACCGCGACCACGTGTGCCACGTCGAGGTGCCCTGGTCGTCAGCGACCGCGGCAGATCGCGCGCGCGTGCGCGAAGGCATGTCCGCGCTGCTCTCCGACGGGCATGTCGGCTTGGCGGTGGAGCTGGACCCAGCCGCGCAGCGCTGTCATGTCGCGTTCGCGCGGACGCGGGCATGAGCGCATCCGTGACCGTAGATGTCGACGGGGTGGCCGGTCTTGCCTGCCGGCCGGGTGGGCCGTGGGGCCTGACCGCGCGGTCCGAGCACGCGTACGTCTGGCGCGGGCTCGAGCGCGTGCTCGCGGTGCTGGCGGACCACGAAGCGGCCGCGACGTTCTATGTGCCCGGCGCAACCGCGGCAGAGAATCCGGGCGCGCTCCTCGAGGTCCTCGCGGCGGGCCACGAGATCGGTCACCACGGCCACGACCACCTGCCCACGCAGACGCTCGACGCGGCCGGCGAGCGCGACGAGCTCAACCGCGGTGTCGCCGCGCTGCAGGATCAGCTCGGCGTCACCGCGCGCGGCTACCGCTCGCCGGGCTGGGAGCTCACGCCGGCCACGCTGGAGCTGTTGCCCGAGCTGGGGTTCGCGTGGGATTCGAGCCTGATGGC
>Ga0111538_10002960_pt1 | contig 23829 bp, 21 predicted proteins | sample SoiMethybrSBSTD1_FD_79669 | JGI IMG/M metagenome (GOLD analysis project Ga0111538, IMG submission 79669) | Bulk soil microbial communities from a Populus tree surrounding site in Tennessee, USA - Soil MetaG P. TD hybrid SBSTD1 (version 2)... | ecosystem: Environmental > Terrestrial > Soil >...
CGAAGCCTGAGTCGCGTTCGACTTGCATGTGTTAGGCACGCCGCCAGCGTTGATTCTGAGCCAGGATCAAACTCTCATGTTAAATCTGCTGTTCGGTCGCGGCTTGCGCCGCTTCCTCGCAACTTCTTAACGCGAGCGTCGATGACTTAGCTCTTTGCTTGCGTTGTTTTTGGTCTTGTGTCAGCGCCACCTTCAGCCTCGCGGCGTTCTGCGGCGCTCGAGTCCGAATCACGTCGGACACAGCTGACACTCGACGGGTCGATAAGTACTTGCACGCTCTATCTAGTTTTCAAAGAACCGAGCCCGACTTCGCGCCAAGCGCGTCGCCGAGACAAGCCGATTCTGGCGAATATCAACCAGAACTGGCCGTCTTTTGAGGCGTCCGCCCAACCCGCCGGTCGATCCGACCAGTTTTAGGCGAACCTTCTGAGGTTACTAGCCGCCGTCCTTGCTGTCAAGCCCATTGTCTCGGCGGAGACGCTTGGGGGAAGCTCAGGAGGGGAGGCGGTGTCCTTATCGGGCGCTGCCTCGGAAGACTATAAACCTGATCCGCTGGCTCGACTCTATGCGTCCACGCGGTCCATTGATACTACGGATCATTCGTCGCCGCGTCAACCCCGCGTTGCTCATCCGATGCGAACGAGAAAGTTGTCGCGCTTGCCTTTCCGTACAACGAAGAGCTTGCCTTCGATGGCATGCTCGACTGTCAATTGCTCCTTCTCGTCCGTAATTCGCCGGTCATTGACGTAGAGACCACCGCCTTTGATGAGGCGTTGCCCTTCACTTTTCGACTTGGTCACTCCGGCAGTGGCCAGCAGCTCGAGCACAGGCCACGGGCCCGACGCATGGGTGACGGTGAACGACGGCACACCGGCCAGGCTCTCTTCGATCTGCTCCAACCTTAATGCGCCGATGCCGCTCGCAAACAGAGCCTGCGAAGCCGCTTCCGCTTCGGTCACCGCCTCGCGGCCGTGAACAAGCTGCGTCACCTCGCGCGCCAGCGCGCGCTGCGCGTGGCGCCTTTCAGGTTCCCGCTGTGATTGCTGTTCAAGCTCACCAATCTGTGAGGCATCCAGAAACGTAAAGAACCGCAGGTATTTCACGGCGTCGCGATCTTCGACGTTCAGCCAGAACTGATAAAACTGGTACGGCGTCGTCCGCTCCGCATCGAGCCAGATCGGTCCTGCCTCGCTCTTTCCAAACTTCGCTCCCGCCGCCGTGGTGATGAGCGGCAGCACCAGGCCGTGCGCCTTGCCTCCGCGCACACGTCGGATGAGGTCCATACCGGCAGTAATGTTCCCCCATTGGTCGCTACCGCCCATCTGTAGTGTGCAACCGTACCGATCGTAGAGCTCGAGGAAATCGTAGGCCTGCAGCAGCGAGTAACTGAACTCCGTGTAGGTAATGCCTTCTTCGCTCTCAATGCGCCGTTTCACGGACTCTTTCGCCAAAATGGCGTTCACGGAAAAATGCTTGCCGACATCGCGCATGAAATCGATGGCGCCGAGCTTCGTGAGCCACTCCGCGTTGTTGACGAGTCGCGCCGGAGCAATCGTGCTGTCAAAATCGAGGAACCGCCGAAGCTGTCGCCGAATGCCTTCGACATTCGATTCGACCTGTTCGGCCGAAAGCAACTGGCGCTCGACGGTCTTTCCACTTGGATCGCCGATCAACCCGGTGCCGCCGCCAACAACTGCGATTGGCTGATGTCCGAACCGCTGCATCCGCACGAGCGGCAGGATGACTTGCAGATTGCCGACATGAAGGCTGGAGGCCGTCGGATCGAAGCCGATATAGCCGGTCACCTTCTCTCGCGCCAGCGCCTCGCGTACGCCTTCGGTTGCGTCGTAGACGAGGCCGCGCCATTCGAGTTCGCCGAAAAGATCCATGGGGACCGTACTATAGTAGCCATCAAATGCTCTTGAATCGACGCACGGTCGTGAAGAGCGTCCTCGGCGGTGCTGTCGGCGCGGTCGCCGCAGCCGCCACCTACGGCGTCGCCTACGAACGTCATCGGCTGGGGACGACGGAAGCCGTGCTGCCGGTGTCGAGTCTCCCCGCCGCACTGCGCGGACTGCGCATCGCCCTTCTCACCGACATCCATCACAGCGCGCTTGTCGGCGCCGACGATGTCCGGGCGGCAGTTGATTTGGCGCTGTCGCTCAAGCCGGACTTGATCGTGCTCGGCGGCGACTATGTGACCTTTGGCGACCGAAACTTCGTCGGGCCTGTCGCGGAACTCCTGTCACCACTCACTGCCCCGCATGGCGTGGTCGCCATCCTCGGCAATCACGACGACGACCGGGACATGCCCGCGGCGCTGGCACAGCACGGGTTCACGGTACTGAAAGATCAAACGACGAGCCTGAACGTCCGCGGCGAAAAACTTGAACTGGCGGGGATCCGTTTCTGGACGCGACGGCTGTCCGAAATACAGTGGGTGCTGCGAAAGACGCGAGATACGGATACTGTCCTTCTGCTCGCGCACGATCCGCGCCGGTTGACTGAAGCCGCAACGCTGAAAATCCCGGCCGTTCTCTCCGGTCACACTCACGGGGGCCAAGTGGTCATGCCCGGGGTCGGCGCGCTCTACAAGACCCGCTTTCCAGTTTTGCAGGGTCTCGGCCAGCGTGCACTCACGTCGATCTTCGTCAGTCGGGGAATCGGAACCGTCTACGTGCCGGTGCGTATCAACTGTCCGCCGGAAGTCGCGCTAATCACGCTTGACCGCGCAGCGGCGAAGTCGGTCATAAACGCACGAAACGACGGCCGACAATCGTCCAGCGGCGACCCAGTATGATGGCGACCGCCTCGGGATAGGCGAGATGTTCCTGTTCGAGGACGCGCGCGGCCAGCGAGTCACGCGTGTCGCCGTCCAGTACAGCCACCGTTCGCTGCACGACAATAGGTCCGCCGTCGAGCTCCCGCGTCACGAGGTGCACGGTTACGCCGGTGACCTTGACGCCATGTTCAAGCGCCTGCCGTTGCGCATCCACGCCTGGGAACGCAGGCAGCAAGGACGGATGAATATTGAGAATAGCGGCAGGATAGGCGTCAATCATCGGACCCGCAAATATACGCATGAAGCCGGCAAGACAGACGAGGTCGATCTCGCGCCCTTGCAGCTCACGAATCACCGTCCGTTCAAACTGTTCTCGCGACGATCCACGGTGACTGAGAATCACCGTTTCGATTCCCGCAGCGTGCGCGCGATCGAGCCCCGCCGCGTGCTCCTCATTCGAAATCACCACGGAAATCGTGGCGTCCAGACGTCCGTCCCTGGATGCGTCAATCAGCGACTGCAGATTTGTCCCGCGGCCTGAAATCAGCACGCCGAGGCGGCTCGTCACGACAGGTTCGTATAGGTGACGGCCGGCGGCTCGCCGGGAACGACCTCGCCGATTACGCGAGCGTCACGCCCGCCGCGTGCCGCCAGTTCGCTGACAAGCGGTTCGGCCTGGTCGCGCGCCACGACGATGATCAGTCCGATGCCCATGTTGAATGTACGCATCATGTCCTCGACGGGCACGTTTCCGCTGCGGCGCAGCCACGAGAAGAGCGGTGGCACGGTCCACGCTGACGCATCGACAACCGCCGCGGTGCCGTGCGGAAGAATGCGCGGGAGATTGTCGGTGATGCCACCACCAGTGACATGAGCCATCCCCTTGATGCGGGTGGCGTCGAGGAGCGGCTGAATGATAGGCAGATACGATCGGTGCGGCGCCAGGAGCGCATCTTCTACCGTCTGGGCCAGCTCTCCGACATAGCTGTCAATACGGAGCTTCAACGTGTCGAACACAATCCGACGTGCGAGCGAGTAGCCATTGGTATGCAGTCCCGCGGAGGGAACGCCGACCAGCAGATCTCCGATCGCAATGGTGCGGCCGTTAATCAGGCGCGTACGGTCGACGGCGCCGACGATGAACCCGGCCAGGTCGTACTCGCCCTCGTTGTAAAAGCCTGGCATCTCAGCGGTTTCACCGCCGAGCAGGGCGCAATTGTTGTCGCGGCACGCCCCCGCAATCCCGCCGACAATCGATTCGGCGACGTCGGGCGCCAACCGACCGGTCGCGAGATAATCCAGAAAGAACAGCGGCTCCGCACCCTGGACGAGGATGTCGTTCACGCAATGGTTGACCAGATCAGCACCGACGGTGTCGTGTCGTCCGGCGAGAAACGCGACCTTCAGCTTCGTGCCAACGCCGTCCGCACTGGCGACGAGGACCGGTTCACGGTAGCGTCCGGGCTCCATGCGGAACAGGCCGCCGAACGATCCGATGTCGGAGAGAACACCAGGCGTGAAAGTCGAGCGCGCAAGCGACCGAATCCGCCGAACGGCTTCGTTACCCGCGTCGATGTCAACTCCGGCAGCCTTGTAGTCCACGCGTGCTAAAACTCGAGCCGTTGGATGAGCACGGATGCCAGCGAACGAGTACCCGATCCGTCGGCCGCTTTCCAATACGTGGCGCGTGCCGCGGCGAAGAATTGCTCTTCCCCGAAGTCCTCTTCGAGGTAGTCGAACCCATCCTTGATCAGACCTATCGCACTCTCGCGGGTCCGATCGGGCGCCGTGTCGAGCCACCGAATCATGAAATCGGGATCGATGACGGCAGCCGTTCCGAGACCGAGTGCGGCCTGATCGCGCACCACACCGCCCTTCTCAGCCAGAGCGACGAGAGCAGCCGTAGCGGGTTGATTACCGCTCGCGGCGATCGCCGTCAACCCCGACATGCCCGCGCGGATAACCGCGGCTGACGCGCCGGGGGCGGTGACGCCATCGCTGATGGCTTTTATGGCAGCGTCGCAGCGCTCTCCGGCGACGCATTGTGCGGCCCGAATCGTCAGCGTCAGGGCTGCCGACGGCGATTCTGCTGCCAGTTGCGTCAAGGCCGCGAGCGCTCGTGCACCTCCGATACGCCCGAGGGCCGCTGCTGCGTCGTCCTGAAGAGGACCCTGCAGTTTGGCGACCGCGGCAATCGGGTCGACGGCATAGGCGGCGCGATGTCGGCCGAGCGCCTCAATCACTGCCCCACGAAAGAAATCGAGGCCGCGTCCGATCTCCGCCACCAGCGCCCGTTGAACGCGCGAATCGTCACCGAGCGCGGCCAGCGCTCCGACCACCGCTGGCCGCACGAACTCGGCTTGTTCGGTCTGAAGGGCGCTCAGCAGCGCGGGTACCATCGCCGGATCGGGATGCGCCTCGAGCCACTTGAAAGCAACCTCGCGAAGCCGATCGTTTGCGTCGCGCAGCAAGCCACGTACAAGTTCCGCAGTCCCGCGATCGTTGAACGACGACAGCACGATGAACGCGCGGTAGCGCACGAACTCGTCCTTGTGCTTCTTCACCGCATCGCTCAACGCCGGCACGGCCTCGGCGGCCTGCAGCCGCCGTATCGCGCGCGCCGCATTCATCCGGGTCGGGTAGTCCAGAGACGACAATCGCGAGATGTTGGTCTGGAGATCGCCGGACGGCGACTGGGCGCTGACGCCTGCACAGAGCATGGCAACCAATGCTACGAGTGCGGGTATATGCGGGCGAGACACTGTGGCGCCTCTCGACAGGTTAGCTGACTACGGGATCTTTCTCTAACAATAGAGCGGCATGGTCAGGTTCGGTCACGGCAACCGCGGGCTCCGGATTGAGTTTGAGCGCAAGCTGCAGGTATTTCGCTTCGTCACGGGGGAAGGCGACCGGATAGACACCCGTGTAGCACGATGTGCAGTAGCTGGAACTGCCTCCCCGCACCGCCCCTGTTAATCCTTCAAGGCTCAGATACGCGACGCTGTCGGCGTCAACATACCGCCGAATTTCCTCGAGTGTATGCGTGGCGGCAATCAATTCTGAACGACGCGGCGTATCGACGCCATAAAAGCACGGCGAAATCGTCGGCGGACAGCTAATCCGCATATGCACTTCTTTCGCGCCTGCGCTGCGCACCATCCGCACGATTTTGCGGCTCGTCGTTCCGCGAACGATCGAGTCGTCAACCAGCACGACACGCTTGCCTTCCAGGATGCTGCGCACCGGATTCAGCTTGACGCGCACGCCAAAATGCCGAATCGACTGTTGTGGCTGAATAAACGTCCGCCCGACATAGTGGTTTCGAATCAGGCCCATTCGCATCGGCAGACCCGACGCTTCTGCATACCCGACGGCGGCGCAGACGCCAGAGTCGGGAATCGGGACGACCACATCCGCGGGCACGCCCGATTCGCGGGCAAGGCGGCGGCCGAATTCTGTCCGCACCTCGTTAACGCTCTCACCGAACACATAGCTGTCGGGGCGTGAGAAATAGACGTGTTCAAACACACACTGCGAGTGGCGCGCCGGCGGATACGGCTTCACCGAGCGCAGCCCGTGTGGACCGACGATGACTACCTCGCCTGGCTCGACATCGCGCAGATACGTGGCGCCAATCAGGTCCATCGCACAGGTTTCGGAGCAAATCACCCACGCATCGCCGAGCCGGCCGATGGCGAGTGGCCGGAACCCGTGCGGATCGCGCGCGCCAATCACACGATCCTTCGTCATCATCACCAGCGAGAACGCGCCGCGGACCTGCGAGATCGCGTCGATGACGGCCGCTTCGGTGCTGTCGGCCTTGGCGCGGGCAAACAAGTGCACGACCACCTCGGTGTCGCTGTTGGTCTGAAAAATCGCGCCGTCGCGCACGAGTGCGTCGCGGACTTCGCCTGCGTTGATCAGGTTTCCGTTGTGCGCAACCGCCAGTTGGCCGTGAACGCTATCAACGACGATGGGCTGTGCGTTCGCAAGACGGCTCTCCCCTGCGGTGGAATAGCGCACGTGTCCGACGGCAAGCGTGCCCGGCAACCGCGCCAGCGTGTCGCCGTCAAACGCCTCGTTGACATAGCCCATAGCCTTGGACACGCGAATCTGCGTCCCGTCGGCGGCGGCAATGCCGGCGCTCTCCTGACCCCGGTGCTGGAGTGCGTACAGGCCGAGATATGTGAGATTCGACGCCTCCGGGTGGCCGAAGATCCCAAATACCCCACACTCTTCCCTGAACTTATCCACCATCAACGGGCACCCTCAGGAGTGAAAGACGGAGAGTTCTTAGTGTACGGCTTCATGCAACTGCGCGAGCACGTTCAAAGACCCGCTCAAGGCTGCTCGACCATATGCGCTCCGCGTCGGCGAGCGGTTCGTCCAGCACCGGGCGACCGGCGACAGTAATCCGGATGCGATCCCCGCCAACCACGCCGATCTGCGCTGCCGGAACGCCCGCGGCGGACGCACGCGCCAATAAATCGGTCGCGCCGTCAGCCGACGTCGATACGAGGACCCGCGACGCCGACTCGGCGAACAACGCGGCGATATCAGCAAAGCCCGCATCGGCGCCGTCAACTGCCGGAATATCCACCGACACGCCAACCGTCGAATCGAAACAACACTCCGCCAGCGCCATCGCAAACCCACCTTCGGCGCAGTCGTGAGCGGAATGGAGGACGCCGGCAGCGGCGCTGTCAACAAGAAGGCGTTGCAGCGCCGCCTCGCGCGCCAAATCGAGCGCCGGGGGAACGCCGCAGACTTGCCCGTGCATCACTTTGAGATACTCGCTGCCGCCAAGTTCGGCACGGCTCTCCCCAAGGAGCACGACGACGTCTCCGCCTGTGCGGAACAGGCGCCGTACAACCCGTTCAGCATCCTCAATCAGACCGACGATGCCGACGACTGGCGTGGGCAGGACCGCCCGGCCGTCTGTCTCGTTGTAGAGGCTGACGTTGCCGCCTGTGATGGGGACATCGAGCGCACGGCACGCCGCGCCCATTCCTTCGACGGCGCGCACAAACTGCCACATGACCTCGGGTTTTTCGGGGTTGCCAAAGTTCAGGCAGTTGGTCGCACCAATCGGCAATGCGCCCGCGCAGGCGACATTTCGTGCCGCCTCGGCCACGGCATGTTGTGCACCGAGGAAGGGATCCAAATAGACAAATCGACCATTGCAATCGACTGACAGTGCCAACGCACGCGTCGTGCCCTTGATGCGGACGACGCCGGCGCCCATCCCGGGAAGCACGAGTGTGTTAGTCCGCACCATGTGGTCGTACTGTCGGTACACCCACCGCTTGCTGGCGATACCGGGCGATGCGAGCAGACGGCGGAACACGTCGCGTGACTGCGGCGGCGGCCCCAGAGCCGCAAGATCGAGCTGCTGAGTCGTTTTCAGGTATGACGGTTCAGCCACTGGCCTTCGGTAACGGGGCGCGTCGTCGGTGAGCGCCTTGTTCGGAATGTCAGCGACAATCTCGCCGTTGTTCAGGACGCGAAGACGTCCGTCGGTCGTCACCTTGCCGATCCGGACGGCGTGCAGATCCCATTTTTCGAAGATGCGCTCGACATCTGCCTCGCGTCCCTGCTTGGCGACAAGAAGCATCCGTTCCTGAGATTCGGAGAGCATGATCTCGTAAGGCGTCATCCCCGATTCGCGCTGCGGCACTAGCGACACGTCAATCTCGACACCGGCGTCGCCACGAGATCCCATTTCGCACGATGACGACGTCAACCCGGCCGCCCCCATGTCCTGAATGCCGACAAGGGCGTCGGTGCGCATCACCTCAAGGCAGGCCTCAAGCAGCAGCTTCTCCATGAACGGATCGCCAACCTGCACTGCCGGACGTTTCTCAGCGGAATTCTCGTCGAACTCCGCCGATGCCATTGTCGCGCCGTGAATCCCGTCGCGCCCCGTCTTGGCGCCGACGTAGTACACAGGATTTCCCGCACCCGACGCGACGGCCTTGATGATCTCGCCCGCCTGCGCGATGCCGAGGCAGAAGACGTTGACCAGCGGGTTGCCCGTGTAGCTGTCATCGAATCCTATTTCGCCGCCGACGGTCGGGATGCCGATGCTGTTGCCGTAGCCGGCAATACCGGCGACCACGCCGGCCATCGTTCGACGCACGAGGGGATCGTCCAGCGATCCGAACCGCAATGAGTTAAGCAGCGCGATCGGCCGTGCACCCATCGTGAAGATGTCGCGGATGATTCCGCCGACGCCTGTCGCCGCGCCTTGGTACGGTTCGATGAAGGACGGGTGATTGTGCGATTCAATCTTGAATACCGCCGCCAGGCCGTCGCCGATATCGACGGCGCCGGCGTTCTCACCGGGCCCCTGCAGGACGCGCTTCCCCGTTGTCGGCAATGTTTTCAGATGCACACGCGAGCTCTTGTAGCTGCAGTGCTCCGACCACATCACCGAGAAGGCACCGAGCTCGGTCAGCGTCGGTTCGCGTCCGAGCGCCTCGACGATGCGCTGATATTCGTCGGCCGTAAGGCCATGTTGGGCGATGAGATCGTTCGTGATGGTCATCGCGACGCCGCGAATGCTCCTTCCGTAACTGCCTTGACCACGGATTCGAAGAGGACCAACCCGTCGGCGCTGCCGAGTGCCAGCTCGCAGGCGCGCTCGGGGTGGGGCATCAGGCCAACAACGTTCCGGCCCTCGTTGCAGATTCCAGCGATGTTGTTCAGCGAGCCATTCGGGTTCGCCTCGGCGGTCCGCTGACCGGAGGAGTCGACGTAGCGGAACACGACCTGACGGTTTTTCTCCACGCGCACAAGGACCTCCGCCTCGGCGTAGTAGTTCCCCTCACCGTGGGCGACCGGAATCTTCAACAACCGACCGGACGGGCACATCAGCGTGAACGGCGTGTCAGTCTGCTCAACCTTCACATGGACATGCTCACAGTGGAAGTGGAGACTGGCATTACGCAACATTGCACCAGGAAGCAGCCCGGCTTCGAGGAGGACCTGGAAGCCATTACATATCCCGAGCACGGGTCCGCCCGCGTCGGCAAACCGTCGGACCTCCTGCATGATCGGCGAGAACCGCGCAATCGCTCCGGTACGCAGGTAATCGCCGTGCGCAAATCCGCCTGGCAAGACTACGGCGTCAGCGCCGCGCAGGCTCGTGTCCTTGTGCCAGATCAGCTCCGCCTGCTGTCCAAGTACGTGTTCGGCGGCGTAATGCGCGTCATGATCGCAATTGGATCCCGGAAAGACGACGATAGCGAACTTCATCGGACCATCTCCGGGCGCGCTGCCGCTTCGACTTCGATGCGGTAGCTTTCGATAACGGGGTTCGCAAGCAGCCTGTCGGCCGCCTCGGCGGCCAGGCGGCGAGCTTCTTCGGCACTCGCCGCGTCGATCTCGAGCTCGAAATATTTGCCCTGCCGCACATCTCTGATGCTTGGATATCCGAGCGTATGCAGGGCCTCCGCCACGGTTGTCCCCTGCGGGTCGAAAACTGAGGGCTTGAGTGTGACGAACACGCGCGCACGCATCAGGCGTGGACCTCCTGCTGAACGAATACCCGGTCGAAGATGAAGTCGACGTGCTTCAACTGCTCGTCGAGGCTGAATGCACGTTCGATGTCGGCCGCCGGCAGGATGCTGGTCACCTCAGCGTCGGCCAGAAGCAGTTCCTTGAACTGGCGTTGCTCGTGAAACGCACGCATGGCGTTGCGCTGAACCCAGTCGTAAGCCTGCTCGCGCGAAACTCCGCGCCGCGCCAGTTCGAGGAGGACCGTACCGGAGAACACCACACCGTGCGACAGTTCGAGATTCGCGCGCATCCGTTCCGGATAGACGATCATGCCCGCCACGATTCGCGCGAAGCGGCGCAGCATGTGGTCCAGGGCAATGAAAGTGTCAGGCAGGATCACGCGCTCGACCGACGAGTGCGAGATGTCCCGCTCATGCCAGAGAGCGTTATTTTCGAGCGCCGCGCCCGCGTTGGCGCGCAGCAGCCGCGCCAGCCCGACGATCTGCTCGCAGCCGATCGGATTGCGCTTGTGCGGCATCGCCGACGAGCCCTTTTGGCCCTTCGCGAACGGCTCCTCCACCTCACCGATCTCGGTTTTCTGCAGACCGCGGATTTCGAGGGCGAATTTTTCCAGCGACGAGCCAGTGATGGCGAGCGCCGACAACAGCTCGGCGTGGCGGTCGCGTTGAATCACCTGCGACGAGACCGGCGCCGGCTCCAATCCAAGCGTCCGGCAGACATCCGCCTCGATACTGGGCGGGAGATGACCGAACGTGCCGACCGCCCCCGACATCTGTCCGATCGAAATACCCGCGCGGGCCCTGCCGACGCGTTCCACGTCGCGCGTGAGCTCTGCATACCAGAGCGCCAGCTTCAGACCGAACGTCATCGGCTCTGCGTGCACGCCGTGCGTCCGGCCGATCATCGGTGTGCGACGGTGTTCCTCGGCGCGGCTTCGCACCGCCTGCATCAATCCGTCGAGGTCGCGCAGAATGACGTCACAAGCGGCGCGCATCTGCAGCGCCTGCGCCGTGTCGATGATGTCGGACGAGGTCAGCCCGAAATGCAGCCAGCGCGCCGAGGGACCCACATGCTCTGCCACCGCAGTGGTGAACGCGATGACGTCATGTTGAGTCGTGCGCTCGATTTCGTCGATGCGTGTGGTGTCGAAGGCACCGCGTTCCCGGATGTCTTTCGCCGCTTCAGCAGGAATGATTCCGGCGCGCGCCATCGCGTCGGCGGCTGCCGTCTCAACCTGCAGCCACGTTTCGTACTTGTGCTGGTCGCTCCAGATGCGACCCATTTCCGGGTGGGTATACCGCTCGATCATCGACCGCGCATCAACCGAGCCACAGTCGCTCCCTCGAAATTTTAAGACCGTTCACGGCGCCAAGCACCGTCGCCGCCAATGCGTCGGACGAGAACAAATCGCGCGCCACGCGTTGGATGTCTCCGGCGCTCACCTTCTCGACACCGTCGAGGGTCTCGTCGAGACCGAACTGCCGGTCGAAGTAGATCTCCTGCCGCGCGAGGTGCGACATGCGGCTGGACGTGCTCTCGAGGTTCAGCATCAGACTGCCCTTGAGATGATCTTTTGCGCGACGCAACTCGGCGTCGCCGAGCGATTCGTCTTTCAACCGACGGAGTTCCGCAATGACCACGTCGATCAGCTCACCGACGGCGTCATTGGCGCAACCGGCGTAAATGGTCATCGAGCCGGTGTCACGGTAGGCGCTGAGTCCGCTGAACACCGCGTAGGCAAGGCCCCGCTTTTCCCGGACGTTCTGGAACAGCCGTGAACTCATCGAGCCGCCAAGGATCGTATTCATCACGTAGCTGGAATACCGCTCCTCGTGATCCTGGCGGTACCCGCTGGTGCCGAGACACACGTGACTCTGCTCGAGTTCCTTGTTGCGGATCACCGTGCACGGCACGACGCGCGGAGGCTGCTCGACAATTGGCGCCGAGTCTGCGGGCAGCTTTTCGAAACTGCGCGCCACGAGATCGCGCACTCGTCCGTGATCGACGTTGCCCACGGCCGCAACGATCAGGTTGGGGGCGGTGTACGTGCCGTCGAAGTAACTCCGCAGCGCGTCCCTGTTCAGGGATTCAACCGTCTCCTTTGTGCCGAGGATCGGCCGCCCGAGGGGATGATCCGCCCAGAAATGCTCCGTAAACAGCTCGTGAACGAGGTCATCCGGTGTGTCCTCGACCATCTTGATCTCTTCGAGGACGACCTTCTTCTCGCGCTCGATGTCATCGGCGCTGAACCTGGGATTCATGACGATGTCGGAGAGCACGTCGACGGCAAAGGGCAGGTGCTCGTCGAGCACCTTGATGTAGTAACTCGCGTATTCCTTGGCGGTGAACGCGTCCATCTGGCCGCCGACCGAATCGATCGCCTGAGCGATGTCTTCGGCCGTGCGCGTCGCCGTCCCCTTGAAGAGCATGTGCTCGACGAAGTGGGCGATGCCGCTCTGTTCCTGCGGCTCATGACGCGATCCGCGGGCGAGCCAGACACCGATGCTCACGGAACGTACGTGCGGCATCCGCTCCGTGAGAAGACGGAGGCCATTCGGCAACACCTCGCGGACGATCGCTGACTCAGTCACGGTACGAATCTGGGAACGTTGGTCGCCTGGCCGCGCCTGCCATTGCGACCTCTCCGATGGCCGCAAATTGTTGACAGGCAGGGAATTAGAAGAACATCGCGATGATATCACGCGTGCATCGACAGCCGCAATCGAAAAGGGGTCCCATCGACCACCGGGCAAAGGTCCGCATAGTACAATCGGCGCTCGCATCTCGTAGAAAATGCGAGAGATATCATGAGTCATCCACGCGCGGACCTGGCCGAGCTGGACCTTTCCGAGCTCGAGAACACCCTTGGGGCGAGAGGCGTCGAGCCGTTCCACGCGCGCCAGCTCTACCGCTGGATCTACCGCCGTGGCGTGACCAATCCCGAGTTGATGACGGATCTGGCGCGCACGCTGCGCGGGCAGCTTCGTGACGACGTCGTCATCTCCACCCCGTTCGTGGTTAGCGACGAGCGTTCGTCCGATGGTACCCGCAAGTTCGTCCTCGAACTCGGCGATGGCCGCCGGATCGAATCGGTGTTTATCCCCGACACGCCCTCGATGACATTCTGCATCTCGACGCAGGTGGGATGCGCGATGGCATGCGGCTTTTGCCTCACGGGCAAGATGGGGCTGGTGCGGAATCTCACCGCTGGGGAGATCGCCGGACAGGTCCGCGTGCTCGCCGCCGCCACCGGCCTGCTCGATTTCCCCTTCAACATCGTCCTGATGGGAATGGGCGAGCCGCTGCACAACTACGACCACACGATGAAAGCGCTTCGGATGCTGCGCTCGGAGCACGGCCTGGCCGTCTCACCGCGGCGTGTCACACTGTCGACGGTCGGTATCGTGCCTGGACTCGAGCGCCTCGCCCACGAGCCGTTGATGCCCAACCTCGCGATTTCGCTGCATGCGACGACGGACGAGCAGCGAACCGCGCTGGTGCCTCCGAACCGAAAGTACCCCTTGGCAGAAATCCTCGAGGCGTGCCGGCGGTTTCCTCTCAAGAAGCGGAACCGCATCACCTTCGAGTACGTCCTGCTTGACGGGGTGAACGACACCCCGGACGATGCACGTCGTCTGGTCAGGCTGCTGTCGGGAATCAAAGCTAAGGTGAATCTCATCCCGCTGAATCCCGCACCCGGGATTCCTTTCGATCGTCCATCGGACGCGCGCGTCGATCGGTTCGCTCAGATTCTCGCGGACCGCCACATCACGGTCTCCGTGAGGAAGAGCCGCGGGCAGGATATTCGCGCCGCGTGTGGGCAACTGATCGTCGAAGGGGGGACCAAGAGGACGGCCGCGCAGCAGATGGCGCTGCTGATTAGATAGCCTGGTTGCCTGAGGGTCTGGGCCGCCTGGGCAGGTCTGTGGATCAGGACAACGTCACGTTCACCCAGCTGTTTCTCTCCGCCCGCTGCTCCAGCCGCACCTTGATGTAGTTATCCGTCACCGCCGACCAGCCGTCGTCCACGACCAGGGCCCGGCGAGTCGTCCCGAGCTGGGCTCGGCGAAACTGCGACGCGAGATGGGTCCCGATGTCGCGGACCGCACGTGCTCGCTCCCGAATCACACTTCCGTCGACCTTTGAAGCAAGTGCGCTCGCCTCGGTCCCCGGCCGATCGGAGTACGGGAAGACGTGCAGGTGAGAGAGCGGTAGTTCGCGAAGGACAGCGAGGCTCTCGGCGAAGTGTGAATCGCTTTCACCCGGAAAGCCGACGATGACGTCCGACCCCAGCGACGCAGCGGGCATTACCGTCACCATGCGGTGGACCAGGTCCGAGTAATACGCGACCGTGTACGGCCGACGCATGGCCCGAAGCATCGCGTCAGAGCCGTGCTGCAACGGCAGATGAAAATGCGGAGCGATTCTCGCAGACGAGACGAATAGTCCGACCAACTCCGGTGTGCAATCCATTGGCTCCAGCGAGCTGACGCGAAACAAGACGTCTTCAGATCGATCGACCAGCCGCTGCATCAGCTCGACCAGGGACGGGTGACCCGGCAGATCGCGTCCATACGATCCAAGGTGAACGCCGGTGATGACGATTTCCTTGTAGCCGGCGGCGATGACGCCATCAACGTCGTGCACGACCCGCTGCAACGGACGCGAGCGGCCCGTTCCGCGCGTCGACGGGATGATGCAGTAGCTGCAGCGCTCGTCGCATCCGGTCTGGACGCGAAGCGTGAACGCCGTCCGGCCGGCAATGCCAGGCGCCAGCGAACGCCCGCATGGACCGTCACCCTCGGCGGAATGGTCAGCGGTCGTCAGATTGATGACGTGCGAGAGATGGTCTTTACGACTGTTTGGAATGACGTGAACAACATTCGGCAGACGGGCGACATCGGACTCCGAGCGAGTGGCGTAACACCCGGTCACAATTACCTGCGCCATCGGATTGCTACGGACCACACGGCGAATCGTCTGCCGTGCACCTTGATCGGCGGTCGCGGTCACAGAGCACGTATTGACGACGACGATGTCGGCCCGGTCGGGAGGAACGGCTTCCAGCCCGCGCGCAAGAAATTCGCGTTCGATGGCCAGCGAGTCGGCCTGATTCACGCGGCAGCCGAACGTCACGACCGCATACTTTCGAGGTTGAATCGGTATGCTCACTGTCCGAGCGCCGCGAGCGCCTTCCTGCCGATGTCGCGGCGAAGTTGCATCCCGTCGAACGTTATATGCGCGGCCGCGCGGTAGGCGATGTCGATCGCCTCGCGGTGCGAGTGGCCGCGACCGACAACGGTCAGCACGCGTCCTCCCGCCGTGACGATCCGACCGTCGCGTCTTGCCGTGCCGGCGTGAAATACCGTGGCCCCCGCGACTGCGTTCGCGGCGTCGAGTCCGGAGATCGGCTGGCCGCTTTCGGCGCTCTCTGGATAACCGCGCGACGCCAGCACGACACCAACGTGCGGTTCGTCACGGAAGCGCGCAGGCCGCGTCGGCAGCGCCCCGGTGGCCGCCGCTGCCAGCAGCCATGACAGATCTTCGTCGAGCATCGGCAGGACCACCTGCGCTTCGGGATCACCAAAGCGCACGTTGAACTCGATGACCTTTGGTCCGTCGGCGGTCAACATCAGTCCAACGTAGAGGAAGCCTCGATACGGTTGCCCTTCGGCTTCCATTCCGACAAGCACAGGCTTCACGATTTCGTCCAGCACACGTTGTTCGACAGCCGGAGTGATGAGCGGACTCGGCGAGAACGCCCCCATGCCGCCGGTGTTCGGACCGCGATCGTCGTCAAAGATCCGCTTGTGATCCTGGGCTGACGAGAGCGGGACGAATGCCGAGCCGTCGGCGAGGACGAAGTACGACGCCTCCTCGCCGATGAGAAATTCCTCAAAGACGATGCGCTCACCTGCGCTGCCAAACGTGCGATCGATCATCGCCTGGCGAACAGCGGTTTCGGCGGCGGCACGATCTGCGGCGATCGCGACACCCTTGCCGGCAGCGAGGCCATCTACCTTCACGACTAACGGATAGCCGTACTCCCCGCGTGCGACGAACGAGAGTGCGTCGGGCGCCGAGTCGCATATCTGAAAGCCGGCGGTTGGGACTGCGTGGCGCGCCATGAAGGCCTTCGCGAACGACTTGCTCGATTCAAGCGCCGCTGCAGCTCGAGACGGACCGACGATCGCACGACTGGCGTGCACAAAGAGATCTGTGACGCCGAGGCTGAGGGGAAGCTCCGGTCCGACCACGGTCAGATCGACATCTTCGTTTTTGGCAATCGTCAGCAGCTGCTCCGGATTGGTCAGGTCACCCGGCACGCAGCGGGCGATCAGGGCAATTCCCGGATTTCCTGGGGTGCAGAGCACTTCTGAGACGTCCCGCTCGCGTGTCAGCTTCCATGCAATGGCATGCTCGCGCGCCCCTGAGCCGACGATGAGGACCTTCATTGGCGAGCTAACTGTCTGACGGGTAGGGAGTTCTCGTGCAGCAGACGATTTGTGCAGACCAGCGCCACAAATCCCGACTATTTCGTTGACGTGGCGGCATGTTGCGCCCTAGAATCCGCGCCTGCCTGTGCTAGCCTAGCATATTCGCCACTTTTCGAGCGTTTTGGCAGAGGACCCACTAGGCCGGTGAGGGGGTGTAACAGGCGTGGCTGAAGTGAAGATTCAGGAGGGGGAGTCGATCGAGAGCGCCCTCCGACGCTTCAAGCGTAAGGTTCAGCAGGAAGACATTATCAAGGACATCAAGAAGCATTCTTTCTATCTGAAACCGGGGGACAAGCGTCGGGCCAAACAGGCGCTGGCGCGGAAGCGTAACCGCAAGAAGCTCCGGAGGGAAACGGAGTAGCACGGCGGGATCGACGAGCTCACGAGGTGGCGACCGATGGAGTTCCAGGACAAGGCCTTACGGTGTGTGGACTGCGGTTCGGAGTTCATCTGGACAGCCGGCGAGCAGCTGTTTTTCGCCGACAAGCAGTTCAAGAACGAGCCTAAACGGTGCAAGACGTGCAAGGCCAAGCGGGCTAACCGCGCCAGCGCTGGACCGGCACCTCGCGAACGAGTCGAAACACAGACATCGTGTTCGGCGTGCGGGAAGGAAACAACCGTTCCGTTCCGGCCGACGCAGGGTCGTCCAGTGTTCTGCAAGGAGTGCTTCCAGCAACGGAAGTTTGCAGGCGCCGGCGGCGTCTGACGCAACCATCGATCGCCTCGTATCACCAGTTGACAAAGGGCCAGACGCGAGTCTGGCCCTTTGTGTCTATGTGCTAAACTCTCAATCTTTTAGGCCAATTCCATCAGAGGTTGCAATGCAGATCGACGAACGGCAAGCCGGCGACGTGACGATTCTGGACGTCAAGGGCAAATTGACGCTCGGCGACGGCGACGAGATCCTGAAGGACAAGATCAATAGCCTGGTAATGCAGGGACGCAAGAAACTCGTGCTCAATCTCGCTGACGTGCCCTATATCGACAGCGCCGGTCTGGGCGAAATCGTCCGCACCTACACGACGGTCAGCCGTCAGGGTGGAAGCCTCAAGCTGCTCAGCCTGACGAAACGGATTACGGACTTGTTGGCGATTACCAAGCTGCTGACGGTGTTCGAGACCTACGACAACGAAGCCGACGCAGTCCGGAGCTTCTCTTCGGCGAACGTGTAACGGTTCGGTCGTGGTGATGGCTTCCCCGGCGCCGTCGCCTGTCGCGTCCTCGCTTCCGCCTCCGGCTCATGCGCCCCGCTCCCAATCGACCGCCACCCTGCTGCTGTTGTCGCTGCGACCCGAGCAGTGGACGAAGAATCTGATCGTCTTCGCGGGAGCGCTGTTCGGCGGCCAGCTCCTGGATGTCGGATCCCTGGTAGCGGCGTCAGCGACGTTCCTGATCTTCTGCGGTCTGTCCGGGGCAGTCTACCTGTTCAACGACGTCGCTGATCGCAAGGCGGACCAGCGCCATCCCCTCAAACGGGAACGCCCGATTGCCTCCGGACAGCTGGCGCCACGTACCGCCCTGATCGTTGCCAGCGGACTTGGCCTCATCGCGCTGGCGGCCGCTGTCGCCATTCGCCCACTTCTCGGCGGTGTCGCAGCCATGTACTTCGGGCTGCTGCTGACGTATTCGTTTGCGCTCAAGCATATGGTCATCATCGACGCGCTGACCATCGCGGGAGGCTTTGTCCTGCGGGCGGCGGCGGGGGCGGTGGCTATTCCGGTTCCGATCAGTCATTGGCTGCTGGTCTGCACCACCTTGCTTGCCCTCTTCCTAGCTTTCAGCAAGAGGCGTCACGAGCTGACGCTGTTGGCTGAAGGGGCCATCGACCATCGACGCATCCTGCACGAGTACAGTCCCTATCTGTTAGACCAGATGATCGCCGTCGTGACCGCATCCACGTTGGTCGCCTACACACTCTACGCGACGAGCAGCGAGACGGCGGGAAAGCTGGGCACCACCCGACTCGGCCTCACCATCCCGTTTGTGCTGTACGGCATCTTCCGATATCTCTATTTAGTGCACCAGAAACGGGCCGGCGGGAGCCCGGCCGCGTTGCTCGTAACGGACGGGCCGCTTTTGACGTGCGTGGCGCTGTGGGCCCTGGCGGTGGCGCTGATCCTGTACACGCCGCTGGGAGGCTGAATGCCGTTCACTGTCCAGGAACCTGAACCCGTTACGACCTCGTCGCGGCCTCGAACCGCTCGTGTCGCCGTCGTCCGTACGCGTCCCGAAACGGTCATCGCCGATTACGCGCGTGTCATGGACCTGGCCGGCTATCGCGACATTGTTGCGCGCGATCGCGACACGCTGATCAAGCTGAATCTCTCGTGGACGAAGTACTTTCCCGCATGTTCTTCACAGCCGTGGCAGGTTGACGGGGTGCTGTCGAAGATGCTCGCCGACGGTTACAGCCGTCAGCGACTGATTCCCATTGAGAACAAGACGGTCGTCACCAATCCGCGCGCTGGATGCCGCAACAACCGGTGGGAGCCCGTCCTCAAGCGCCACGGCTTGACGTTCACCCCTCTCCCGGAAATCGAATGGCAGACCTACCGCTTCAACAGTCCGTTGCTGAAGCTGAATGAGATCTTTCCCGAGGGGATTCAAATCCCGTCAATCTATCCGGGGCGACAGATTCTGCATCTGCCGACCGTGAAGACACATGGCCATGCGGTAATGACAGGCTCCGTGAAGAATTCATTCGGCGGATTGCTGAAGGAAGTTCGGCATTACGCGCACAAGTACATGCACGAAGTCCTCGTCGACCTTCTCTACATGCAGCGCGAACTGCACCCTGGCGTGTTCACAGTGATGGACGGCACCGTCGCCGGCGACGGCGCCGGACCACGGACGATGATTCCGCGAGTGAAGAACCTGCTGCTTGCCGCCGCCGACTCGGTAGCGATCGATGCGATCGCCGCGAGGTTGATGGGCTTCGATCCGATGTCGATTCCGTTCATCCGCATGGCGCACGAGCGAGGACTTGGCATCGGTGACCCCAGGGAAATCGAACTCATCGGCGATGATGTCGCCGCCGAAAATTTCGGATTCCAAACGCGGCGGTCGCTGGTGATTTGGGGAGATCAGATGATCCGCAAAGGTTTCCTGCGGCCGCTCGAGCGTCTGCTGCTCCACTCGCCACTCGTCGTCTGGGCGCCGATGGCGTCCAACGTGTATCACGACCTGATGTGGTACCCCACGGTCGGGCAATCGCGCATCCGGTCGTTCATGCGAACCGAGTGGGGCACTCTGTTCAAGAAGTACTGATGGCGATAGATCACAACCCTTCAGGCCGGCGTCCGCACTACCACCGCGGCCGTCGTGGAATGGACCGGCGCAGCAGTGACCGGCGGACTCCGCCGCCGCAGGGTCCAGAATCAGGCGGGCGGACCTCCGGCGATCAGGTCGACGTCGAGCAGATCATGCGCGACATTCGCGCGCGTATCTCCCAGCGCCATGGCATCGAGCTGTCGCCGCAACAGATCCAGGATCTGGCAGCGCGACGTCTCGAAGCGATTCTCGATCCGCGAACGGTCAGCCCGACGTTGATGGACCAGCTGCGCAAGGGAGCTTCCGCGGCGCCGGACCCGCTGCCAGCCAACCCAGACGGCGACTACTCGTTCAGCGAGAACGCCATCTACGAGACCGACAGCGGTCTGGTGCGCTTCTTACGCCGTCTGCTCAATCCGCTGCTCAAGCTGTTTTTCAATCCGACGCCGGTCGTGACCGCCCTCCAGACCCAGGCGCGCATCAATCGTGACGCGGCGGCCCGCGTCGCTGACGCGGAACGGCGTCAGGCAGAGTGGAACGCCCTGCATTATCAGATCCTGCAGCGGCTCGTCACCGAAGTCTCGCGCGTCAGCCTCGAGACGCAGGCGCTTAACGCGCGCGTCGAATCGCTGGGCGGACGTGTCGATTACAACGACCGGCGGGTGCGATCGTTCGAGACGGCGGCACCATTGCCTGGTCGCAATCAGCGCCAGGAAGTTCCGCCGGTGACTTCTGGTCCTGGCGAGAATGCCCCGGCCGCAGCGGAGACAGCGCCGACACAGGCAGCGCCGCCCGGACAGTCTGTGGAAGGTGCGCGCCGCCGCCGCCGCCGTCGGCGCGGCCGCCGCGGGGCGACGTCGCCCACGGAACCGGCGGCTGCCGTGCCGGGCATCCTCGGCGAGCCCGCAGATGACCTGGCGGACGCGGACGAAGGGGACGAGGAAGAAGCCACGGTGGAACCAGCGACGGAGACCGAACAGGCACAGGCCCCGGTTGCGGAGGAAGCGGTTCTTCCACCATCACCGCGCCTGGCGGAGCTTGCATTCGTGCCGCAGCCCGAGGCCCCGGCGGCACCGCAACCGACCGCGGCAGCGGATGAGGCGCCACCAGCCGTCGTCACTTCTGAGCCTGCCGACCCCGGTCGTTCAGAATCCTGAACGCGCGTCTTCGATGAGACTCGCGGTGGTCGTGCAGCGGTACGGCGCCGATATCAGCGGCGGCGCAGAGCTGCACGCCCGCTACGTCGCCGAGCGCCTGGCAGCGCACGCAGAGGTACGCGTCCTCACCACCTGCGCGCACGAGCACGTCACGTGGCGAAACGATTTTCCACCCGGTGCAGACAGCCTCCACGGCGTGGAAATTGAGCGGTTCAGGGTCGATCGCCCACGCGATGTCATCGACTTCGGTCGGTGCTCCGAGCGCGTGTTCAACCACACCCACTCACTTGACGAAGAGCTGCGATGGCTCCTGAGCGAGGGGCCTGTGTGTCGCGATCTCGTCACGCGGTTGCGTCGCTCGGGCGACGAATTCGATGTGGTTCTGATCTTCAGCGTGCGCTATTACCAGTCCTATTACGCTGCTCGGACGGCGGCAGCGCGTGCCGTCCTGGTGCCGACTGCGGAACGTGAAGCCGCGATCGGGTTGCAGATCTTTCAGCCGATCTTCCGTGGCGTACGCGCCATCATGTACAACTCGTTTGAAGAACGCGCGATGATCAATGCGGTGTCGGGTAATGCGCATGTGCCAGGAGACGTCGTCGGCGTCGGCTCCGAGGTGCCAGCGCGGACCGATCCGGACCGCGCGCGTGCGAAGTACGGCCTCAACAACCCGTACGTGACCTACGTCGGTCGCATTGAAGCGAACAAGGGATGCGCCGAGTTGTTCACGTATTTTACGGCGTATCTCGACCGCAGTAATCGGCCGCTGGATCTCGTCCTCGTGGGTACGCCGACGATGCCTGTCCCGTCGCACCCGCACATCCGGCATCTCGGATACGTAGCGGATGCGGATAAGTTCGACGTCATGGCCGGGGCTGAAGCGCTGATCATGCCGTCATACTTTGAGAGCCTGTCGATGGTCGTCCTCGAGGCGTGGGCCCTTGGCAGACCCGTGCTGGTGAATGCCAAGTGCGACGTCCTCGTCGGCCAATCGCTGCGCAGCAACGCCGGCCTGTATTACGCGGACGTTCGCGAATTCGAGGCCTCTCTCGACCGGCTCCTCGATCAGCCGCGCTTGCGCTCGGCCCTCGGCGCGAACGGACGGGATTATTTCTACCGCCACTATGCATGGCCGGTCATAGAGGGTAAATATCTGGACATGTTCGCGCGTCTCAAGGCCGAGCCACCGCACCACACGATGGAGCCGTTGCCCGGCTGGCGGCAGACACGCGCGCGCCTGTTGCCGCCCGCGGCCACAACAGTCAGCGCGCTTCCGGTCGGGCCGGTTCTCCCCTCCAGACAGGCTGCGACGGTCACGGCCGAAGGGGAGTCAGGGCGGACGTGAGATTCGCATTCGTCACCCCGCGCTACGGAGCGGACATCACGTCCGGAGCGGAACATGCCTGCCGCCTCCTCGCCGAGCAGGTGAGCCGCCGGCACGATGTGGATGTGCTCACGACCTGCGCCCGCAATCCCCGGACGTGGAAGAACGAGTACTCGGAAGGCACCGACCGCGTCCGCGGTGCACTGGTGCGTCGGTTCGCCGTCGGCCAGGGGCGCGACGAGCAGGCATTCAGACAGTTCACGGAGCGGTTGATCACACGCGCCCGCGGCCGGGCGGACGAGCTCGAGTGGTTGCGACGCGACGGCCCCTGGTCAGCGGGTCTGCTCGACTATGTCAGGCGCCAGCACCGCTCGTACGACGTCATCGTGTTCTTCGCGCTCGGCAACCCCCTCACGATTCATGGCGCGCAGATCGCCCCGGAACGCTCCGTTGTGTTTCCGTATCTTCAGCTGCAGCCGGCGCTGCGCTTCGACGTGTGCGCCGAGACGCTTGCCGCAGTCCGCGGCGTCGGTCTGATGTCAGGAGCGGAGCGTCCGCTTCTTCGCTCGTACATTCACACGACGGTGCAGCACGAGGAACTGGTCGGCATTGGGATCGATCCGTCGCCCGAGCAGTCATATCCGCGTCATCAGCAGGACCCCGCGGACGTCGTGGAGAACGAGGAATCCGTCGGCGCCGCCGCAGACCACGCAGAGCGTGACTCGTACCTGGCCGGTCGCGGCGTGCCATTCCGACGCCGCCACCGGCTCTACGGTTCCTTTGCGTTGTACGGAGGCCGTGTCGAACCGGACAACGGCTGTGAAGAGATGCTCGAATATTTCGACGCCTACGCCGCCGCCGACGGTGACACGGCGTTGGCGTTGATGGGCGTGAAGATGATGCGGGTAGCCGAGGAGCCGTACATCAGACTTGCCGGCGTGCTGCCCGAACGTGAGCGTATGGTCGCGTACGAGGCCGCCGACGTCACCATCGTTCCGACGGCCGATGATCTCGTCGTCGAGCCGCTTTTGGAAAGTCTGGCCGTCGGCACGCCTGTGCTCGCCAGCGCGCATAATGCCGCCGCGGTCGAACATTGCCGTCGCGCCAACGCGGGCTTGTATTACGGCACGCGCGACGAGTTCGTCGAGGGACTCCGGCTGCTGATGACGAACGGGCGCCTTCGCGATCGGCTCGGAGAAAACGGGCGCACCTACATCCGCCAGCAGTTCCGGTGGGAGGCGGTACTGGGTCGGTTCGATCGACTCGTGTCGAGGGTGC
>Ga0111538_10002961_pt1 | contig 23825 bp, 22 predicted proteins | sample SoiMethybrSBSTD1_FD_79669 | JGI IMG/M metagenome (GOLD analysis project Ga0111538, IMG submission 79669) | Bulk soil microbial communities from a Populus tree surrounding site in Tennessee, USA - Soil MetaG P. TD hybrid SBSTD1 (version 2)... | ecosystem: Environmental > Terrestrial > Soil >...
GACGTCGCCGCTCCCGCGCAACTGCCTTCGTCGGTGGTTCAACTCGACAAGTACGAAGCGGTGATCCTCAGCGATGTCGATCCACAGGTGATCTCCTCGGAGCAAAAGCAGACGGTGGAACGTTATGTGCGAGAACTTGGCGGAGGTTTCGTTCTGTTAGGCGGCGAGAACACCTATGGCAAAGACGGATATTCCGAAACGCCTATCGAAAAGACGCTTCCCGTAACCTTTGATACAAAGAAACGCCCGCCGACCATTGCGATGCTGGCCGTTATCGACGTCTCCGGAAGCATGAGCCAGGGACAATTGACGATCGCGAAAGAAGCCGCGAAAGCCCCGTTGAAAGCGCTGCGAAACTCCGATCGTTTTGGCGTGCTCTCTTTCAATACGAGTTACTCCTGGGTTGCTCCGATGCAATATGTTCGTGACCGCGACTCTCTGAATGCAGGGATCGAGTCGCTATATGCGGGCGGCGGAACAAATATCTACGTGGGACTCAATGCCGCGTATCAGGCCTTGAAAGATGCACCTGATGAAGTAAAGGCCGTCGTCGTTCTCAGCGACGGGATCACACAGCCCGCAGAGTTCCAGAGTCTCGTCTCGACGATGATCAAGAGTGGAATCAATGTAAGTACGATCGCCGTCGGGACAAATTCAAACAGAGAATTGATGGCCGACATCGCCATGTGGGGTAAAGGCCGAGCCTACAGCATCACCACCTACGATCGAGTGCCACAGATCTTCGTAAAGGAGACCGAACTCGCCCTCGGCAAAACGCTTCAGGAGCAACCTTTTCTGCCCATGCTGAAAAAGAATGTGGAAGCTTTCAAAGGAATCGATTTCGCCAAAGCACCGCGATTGCTGGGTTATGTCGTCACGAAACCGAAACCAACTGCCGAAGTCCTTCTCACGGAGTCGTGGACAGACGAGCCGCTGCTCGCGCGATGGCAGTACGGACTGGGGAAAGCGGCGATATTCACTTCCGACGTAAAGACACGCTGGGCATCGGACTGGATTGAATGGAACGGATATCCAAAATTCTGGGCTCAAGTCGTCCGCGAAACCATGCGTCGTCGCAACGACGAGCAATTCCATTTCGAAGTGTCGCGGCAGGGCGACTTTGCCATCGCATCCATTAATGCGATCGAGAAGAGTGGTCAATTTCGAAACGGGCTGCGGCCGCAACTCCGTGTGATCGGTCCGAATCAAAAAGTCTCCGTTGTGGAATTCCCCCAGATCGGTCCAGGCAACTATGAAGCACGTTTCCCGCTCGAACAGGACGGTACGTACACATTCCGTGCGACGGGCAGCGACTCCACAAGCCCCGTGCGCTCCCTGGAGTATTCGTATCCGGCGGAATATCACTTTTACCCACCGGATACGCAGAAGCTGCGAGCCATCAGCAATTCGACGGGCGGTATCTATGAACCGCAGGGGCCGGAGATATTTGATACCCGCGGAGAATCGACAGAATATCCGCTGGCTCTCTGGCCATGGCTCTCGGCTACTGTGCTGATTCTCTATATCGCTGATATACTCCTGCGCCGTGTTCGTCTTTTCGAGGCGCCGCCGCATGAAAAGCTTCTGGTCGCGAAGTCCTCGTGATATCCCATTCTGGTTGCCACGCTCAAAAAGGAGATGACATGCGTATCTGGAAAACTGTTCCTCTGGTTTTGATACTTGCTATAACCGGCGCTTGCTCCGCGTCGGATGAAGCCAAAACTGATGAAACTGCCGCCACCGCGGACTCCGCAGCTGAAGAGAAGAAGGCTGCAGAAGAGCCCAAGCCGGCTCCCCCGCCGCCCGTCAAAATTCCAGCTGGCACTGCCTTCAGTGTCACGCTTTCGACATCGCTGGATTCCGGCAAGAACAATCCCGGTGACAAATTTACGGGAAATATTTCTGAGGACGTTGTTGTCGGTGGAAAGACGGTACTGGCGAAAGGAACTGCCGTCGAAGGTAAGGTTGTTTCGGCCGAAGGAGCAGGCAAGGTGAAGGGCGTCGGGCAGATGAGTCTTACGTTGACCGAGGCCACAGTCAATGGAAAAACCGTCGCGCTGAACACGAAAACTCACTCGGAAAAAGCCAAATCCACAAAGGGTAAAGACGCCGCCATCATTGGTGGCGGAGCCGGTGTCGGTGCTGCAATTGGCGCCATTGCCGGCGGTGGCAAAGGAGCCGCGATCGGCGCGGCCGTCGGCGGGGGAGGCGGCACTGCCGCCGTTCTCGCGACGAAGGGGAAGGACGTTGAATATCCCGCCGAGACCAGACTGAAGTTCACTCTCGAGGAAGAAGCCACCGTTCCCGCCTCGTAATTAGACACCTCGGGGAAAATTTGTATCGTTCTGAACCGCGTGGTTGCCTGACGGGCCACGCGGTTTCCAGTTAGAACTTATTGATTCCAGAAGAACAAACCTTTTCTGCTAACGAATGGAAGGTTCCCTGCTCCAAGACTCCGGAACCGAAAGGAGAAGACTGCAATGCGAGCCTGGAAACTCACCGTATTCTTATTGTTCGTTTTCGCCGTAACGGCGTGCGCGCCGAAGCCGGCCGAGCAACCGGAGGCCACACCGCCTCCCGCAACCGATACCACGAGCACTACTACGGCCCCGCCGGAGCCAACTCCAGCGCCCACGCCAGAGCCGACACCGGCACCAGCACCGGCGGTGAAAGCTGCTCCCAAACCGGTCGTCAAGGCGAAGCCTGCGGAACCACCGGCAGCGCCTGTTTCGGCGCCAGCGAAACCGGTAGCCGAAGCGCCACTAACGGCATCAAAAGATCGCGACGTGACACCGCCTCCGGCTCCCAAAAAACCCGAGCCCATAGTTGTTCCCTCCGGAACCGAGCTCAACATCATTCTCACGGATGCATTGAATTCGGGGAAGGTGAAGCCGGGAGATACGTTCGAGGCGAGTCTTGCTGCGCCAGTCTATGTCAACGGCGTAGAGATTCTTGAACGTGGCGCAAAAATTGAAGGCAAAGTTGTCGCGGCGGAAGGCTCTGGCCGCGTGTCCGGTAAATCCAGTATGACCATCACACTCACATCCATTCGGGACGACGGCAAAGCCCTGACGATCAGCACGAAGGATATTTTTGCTGAAGGCGAGTCCACGACCGGGCGCGATGTGAAGGTAATCGGCGGAACCGCCGGAGTCGGCGCCATTATCGGTGCCATCGCGGGAGGAAAGAAAGGCGCTGCCATCGGCGGTACCATCGGGGGTGCTGCAGGTACGGGCACTGTCCTCGCGACGAAGGGAAAAGAAGTGGAGTATCCCGCCGAATCAAAACTGACGTTCATCCTCGATCGAGATCTTCGTCTCTGACCGCGGGAGAGGCACAGACGGCCGACCATTGACTGCTGACTGTTCTGCGTCGACTGCTGGACTTATTGCACTGATTGTTGGACCGATAATCAACGCAACAAGCGCAGCAGTCGACTCAGAACAGTCAGCAGTCAATGGTCAGCCGCCCGTGCCTCAATTCGGTGCGCCGAGTGGAATGTACCGGCCCAGTATCACCACTGCGATCCACACCACAAATGAAGTCAAAGCCACGAGCTTTGCAATGCCTGGCGCATCTTCCTTCGGGCCAATCGATTCCCAGGATCGAAACGTTGCCGAGCAAAATAGAAGCAAATTGACGGTCGCCACGATGACGCCGAGGATCTTGAGCTGGAAGATCCAGTTGTCCGTGTAAAAGAACGGCATTCCGATGAAAAACATGAACCCGGTGATGACGTTGATGATCAGCCCCGCGATGCCCCACGGAAGAAGACTCTGAAGAGGACCTACAGGCAATGCTTTGTAGAAGCCCAGGATCCGCAGGTTCAACAGGCACACAGTTCCGAGAATCAGGATCAGCCCGATAAAGTGCATTGCTTCGAGAACGGGCCATACCCATCGGGAATAGTCGATCACAAAATAGCGGATGGACAGAAGCCACGACGCTCCCATCGCCGCAATAGCGGAAGTGGGCGAGCCTTTCTCGAGGATTTCGGGATGCCGGATATTGCCTCCGGTATTCCCTGCTACGGAAACCAACGCAACGGTTATCAGAGCCGAGATGAGCACCGCCGTTGTGATCCATGCCGGTGCGTGGAATTCGACATCTCGGGACCGGCTGAACTGCCAGAGTCCCACGAGGGCAAGAAGACCTGTGATTCCCAAAGCGCCAAACGCCAGTAAGGCCGCGCCTTCGTGCGTTTCAATGAGCGGAGCCCCAACCTCAGGCATCTTCTTGATTGCCTCCGCCGCCGCGTTGCCGCTCAGGTAGGCTGGAATCGACGCGATCGCCATCGTGGCGAACACGGTGAAGCTCACTTGCTTGACGTCGCTACTCCGCGCTATGAGAGCTATCACCAGCAGCCCAAGCCCGATGAATGTGCCAATGATGGGCCAGTGATTTAGCAAAAGATGTAAATGTGGGAGATTCAATTTAGTCTCCTAGTAAGGGTAGCTGACATTCGTATAGGTGTAAGCGAGCATCCGGGCAGATGTAACGGCTGCCAGCCAGAAAAACAGCGACAAAAGGGCGAGCGTCTTTCCCTTCACCATCATGTCCGACTCGCTCATATTCGGGTCGCTGAACACGCGTGTCTTCAACTTCAGCGTCGCGAACATCCCGAAAGCGATGAGAATCAACTTCAAATAGAAATCGAGATTCGTAAATGACTTCGTGGGATAACCAATCAGAAGAAGAAGGCCGGAAACTATCTGGATCCAGAACCCTGCCCAGATCATGCCGTACAGACGACGCAGTGGCGCGATCGGCACCTTCGATGCGAAACCTAGAAGTCTTAGGTCGATGATGGAACTGGCGCCGACAAGCATGGCCATACCCACCGCGTGAACCGTAAGAATCGCCCAGAAGGGGTTGTCTCGAACCCACATGCTGAGCCCACTCTCTTCAATAGTTAGAAAGAAATGCGGAATCTCCATGATGCCTCCGTGAGTGCGGGATTATCAAACTCCCTTGAGGCCAATTGCAAGACGGATTTGGGTTTCGCGGCCTAAACATCGTGGGGCCCGACGCTAAGAGCAGTGTGGGGAGACCCGAAGGAAGTAAGGAGGCCGCCGAAAGGCGGCGTACCGACGCGGAGCGCAAGCGCGATAGCGCGCAGCCTCAAGAAATGATCCCGAGGGGCTAAGAACGTCCGCCGATCACCTTTTTCTTCAATTGGCCGCAAGCGCCGGAAACATCATTCCCACGGTTCCGGCGAATGAAGGCGGCTGTACCGCCGGCCAGCAGGACTTCCTGAAAACGAAAAATCGCCCGATCGTCGGATCTTTGAAAAGGAATCTCCGCTGCAGGATTGAGGGGAATGAGATTCACCTTTGCCTGTGTGCCGCGAAGCAGACGAGACAGTTCCTCCGCCTGATCTATGGAATCGGTGATGCCGTCGATCATGACGCACTCGAACATGACGCGGCTTTGACGCCGGGGCGGCAGTCTTCGAACGGAATCCATGACCATTTCAATGGGATACTTCCGGTTGATCGGCATCAGGACGTCGCGGATGCTATTGCTGACGCCAGTCAGTGAGATCGAGAGGTTCGGAAAGAACTTCTCTTTTGCCAAACGATCGATGGCGGGTACCAGGCCCGCAGTCGACAAAGTAATCCTGGACAGCGGTATGCCAAGACCATTGTCATCGTGAAGCACGTTTAGGGCTTTGACGACGTTGGCGTAATTCTGCAGTGGCTCTCCCATGCCCATCAGCACCACGCCAAATCGCTGAGGCGTGGTTTCACGCTGAAGCAAGACAACCTGGGAGACGATCTCGCCCGCCGATAGATCCCGAGTCAAACCGAGCTGGCCCGTGAGACAAAACGCACATGCCAGAGCGCATCCGATCTGAGAAGAGATGCAGAAGGTCGTTCGGTCAGGATTGGGAATCTGCACGGACTCCACGGTTTCGCCGTCGGAGAGCCGAAGCAGATAGCGGCGCGTGCCGTCTTCGGAGTCAAAACGCTGAACGATCTCCGGCAATTGAAGGCTTAACGATTGACCCAGAACGGCGCGGTAATTGGCGGGAACCGAAGTCACTTCATCGAACTTCGCAATGCGGTCGCGGTAGATCGAATGAAAAACTCGATCCGCCCGCGTGGGTCGCTGGACCCACTGCTGGAGATCACTCCGCGACTGGTCGAAAAAACTTTGCACTAATTCCGCTCCTTTGCCGCGTAGTAGCCACGACGGATGTGGGCTTTGAGTTTTTGCCCTTCCGGAGGGTCCACTTTGACGCTCAACCTCCGCCACTTGCCATCCTTCGCACTGTTGGTTGGGCGATACCCAATCAGGTATTGCATTCGCAATTCCTTCGCGAGGTTGGCACAAAGGACGTTCGACACAACGCTGAGAGTGAACGAGCCGCCACTGAGGGCGCTCAACTCGGAGAGAAAAATCTGTCCCGGCAAATCTGCCTCACGCGGGTCGCTGATGAATACGACGACATGAACCTGATAGCCCTGGCGGATCGCAACGGTCTCGAGATACTGCGTCTGCAGTTGTCCGCCGCTGCCGCCACCCGGCTTCGCGATCACCAGCAGCATCCTGCGAGAGTTTGCTGCCTCCTTTAACACGTCCAGACCAATGAAGACGGCATCGCTCGACGAACCACTCCAGGCGAAATTCAGCGGAAGCTGGCTAAGGTTCGTGGTGAACGGAATCACGACCTTGTCTCCCGCGAGCAAAAAGTACTCCGACCCGAGAGGCATGTTCTTCATAAATTCCCTCGGACACTCGCGAACATCTGGGTCGGGAGGAACCGCATCGAAGCCCGTTCCGCCTCCCCAAACGACACCGACAGTCGCGGGCTGATCGTGAACGGCAAAATATTCAAGCTTCTGCTCCACTCCCTCTTCCGTCACGTGAAAATCCCGGGCCAACAGCCTTGGGGCCGTGCTCTTCGAAGCGGTGACGGTGACATAGGCCGTGGTCAGGTCCACCGCGGGAGGAGGCAGAGTGCGTATTTGCGGGAGAGGAGACGAAACCTGGGAGATGCCGGGTTCCTGAACTAACAGCAGACAACAAACCACGATCGCGGCAATGCAGTGGGGACCGGTCCTTCGGATGCGGTCCCCTCTACGAAACATGATTACTTCACGGAGTCAGCGCCAGCCTTCGCTACCTGCCCATCCTGCGCGCTTGATCCACCAGAAGCGCCAACGGCGCCAATGATCTTTCCGCCAACGATGATGGGAATTCCGCCTTCGACAGGGACGGCACCCTGCAGAGCCAGGATGCGCAGGCCCTCACCGCCAGCCGCCACGACATCCTGAAATGCCTTGGTCGGACGCTTGAAGAGAGCAGCAGAGCGGGCCTTATCGACCGCGATGTTCGCGCTTCCGTTTTGCGTGTTATCCATCTTTTCAAAATAGACGAGCGTGCCATTGGGATCAACGATAGCAACGGCCATCGTGAAACTGTTCTTTCGGGCTTCGGCAACGGCGGCCGTTGCAACCTTTTTGGCGGCATCAACGGTGATGGGTGTGCCGTACTGCTCGGACTGAGCGAAGAGAGAGGTGCTCGCGAGCACCAGAAGAAGAACCAAACAAGCATGACGTTTCAGCATGAACAGACTCCTTAAGGAATAGAAAATGGGATAACTCTAAGCGTCGGGCCCACCCTCGGGATCATTTCTTGTGGCTGCGCGCTATCGCGCTTGCGCTCCGCTGCGGTACGCCGCCTGCGGCGGCCCTCTTACTTCCCTCGGGTCCCCCCACGCATCTAACGAGATCGATGCAACGTCAGTGTTACTGTCGGCCCCGGAGGTACAGCTGGCGCGGCAGGAGCAGCGCCGCCGCCACGTCCAGCACCCCCTCGACCACCTCCAGCGGCAGCACCGGCTGCAGCACCGCGTCCACCGGCACCTCTTGCAGCGCCATCGGCCGCTGCAGCGCCCGCCTGATCCGGGTTCGGAACCGGCGGAACATCTGCGGCCGCGCCCCGCTGTGCGCCGGCTGCGGGAGCGGCGCCACCTCGCCCACCACCTCTACCACCGGCGGCTCCACCGCCACCACGTCCGCCGCCTCGCCCTCCTCCGGCTTCTGCGGGAGCAGGACCGATCTCGCGCGTGAAAGTCAGGTCGTCACCTTTCAACTCGCCCTTCCAATTCACATTGATATCAGGGCCACCAAAGTTACGAACCGTGCGGAACGTCACCGTGCTCCCCTCAACGGACGCGCCCTGGATCGGGCGTGCGTCCAGGGATCCTTCAGTGACGGTTCCGGACAGGGCTTCACCCTCCATCTTCAGGTCTATCGTGATGGGCTGCGACACACCGTGGCCATCTTTAGACGAAAGCTCACCGACCCACTTGCCGGCGATTCCCGACTGCGCAAATGCCGCAATGGACACCAACGCGAGGACCGCGAGCAATAGTGCAAGCTTCACTTTCATGTGCTTCTCTCCTTAACCGGCGCCGAGGCTGTTTGCTGCATAAGGCCTGTTAGCGCGGAACTTGGTGGCAGACAGTGTATACCGTTTAGCGCCCAATTTGCTCGCTTCGCTGCATGCTTTTGATGTCTTCCAGAAGCACCTTCTCATGCCCCTCGGGTTTGACATCTCTATAGATCTTTCGAACCATTCCCATCGTATCCATCACAAAGCTGGTTCGATTCCAGTACATCTTGCCCTTGTACTCGCTCTGACCCGCCCCGGCGTCGTTGAGCAGACGCGCATCGGTATCCGACAGCAGATCGATTTTGAATCCGAACTTGCTGCAGAAGTCCTTGTGCGACGAGACGTCGTCCTGGTTCACACCGACGACCTTGATATTGGCAGCGTCGAAGTCTTCGCGGGTTGCCGTGAAGGACTTTCCCTGAATCGTGCACCCGGGAGTGTCATCCTTCGGGTAGACGTACACGACCAGCCACTTGCCCGCGAAATCCTTCAGTGAGACAGTCTTGCCATCCTGATTCGGCAGCGAAAAGCTCGGAAAAGGCATTCCTGGTTCCAGCATGTGTCCTCCTCTAAGGCAACCTTGGTTTTTTCTGCAGGCTCCTAGTTTAGGGGGAAATTGGTGACGTTGACGAATTTCGCTCGCGAAATTCGTCAACGTCACCAATTTCCCCGGAACGTTTAGAATAATGCGCAGCTGATTCGGGACAGCTGTTGAAAAGGGGACCTATGCGTCTGTTGTTCACGTGTCTCACCGCGACCCTTCTTGTCCTCACCGCCGTTCATGCCGCTGACACCCTGCCCGCGTCGATCAGCGATCAGGCCTTTTGGAAAATAATCAACGACTTTTCCGAGGAAGGTGGCGACTTCGCCTTCGAAATGTTCATGTCCAACGAGGCGTCATTCCAAACCATTCTCCCCGAACTGTTGAACCGCGTAACTCCCGGCGGGGTGTATCTCGGCGTCGCGCCAGAACAGAACTTCACTTACATCACGGCACTTCGTCCAAAGATGGCTTTCATCATAGACATTCGCCGCGAAAACATGGTCGAGCACCTGATGTACAAGGCACTCTTCGAAATGTCACCTACTCGCGCGGACTTCGTTTCGCGTCTGTTCTCGCGCAAAATGACTGCGGTTGTTGGACCGCAGGCTTCGGTAGACACATTGTTCGCCCCTTTGGGAAGCGGCCGCGGAAATCCACAGCTGTTTCAGGAGAATCTGCAGGCAATCAAGATTCACCTGCAAAAGACACACGGATTTACTCTGACGGCTAGGGACCTCCGGGCCATCGACTACATCTACAATGAATTCTTTCGGGGCGGCCCCGGGGCATCCTTTACCGTCTATGGCACAAGTTATCAGCTGTTGATGCGTCAAACGGACGCACAGGGGCGTAACAGGAATTTTCTGGTTTCCGATACCAACTATCAATTCGTGCGACAGATGCAGCAGAAAAACCTTATCGTCCCGATCGTGGGAGACTTTGCCGGCCCGAAGGCCATGCGCGCCGTGGGCTCGTACATTCGGGCCCATCAGGCCGAAGTTTCGGTGTTTTACGTATCGAACGTTGAGGAATATATTTCGTCCCCCCGCTCTGTATGGTCGGCCTACTGCCGCAATATCGGCGCGCTCCCGCTCAATGCGAGGAGCACGTTTATTCGCTTCGGCCGTGGTGGTAGGGGCTCGTGGCTGGACCCGATGCCATCCTTTCTGAAGACCTGTTAGCCTACAATGGCCACGTGAGTTCTATCCTCGACCGCATTACCGACCGGCAGTTGCTGGACCTGCGCCTCTGCGATCTTCCTTTGAAAATCCAAGGCACGAATTTACAACTACGTATGGAGAAGCTGTACCGGGAGTTGAATGCGCGTGCTCTTTCGTTTCGACCCCATGTCTGGCTCGGTGAAGAATGGTTCACTCCGGACGGAATCGCAGGCTTCGCGATTCCCTTTTACCTCGCGCATCCACGCTTGATTAAGCTCGAACGAACGCAGATGTTGGAGGTTGAAGGCGCCAGCGAAGCCGATTGCATGAGAATTCTGAGGCATGAAGCCGGACACGCGTTGAGTAACGCTTACCGTTTGCACACTCGGCGCAGTTGGACGGATATGTTTGGATCCTTCCGTGTTCCCTATCCTGAGTGGTACCAACCGCAGCCCGGCAGCCGCGACTACGTCTTGAACCTCGATGCGTGGTATGCACAAGCCCATCCAGCCGAAGACTTCGCCGAAACGTTTGCGGTATGGCTCAAGCCGGGAATGGCGTGGCGCAAAACGTACGAGGGCTGGGGCTCTCTTCGTAAGATAGAGTACGTGGACCGCCTGATGAAGGAGCTCGCGTTTAAAACTCCGCGGAATCGATCGAAACAGTATGTCGATCCTCTTCGTTCGATAAAAACGACGCTGCGCGAGCACTATCAGAAGAAACGCGCTTACTACACGATTCACTGGCCCGCACTTTTCGAACGCAACCTTTTCCGGATCTTTTCCAGTCAACCACGCCATCAGTCACTGCCGAGCGCCGCTCGATTCCTGCGCCGGAATCAGCGTGATATTTGTAAAGTTGTTGCGAGCGGCACGGGTGTCCATCTCTACACCGTCAATCACATCCTGAGACACATGATTGTCCGTTGCCGGGACCTGGAGCTGCGTTTAACCATGCCGGACGCGGAAGCCCGCCAACTCAGTATCGCAACCCTGACCATGCAAGTGATGCAGGTGTTGCAGACAGGCTATCACCGGATTCCATTGTGAGATTCAAGCCAACGACAAAACTGCGAGTTCTGGTATTGCTCACGCACGAGCTGATGCCGCCCGAGACTATTCCTGAAGGGGTTGAAAAGGAAAAACAGCCCTGGAGAACGGAATATGACGTCATCACCGCTCTCAAGTCGATGGGCCACGAGGTTTATCCCGTAGGCCTGCAAAGCGACCTCGCTGTGATCGCGAATGCCATCAATGACCACAAACCTCACGTTGCATTCAATCTGCTGGAGGAATTCGACGGACATGCGCTGTTCGACCAGCACGTCGTCAGTTACCTCGAACTGCTGAAGCAACCTTACACGGGCTGTAATCCCCGCGGATTGACCCTCGCGCATGACAAGGCCCTCACCAAGAAGATCCTCTCCTTTCATCGGATCGCGGTGCCGGGGTTTAGCGTATTTCCGAAAGGCCAGAAAGTCGTGAGGCCACCGCGATTGAAATTTCCTTTGCTCGTGAAGTCGGTGATCGAGGAGGGTTCTGTCGGTATTTCACAGGCGTCGGTCGTACATGACGATGAAAAGCTTGTGGAACGCGTGGAGTTCATACACCGGACAACAGACAGCAACGCGATCGCGGAGCAGTACATCGAGGGTCGTGAGATCTATGTCGGCGTGATCGGGAACCGAAGACTTCAGACGTATACACCCTGGGAACTTGTTATCAAGAATCTCCCTGAGGGTTCGCTCAATATCGCGACAGGCAGACTGAAGTGGAATCCCGACTATCAGAAGAAAGTTGGATTGGTAACCAAGCCGTCCGATCTGCCTGAAGAGTTGCAGAATAAAGTGGAATTGTTGTCGAAGCGCATTTACCGGCATCTGAACCTGACCGGTTACGCGCGAATGGATTATCGCCTCTCCAACAACGGGCAGTTCTACCTGCTCGAGGCCAACCCAAACCCGCAGATCGCACGCAACGAAGACTTCGCCGATTCCGCGGCGCATTGCGGGCTCACCTATTGCCCCCTTCTCCAGAAGATCCTCACCCTGGGACTCAGCTACAGTGAGACATTCGGTCAAAACCCGCACTGGTGACTTGTCTCATTCGCAGACATCTCTTTAGCGCGGATGACGCGGATTACGCGGGCCACACAGAGTCAACGACAGGCAACTGAATTGCACTACCCTTGTCATGCAATGGGCAGGCGGTAGGCGAAGCACAAACATTGAGGACCGGCGCGGCATGCGCGTGGGCCCCATGGCCATTGGCGGCGGGCTGGGGACAATCGTCATTGTGGTGATAGGACTTCTCCTTGGAGTGAATCCCGGAGACCTGATCAATACCGGCAGTTACGACACCGTTGCTCCGACGGAGACTGCGCCGGCCAACGACGAAACGACAGATTTCGTGAGGGCTGTAGTGGGATATACGGAAGATACGTGGTCTGAAATCTTTCGCGCTGCAGGCAAAACTTATCGTCCACCGACAATGGTTCTTTATACGGGCGCCGTAGAGTCCGCCTGCGGTTTTGGACAGGCAGCCATGGGGCCCTTTTACTGCCCCGGCGACGAGAAGGTCTATCTCGATCTGTCTTTCTTCCAGGAACTCCGCAGTCGCTTTCAGGCCCCTGGTGATTTCGCCCAGGCCTATGTGATCGCGCATGAGGTTGGACATCACGTGCAGAACCTGCTGAACATCTCCAGCCAGGTTGAGGCCCAACGCAACCGCTCAAGCCAGACACAAGCGAATCGCGCGTCAGTTCAACTGGAGCTACAGGCGGATTGCCTTGCCGGCCTGTGGGCCAATCGAACGGAGCGCACGCAGAAGGGACAGGCGCAATCGTTCCTTGACCCGGGCGATGTCGAAGAAGCACTGCAGGCGGCGAGCATGATCGGCGACGACAAATTGCAGATGCAGACTCGAGGTTACGTCGTTCCGGAAAGTTTCACGCACGGCAGCGCGGCGCAGCGCATGCAGTGGTTCAAACAGGGTTTTCAGACCGGCAATTTTGAAGCCTGCAACACCTTCAACTGACGCTGCCGACTGTGGTTGCAGTATCCTTCTCGGATGCTTGCTACACAAATCCGTCAAAAAGAGGGCATGTTCTACTTTGTTTCCTTCAAGGCTCAAGACGTCCTCAGCCGCGTCCGATTTACGAGCAGGTTCTACTTTGAAGGCGAAACCATCGAGGCAGAAGCCGAGCGCGACGATCCCATCGCGAAATTCATCGGCTCCATTGAGAAGAGCGAAAAGGCCTTTCAGCGCCTCCTGAGCCGTCGAAAAATTCGCGACATCGTCAACTTCTACGAGTCCGCCGAACTTCAACCCGCGATTCCGGGCACGGTCCTCCTGTTTTCCGAAGATGTTCTAAGCTTCCGTCGCGTCTCAGGATATGACTCCATCGGTCACCTCGAAGATCCGAAGCATGGGTTTCTGATCATCGATGGGCAACACCGCCTGGCAGGACTGCGTTTCTACACCGAGCGCAATCCTGAGATGGTCGACAAGATCGATGTGCCTTGCCTGGTCTTCGATGGCAAGACCGCAGATTTCGCCGCCGAGATGTTTGTGATTATCAATTCCACGCAAACGCGTATCAACCGCTCGCACCTTGTCGATCTGCTTGATCGAATCAGCCGATACGACGAAGAAACACGGCTTGCCGCCTTACTTGTGCGGAAACTCTATGAAGAGCCCTCTTCCCCGCTTCAATACAAAATCAACCGCCTGGGGGGACGCAGCAAGCAGGAGAAGTGGATCTTGCAGGCTGAGCTTTTCAACGAACTCAAGAAGCTCGTCGACAACAACGACCATCTGTTCATGCGGGATTTCAAAGGCAAACCGGATCGCGGCTTTGAATTGATCGCCGATTACCTGAAGGCCGTCCGGTCGGTGATGGAAAAAGTCTGGGGCAACAACGATCGCTATAAGTTCACCACCAGCGTGACACTGAAGGCCGTGATTCGCTTGCTTGGGGATCTTGCGGAACGCCCCAACCTTATGGGCCAGTGGCTGGAAGCCCCTTCATCACGAGTTTTCGAGAAGGCCATTTCCGGATGGGCGGGCGTGGCGGACGAGTTTCGAAATGAGGGCTTTTACGAAAGATTTCCTGCCAAAGGTCAGGTCGAACGCGTTCGCGTCATCCAACAGCGTTTGCTTCGCGAAGTCCGGTAGGACACATCCTTACGTGTAGGGATTCTGTACAACCCGGCATCGGCCGTCAGACCGCGATATGAACGCACTCCAAGACCACTGAACCTAAATGGCTTAATCGGGTATTCATTGGCAACCCGTCTGCACCCTTTCCTTACGAGACTGAAAAGGAGAAATCCCTATGCAACCTTGGATGATAGCCATACTTGTTGTGTCTCTTGTGTTGATTGCTGCAGCGGCTGCCTGGTTCGTGCATGACCGCCGTCGCAGCATGAGACTGCGGGAGCATTTTGGCCCCGAATACAATCGGGCGATCCTGGGCACGGGAAGTCGTCGCCAGGCAGAAGCGGAATTGGCGCGTAGAGAAGCACTCGCGAAAGAACTTCGGAATCGGCCTCTGCATCCCGCGGATCGTGATCGTTTTCTGGCGGAATGGAAAATGTGCCAGGCGCAATTCGTGGACGATCCGGCAGCCGCTGTTGATCGAGCGGACCAACTGCTGGTGGAAATCATGCGCACCCGAGGCTATGCCACGGACAACCCCTACGAGCGGATGACCGACATTGCTGCCGCGTATCCGTATCACGCAGCGAAATATCGAGAGGCCGGAGAAATCCTTACTCGCCATCGTCACGCCGAGGCCTCGACCGAGGAACTGCGCACCGCGTTCCTCCACTTCCGAACGTTATTCGATGACTTACTTGGAGGTAGAGATGAAGAACTTCGACAGACCTCTGCGGCCTGAAGATCGGCCGCTGCCCCCGAAAGAGCTCAGGCCCGTGCGGCCTGAAGATGCGGGAGCCGAACCTATTCCGTTCGAAACCCGTAACGCGGCACAAGTAGAAGCACCTCAATCGTTGCTCGACAAACACCAGGTTGAAGAGCTTCGGGCTCGCTGGAGCACGATTCAGGAAGGGTTCATTGACGAACCCCGCGGAGCAGTAAAGGATGCTGACGCGCTCGTTGACGCCGCAATCAAACAGATCTCCGGTGCGTTTACCGATCAGCGCGCGCAATTGGAAAAACAATGGAGTCGAGGAGATCAGATTTCCACCGAAGATCTGAGACTCGCCTTTCAACGGTATCGTGCATTTTTCAGCCGCCTCTTATCCATCTAACCACCGGCTTTTGATGGGGCAGACAAATCTGGCACCGAATTCGGTGCCAGATGTGTCTGCCTCTCACGTCCAGCCGACTGATTCTAAAGATGTAATGTGACGGGATTCCTTACAACTGCACGAAAGCCGATTATTTAGCAGAAAAAATCAGTTCTTACGCTAAAGGCACACCGGAAAACGTCAGGATTCCTACACTAACAAGGACCATGTCACATCTGACACCATGACTTTTTTCAGATAACCCATGACTTCAATTGGCCTGCGTGTCGGGACGACGAATTCAACGCAAAGGTGTATCGATTGCCCTCTCATCATCGCTACGAACGATGAACTCGTTCTGGTGATTCCACTCGCCGGCTAGTTAGGTGTCAAACGAGGCCGGTGATCCTCAAGAAGCGACACTAAACAGAATTCCAGAATCAAAAAAGGCTAAACAAGCAAGCTCCCAGAGACACGGAAAGAAAAGAGAGGAATATGATCAAACGCTTTCTGCTTGTGTCTGTAACGGCTGTTATTTTGACGGTTACTCCCAGCGCCTTCGCCACTGTCGTCGATCTCGTTAACAACACCCAGGGAACCTTGAATGGGGCGCTCTACCTCAGAAGTGGTTTTCAACCGGCAGGATCGGGAGTGATCGACTCGTTTGTTCGCATTAACCCTGGGGGGAGCCAGGATTTCGCGCAGGGGTACAATACGGACTTTCGCCCTCTCCAGTACGACGAAAACAGCTCTCCCGTATTCACCCGATCGCTGAATCTCAGCGCAGTCCCGATCGTCAACATAGCGGGAGGCGCCTGCGCGGCTGGATGTCGTGAGTTCTTTCTCGATATCAACCAAAACAACAGCGACCCATTGTTGACGCTGAACCGCGTCGTGATCTCACTCAGACCGGCTGGAAATCTGGCTGGCGCTACCGCGCCGGACGGCGGGCGGCTGGGTGCGGCTGCTGGACTCTTCGCTGACGATACCCTGGTCTACGACTCGGGCGTGGGCAACCAGATCCAACTGGACGCCAATCTCGAACCCGGCAGCGGCGCTGGCGATATGGTCCTTTATATCCCCACGGCGCTCTTCACGGGTGCGAACCCGTGGGTGTATCTCTACTCTGAGTTCGGGTCTCTTGAAGGAGATATCCAATGCGGTGCGCCTACAAATCCGATGACAGCTTGCTATGCCAACGAAAACGGGGGCTTTGAGGAATGGGCGGTGCAACAGAGCACTCCCACTGTTCCTGAGCCGACTTCGTTGGTTCTCCTCGGCGCGGGCCTTATTGGCCTGGCCGTCGCTAGAAGGAGGAATGCTTAATCGAACCGGGGCTTTTGACGGGGTCGGACTGCTCTCTGACCCCGTGCTGATTTTTCGACGGCTATCCGACTGATTCTAAAAGTCCTTACCGACACTTCACACTTACGTGTAAAGTGACGGCATTGCTTACAACTGCGGAAGGCCGACTAATCACTTGAAAACCAGACTTCTACGGTAACGCAGCCCGGGAAAACGTCGGGATTCCTACAGTAATAGAGCCATGTCATACACGGCAGCATGACTCTTTTCACGCCTATCTCTATGATCCCCCTTGATATGCACGCAACTACGGGAAAAGGTGTATTGATTGCTTTCTAATCATTGCCAGGTACGACGCTCTCGGTCTGGTGATTCCAAATCGTCGGCTAGTTAGGTGTCAAACGAGGCCGGTGATCTTCAAGAGGTGACACTAAAGCAGAAGTACCAGAATCAAAATACGGCTGAGCAAGCAAGTTCCCAGAGTCACAGAAAGAGAGGAACATGATGAAACGCTTTTTGCTTGTGTCTGTAGTTGCTGTTATTTTGGCTGCCAGTCCTAACGCATTCGCAACTGTCGTCGATCTCGTAAATAACACCCAGGGGACCTTGAACGGTGCGCTGTATCTGAGAGCTTCAGTAGCGCCCGCAGGATCTGGAAACCTCAATTCTTTCGTACGCCTGAATCCTCAGGGTAACAACACTTTCGATCAGGGTTACAACACGGATTTTCGGCCGCTGCAATATGACGAAAACAACTCCCCCACGTTCACACGGTCGTTGAATCTCAGTGCGGTTCCGATTGTTACCATAGCGGGAGGAATCTGCGCGGCAGGATGTCGTGAGTTCATCCTCGATATCAACCAATCCGATTCGGACCCGCTGCTCACGCTGAACCGCGTGGTCGTCTCTTTGCGGCCCAGTGGCAGTTCGGCTGGGGCGACCGTAACAGCCGGGACGAGGCTGGGCGCGGCCGCCGGTCTGTTTGCGGATGACACGCTGGTCTACGATTCCGGCGCGGACAATCAGATTCAGCTGAATTACGCCTTGGAATCCGGCAGTGGCAAGGGTGATATGTACCTTTATATCCCCACATCGCTGTTCACCGGAGCGAATCCGTGGGTGTATTTGTATTCTGAATTTGGTTCGCTCGCGGCTGACACGCAGTGCGCGGCTACTCCCACAAACCCGATGACCAGTTGCTATGCCAACAAGAATGCCGGTTTTGACGAGTGGGCAGTGCAGAGTGCCACTCCGACCGTTCCCGAACCGACTTCATTGGTTCTCCTCGGCGCAGGTCTCATTGGCCTTGCCGTTGCTCGAAAGAAGAACGCCTAATTTAACAACCAGGAATCGCAACCCGTAAGGTTGCGGGAATGAGCCCACTCGCTTCACCAAGCGGGTGGGCTCATCTTCCTTTAGCCGCAAAATCTATCCGACCCTTGGGAGTCGAGTCATGACAAGAAAGTTTTTGCCTGTCCTCGCTGTCCTTGCGGCGCTTACCCTCGGATTAGTCTTAATTAATTCTTATCGCGCGCCGCACACAGTCGAAGATTTCTACGGTCGCGGGAAAAAGTATTACGACCAGAAGAAGTACGCCGAAGCCATCATCGAATTCCAGAACGCCTTGCAACAAGACAACCGGCATCGCGACGCGAGCTATTTTCTTGCGCAGTCTTACCTCGCCGAAAAAGACATGAATTCGGCCGCCAAGCAGCTGGCGGCATTGCTGGAGTATCACCCCGGCGATGTGCCGGCCAGCATACAACTTGGGAATATCTTTCTGATGGGATCACGGCAGGATCCGAGGTATCCGCGGGAGGCGCGAGACCTCGCAGAAAAGGCACTCGCGAAGGATCCCCAGAACGTCATGGCATTGGTCTTGAAGGGGAACGCGCTCGCAGGCCTTCGCGACTACGAAGCGTCTGCGAAGCAATTTGAAGAGGCGCTGAAGCTGGATCCGAAAAACGCGGCGGTCTATCTCAGCCTGGGCGCTTCGAAGGCCCAGCAGCAGAATTATCCGGAAGCCGAACAGGCGTTCCTGAAAGCAAGAGAGATCGACCCCAAGAATCGCAGCGCACTTCTTTCACTCGCCAGCTACTACCATTCAACTCGAAAGATGGCCGAGGCCGAAAGTATCTACAAGGAAGTTCTCGCGTCTAATCCGGCCGAAAAAGCAGTCTATCTTCAAGTCCTAACGTTCTATTCGACGACGGGCCGAATCGATCAGGCCACGGATGTGCTTCGACAAGCACAGAACAAGAATCCGAAGCAAACATGGCCGTTCTTGTATCTGGCGGCTCTTCAATTGGCCAACAAACGGTCAACAGAGGCGAGAGAGGTCCTGCTGGATGCGAAGAAGAGATTTCCGGAGGACAGCGAAGTTGCTATTGCAGTTGCGCAAGACCTCCTGGTGGACGATCCGACTCGAGCCAGAACAGAGATCGATCAGCTTCTGAAAGCTGACCCAAGAAGCGTGATGGGCAACATCCTGATGGGGGAATTGCAGTTCTTTGGTGGGCAGAAGGATGCCGCGGATGCAACGCTCAGACAGGACTTCGTCTTGAACAGCAATGTGCCGGCTCCGCATCTACTGCTCGGGCAGATCGCCGCGAATAAGGGACAGATTGAACTCGCTCAGGAGCACTACCAGAAAGCATTGGCCCTCAACGCCAATTACCTTCCTGCTCGCCTGGAGCTTGCTCAAACGTTTCTCAGCAAGGGCCGGACCCGTGACGCCCAGGTCGAAATCGACAGAGTCCTGGATGCCGACCCGGCTTCCGTACAGGCCCGCCTGTTGAAAGCTACGATTGCCACTCTCAACCGGGATTACAAAGGAGCCGAAAAAGAATTCGCCGGCCTCTTGAAGGAACAGCCCGACAATCCCGCACTGCATCAAACCATGGGATTCTTTTATGCCAACAGGGGCTTGAACTCGAATGCAGAAAAGAGCCTGGCCAGAGCCGTTGAGCTTGAACCAGACTCCCAGGATAGGCTCGAAGCGCTGGTTCTTTTCCTCGCAAGCCAGAAACAGGTAGATCGGGCTATCGAAGCCATCAACAGGCATGTCCCGGACGCGAAGAAGCAGGCGTTTCACTATGAACTGATGGGCAAAGCGTATTCGAGTGCTTCGAGGCTGCAGGAGGCGGAAGCAGCCTACAAGAATGCTCTTCAGAAGGAACCGGATCGGGCAAGCGCGAACGAGTTTCTCGCGATGCAATATGTTCAGAGCGGCAGGCTCGACGATGCCTTGCAGCGACTGAACGAAGTTTTAAAGAAGAATCCATCGAATGCTGCGGCCTGGACGCTTAAAGGCTCCATCAGTCTTAGCCAGGGGAATAGCGCCGCTGCAAAGGAAAACTACAACCAGGCGCTTCGCCTTGATGCGACCTCGATGACCGCGGCAAACAATCTTGCGTCCATTCTTCTGGAGGAGGGCGGTGACCTGAATGTCGCATTGAACTGGGCCCAGGTGGCTCGGAAGGCTGCGCCGCAGAATCCCGATGTTGCGGACACCGTGGGATGGATTCATCACAAGATGGGGAGGAACGTTCTAGCTCGTGATCAACTGCTCTTCGCCGTGTCCAAACAGCCCGACAATCCCGTATTCCAGTACCACCTTGCAATGATCTACAAAGAGAACAAACAACCACGAGAGGCAGAAGCCGCCTTGAAAAAGGCTTTGAGCGGCCAGCGAGTCTTCAAGGAGAAGGCTCTTGCTGAAGCCGCGTTGAAGGATATGGCGAGTCTGAAATAATTCGGGGGCACCGTGATCCAACAGGATTACGCTGCCCCCTCGCTCAAACGCTTGTAGACAGATTCAATTACTGCGCGGGCGGTGCCGGCGCCTTGTACCGGCCGTTGAAAATTCCACGTGCCAGGACTTTCCCTTCCATCGCCATCATCACTGCAGCGCGATCCGCATTCTCTGCCAATTCGAGGGGTGCGTTCAGTGCATACAGCGTGAGCGTATAGTGATGCGGCGGACCAGCGGCAGGAGCGCCGGGTCCTCTGTATTGCGCGATCTGTCGTGCTCCGGCGGGAAGCTGGGGTTGACCTCCAGCGGGGCCTTCCGGCATCGACGTCACCGTTGCAGGAATCTTTGCGACCATCCAGTGAAGGATGTCTCCTGTCGCGGATCCGCGCGGACTCACAGGTTCCGGGTCGTTCATGATCAAAACGAACTCGACGGTTCCCATGGGCACATTGGTCCAGGAAAGAGCCGGAGAAATGCTCTGACCCGCCTGCGCATGCTTCACGGGAATTTCACCGCCATCCATCCATGATGTGCTCGTCAATGTCAGTCCAGGTCCGCCACCTCCTCTGCCGCCGCGTCCACCCGGACCACCGCCGCCAGGACCGCCGCCAGGACCGCCGCCGGGACCGCCGCGAGGAGCTTGCGCGCCCCCTGCAGGCGGCGCACCCTGCGGTGCCTGAGCCGCGATGCTCACGGTAAGGGCGATTGCCAGAGCAATCACAATCGCGAATACCTGAATTCCTTTTAGTCGCATTCTTTTTCCTCCTAGTTTTTCTCTCAGTTTGATAGCGGATTGAACGCACAGAAAGTACCACACAAAGTGACGAATGAAGGACGGCGAGTTTGCACAAAAGAACCGTTAGAATTCGAAATTGAACGAATCCTGCATCTCAATCCCGAAATCCGAAACTGCGAATTGGGCGCAGTAAATCCCGCTAGTCCATTCCAAGAATTCGGATTTCGGGATTTGAGATGCAGGATTCGTTCAATTTCGAATTTCCCGTATCTGTGAGTACCTTGACGCTTCAAGGATGTTTGACGCCCTGAGGCGGTCCTTGAGGGCTCAGACGCGATTACCTATCGACGCGTATCTCGCGTTCCTGTTTTTCCCTGACAATCCTCAGTGTCACTGCGCCGGTTCCTTCAACCATGGCGCGGCTGAAGTCTGAAGGGTTGGAGATGCTCGCTCCGTTCACGGCGATAATCACGTCACCGGCCTTCACGGCAGCTCGTGCGCCTGGCGACTCAGGATCTACGGTCGCGACGAGAACGCCGGCCACTCCTTTGACGCCAAAAAACTCCCGCAACTGCGGCGTCAAAGAATCCGCGCGAATTCCCTGAGCGGTGGGTGCTGAAGTCAACACGTCGATCCTGGGGATCTGATGAACAATGCGTTCGCCCAGATCTGAAAGCTCGGGATGCTGAAGACGAATGCCTCCAATTGCGAACGGCGCTTTCTCCGTAGTGATCTTGAACGTCTGTTCGCGATTGTCGCGGCGAACGTTGATATCGACAGCCCGCCCGATTGGCGTTTCGCTCACGAGCCGCGTCAGTTGCAGAGCACCGACAACGTCCTGGCGGCCGTACTGAAGAATGACGTCATTGGCTTTTAATCCCGCCTTCTCGGCCGGACTGTTCGGTTCGATGCTGCGAATCAGCACTCCCCGATCCGGCTGGTCTGCGATTGAAACACCGATCCATCCACTCTGTTGCGCGAACGCCGGCCCGACTCCTGCGAATGCCACGAAGAAGACGATTGAGAGGATCTTATTCATGGGTCCACCTCCTAAGACTCGATCGCTAGTATAGACGGTTGCCCCTCTACGTTCGTTGGCGCGAAGGAATGGAACGTGCAAGGTTAGTAGTCAGGAAGGATCAGGCTGTGAAGGTTGGAAGCGATTTTAGTCCAGACTTCAGTCGAGTGAGAACTCGACCAAAGTCAAAGGACTTAAGAATGATGAAAATTCATTCAAAATCATTTCCATACGATCGGGAAACCGAAAGTAACCCTAATACCAGCGCTGATCCTTTCTTTTTTGGTCCATAGACGGATGTCCGAAAAGAAGACACGTGACACATAAAACCAGCAACTGGGGAGATCGATGAAACGGCTGATCGAACCCATGCGTTTGTCTATCCCCGTCCGAGAACATGTCATCCACGGCGATCTTGCGCTGCCACTGGATGCGCGGGGCGCAGTCATCTTCGCTCACGGAAGCGGAAGCAGCCGTCACAGCCCGCGAAATCAGTACGTTGCTAAGGTGCTCCAGCAAGCGGGCTTCGCGACCCTCCTGGTGGATCTCCTTACCCAGCAGGAAGAACAAATAGACCAGCAAACGCTTGAGTATCGTTTCAATATCGGACTGCTTGCCGAGAGGCTCGTTGGCGCAACCGATTGGCTTTTCAAAGATCACAATTTTTCGCATTTACGCCTCGGATATTTCGGAGCAAGCACTGGCGCCGCAGCGGCATTGATTGCCGCCTCGTTGCGGCCCAACGTTGTCGATGTTGTCGTATCGCGTGGGGGTAGACCGGATCTCGCAGGCGGCGCGTTAATCCGCGTTGTCGCACCGACGTTGCTCATCGTGGGTGAACTCGACTACGAGGTCATACTGCTGAATCGGCAGGCTGCGGCTTCTATACCCGCACCAACAAGAATCGAAATCGTTCCGGCTGCGACTCATCTCTTCGAAGAACCTGGTGCGCTGGAGCAAGTCAGTTTGCTCGCTAAAGAGTGGTTCGCGACCAACCTGCTTCACGCCAACGCGGCCTAACTGTAGCACCTCGCCGCATTCCGGTCAGGCCGCACGGGACAGGAGGTCGCGAACTTCCTCATCCGTCGTCTGTGGAAAGCTGACGTACCACTGCCCTACAGCGTAGAAGGGCTCAGGCATCTTGAGACAAACGATCTCGTCTACCACTCGTGAAACTCTCGAACATGTCTCGCGAGCGGCTAGTGGAACCGCGACAGTGATTTTTTCCGGAGCATTTTGTCGGAGAGCCGCAATGGCTGCGAGCATCGTGGAGCCCGTCGCAAGACCATCGTCGACCAGGATCACGGTTTTGCCGCGCACATTCAGAGGTGGCCTGTGGCTGCGGTACGCCAGCTCGCGCGCCTCGATTTCCCTTACCTCGCGCCTGCTCACAGCGTCTATGGTTTGCTCGGGAATGCCGAGCTGCGAGATCACATCTTCGTTGATGTACCGCACTCCGCCGCTGGCGATGGCTCCCATGGCGAGTTCCTCCTGGCCAGGAACGCCGAGCTTTCGGACAATGAAGACATCGACTGGCAATCCGAGTCTCCTGCCAATCTCATACGCCACAGGCACGCCACCTCGAGGCAAAGCGAGCACCACCGTGTTGGGCATGTTTCGATAGGCTTCGAGACGCGCAGCCAGAACCTTCCCA
>Ga0111538_10002962_pt1 | contig 23825 bp, 25 predicted proteins | sample SoiMethybrSBSTD1_FD_79669 | JGI IMG/M metagenome (GOLD analysis project Ga0111538, IMG submission 79669) | Bulk soil microbial communities from a Populus tree surrounding site in Tennessee, USA - Soil MetaG P. TD hybrid SBSTD1 (version 2)... | ecosystem: Environmental > Terrestrial > Soil >...
AGGAGACTAGGAGCAGGCTGACAACGGGGCCACGGCGGATCCCAGCAGCTTTTTACCGCGCTACAGCGAAGGTTCCTGCTCGGGTGCAAAAGACCAACCGCTTTGCGGTGAGGCGTCCGCCGAGGTCCCGCCTCAGCGTGCGTCCGGCGCGGAGCGCCCCCCAGAGGTCCTCCTCAGCGACGAGGCCCATCGGCGGGTGCAACCGTTGGCCGCGGCGTCAGCTTCCACCCCTGCGGCAGGATTTCTTTTGGTCCTGCGCGGCTCGGGCGGCGCGGCTTTCACCGTCCTTTCATCGGGCCGGAGTAGAGGTCTGTCGAAACGAGGTCGGGGGCGGAAGGAGGCACTGATGAAACGACCGAGCCCGACCGCGACCAGCGCGGTCATTGTCATCGCGCTCGCCTGCATCGGGATCCTGCTGGTCGTGATGACCGGCTGTGGCTCCTCGGGAAGTTCCAGCTCGACCACCACGGTCACAGCCGCCGGCGGCGGTTCCGGGCCGCCGGCATCCACTCTGGCGCCGATCCACGGCCATTACGCGCCCAAGATCGACCCGGCGAACTTCGCTACCAAGATCGACAACCCGTACTGGCCGCTCAAGCCCGGCACGGGCTATCACTTCAAGGGCGTTCGCGGGACGACCGCGCAGACCGACGACGAGACCGTCACGAGCCGGACGAGGAACATCCTCGGCATCCCCAGCACGGCGGTCCGCGACATCGTGTCCGAGCACGGAAAGCCGGTCGAGCGCACGGTCGACTACTACGCCCAGGACAAGTACGGCAACGTCTGGTACATGGGCGAGGACTCATTCGAGACCAACAGCAAGGGCCAGATGGTCCGGGCGAGCGACTCGTGGCTTGCGGGCGTCAAGGGCGGGGAGCCCGGGATCATCATGCCCGGCAACCCCAAGCCCGGAGAGGCCTACCGGCAGGAGTACTACCCGCCCGGCCAGGCGCTCGATGAAGCGCGGGTGCTGAGCCTCAACGGGACCACCAAGGTGCCGTACGGCGGCCAGCACACCGGCCTGGTCGTGACGAGCGAGCGGAGCCCGCTGGAGCCGCAGACCGAGCAGAAGTACTACGACCCCGGGCTCGGCGAGGTGATGGAGAAGCTGGTCAAGGGCCACCATGAGCAGTTCAGCCTCGTGAACATCACGCACTCGTGACGTAATGACCGCAAGCGAACGGTGTCATGCGCGTTTCACGGGGCTTTCATCCGGGCCGCCTAGGGTCGGCGCGCAATCGGCGATCTGAAAGGAGCGACATCGTGAGCATGAATGGAGCACCGATTCGAACCCGTCTGGCCCTCGCGCTCGCCGTGATGGCGGCGGCGGTGGCGGTGGCGGTCGTCGCCATTGGTCAGGCCGGCGCGGCGCCCTCGGCGCCGAAGTCCAACGAGGCGATCAAGTCCGGGGCGGGCCCTGGATGGCCCAAGATCCTGCACCCGAGCGACTTCGTGGCGCGAGTGGACAATCCGTACTTCCCGCTCAAGCCGGGCAGCACGTGGCGCTACCGCGGTCGGGATGACCATGGGCGCTTCGCGGACAGGATGCACGTGAGGCACAAGACGAAGACGATCCTGGGTGTGAAGACGACCATCGTCCATGACGTGGTCCTCAGGGACGGCAAGCCACGTGAGGTCACGAACGACTGGTACGTGCAGGATCACGACGGCAACGTCTGGTACTTCGGCGAGGACACGAAAACGCTCGACCGGCACGGCCACCTGAAGAGCCGAGAGGGCTCGTTCCAGGCCGGCCAGAACGGCGCGCAACCCGGCGTTCTGTTCCCGGGCGACCCGAAGGTGGGCCAGACGGCGCGCCAGGAGTTCTTCAAGGGCCACGCCGAGGATCACTTCAAGGTGCTCGACGTGAACGCCAGGGCGCGCACGCCCCGCGGGGTCACTCACCACGCGATCCGGACCAAGGAGTGGACACCGCTGGAGCCCGGAGTCATCGACAACAAGTACTACGCCCGCGGATTCGGCACCGTCGTCGAGACGACCGTCAAGGGCGGCCTCGAGAACCTGCATCTCGTGCGCTTCCACCGCGGCTGAGGTCCAAGAACCAACCGCATTGACGGGGTTAAGGGGGCTATAGCCCACCTAACCCCGTCATTGCGTGTCCAGGCCGCGCGATCGGCTCGTCGCTCATCATGGTGGTCATGGAGCAGGACCTGGACGGGCTGGCCGACGAGAATTACTGCTATCTGACCACCGTCGGCCGGGTCACCGGCGAGCCGCGCGAGATCGAGATCTGGTTCGGCCTCGACGGGACGACGCTTTACATGCTCTCAGGGGGTCGCGATCGCTCCGACTGGGTGAAGAACCTGATGCGGGAGCCGCGGGTGAGCGTGCGGATCGCCGGCCGGACCTTTCAGGGACACGCCCGAGTCGTCAGCGATCCTGAGGAGGACGAGCGGGCGCGGGCGCTCGTGTTCGAGAAGTACGCCCCGGGCTACAGCGGCGATCTGGAGGACTGGCGCGAACGGTCGCTGCCGATCGCCGTCGACCTGCGCGGGTGACCGTCTCGCTGCTTGGGGACTCCTCCGCGTAGTCCTGCCCGTGTCGTTCAGGATCGCGGGCGGATTTGGACGTCCACTTTCGCTATGCGAAAGCAGACGTCCATCCGCGGCCGATTTCGGGTGTGCTAGGCGCCTGCCGGGGCCTCCGCGCCCTCTGGGATCACCCCGATGTCGCGCATGAGGGTCAGCACGTCCCACTGCACCCACGACTCGGCGATCTTGCCGTTCTCGTCGAAGCGGTCGATGCCAATGCCGTGGACGGGATTGCCCTTCTCGTGCGTGGGCTGCTGGCCCATGAACTCGTTCTCGAACGTGCCGACGCCGGTCCAGCGGGTGACCACCTGGTCCTCGGAGGCGATGACGTCGTCGACCGTGAACGAGAGGTCGGGGAACGCGTTCCGGTATTCGGCAATCGTCTGCTTCACGGCCGCGAGGTCCTGATCGCCCATGATCGGATCGTGGCTGACGAAGTTGTCGGCACTGACCTCGTCGAGGACTTCCAGCCTCCCCTGACCAAACCCCTCTTCGAGTACGCGCCGCGCAGCGTCGATGTTCGCCTGGCTCATTGCCGGCCTCCTTGAGTAGCTCGCACATCCGACCCTACGTCCGCCATGCTGCGGTTGCAAGTCACAGTTGACAGGGCCTCGGCCGACCTAGACGCCACGCTCGACGGCGATCTCCTCCGCCTCGACCGCCCGCATGAGCTCCGCGTAGTCACGCTCGTTCTGGTCGGCGTAGGCCTCGGCGAAGTCGGCCACGGCCTCGTCAAAGGTTGAGCCGCCGCCCAGATAGGCGCCGATCGCGATCCGATCCCCGGAGCGCGCATGACCCCGCGCCAGCGTCCACCCGCAGAGCTGGCCGTAGACCGCGAGGTCCGACGGGTCCATCAGCTCCACCTCGACCGAGCGCTTTCCGTCCCAGAGCTGGCGGACGTAGAGGTGGCGCGTCTCATTGTCCTCACCGCTCGTCACCCAGCCGAGGAAGATGTCGCTGGCGGCCTGCACCAGCCGCTGGCCCTCGACGACGCGGCGCCCTTGGTGGGCGAACCTGCTCTTGCGCGCGTACGGCTCCAGCACCGATGGTCCCGCCTCCTTCGCCTGGAGGAACAAGGGGTCGTCGGAGTCTCGGCCGACAAGCAGGACGATCCAGGCTCTGGTGCCCACGCTTCCAACACCGACGACCTTTCGCGCTGCGTGCACGTAGTGGTAGCGCTCGGCGAGCCGGCGCCGGTCGTCCTGGAGAGTGCGCCGATATTCGTTGATCAGTTCGTGCAGGGCCGGCTCGATTCGATCGCGCTCGTCCGAGGGCGCGAGCTCCTCGATCGGCACGATCAGCGGCGGATCGTTGACGATCCGGTAGGCGCCGTCCACCTTATGACTGAGCTTGGAGAGCGCCCGCTTGCTGTCCTTGTGACGAGCCTTCGAGAGCCCCTTCTCGTACCTTCGGAGGTCCTTCTGACTCGTATGCGCCCCCCAACGCTCGAGGGCGGAATCGGTGTCGATCCGTGCGTACCAGACCTCCAGATCCGTCATGGCCGCGAAGGCGCGCATCGCCTTCCGGTAGGCGCCAACGGCGGCGAGCGTCGTGCGGCGCCCTTCGGCCGCGTCGAACCCGCGCTCGCGACCGGCGATCGCGAAGCTCGCCGCCAGCCGCTTCACGTCCCACTCGAACGGCCCCGGCAGGGTCTCGTCGAAGTCGTTGCAATCGAACACGAGCCTGCGATCCGGTGCGGCGAAGACGCCGAAGTTGGACAGGTGGGCATCGCCGCAGAGCTGCGCCTCCAGGCCCGACGTGGGCGTATCGGCGAGGTCGGAGGCCATGACGGCCGCCGCTCCTCGGAAGAACGAGAACGGCGATTCGAGCATCCGTCCGTATCGGATCGGGACGAGCTCCGGCACGCGCGTCGCGTCCTGCTCCTCGAGGATGCGCCGCGGGGAGGGACGGTCCGTCGCCGGTTGCCATTCCGCGTGGCTCGAGCGCTTAGCCCCCTGCCGGGCCCGCCTGCCGAGCGCGCTGCGCTCCTCCGCCGTCAGATGCCGTTCGACCTTCACCGGTTCGGGTGGACCCTCCCACGGCGGAGCCCGGCGCGCAAGGGCGCCGGCTCGTTGGACCTCGAACGGCCTCGGGCCCGGCGGGCGCCCCGGCACGGTGCTACGCAGCCGAGCGCTCCGGCTCGCGCTGCTCGGCCTCGGGAAGCGACACCAACTCCGTCTCTGAAAATGCGCCCCGCCGCGGAACCCACAACGCAACCGCCGACGCGGCCGCGAGGGCGATCAGGCACATCACGAACGAGAGGGCGAACCCGGTGTCGGTGGGGATTCCGCCCGCACCGAGATTGCTCGCCAGGAGCGTGGCCGCCACCTGCCCGCCGAAGGCCCCGCCCAGCGTGCGGGTGACGGCGTTCATCCCGGTGGCTACGCCCGTCTGCTCCTGGGGCACGTTCTCGACGATCAGGTTCGCCATCGCCGAGAACGAAAGGCCGATCCCGATCCCGAGCAGCGTGGCGGCGACGAAGATGTCGATCGGCTGGCTCCGCGCGGCGACGAGGAGCACGTAGCACGCGAGGGCGAACACCGCGCCCCAGATCAGCGATCCGCGCGAGCCGATTCGGCGCTCCAGGATGCCCGCCATCTGACCGAGGACGATGATCGCGATCGTCGACGGCAGCAGGTAGAGGCCCGCGACCGTCACCGACGCGCCGAAGCCGTAGCCGGTGCTCGCGGGCTCCTGCACGTACTCCGGCAGCAGGATGAACGCCGAGTACAGCCCGACGCCGATGAGGAACGCGACGAGGTTGGTCGTCCACACGCCCCGGATGGCCATCATCCGCATGTCGACGAGCGGCTCCCGTGACCGGAGCTCCGCGCGGATCCAGGCGAGGACGATCACCACGCCGGCGCCGAGGAGGCCGAGCGTCTTTGGCGATCCCCATCCCCACGTGCTGGTCTCGGTGATCCCGAGCAGCAGCGCGGACATGCCGGCCGTCATCAGCGCCGCGGCGCGATAGTTGATTTCGGCGGGGGTCTTGACGGGACTCTCCGGGATGTAGCGCCAGGTGAGAAAGGTGGTCGCGGCGATCAGCGCCAGCGGGAACCAGAAGAGCCAGTGGTAGGAGAGCTGCTGGGTGATGATGCCTGCGAGGACCACGCCGGCACCGGCCCCGACGCCCAGAAGCGAGGAGACCAGGCCGAGCGCGCCGGGCACGCGCTCGTGCGGGAGCTCGTCGCGGACGATCGAGAAGGCGAGCGGGAAGACCCCCGCGCCGACGCCCTGGATCACCCGACCGAGGAGCAGCAGGCTCAGCGAGGAGGCGACGGCGGAGATCAGCGTTCCCACACCCAGCGTCACGAGCACGATCATCAGCAGGCGGTCCTTCCCATACATGTCGCCGAGCCTGCCGATGATCGGCGTCGTGATCGACGCGCTGAGCAGGAAGGCGGTGAGCATCCAGCCGACGGCGCTCTCGGAGGCGTGCAGGGACTGCTGAAACTCCGGGAGGGCCGGGACGACGAGCGATTGAAGGAGCGCGTAGGAGATGCCCCCGAGGGAGAGGATCGCCAGAATCATCCTGGGGCTGGGATCTGCAGCTCGGCGCAAGATCGTGCGATCCTACCAAATCATTTGTTGACACTAAGCATTGGTGCCTGGTAACGTTCTGTCCGTGGCAGACGCGAGACACGAGGCGCCGGGAATCGCCAAGCGATGGCCCACGTTGCTGATGATCAAGCTCGGCCGGATCACGAATCACCGGTTCACCGAGGCGCTCGAGCCGTTCGGAATCCGGCCGCGACACGTCGCCGCGCTGATCGAGCTTCGCGATCACGGGGAGCTTACGCAGCAGTCGCTCTGCGGCCGGCTGCACGTCGACCCGACGAACCTCGTGGCGATCCTGAACGAGCTCGAGGAGCGCGGCTTCGCCACGAGGCGACGCGATCCGGAGGATCGCCGCCGCCACATCGTGGAGGTCTCGAAGCGGGGCCTGGCCATGATCGACAAGGCCTCCCAGGTGATGGACGAGGTTGAGGAGGAGCTGCTCGAGGGCCTGAAGCCCGCCGAGCGCGATGAGCTCGAGCGCGCCCTCGCCGGGGTCTGGGAGACGGCCGGCGGCTACGACGCCTGGTCGCAGGTCCCTGCGGACGTCGAGGAGAAGGCAGCCTAGGCCTTCAGCCGAGCGGGCGCCTCAGTCCACGTCGCGGCGCTGCTCGACACCAACCGCGATCGCGCTCAAGACGATCATGTAGAAGACCATCAGGGCGATCGCCGCGCCGAAGGCCGGCTGCGCAGTCTGGTGCGTGTCTGGATCGAGCATCGTCGCGGCGCTGGCGGTCGCCGTGTACTCGCTGTAGGTCGTGACCGCGGCCAGGATCGGGTCGATGATGAAGAGGACGCCGAAGGCCACCCCCACGGCGATCGCCGTCGAGCGGCACAGCACGCCGACCATGACGCCGATGACGGCGAAGCCGGCGTAGGTGATCATCGTGCCGTACGCGTAATGGAGCGCGGTCCCGAGGCCGGCGTCCCAGGAACCGGATCCAACCGCGAACCAGATCGCGGCGACCAGACGCGAGATCGGGACGGACAGCGCGCCGATGACGAGCGCGATCGCGATCACGACGACGGTCTTGGCGACGATCGCGCGGGCGCGGCTCGGCGACACCGTGTAAGTCGTGATGATCGACTTTCGCGTGTACTCGCCTGAGCTGGCCACTGCCCCGAGGATCACCATGAGCACCAGGGTGTAGGAGGAGCCGCTCAGAACGCCGCGCGTGAGCGCCGCCGAATCCGATCCGCCCTGGATGAGCGCGGTGATCGCCTGGGCGACGATGCCGACGATCGACAGCCCGACGATCACCCACGTCGAGCGAACGCTGCTCGCCTTGATCCACTCGGATTTGATCTGGCGGTCCACTACCGCCCCTTCCCCTGGGTGAGCTCCATGTAGCGCTGCTCGAGCTCGAGGTGCTCCGCCCGAAGCTCGGCGAGCACAATTCCGGCCTTGAGCGCCGCCTCGCCCACGTCGAGCGAGGTCATCCCGGAGACGCGGACGGTCTCGCCGTCGCGGGTCGCGGTCACGCCGTCCCGCTGGACCGCCGCGACCAGGCCTTCGGCCTGTGGCGTCCGCGCGATCACCTGGCCGGCGTCGGAGTCCAGGTCGCGCAGCGAGAACTCGCTCGCGAGCTGGCCCTCCGCGATCACCACGACGGTGTCGACGGTCTCCTGAACCTCCGTGAGGATGTGGCTCGAGAGCAGGATCGTCTTGCCCTGGTCATGGGCGAGGCGCTGGAGCGTCTCGCGGAGCCACTTGATCCCACCCGGGTCGAGGCCGTTCGTCGGCTCGTCCAGGATCAGCACCTGGGGATCGCCCAGCAGCGCCTGGGCGAGCGAGAGCCGCTGGCGCATCCCGAGCGAATAGGCGCCCACGCGGCGGTTGGGCGCGTCCCCCAGTCCGACGAGCTCGATCACCTCGTCCACCCGGCTGTCCGGCAGCCCGGCCACCGCGGCGGTGGCGAGCAGGCTCTCGCGCGCCGAGCGCCCGTCGTGGAAGGCGCCGCCCGCGAGGACCGCGCCGACCGTTGCCACCGGGTCGTCGAGCTCGTGGAACATCGTTCCCGCGATCTTCGCCTCGCCGCCGTCGGGCCGCGCGAGCCCCAGGATCATGTTGATCGTGGTGGTCTTCCCGGCCCCGTTGGGCCCGAGGAATCCGGTGATCTGCCCCGGGTCGGCCCTGAAGGAGAGCCGCTTGACCGCCGTGAAATGGCGATAGGTCTTGGTGAGCTCCTGGACTTCGATCATCGGGGGCCGGTAGGAATACCCCATCCGTCGCCCTGGCGCGCCCGTTGTCAGGCGTAGCTCAACTGCTCGTCCCAGTCGGGTCGCCCCTCCGGCGTCAGATCGAACAGGTTCCAGACCGGCTCCAGGGTGCCGACGTGACGGGGATCCTGGCCGGGATCCCAAGGCGCGTAGAAGAGCTCTGAGCTCCAGAAGTGATGGATGACTCCGCCGTCGCGGTGAAACACGGTCAGCATCGGCCGCTGGTGCCCGTCCGCGGTCTCGGCGAGGTAGTCGCGGTTGTAGGAGTTGGCCCCCGAGGACAGGAGACGCAGCCGCCGCCAACCGCGCTCCTCGGCGAAGGTGAGGACGCGCGGCAGCGGAGCCTTCGCGACGACGGCGAAGTTCAGCTGCTGGGCCGCGTGCTCGATGGCGCCGTCGAGCTGATCGAGGAAGGCCACGCACGAGGGACATGGCCCCTCCGCAAGCGGCAGGAGCGCCGTTTCCCCGCCCTCCGGCCCGGGCCGCTCATCGCCGGGATCGCGGGGGAACATGAAGCTGTAGATCACCAGGGAGTCCTTGCCGGGTGCGAACAGCTCTGAGAGGCTCACGTCCGTGGGCACACCGTCCGCTCCGGCTCCCGCGAACACATAGTCCTCGGGCACGGCTCCCCCCGGCGGGAGCTCGCGCCTGGCGGCGGCCAGTGCCTCCATCGCCCGGCGGAGCTCGATCTCCTGCTCCAGCAGCCGATCTCGCGCCGCCCGGTACTCCGTTGACTCTCCCGGAAACGCGATGGCCATGACTCTCCCTTCGTCGACATTCTCTTGACGACCGCGCCAGGCCGAGCCGGCCGTCAGGTCAGTGGACCGGAAGGAGGCGGGGAACTAATCGGTTCGGTCGATGAGTCGCTCGGGGCGTCAGGAAGTGCGCGGCGCGTAGAGCCGCTCACGGATCTCGAGCTCGACCGCACCCGCGTCCTCGCGACCGTTCCGGGCAGCCGGACCGCTCTCACCGAGGTCGCCGTCGTTGACCCGGCGGAGCGCCCGGTAAAGGCGATCATCGGCCGGCCGCTTGGGCGAGGCGATGGAGCGTCGCATCGAATTCTCGTGCGCGCGGATCTCGGCGGCCAAGATCTGCAGGCGCTGCCTCGCGCTGTCGCGCTCGCGCACGACCTCTGCAATCGCTGCATCAGCCATCGTGCCTCCTTCCACGGCCCGGCCCTCCTCCGCCAGATCGGCTGACGGGGACCGTTCCGGAGTAGGTGAAAGGCTAACAAGGCCGTAGCCGCTGTTGAAGGGCTCGACCGGTCGCGACCGAGGCGAGACGCCACGCCACGGACCCGCCCCCGCCGGTTCCCCCTTGCACGCTGACGCAGTCGCGCTAGCCTTTTCGTAGCGACAGGTTTTCGCGCATCGGCCTGGGGCCGATGAGCGATGCGCTGGAGCCAAGATGAAGACTTGCTGCCCACCAGGGCAGGGATGCAACGCACCAGCAGGACGCGAAGAGCCGTGTTTCCTCCAACGGTGTCGTAGCAGCGATTCCGGGGAGGCCGATCGCGCGGTCGCACTGTGGAACTCGTTCAAGGCGGCCCCGCGCGGCGCTCGATCGCGACGGCAACGGCGCTTCCTCCGGCGCGCCTACGCTCGCGCACGCGACCGCGCCGCTCCCTGGCGCCCGCGGCTTCCGTAGCACGGCCGCCCAGAGCAGGATTGACCACCTTATGCGTGGTCAATCCCGCTTTCGACCGCAGTGCGCTCCCGGCTCAGGCGCGCGGGGCCATCACCGCCGGCGGGCGAGCCGTTGGGCGACCGGCGCGGTGGCGGCGAGGAGGGGAGAGGCGTCGACTCGCCCGTCGCGGATGCGGACGAGTTGCTTCGGGGGCCTGCCCAGCTCGAAGCGGATGCGGTCGATGGCCCTGGCCGGGGCGAAGATCGCCGGTTCCTCCAGCGACCAGATGTCACAACGGCGCGCCGTCGAACCCGAGGCGTCGAGGATTCCGTTAACGGCCCGGCGAGCCGCCTCGTTTGCGCCCTCCATGGTCGCCAGGTCGGTGTGCGTCCGGATGTAGTCCGAGACCAGAAAGAGGTTCTCGATCGAGGTCACGGCCTCGGGGCGATCGCTCCAGGAGCCCGCCGTGTTGACCAGCAGCGGCTCCAGGTTCGAGGCCTCGTTGGGGTTCGGGTAGACGATGCTCGGATCGAGGAACCAGGCGAGAGCGTTGGCGTCCTCCAGCACATCGATGCCGGCGTCGTTCAGCCCCCCTTTGAGCTGCGCCCAGACCTCGTCCCGGACCTCCTCCTTCGAGCAGTACATCGCCTGCTTTCGGTGGACGACCCCCTCCCGCTCCCAGTCGGAGACGTCGACCGAGAGGAGGCCCTCGACCCGACCGTCACCCATCTCATTCAGCCTGAAGCCCGGCCAGAACTGAGCCTGTGAGATCGAGGTCAGCGCCCACGGCGAGTCGATGTAGATCGTGTGGCCCGGATTGAGCGCGACGTCGCGGTCGAGGTAGAACATGATCCCGTTCATCCACCGCGTCCTAAGGCGGTTGAGGCCGGCGAGCCGCGGCTCGGCGCCCTTGAGCTGGTCGCTTGCGAGCAGTCGCATCACCTCGACCGGCAGCGCAGCAACGTAGAAGTCGGCCGAATCGTCGAGTGGGCTCCCGTGGGCGACCACGGTGACACCCGTGATCCGACCACCCGTGCAGTGGATCGCCTGCACCTGGTGCTCGGTCCGATAGTCGACCCCCAGGCCGCGCAGGTACGCGAGCCAGGGATCGATCCAGACGTCATTGGTCGGGCCATTCAGCACCCGGTCCGCCGCGCCGCCGGGACGGGAGAGGTCGAAGATCAGCTGGAGGAGGATGTAGCCGCCGGTGCGAGCGCTCATCTCGCGGGCCTTGGCGGCGACCAGGCTGCGAGTCAGCCCGTCCGCAAGGAACCTCTGGTAGCCGGGCGACCGGCTCTCGGCGCCCGAGAAGACCCACCAGCTCTGGTTCTCGTACTCCGCGAAGCGACGCGCCTCGCAGCTGCTGAGCAGCAGCAGCAGTCGGTCGGCGAAGTGGAGCTGCTCCTCGACCGGGATGCCCACCCCGGTGGCGTAGGTGAACAGCGCGTCGAACGCCAGGTGGAGATCGCGCAGGGACGCCGGAAAGTGGGCCGGCGAGAGGACCTCCGCCCCTCCCGTCCGAGCGATCTGCACCTCCCTGGCCGCGGCCAGGTTGCCGAACACGCCGTCCGGCTTTCCCTGGATCGGGATCCGCTTCATGGTGTCGGGCAGATGGCGGTAGAAGCCGGGGAAGAACCGGAATCCGTGCTCGCCGGGAAGGTCCCGCCGGCCGCCCGTTCCCGAGCCGGGCACCGGGATGCTGCGAGCCTTGCCGCCCGGGATTGGCCGCGTCTCGTAGACCGTCACGTCGAAATCGCGCTCAGCGAGCTCGTGGGCGGCACTCATGCCGCCCACGCCGCCGCCGAGGACGATCACCCGCTTGCGCATGGGAACGCTAGCGCCGCGCCGGGCTATTCCGGCGAGCGGATAGATCGTTCACTGCCGATGAACGAACTTAAGGTTTGACTTCAAGTCTCGTCCGGCGCCTTCGGGTCGAGATCGACGTCCTGCCCCCAAGGGAACGGATCCTCCGCCGCGGGGGCGGACGGGACCGCCCTGAGTTCTCCCTGCCCGTGCGCCTGCCCCTTCTTGAACTTCTTGTGGGGATCGGAGGGACGAACCTCCAGCATCCACTCGTCCGCGGGAGGACTGAAGCTGCCCGAAGCCGTTCCCTCCACCTTGTCCTGGGTGATGGTGACGGTCACGCTCGCCTCTGTCTCCCCGTGCCACTCGAGTGGTCCGCACGCCTCGGCGACGCCGTCCTTGTCGAGCTTCATCGGATTGTCGAAGTTGGAACGCATCTCTGTACCTCCTGACTTGCCCTCACTAGGCCGGAACCCCGACCGCGAGCAGCGTACGTCCGCGGCGGGCCCCAACCTCGTTTCCCTTCCGTTCGTAGACAGCTATAGCTTGGCGCATCGTTCGCGCGGCCTCCTCCGTCTCGCCCGCCATTCGCAGGACCTCCCCATGGGCGAGGAGCGCTTCGGCGTGGTCGCTGAGCCAATCGGTTCGAGCGGCCAGGTCCACCGCCTCGGCGCTGATGCTCTTCGCTTGCGGAACGTCGCCGCCGCGCGCCAGAAGGAGAGCTCGAACCGTCCGCCACCCGACCTGAACGGAGAGGTCGTCGGGGTCGGCGGCATCCCGCGCCTCGGCGGTCAGCTCCATCGCTTCCTCGAAGCGTCCCTGCTCGTAGACCGCGCGTGCCAGCATCGCCGCCGTATCGGCCAGCAACGCCTTCTCGCCCATCTCCTCCAGCCGCTCGTAGCCGGCGCGGAGCGCCGCTTCCGCGCCCGGCGCATCGCCGGACGCGAGCGCGACGAACGCCTCGTCGTGTGAGACGGCCGTGTGCATCGAGACCCCGAGCTCGGCGAGCAGCGCCCGGCTGTCGGCGATCAACTCCCGCGCCACCGTGAGCTCCCCGCGCATGGCTCGAATCGCCGCGAGATGCTCGAGGACGAGCGCCTGCGCGCGGCGATGGCCACCCAGCTCGGCCCGGATGGTCTCGCAGCGCGCGATCGCCGCATCCACGTGGACGGGGCCCGCGTAGGCGGACGAGGCGAGCCAGCTGAGCGCGTCCGACCAACCTCGGTCGTCCCCGGCCTTGCGCGCATGGTGGGCGGCCCGCTCCCAGGCCTCGTCGGCGCTGGCCGAGCGCGCCTCGATCCAGTGCACGAGCGCGCGCAGCGCCCACAGGCGGCCCAGCCCGAGATCGTCGCCGGCGCTCTCGAACGTGTCGAGCAGGGAGTCGAAGCGCTCGCGGGCCTCGCGGGCCGCGGCACCGGTATCCACCTGCAGGCGAACGAACAGCCGTCGCACGAGGGCGTGCGCCTCGGCGACCGCGTCGCCGCGCGTCGCTGCCCGAGTGGCGGTGGCGTCGAGCATCGCCTCCGCCTCCGCGAGTTGACCGGCCTCGGTCAGGGCGCCGCCGAGCTCGGCCGACAGCGCGTCCAGCCAGGCGGTGTCCTCGGGAAGGATCTCGACCGCCCGCGACAGGAGCTTGATCGCCGCGGGGATGTCGTCGCGCGCGAGCGCGGCGCGCCCGGCGGCGCCCAGATGCACGGCCGCGCGAGTTGCAAGCTCCTGGTGGCTCTCCGCCGCGGCGGGCTCCAGCGCGACCCGGCACGTGAACGCCCGCTCGAGGTGATACCCCGCGAGCTCGTGGTGCTCGCCGAGCTCCTGGTCGGAGCGCCCCTCGAGCCACGCGGCGTGACGCTCGTGGAGGTCCGCGCGCACGCGTTTGGGGATCAGGCTGTATGCGGCATCGCGGATGAGGATGTGGTCGAAGCCATAGGCGCGCTCGTTCGTGAACTCGGAGGCCGCCGGCCGGATGAGCCCGCGGCGCAGAAGGGAGTCGAGGCTCGAATCCAGGTATCCGCGATCGCGCTCCTCGAGCGATTCGGCGACGGCACCGCGGTGGAAGATCCGCCCCTCGGTGGACGCTCGCTCGATGACCGCGCGCTCCCGCGGCGGCAGTCGATCGATGCGGGCGGTGACGACCGCGTGGACCGTGGGCGGGACGGCGGCGTCGGCATCCTCGTCGGATTCCAGTCGCATCGCGACCATCTGCTGCAGAAAGAAGGGGTTGCCCTCGGCGGTGGTCAGGAGCTGGGTGCGATCCGCCGGAGAGAGTTCGCTGCCCGCGATCAGTCCGTCGATCAGCTCCTCCGCGCTGTCCGCGCGCAGCGGCTCCAGGACGACGATCTCGGAGCTGGCGCCGCCCACGGCATCCCATGCGGGCCGAGCGTCGAGAAGCTCGGGACGCGCCAGGCACACCACCAGCAGCGGGACCGCGGCCGCGACCGTTGCAACGTGCTCGAGCAGGTCGAGCATCACCGGCTCGGCCCAGTGGATGTCCTCGACCGCGACCACGAGCGGACGATCCTTGGCCACACGCTCAATGAGCGTGCGTACCGCCCACTGAGCCTCCTCCCCCGACACGGTGCCACGAGCGAACCCAGTAGCCCGGGACACCTGCGCGGCGATCAGCCCGGCGTCGCCGTTCGACGCGGCGCCACCGATCAGCCCTTCGACCGCCTCCTCGCTCGGGGCGCCCGCGAGGCTGCGGACGATTTCCGCGAGAGGCCAGTAGGTGATCCCATCGCCGTAGGGAAGGCAGCGCCCGACCGCGGTCGTGGCCACGCCGCCCGCCTCCTCGAGGAGCGTCTGAACGAGCCGCGACTTGCCGATCCCCGCGGGGCCGATGACCGTGACCAGGCGAGGCTCTCGCGAACCGACGGCCAGATCGAAGATCTCCCGCAGGCGATTCAGCTCACGCTCCCGTCCCACGAACGGGGGGGCGGGCCGTGCCGGCGCCTCGGCGCGCTCGGAGGCCACCGAGACGAGGCGCCACGCCGCCACCGGCAGCGACTTGCCCTTGAGCGACAACGGGTCCACCGCTTCGACCTCGGCCACCTCACCCAGGTGGCGGGCGGTCTCGTCCCCGATGAGCACCGCGCCTGGCGGGGCCGAGGCCTCCAGCCGCTGCGCCACGTTCACCGCGTCGCCCACGGTAGACAGGTCGCCCCCCGGAGCGCTCCCGACCACGACCTCGCCGGTGTTGAGGCCGGTGTGGATCTCGAGTTGCACGCCCCATCGGCGCCGGAGCTCGTCGTTGAGGTCGAAGAGCGTCTGGCCCAGCTCGAGCGCCGCTCGAGCAGCGCGCGCCGCGTCGTCCTCGTGCACGACGGGCACCCCGAACACCGCCATCACCGCATCTCCCATGTACTTCTCGACCGTCCCGGAGTGACGCTCGATGATCCGCTTCGACTCGTTGAACCAGCGGCTCATCAGCTGCTGCAGAGACTCAGGATCAAGGCGCTCCCCCAGCGCGGTGAACCCGCTGACGTCCGAGAACAGGATCGTTACGACCTTGCGGGCGCTCGTGGTCGCCGGTTCAGGGACCAGGCGGGTCCCGCAACGCCTACAGAAGGTTGCGTCGCTTCCGTTCGACTCCCCGCACCGGGCGCAGGCCGGCATGGGACAAGTGTAAGCCCGTATCTGGCGGCGGAAAGCCCGGACCGGCGCCCTGTGCGGTTTGGGTCAGTCGCCCTCGATCCGCCGTCGGAAGGCCTCCGCCGGCTCCACCGTTGCGCCGGCGAGCCGGGCACGGTCGGCGAGCCAGCGGTCAGACGTGACGACCCTGATCCCCGCGGGATCGTCGTCGGCCTCCAGGCGTCGCGCGATCTCGTCGTCGGCCGAATTGGGCCGTGGACGCGGGGCATGCGCCACCTCGACGACGGTCGAGCGGATCGGCGGGCGAGGCGGCCGCTCGAAGACGACGGTGACGTCCTCGCCACCCTGGGCGACCCAGCGCTCGAGGGTGTCGACCAGCCGGACCATCGCGGCGTGCCGGTCCTTCCACCACGAGTCGGGCCGCGTCCCGATCACGTTCATGCCGTCGACGAGGTAGCGCACGGGGGAGAAAGTACCTACGCTCGACATTGAGGAGGGGGGTGGGCGCCAGGCGCGGGTTTTGCACCGCTCGACGTTGCGGGGTAGGCTCGGACGAGCATGGAAGGATCCGATGCGAACCTCGACGGAATCCTCGTCGGCGACCGCGAGCGCTGGGAGGACGGACCGCCGCACGAGCTGTTCAGGCGGATGCGGTCGGAGTGCCCCGTGCACTGGTCCGAGCGCATCACGGAGTACCCCGAGGAGGACGGCTTCTGGTCGCTGACCACGGCCGATGACATCCACGAGGTCAGCCACGACTGGCAGACGTACTCGTCCGAGCAGGGAGTGACGGCGCTCACCAACGCCGTGATGCCGGTCGACCTCATCCGGGCGATGTTCATCGGCATGGACCCGCCCAAGCACGACCGGCTGAAGATGCTCTTCCAGCGTGGGTTCACGCCCAAGCGGATCGCCGAGCACGAGGGCGCGATCCGGGCGATCGCGGTGAGCGTCCTCGACCGCGTCGGGGGTCGCGAGGAGTGCGAGCTCGTGATGGAGGTCGCCCAGCCCGTCGTCTCGCGGGTGATCGGGAGCTTCATGGGCATCCCGCCGGAGGACGACGAGATCTGGGCTCGGCTGATGAACGCGACCATGGGAGCGGGCGACCCGGATCTGAACCCCGAGGGGACGGCGAACGTCATGCAGCGGGAGGTCCCGGAGATCTTCGAGCGCTGCAGGCGGCTGATCGCCGAACGCCGCGAGAACCCGACCGACGACCTGACGAGCGTGTTGGTGCACGCCGAGATCGACGGCCAGGGGCTCGAGGAGCACGAAATCGTGATGGGCTTCTTCCTGCTGATGGCGGCCGGGAACGACAGCACCAAGGCCACCTACTCGAGCGGGATGCGCGCCCTGCTCGAGAACCCCGACCAGCGCCGGCGCCTGGTCGACGATCCGTCATTGATCCCGAGCGCGGTCGAGGAGTCGCTGCGCATGTTCCCGGCCTTCGCCCATTTCCGCCGGACCGCCACGCGCGATGTCGAGCTCAACGGCCGGACTGTCCGCGAGGGGGAGAAGGTCGTGATGTGGTACGTGTCGTCGAATCGCGACGAGGCGCGCTACGAGGATCCCGACCGCTTCGACGTGACCCGCAACCCCGAGCACCAGGCGTTCGGGGCCGGCGGCCGGCACTTCTGCCTGGGGACTGCCCTCGCCAGGCTCGAGCTACGGATCCTGCTCGAGGAGACGCTGGCGCGCTTTCCTGAAATGGAGCTCGCCGGAACGCCGGAGTACGTCGAGTCGCCGTTCATCAACCAGCTCAAGTCGCTTCCGGTCAGGCTGCGCCCGTAGGCCTCGTCACTCTCCGCGCGGGGGGGTAGCGTCAAGGAAGACCTCCGTGACGTCCGGGACGATCTCGCGAAGGCGCGCGTCGATCTCCGAGGAGACCCTCTCGACGCGCTCGGCGTCGATGTCGTCGCGCAGGTCGACTCTGCCCGCGACGAGCACGGCGTTCGGGCCGAGGACCAGGGTGAGCAGCTCCTTGACCTCATCGACCTCGTCGAACTCCTCGATCGCGTCCTCGAGCGCCTCGCGCTCCTCCGGAAGGGCGGCGGATCCGATCAGCAGGTGCTTGGCGTCGCGTCCCATCCAGAACGCCACCGAGACGAGCAGCAGGCCGATCAGCACCGAGGCGGTGGGATCCCAGAAGGTGAGGCCGGTGAACTCGTTCAAAGCTATCCCTGCGGCGGCCAGCGCCACGCCGATCAGCGCCACCGAGTCCTCGAACAGGACCATCTTCACGTTCGGGTCGCGGCTTTCCCGGGCGTACCGCCAAAGCGGCTTCTCGGCCTCGCGGGCCTCGCGGCGCGTCTGGCGGAACGCGCGCACCCAGGAGGCGCCCTCGGCGGCGAACGAGAGGGCGAGCACGACGTAGGCAATCGCGAAGCCCTCGGTCTCGCCCCCGCCCGTCGCAAGCTCGATGCCACCGAATCCGATCGCGAAGATCGCGCCGGCCAGGAACATCCCGACGGCGGCCATGAACGTCCACAGGTAGCGCTCCTCCCCGAACCCGAACGGCCGCGCGGGCGTGGGCTCGCGCTGCCCCAGCTTGATCGAGAGCAAAAGAAAGGCCTGGTTGGTCGTATCGGCGAGCGAGTGCGCCGCCTCCGCGAACATCGCGGCCGACCCGCTCAACAGGCCGCCGCCGAGCTTCGCCACCGCGATCGTTGCGTTTGCGGTCAGCGCGATGAGCACCGTCTTGCGGCTCTCCCCGGCGTCGCGCTCGCGGCTCAGGCTTCGCCGGCTGACCGGCTGGGCGCGGGATTCGTCCCGCGCCCCCTCCGCCCGCCGCGCGTCGGTGGCGGTGGCGCCGTCTCCCATGCGCTCCCCACTACCCGCCTGCGACCGGCGACACCCCTGCACGCATACGATCGCCTCCAATCTCGTTATCCGTCCCCCTACCAAGGAGGTATCGCGATGTCACCGGCAACCCGTGAAGACGCCAACCTGCTCGTTCAGCTCGCCCAGTGGGGCGCGATGATCAATGTCGGGGAAGCGCTGGGAGGGGTGTTCAGCGAGGAGTTCAGCCCGGAGGCCGCGGACGCCAACGATGTCCACGTGCGCACGATCCTCGTCTTTGGCGAGACCATCGGCACCCTGGTCAAGAACGACCTGCTGGACCGAGGGCTCGTGCTCGATTGGCTCTGGGCCGCCGGGCTGTGGGAACGGGTCGGGCCGGCGGCGCGGCAGGCGCGTGAGCGGTATGGCGCGGAGGCTCTGTACGAGAACTTCGAGGCGCTGGCACAGGCACAGGCGGCCTGAGCCCAGACGCCCGGGGCGCGGAGTCGATACGACGTGCCGGCAACTCATGTCCGGCGCGTTTCGTGCCGATAGGGGAGGCGTGAATCGAAGCGCCCCCGCCCGTCGCTCGTCACTGCGCCGCCGCGGCCGGTTGCTCCCGGTAATGGAGGCCCTCTCCGCCGATTCGCGCAATGAGGCACGATGGGCTCAGAGGGCCGAGAGCGAGGAACGCGCCCGCAGGCTCCACACACTCCTCGCCGGATCCGGCGTTCGCCTCCTCAACGACCGGCGGGTGCCCGGCGCTCGGGCGAGCGTCGACCACATTGCGATCGGCCCACGCGGCGTAACCGTCATCGACGCCATTCGGGAGGCAGGGAGGCCGCGCGTTGCGAATCGCCGCCTGCTGGTCGACGGCGAGGATCGCACCGCGCTCGTTCTCGACGTGCTGCGACACGTGGAGGTGATCCGGCTGGGCCTGGCCGCCACGCCCAACCTCCCAATCGGCGGCGCGATCTGCTGGGTCGAGCCGGACGGGCTCCCGAGGGTGCGCAGGCTCACGGTGAGGGGCGTGCCGATCGAGGGGCCGCGGGTGCTGGCGGACGAGCTACGCGGGCCGGGCCCGGTCTCGCCCCGCTGGGTCGCGCACTTCGCGGGCGTCCTGGACCACCGCCTCCCGCGGCGGGACTAAGCGCACCGCCAGGCCGACCCGAAGCACCAACCCCGCTCCGCCCATCCGGGGTGCGGGATTACAGGCTGTCCAGCACCTCGCGCGCTGCCCGCTTCCCCGAGCGCACCGCCCCGTCCATGTATCCGTTCCAGAAGGTCGAGGTCTCGGTGCCGGCCCAGTGGATCCTGTCGACGGGCTTGCGAATGGCCGGGCCGAACTGTGTGAGCGTCCCCGGGCCGGCGATCGCCACGGGGCATCCCCGCGTCCACGTCCTCTGCGCCCAGTTCGTCTCGAAGTACTCGCGCGGGTTCGCCGCCCTCGGACCGAAGTACTTCCGGAAGTTGCGGAGCACGGCCGCGCGGCGGTCGGCCGCGGACATGTCGGCGAAGCTCCGCGCCGCGTTACCGCCGATGAACCCGAAGACCACGCCCTTGGACCCGTCCGGGGGCGAGTCGTCGAACGTGGTGTTTGCCGGGCCCTCGTATGAGACGGTGCTGCCGTTCAGCCCGGCGTCGCGCCAGAACGGGCGGTCGTAGACGGCGGTCGCCTTGATCAACGTGCCCTGCGGGAGCCGTTGCGTGAGCTGATCGCGCCGAGCGGGAAGGCGTGGGCGGTACTTGATGCGGGCGGCCAGGGTGGGGGGGACCGCCACGATCACCCGCTTCGCGTGGACGTCGAACGCGCGGGTCCTCACCGTGACCCCGCCCTTCCCGTGTGAGATCGACCGCACCGGCGCCTGCAGAATCACTCGCCCGCCGAGGTCGCGCGCCATCTGCTTGCACAGTCGCTGCGAGCCGCCGACGAAGCGCCACATCTGCGCCCCGTTGTGGGTGTTGAAGTTGCGCTCGAACGTCCCGGGGTTCTCCTCGTTCCCCGAGGCGGCGACGTAGAAGAGCACGAAGAGCAGCGAGAGATCCGGCGGCTCAGAGCCGAAGATGGGCCGGGTGGCGCCGATCGAGACGAGGCGACGGAACTGCGCCTTGTCGGTGTTGTCGAGGAGCCAGCTCGCGAACGTCTGCTGGTCCCACTCCGCGGCGCTCGGCGCCTTCCATGGCGCGTCGACCGGCACCTCCGTGGACATCTTGTCGAGCCTCGCCACCGTCCGGGCGAGATCGGGCAGGGTCACCGGGTCGGGGGGCGCGGACCCAGTCGGGCCGGTGGGGTCATAGGTGCTCCGATCACCGCTCGGATCGACGTAGACGTTGTCGCCCCGGTTGAAGGTCGGAAACTTGCGTACGCCCAGCTCATTGGCCAGCCCGAGGATGTGGTCCTGCGTCGGTCCCACGAACGTCGCGCCCCGCTCGGAGACGTCGCCGCCGCCGATTTCCTTGTTGAGCGCGCGGCCGCCGACCCGGTTGCGGGCCTCCAGGACGAGGACCGACTTGCCGCGCCGCTGCAGCTCGCGAGCAGCGGTCAGCCCGGCGAACCCGGCGCCGACGATCGCGACGTCGCACCTGCGCCGCCCATGGTGCCGCCCGGCGGCGCGGGCCCCGGGCACGCGGGCGAGCGCCGCGCCGATCCCGACGGCGGCCGATCCGCCCACGAGCCCGCGGCGGGAGATCTTCCGCTCAGCCATGGAGCAGAAGATCGCAGAAGATCGAATTTCTTGTAAGCGGCGGCGCCCGCCTACTCACCCGAGCGTTCAGGCTGCAGCCAGGAACTCCTCGAAGTGCTTGTGGGACGGGCAGAAGTCGCGACCCGGCAGCGGTGCACGCTGGCAGGGCGTTCCCTCGCGCGTATGGGCCTGGCAATGCCGCGGCCGGCCGTCGAGGTCCACGCCGGCGGGACACTGAGCCAGGAACTTGGTCGCGAGGTTCATGTTCATCTCGACCACTCGCCACGCGTAGAGCTGGTCGCTCATCTTGATGTAGGGCCGGATCTCACCGAAGAGCCAGCGCGCCGGCTTGGCGAAATAGCGGCCGTCGTAGGCGAGGCGCTGGATCGCCGTCTCGCACGCATCCAGCACCGCCTGCCGGTCACGCGCTCCCCTTTGCGGATCGTCCTCTTCGCCAACGACGCGTGGTGCCAACTCCCTGTAGATGGAGCGGCTGAAGTGGTACATCCCGGAACCCCCTTGGTCGTCCATACCCCGCCCCGCCGCACTCCGTCGCATGCTTCGTGCCCGGGGCTCGACAGGGTGCCTTCCCTTGTGAGGTTGGTCTCAAACATCTTTTTTTGACGGAAAATGCGAGCATTGCGCCCGTGGAGCAGCGCGTCAGCCTGATCACGCTCGGCGTCACCGACCTGAGCCGGGCTCGAGCGTTCTACGAGGGGCTGGGGTGGACGACCGGCGCGGGCCCCGACGACGATGTCGTCTTCTTCAAGACGCCGGGGCTGATCTTCGCGCTGTGGGACCGGGCGAAGCTCGCGGAGGACAGCGCGGTGAGCGACCCCGGCGGCTGGGGCGGGATGACCCTCGCCTACAACGTCCGCTCTCCGGAGGAGGTCGACGCGGTTCTCGCCGAGGCCGAGGCCGCCGGGGGAAAGGTCACCCGGCCCGGCGACAAGACGTTCTGGGGCGGCTACTCCGGCGTCTTCGAGGACTCGGGCGGGCACCCGTGGGAGGTCGCCCACAACCCGCACTGGACAATCAACGAGGACGGCTCGATAACCCTTCCGTCCTGACCCCTGCCTTGCCGAGCGGTGCGTTTCCGCGCTGAGCGCGGATATTGCACTGCCCAACGTCTGGCTGGGCCCGTCTGGGCCGGGGCTCGCTAGAGCGCTGCGAGTGCCTCGCCGATCGGCGTTTCGCCCGAGAGCAGGTCGAACCCCCTCCGGATCGTCGCCGGCTCGTCCAGGCATCCAACGAGGGTCGCGGCGACGTCCTCACGCGGGATTCGCCCGGAGTGGCCGAGCCGCTCGGCGGCATCGATGGTGCCCGTCCCGGAATCGTCGGTCAGGCCGCCGGGTCGCACGACCGTGTACTCGAGGCCGCTCTTCATCAGTTCGGCGTCGGCCTCCGCCTTGGCCTCGTAGTACGGGCGCATCTCGTCCGACCATCGCTCGGGCCTGTTCGCGCCGATCGCGGAGACGATCAGGTAGCGCGAGATGTCGTTCATCTGCGCCGCGTCGATCAGCTTGACCGCGCCCCCGTAGTCGACCGTCCGCTTCCGGGCCGGGCCGCTGCCGGGACCGGCACCGGCGGCGAACACGACCGCGTCGACACCGGCGATCGAGCGCGCGAGGGCGTCGGCGTCGAGGTTCTCGATGTCCGCGCCCACCGCCGTCGCGCCCGTGGCCTCGACGTCCGCGGCGTGGTCCGGATTGCGGATGAGCCCGCGCCCACGATCGCCGCGCTCGGAGAGCAGCCGCAGGAACCGCAGCGCGATCTTCCCGTGCCCGCCGACCACCGCCACCTCGAGTGCCATGCCCGGAGGCTTATCACTTCGACGTAGGATGCGCCTGTGGAGGACCTGGGAGCACCGATCTCGTACCTCACGGTCGCGGAGGGAGTTCCCGTCTACGCGAGCGACGGTCGCGAGGTCGGGAAGGTCGCCCACGTGCTGGCCGATGCCGATGTGGACGTCTTCGACGGCCTCGTGATCTCATCCGGCGGCATTCCGCCCGCCCATCGATTCGTGGATGCCGACCAGGTCGCGGCGCTGCACGAGCGCGGCGTCGTCCTGGCGATCGACTCCGAGCTGGCCGAGCATTTGCCGCGGCCGAGTGCGAACCCGGCCGCGGTGAGCGCCGGGCCCGACGACACGGTGCCTGACGAGTTGCGCGACAAGCTTCGCCGCGCCTGGGACCGGATCTCGGGCAAGGAGTAAGGCAGGAGTGGGGATGACCGAGCCGAACGTCTTTCCCTCCTTTCGATACCGCGACGCCGCGGGGGCGATCGCGTGGCTGGTCGACGTGCTCGGTTTCGAGGTCAGGGCGGTCCACGAGGCGGCCGACGGATCCGTCGCTCACGCCGAGCTCAGCCATGGGTCCGGCCTGATCATGCTCGGCACCGATCGCGATGACGCCTTCGGCGGGCGCGTCGGCGGAGGCTTCACCTACATCGCCGTCGAGGGTGTGGACGGCCTCTATGAGCGCGCCGTCGCCAAGGGCGCCGACGTGCTCAAGGAGATCACCGACACCGACTACGGCTCGCGCGACTTCTCGGTGAGAGATCCCGAGGGAAACGTCTGGAGTTTCGGGACCTACCTGCCCTCGGTCTCCGGGTAGCCGGCCGCCTCGAGCGCGGCGCCGTCGAGGATGTCGTGCTCCGAGACCTCGATTCGCTGGAGCCCGAAGGCACGCATCGCCTGGATCAGGATCACGACGCCGGCGACGATGGTCGGCGCCCGGCCAGGGTGCAGGCCCGTGACCTTGAGGCGATCCTCGAGCGACATGCCGGCGAGCATGGAGCACATCCGCTGGATCGCGTCCAGCGTGAGCACGTAGCCGTGGACCCGCTCCGGGTCGTAGGGGTCGAGCTCCTGGTCGACCGCGGCGAGGGATGTCGGCGTTCCGGCCACCGCGATGCCCACCTGGATGTCGAAGAACTCGGCTGCGGCAAGCTCCGCGAAGATCAGCTTCCGGACGTCCTCCGCCAGCGCATCCAGCTCGGACGCCGAGGGCGG
>Ga0111538_10002963_pt1 | contig 23822 bp, 20 predicted proteins | sample SoiMethybrSBSTD1_FD_79669 | JGI IMG/M metagenome (GOLD analysis project Ga0111538, IMG submission 79669) | Bulk soil microbial communities from a Populus tree surrounding site in Tennessee, USA - Soil MetaG P. TD hybrid SBSTD1 (version 2)... | ecosystem: Environmental > Terrestrial > Soil >...
GCCGAGGGGTTCCGGGACCGGGTGGAGCCGTTCCTCAAGCTGGTCGCGACCGACGGGGCCATCCTGGCCGGCGGCTTCTCCGAGCCCCAGTCGGGCGGGAACTGGTGGTACCAGGCCAGCACCGCGACCCCGCTGCCGGGCGGCGGCTACCGCCTGTCGGGCACCAAGACGTTCTTCACCGGCTGGCCGCGGGCCACCCACCTGTTCCTGACGGCGGCGGTGGAGACCGAGAACGGCCGGGAGCCGATCGGCTTCCTGGTCCCGCGGCCCGAGCGGGGGGTGCGGGTCCTCGGCGACTGGAAGGCGATGGGCATGCGGGCCACCGGCAGCCACGCCCTGGCCATCGACGACCTGGAGGTCCCGGCCGAGTGCGTGGTCGCCACGGGCTTCCCGGTGGCGGTCAGCTTCCTGGTCGGGTCGCACTGGTCGTGGCCGTCGTTCGCCAGCGTCTTCCTGGGCGCCGCCGAGGCCGCCTTCCGCCACGTGGCCGACGGCCTGCCCAGGCGCCGCAACGAAGGCCTCGGCCAGACCCTGTCCGAGCTGCCGGGCGTGCAGCAGGCGGTGGGGGAGATGCGCATGCGCCTGGACGCGGCCAGGGCGACCCTGCTGGCCGCGGTGGCCCGGCCGCCCGACCCCGACCCGGTGGCCCACTACGGCCGCATGGCCGCGGCCAAGCTGTTCACCTGCCAGACCGCCGTGGAGGTCTGCACCCTGGCCCTGCGCACCGCCGGCGGCAGCGGCTACCTGCGCACCGGCCCGCTGGAGCGGCTGCTGCGCGACGCCCACGCCGGCCTGCTCCTGCCCCCCTCCCACGACGCCACCCTTCAGTGGCTGGGCCGGGTCGAGCTCGGCTCGGGAACGGCGCCCGGGGGGTCCGGGGGGCCCAGGGAGCGGAGCGACGACCCCCCGGAGGATCGTCGGTGAGGGCACCCGCCCTGCTGATCGACCGGACCCGGCCCGTGCCGCCGGCCCGGTACTCGATCGACAACGAGTACTACGAGGGCATGGACGAGCTGTGGTGGGACCCGGCCGGCCCGGCCACGATCCTGCATGCCATCAACCGGCCCCGGGTCGACTTCTACCTGAAGGCACTTGGCGACCTGCGGGGCCGGCTGGTGCTGGACGCCGGCTGCGGCGGCGGCCTGGTGGCCCGGGAGCTGGCCGCGGCCGGGGCCGAGGTCGTCGGGGTCGACCGCTCGCTGGGCAGCCTCGGAGTGGCCCGCCGGGCGGTCGGCCGGAGGGGTCCGGCCGGGGGGGTCCGGGGGACCCCCCGAGGGTCCCCCGGTGACTCGGAGAGCTCTTCCGAGGGGGTGCCCCGGTCAGTCGGGTCGTTCCGGCCCGCCCAGGGTCGCCTGGAACGGCTGCCGTTCGCCGGGGGCAGCTTCGACGCCGTGGTCGCCGCCGACGTGCTCGAGCACCTGCCCGACCTCCCGGCCGCCGTGGCCGAGCTGGCCAGGGTGCTCGCCCCCGGCGGCAGCTTCGTCTTCGACACCGTCAACCGCACCTCCTGGTCGTGGTTCACGGCCGTGTTCGGGCTGGAGCAGGTGCTGCGCATGGTGCCCAGGGGCACCCACGACTGGCGGCTGTTCATCCGCCCGGCCGAGCTGGACCGGCTGCTGCGCGGGGCCGGCCTGGAGCAGGTCACCCTCACCGGCCTGGCCCCCCAGATCGGCCCCGGCGTGGTCGTCCGCGGGCTGCTCACCCGCCGCATCGACGTGCCCACCTTCGCCACCGGCAACGGGCGCCGTGCCGGCTACCTGGGGCACTACAGAAAGGCCGCCGCATGAGCGCACGCGTCCAGGCCCTCGGCACCGCCATGCCGGACCACTTCGTGTTCAAGCAGTCGGAGATCGTCGAGGCGTTCTTCGCCAGGCAGCCCGGCTGGGACCCGGAATGGGCCGAGGTGTTCGCCAGGTCGGGGGTGGAGCGCCGGGCGTCGGTGGTCGACCCCTCCTGGTACGCCCGGCCCCGCAGCACCGCCGACCGGATGCGGGAGTTCGTCCCGGCCGCCCGGCGGCTCGGGGCCGAGGCGGCCCGGCGTGCCCTGGCGCGGGCCGGGCCGGGCGCGGCCGCCGAGGTCGTCGACCTGCTGGCCGTCTCCTGCACCGGCTACAGCGGCCCCGGGCTCGACGTCCACCTGGCGGACGACCTCGGGCTCGGCGACCGGGTCCAGCGCCTGGCCGTCGGCCACATGGGCTGCTACGCGGCCCTGCCGGCGCTGCGCACGGCGGCCGCCCTGGCCACGGCGTCGGGCGGCCGCGCCCTGGTCGCCTGCGTGGAGCTGTGCACCCTGCACGTCCAGCCGGCCCGGAGCCGCGAGGACGCCGTCTACCAGGCCCTGTTCGGCGACGGGGCGGCGGCCGCGCTGGTCGGGACCGACGGTCCCGGCCCGGCCATCGCCGGGTCGGCCACGGTGACCGTGCCCCACAGCGAGGAGCGGATGGGCTGGCTGGTCGAGGACGACGGCTTCCACATGTGGCTCTCCCCCCGGGTCCCGGCCCTGGTCGAGCGGGGCATCGGCCGGCTGGTGGACGACCTGCTGGGACCGCCCGGCCTGGCCGCCGCTGACGTGGCCCACTGGGCCGTCCACCCGGGCGGCCCCGAGATCGTCGACCGGGTCCAGCGGCGCCTCGGGCTCACCGACGCCCAGCTGGCCCGCTCCCGCGAGGTGCTGGCCGACGGCGGCAACCGCTCGTCGGCCACGGTCCTGTTCATACTCGACCAGCTGCTGGCCGGCGGCGAGGTCGAGCCCGGCCAGTGGATCGTCGCCCTCGCCTTCGGCACCGGCCTGACCCTGGAAGCCCTCCTGCTGCGCGCCTGATTGCCCACCGGGGGCTAAGCTTGAGCCCCCCGACCCCCCCCGCGGGAGCCTGCCGCCATGCGCATCGTCCGCTACAGCCGCCAGGGCGACGTCGGCTTCGGCATCCTCGAAGACGAGGCCGTGGCCGCGATCAGCCCCCACCCGTTCGGCGCCTTCGAGTACACCGGCGAGCGCCTCCCCGTCCCCGAGATCCGGCTGCTCGCGCCGGTGCTGCCGAGCAAGGTGCTCGCGATCGGCCGGAACTACGCCGAGCACGCCCGCGAGCTGGGCAACGAGGTCCCGCCCGAGCCGGTGCTGTTCCTCAAGCCCTCGACCTCGGTCATCGGACCAGGCGACCCCATCGTCCGGCCCCAGGAGGTGGGCCGGGTCGACTTCGAGGGCGAGCTGGCCGTGGTCGTCGGCAAGCTGGTCCACCGGCTGGAGCCGGCCGACGCCATCCAGGCCGTGCTCGGCTTCACCTGCGCCAACGACGTCACCGCGCGGGATCTCCAGAACGCCGACGGCCAGTGGACGCGGGCCAAGGGCTTCGATACCTTCTGCCCGCTCGGCCCCTGGATCGAGACCGACCTGGACTCGAGCGACCTGGCCATCTCCACCCTGGTCAACGGCCAGGTGAGGCAGCAGGCCCGCACCTCCCAGCTGGAGCGCGGCGTGGCCGACCTGCTGGCCTTCGTCTCCCGGGTGATGACCCTGCTGCCCGGCGACGTCCTCCTGACCGGCACCCCGGCCGGGGTCGGCCCGCTCGAGGCCGGCGACCGGGTCGAGGTCGAGGTCGAGGGCGTCGGCGTCCTGGCCAACGAGGTCGTGGCCGAGCCGCCCAGGGGCTGACAGGGTCCGCCAGGCGACAGCGCCCGCCCGCCGGCCGCGTCACACGCGGTTCCACGCTGAGGGCGCTCAGGCGACGGCCGTGAGCGCCCTGGCGATCGCCCGGCGGTAGACGGCCTCGTAGCCGTCGACCATGTCCGGCAGGTCGAAGCAGTCGTACACCCGCCGGCGGCAGGCGGCCGGGTCGAGGGCGCCGACCCGCTGGATGGCCGCCGGCAGTTCCTCCGGCCGGTCGCAGATGTAGCCGGTCAGGCCGTCGATCACCACCTCGGGCACCGACCCGGCGCGCAGCGCCACCACCGGGGTGCCGCAGGCCATCGCCTCGACCATCACGATCCCGAACGGCTCGTCCCACTGGATCGGGAAGACCAGCGCGCTGGCCTTGGCCAGCAGCTTCTTCTTCTCCTCGGTGGTGGCGTGGCCGTACCACTCGGCGTCGGGGCCGAGCAGGGGCCGCACCCGCTGCTCGAAGTAGGCGTGCTCGGGCGGCTCGTTGCACTTGGCGGCGACCACGATCCGCCGCCCGGCGGCCCGGGCCGCCCTGATGGCCAGGTCGGGGGCCTTCTCGGGGCTCATCCGGCCGAGGAACAGCACGAAGTCGTCCTTGTCGGTCTCGAACGGGTACTCGTCGACCGGGATGGCGTTGTAGACCGTGGCCGCCCAGGGCAGGTGCGAGCCCATGGCCCGCTGCGACTCGGAGATGGCGACCATCGGGTGGTGGCGGCTGAGCAGCCGGTAGCACTGCCCCAGCTCACCCACGACCGGGCCGTGGGCGGTCAGCACGGTCGGGACGCGGCGGGCCCTGGCGGTCAGCGGGCCGCCCATCGAGTGGTCGTGGACCACGTCGACGTCCACCTCGGCCAGGTACTCGTCGGCCTGCAGGGCGTGCACGACCTCGGGGAACGGCGTGCCCATGCGGGCCATGGGCGGCTCCTCGTAGGTCTGCAGGAACCTGGCCGCGCCGGTCCGGCAGTCGCCGGCGCCGATCAGCGTGACCTCGTGGCCGCGGGCCACCAGGCCCTCGACCAGCCAGTAGACCATGGCCTCGATGCCGCCGTAGCCGTCGGGCGGGATCGTGATCCAGGGTGGCGCGACCACGGCCACGCGCAGGTGTTTTGAAGCATCCTCGGATGCGGGCACACTGGCCTCCTCACCGTTGGGGGGTACGGCGGTGCCAAGCATGGAGCGGGGCGGAGCGGTGGAACGGTGGAACTGGGGGGCTCCTACCTTACCGCGAACCACCGCCTCCAAACGAACTCGCGTAGCATTCGGCGCATGAGCGAGACCGTCCGGACCCGGTTTGCGCCGTCGCCGACCGGCTTCCTGCACGTCGGCACGGCGCGGACCGCCCTCTACTCCTACCTTGCCGCCCGCCGCCACGGCGGCCAGTTCCTGCTGCGCATCGAGGACACCGACACCGAGCGCAACGTCGCCGACAGCGCCGCCGGGATCGTCGACGGCCTGCGCTGGCTGGGCCTGGACTGGGACGAGGGCTACCTCAAGGGCGGCCCCCACGGGCCGTACGTGCAGACCGAGCGCTTGGACCGCTACCACGCCGCGGTCAACGCGCTGGTCGCCCACGGCGACGCCTACCTCTGCTACTGCACCACCGAGGAGCTGGAGCAGCGCCGCCGGGCGGCCGAGGCCCGCGGCCTGCCGCCCGGCTACGACGGCCACTGCCGCCACCTCCGGCCCGACCAGGTGCGGGCCTACGAGGCCGAGGGGCGCAGGCCGGCGGTCCGGTTCCGGCTCCCCGACACCGGCGAGACGGTGGTCGAGGACCTCATCCGGGGCACCGTCGTCTTCGACAACGCCACCCTCACCGACTTCGTCATCCTGCGGGCCAACGGCGTCCCCACCTACCACTTCTCGGCCACCTACGACGACGTCGACATGGCCATCACCCACGTGATCCGGGGCGAGGACCTGTTCCCGTCCACGCCACGGCACGTGCACCTGTTCCGGGCCCTGGGCCGGGCCACCCCGCCCGCCTTCGCCCACCTGCCGCTGATCGTCGGGGCCGACCGGCGCAAGCTGTCCAAGCGCCGCGACAAGGTGTCGGTGCAGCAGTTCCGCGAGGAGGGCTACCTGCCCGAGGCGATGGTCAACTACCTGGCCCTGCTCGGCTGGTCGCTGGACGACCACACCGAGCTGTTCAGTCTGGCCGACCTGGAGCGGCTGTTCTCGCTGAAGCGGGTCTCGCGCAACCCGGCCGCCTTCGACACCAGGAAGCTCGACGCCCTCAACGGCCACTACCTGCGCCAGCTCGAGCCGGCCGACTTCGCCGCCCGGGCCTGGCCGTTCGTGGAGGCCGAGGGGTTCCCCAGGGCCGACCCGGCCCTGCTGGCCCGGGCCGCGCCGCTGGTCCAGGAGCGGGTCAACCACCTGACCGAGGTCCCCGGCATGGTCGGGTTCCTGCTCACCGACCAGCTCGAGCTCGACCCGGCGGCCGCGGCCAAGGTCCTGACCGACGAGGGCCGGGCCTTCCTGGCCGAGGCGGCCAAGCGGCTGGAGGAGGTCGAGCCATGGACGGCCGCCACCATCGAGGCCACCCTGCGCGGCCTCCAGCAGGAACGGGAGCTCAAGCCCAAGACCGCCTTCCAGCCGGTCCGTCTGGCCATCACCGGCCGCCTGGTCAGCCCGCCCCTGTTCGAGTCCATGGAGCTGCTCGGCAAGCCGCGGTCCCTGGCCCGCCTGGAGCGCGCGGCCGCCCAGGCCGGTTGAGGGATCCGCACCCCGGCCGCTAAGATGCCCGAACCCGTGGGCCACGGCCCACGACCATCCCTGGGGTGTGGGGTAATTGGCAGCCCGACGGGTTCTGGCCCCGTTAGTCTAGGTTCGAGTCCTGGCACCCCAGCGCAGCAGCGCAGCGAAGGCCCACCGTCTCCCGCTCTCCTGAGGGTCCGGGAGAGGAGTCGGTGAGACGATGCCCCGCCCGCGCCCCCCGGTCCTCGCCGTCCTGCTCGGGATCCTGGCCGCGGCCGCCCTCGTCGGCCTGGGCCGCCTGACCGCCCCCGCGCCCGACGCCGCCCGGGCCCGCGGCTACCACGACGGTACCGTGGCCGGCTACGCCGACGGCTTCTCGGCCGGCCGCGCCCAGGGCCTCCAGGAGGGACAGGCCGTCGCCGCGACCGCGGACCTGCCCGCCGGCTCCCGCGACCGCGCCAGGGCCGCCTTCGACGCCGGCTACCGCGCCGGCGCCAACACCGCCTTCAGCGGCTACGACGGCGGCTGGTCGCTCGGCCAGCCGTACGTGATCGTGCTCGCCAAGGGCGCCGACGGCATCACCTACCGCATCGCCGCCCGCGCCCCGTGCCCGCCGGCCCCCACCACCGCCACCCCCACGAGCTTGCCGGCCTGTCAGACAGGACGGTAACCTCGTCCGGTCCGCCGCACAGCACCACGGCCCCGTCGTCTAGCGGCCTAGGACGCCGCCCTCTCAAGGCGGTAGCGCCGGTTCAAATCCGGTCGGGGCTACAACCGAACACCGCTGCCACACGGCCGCTGACCAGCAGGAACAAGGGTCAGCGGCCGTGTCGTGTGTCCGGCCAGGTCCGGCCGGGTCCGGCTGTGGGCGAGTATCTGTGTCCAACGCGTGTCCACGTTTCGGTCAACGTCGGCGTGCCCGAGCCTGGCCTGGACACGCTGGCGGATCTGCGCGTCGCCGCCGTCGAGGCTATGTGGTCTCGTGTAACACGTCGCGCAAGGCTCACGCGGCCATTGGGAGACTGATGGCTCGCTTGGAGTCTGTCCCGGAGGAGGACACCTCCGTGCGAGTAGGGTTGAGCTCACCGCTGTGCCGACCAGCGTTTCCGCAGCTCGCGAGCGACCGTCAGGGGTGACCACGGGGGTGGCGCACCATCCCGGGCACGTGTGGCGCCTCCTCAAGGGGATGCGGTGGAGTCTGCAGCGCCCGGCCCGCAAGGCGGTCGAGCGCGACGAGACCGAGATCGCCCGGTGGGTCGCCCAAGAGTGGCCGCGGATTGTGCAAACGCCCGAACGCGCAGAGCCTGGCTGTGTTTCATCGACGAGTCGGGCGTCAAGCTGACCCCGCCGGTGCGGCGGACCTGGGCACCCAAGGGCTGCACGCCGGTGCTGGGCCACCGCTACCGGCGTGGCAAGCAAATCTCGATGTGCGGCATGGTGGCCTACCGGCCTGGCGGGGACGAGGGCGAGCCGGCGGCCTGGATGGGGTTCGACCTGCTGGAGGGCGCCTACGACACCAGGCAGTTCATCCGCGTGCTGGACGGGCTGGGCTCCCAGCTCGGCCACCAGCCGACCACGGTCATCTGGGACAACCTCGGCGCCCATCACGCCCGCGCCCTCACCGAGTGGGCGGCCACCCAGCCGTGGTTGGAGCTTACGTATCTGCCGGCGTACGCGCCGGAGCTGGACCCGGTGGAGGGGTTGTGGGCCAACCTGAAGGGCTGCGAGCTGGCCAACCGCTGCTGCGCTGACCGCACCGAGCTGATCGCCACCGCCCAGGTCGGCTCGATCCGCGTGCGTCGTGACCCAGAGTTGCTGCGCCGCTTCCTGGCAGGGACGGGCCTCACCCTATGAATCACCACCTACCGTGAACCTCTGTAGCTGGTAGCCGCGGTCGATCGCACCCTGATACTGCTCAGCAGTCCGCGCTGAACCAGGAGGCTCGCATGTCCAAAAGCCCCGTGCCGCCACCGCCCGATGGCGCCGCTGCGCCGTCGACAGGCCAAGCCATGTCGGATGCAAGCCAACAGGGAACCGACGGCACCCTACCGAGTGTCCGGGCGCAGCTGCTGGCGACCGAGCACTGGAGCCTGCTCGCCACCCGGAGCACGGCCCAAAGCGAGCTCCTGAGCCGCATCACCACCTTCCTGATGCTGGTGTCGGCCAGCATCGTCGGCCTAGCGCTGATCGGGCAGGCCACCCGATTCGGGGGACGGTTCCTCACCTTCGCGCTGGTGCTCCTGGGCATGGTGGTCATGACCGGCACCCTGACCCAGCTCCGGGTGGTCAACGCCAGCAACGAGGATCTTGCCCATGTGATTGGCATGAACCGCCTGCGGGCCGCCTATCTCGAGCTCGACCCAGACATCGAACGGTACCTGGTGACGTCCGCCCACGACGACGACCGCGGCATCTGGCAGACCTACAACCCCCTCATGGGCCCCACCCCGACGCAGCCACTGGCAAGTAGCGCGGCCTTCATCCTGCTGGTGAACTCCGGCCTCAGCGGTGTGTTCGCCGCGCTGGTTGCCGTGGCCCTTGACGCACCTGGTCCGCTAGTTGGGGCGGTGGCGGCAGCGTGCGGCCTCGCCTTCCTGGGCATCTCGCTCACCTTGGTGGGGCGGCAGTACCAGCGCATGCAACGACGATATGTTGCGCTGTTCCCCACACCCGACAGCAGCCGCAGCACCCGGCCATCGGGTGAGATAGCTGCTCGGCTCATGCCGGGAGCATAACCCACCCCATTCACCAACTACCGCGAAGCTCTGTAGTACTCCAGCCGTAGATCGTGACCTGGCCAGTCGGTCGGTGCGGCCAGGGCCGGCGACCGTGGGATCGAAGGCTGTCAGTGGAGCCTGCCCGGTGGAAACTATCTGGGTGTGTAGTAGTTGCACCTGGGCGCCAACCGGGTACCCACGCCCCGGTCGCGACCGCAGGCAGAGGAAGGAGCCGTGGACTCCCGTAAACGGTGCAACCGAGCCCCGGCGGCCACCGGGTTCCGACTGCTGTCGGTGATCGGGCTCCTCGCCGCCGGGCTGCTCTCATGTGCGCACGCATCTACCTCCGGCGGGTCCACCGCGGCCGGCAGCTCCCCGAGCCCGCCCGCGGCGACCCGGGTGGTCGGGCTCGGCGACTCGGTCCCTGCGGCCGCGGGCTGCGCCTGCACCAGCTTCGTCGAGCTGTTCGGTGACGACGTTGGGCAGCACACCGGCCGGCCCAACCACACCGACAACTACGCCCAAGGTGGGCTGGACACGGCTGGCCTGCTGGCGCAGCTGAAGGAGCCGGTCGTCGCCGAGGGGGTGGCGCACGCCGACCTGGTGACGGTGACCATCGGCGCGAACGACTTCGCGACGGCCCAGAGCGACTATTTCGCCGGGACCTGTGGCGGCAGCGATGGACTGGACTGCTTCCGGGCCACCCTGCCCAGCCTGCGCGCGAACCTCACCGCGGTGCTGGACCGCATCAGGACGCTGGCCGCTGGCCACCCGGTGGGTGTGCGGGTCACCAACTACTGGAACGTCTTCGAAGACGGCGAGGTCGCCCAGCAGCGGCACGGCGACGCCTTCGTCCGCGACAGCGACCAGCTGACGCAGGAAGCCAATGCGGTCATCTGCGACGCCGCCGCCCTCGCCGGCGCCGTCTGCATCGACGTGGACACCGCGTTCAAGCGGGCCTCCCCCGGGGGCGACCCGACAAGCCTGCTCGCCCCGGACGGCGACCACCCCAACCAGGCCGGCCATGAGCTGATCGCCACCACCGTGGCCGCCGCCGGGTATGCGCCCCTTCCCTGACGAGCGGGAGGCATGGCCGCCACCGCCGCGGTGCGCGGCCGCGGCGCGCACCGCTGGCTGAGAGTTCGATGAGAAGTCCGGACTTCCGGCGTCTTTTCACGGTGCTCTCACGCCGCTTGGCGAAAGTTGGACCTGAACGTGCGAGAGCTGCTCACGCTGGACTGGAGGCGGCGGCATGCACAACGGCCAGCCCTTCCGACTGGAAGACGGTGGGCCGTTCTCGTTCCGGGAGGGTGCCCTGCATGCGGGTGGCCTGGCCGTCGACGAGCTGGCCGTAGCGGCCGGCACCCCCCGTCTACCTGTACGTGCTCGACGCGGTGGAGGCCGCCTACCGGCGGCTCCAGCGCGCGTTCCACCCTGGCCGGATCCTCTCCTCCGTCAAGGCAAACGGCAACCTCGCGCTGCTGCGGCGGCTGGCCGCCATCGAGGCCGGGTTCGACGTGGTCAGCGGGGGCGAGCTGCTCCGGGTCCTGCGGGCCGGTGGCCGCCCCAACCGGATCAGGTTCGCCGGGGTCGGCAAGACGGCCGCGGAGCTCGCCCTCGCGGTCCGCTGCGGGGTGGTGCTCCACGTCGAGTTGGCCGACGAGCTGGCGGCCCTGCAGGCGGTGGCGGCCGGGCTGAGGGCGAGGGCCCGGTTCGGGTTGCGGGTCAACCCGGACATGGAGGCGGGGCTCCACCCCTACCTTCGGACCGGGCACCACCAGACCACGTTCGGCCTGCCAGTCCGCACGGCGGTCGAGTTGTTCCGGCGGGTCGCGGCCGGCGACTTCCCGGACCTGGATCCGGTCGGGGTCCACGTCCACGTCGGTTCCCAGCTCGCCAGCCCGGACGATCTGGCCGCTGGGGCCAAGGTCGCGCTCGGCGTGCTCGAAGCGGGCCGGCGGTTCGGGCTGCCTCTAGACCGGGTCGACGTCGGCGGCGGCCTCCCGGTCGACTACGACGGCGGCCCAGTCCCGACTGCGGAGGAGTTCGCCGACGCCCTCACGCCGCTGGTCGCCGGCGCTCGCGCCGAGCTCGAGGTCGAGCCAGGCCGTTTTCTGGTCGCCCGGGCCGGTGCCCTGGTCGCCAAGGTCCTGGCGGTGAAGCCCTGGCCCGGTGGCCGGGCGGTGGTGTCGACACGGGCATGCATCACCTGATCCGTCCCGCCCTGTACCAGGCCAGACACCGCGTCGTGCCCGTCCGGCTCGGCCGCCCGACCGGGCCAGGGTGGCTGGTCGGACCGATCTGCGAGTCGGCCGACATCCTGGCGTCGGGCGTGCCCCTGCCGGACCTGGCTCCCGGTGCCCTGGTCGCCGTGCTCGACGCCGGGGCCTACGGCATGGCGATGGCGTCCAACTACAACGGTCAGCCGCGGCCGGCGGAGGTGGTCGTCGCCGACGGCGAGGCGCTCATGACCCGCCGCCGGGAGACCTGGGAGGACCTGCTCGCCTGGGAGTCCGGGCCGGCCCGCCCGCTGCCGGTGGGCGTCCCGCCGGCGGCCACGCCTCGGTCGCAGTCCATGGCTCGTCAGACGCCGATGGGTTGACGCCGTCCTCGCCGCCCCCGGACCCCGCTCAGCCTCGGGCCGGCCCGCCGCGCGCCGGCGACCTCCTCGGTGACTCGTCGGGGAGGCTGGGATGACGCTCATCGGACTGCCGTTCCTGGTCGTGCTCATCGCGGTGGCGGCGACGATGGTGGCGGCGACGATGGTGCTGTGGAACCGGTGGCCGCGTTGGTGGGCATTTCCCATGCGCCTGTTGTGCCTGCTGCTCGTCATGGCCTCCGGCGTGGCGGTGGCAGCCGACGTGGTGAACCGCTCCTACGGCTTCTACAGCTCACTGGACGACCTGCTCGGACGCGTGCCAGCACCGGTGATCGTCGCCGCCCGGCCGGTCCCCGACCTACACGTCGCTGAGAGCGCGGAGGGCCGGGTCGTCCAGGTACGGCTCAGCAGCGCCCGTGGTGCCGGCATGACCCGAGAGGCGCTGGTCTACCTCCCAGCCGCCTACTTCCAGCCGTCCCAGGCCACGCGGCGATTTCCGGTCCTGGAGCTGTTCCATGGCTATCCCGGAGGCCCCAGCAACTGGGTCCGCCAGCTCCACCTGGCGCGGGTCCTGGATGCGGAGATCGCCAGCGGCGGCCTTCCGCCTGTCATCGCGGTCATCCCCACCGACGACGATCCAGGTCGGGATAGCGAGTGCGTCGACGCCGTCGGGGGCCAGCGGGACGAGACCTACCTCGCCGTCGACGTCCCCGCCGACATCGGGCGGGACTTCCGCGCTCTCAACACGCCCCGTAGCTGGGCGACGGCCGGGTACTCCACGGGCGGCTTCTGCGCGGTCAACATCGCGTTGCACCACCCGGATCAGTACGCCGCGGCGGCGTCCCTCTCCGGCTACTACAACGCCATCGTAGATCGCACCACCGGCGACCTCTACAAGGGGGATGTGGCGGCGAGGCGCTGGAACTCCCCCCAGTGGATGGTCACGCACCCGGGCGTCAGCGTGCCCCTCTACCTTGTCGCCAGCCGTGGCGACCACCAGGCGATGCGCGCCATGCTGGCCATGCGTCGCGCAGCCCCTAGGAGGTTCCCTCTGGTCACCGCGATCGTCTCCAGCGGCGGCCACAACTTCCGAGTCTGGTACGCGGCCAGCCTTGCCGCCTTCGAATGGCTCGGGCGCACCTGCCGCAGGGCGGCCACGGGTCAGCCTGACCCCACCAGCGCCGCCAAGCCTGCGGGTCGGTGGCGGCGACGCGGGAGGAGCAGCAGCCCCAGCGCGGCGATCCAGGCGGAGACGCACAGGACGAAGGTGCGCTCGATGAGCCCCACCCCAGGGTCCGCGGTGGTCAGCGGTAGCTCGGCCAGCGACAGGCCCGCCGTCACCAAGGCGGCGACCAGGCCGAAGAGGCCGAAGCGCCGGCGCCCGGGCTCAGAGCCGAGCAGGCTGCCGAGTACCGCCATGCTCACGATAGCGGCGACGACACCGGTCACGCTGGACACCGTATGGGGCTCGCGCAGCTGGTCGAGGAGCCCGATGGCGTCCTCGCGGAGCCGGCACGCCCGATCGATCGACGGAGCACAGTCCATGGGCTTCCAGCCGTCGAAGACCGAGGCCACCCCCGCCAGTCCGAGCGCCGCCGTGCCCACGTCGCGCCGCCAGTCCCGCGCCAGGTCCCACCGCAGCGCCGCCGCGAGGACCACGATCAGCCCGCCCGCGACCATGTCGGTGGCCCGGAAGAACCCACTGGCCGGCTGCGTGCGGGCACCCAGCTCGCTCACGTACGAGGTCGTCGGGTCGAGCCTGGATCCCAGCGGGCCGGCCAGCAGGAACGAGCTGTACGCCAACGCGGCCACCAGCCCGGCCACGCCACCGATGGCCTGCCACCGTCGCCCCCGTACGGGAGCCTCCGGGGTCGGCTTCTCAGCTCTCGGTGCTGCTGTCGTCGGCTGGCGACGCCGGCGTCGCCTTGTCGAGGTCATCACCTTGCGCGCTTTCGGCGATGCCCTTCCTGAACTCCCGGATCCCCTGGCCGATGTTGCGGCCAAGCGACGGCAAACGGCTGGCTCCCAACAGGATCGCCAGCACCAGGATCACGAGAAGATACTTGTCGTCCACCGCAGCGCCTTCGTCGTCGAGGTACCCGCAAGCATCTCACCCGCCGCATGAAACGCCGGTGAGATTCTGGAAGCACGAGCCACGCCGCGGCGGCTGGCGCGCGGGTCCGGGCGGCTGTCCGGCTCCAACGCGGCGATGACCTGGTTCGCGGCACTAATGGCCGGAGAAGGGCAGCACGAGCTCGGGCTGGAGCGTCGGTCATGTCAGGCGCAGCTGAACAGGCTGATGACAAGCTCAACCAGCGGGCCTGGGCGCAGAGAAGGCCCGTCTGGAACCTGTTCTCCTGAGGTGGTTGCCGCCCATCTGCTGCCGGTCAGCTCACTTCCGAGCGCCTAGTACTCCAGCCGTGGATCGTGATCTTCATGGTTGCCGGGCGGCTTGTCGTCGGTAGTGGCAGGTACGGGCGCGTGCCTGATGTCGGCGTCGCCACAACGACCAGTGCAACCGATGGCCGAGATCGCCGACCGGCCGGGCGAGCAGGACCGCGAACAGGTGCTGGATCTCGTTGCAGGTCAACGGGATGAGCCGGGACGGTGGTGGCCGCTTGGTGCGTTCAGTCACGGCCGCCACGACCAGGAAGGCGTGGGCGAGCATCGCCAGCGTGACCCAGCGGTACCAGGAGCGCCAGCGGCGGACCTGGTGCTGGTCCAGGCCGACCAGGCCCTTGCCGGTCTGGAAGCGCTCTTCCACCGTCCACCTGACCCCGGCGACTTTGACCAGCGTGGCCAGCGGGGTCGGGCGGGGTGTCCAGCAGCGGTAGAAGGCCAGCTGGCCGGTCCGCTGGTTGCGGCGGATCAGCAGCCAGCGCTGCCCTGCCTGGTCATCGGGAGCAGAGCCGTCATGGTCGAGGCGGATGAAGGCCCAGTCGTACAGGCGGTGGCCTTTGGCGCCCTTGCCACACGACACCTGCTGCCACGCCCTGGCCGGGACCCGCTTGAGCAGGGCGTCGGCGTCCAGCGCGCGGCAGACCATGGCCTGGGCCAGGGCCGGCTTGGTCGCAAACCCCACCTGATCGGGGACGCCGACGGCCTGGCAGCGCGCAGGATCGTCGATCCAGCTTCGGGGCAAGTAGAGGTCTCGATCGATCACCGCATGCCCAGCAGCGGCCGCGTAGACCAGGTAGACCGCGACCTGGGCGTTCTCGATCCGCCCAGCGGTGCCGGTGTACTGGCGCTGCACCCCAACCGTGCTAGTGCCCTTCTTGAGATCCCCGGTCTCGTCCACCACCAGGACCGCCTCGGGGTCGCCCAGGTGCTCGACCACATAGCCGCGCACGTCATCGCGGACCGCATCGTGGTCCCACACCGCCCGGGCGAGCAGGTGCTGCATCCCATCAGGGTTGGCATCCCCGGCGTGCTCGGCGATCGTCCAGCAGTTCTTGCGTGGCAGGTCCGCCAGCAGGCCGCGCACGAACGCCCTGGCGCGCCGCCGCAGCTCCACCCGGCCGAACCGCCCCGCGACCCGGCCCAGCAGCTCGTCCAAGCCCGTCTGCCATCGGGCGGAGTCTACGCTGTGGCCTGCGGTCACCGTCTGATCTTTGGTTGTACTCACAACACCGGATCATCAGCGGTGGCCGCCCCGGTCTGCTCGCCGGCCCTGGCCGCACCGACCGACTGGCCAGGTCACGATCTACGGCTGGAGTACTAGGCAGCTCAGGTCGGGACGGCATTCCGTTGAGTGTGGTCTGGTTGGCTGCAGTAGGGCCTGGTGGAATGACTCAGACCCATGTCCGCTCGAGGCCATGGCGTCCTCCTTGGAAGGTCGTGAGCAGCCACGGTGGGTTCTCGGAGACGGTTCGTCCCCGACCTAGCCGAAGGTGAAGGCGTAGGCCTGGACGCCGGGGTCGAGGAAGGTGACCTCGCAGGTGCGGTCGCTGATGGGGCCGGGCTGGCGGATGAGCTGGTATAGGCGCGGGTCGGTGAGGGTGCCGTTGCCCTGGTCGTCGAGGTCGGTGCCGTGGGCGGCGCCCGGCCGCTCCCCGTCGATCCGCACCTGGAACCGCACGGATCTGCCCCGTCGTGCCGGCCCCATGACCAGGTGCAGGTCGCGGGCGTGGAAGCGGTAGGCGATCCGCCCCTCAGCCTGGTTAAGCACGATGGCCTGCCGCTTTGCCGTCCAGTCACCAGCGAGGGCCCAGTGGTTGAGCCGCAACCGCGCCGGGGCCGCATAGACGTGCGGCGTTTCCAGGACCGCGCCGTTGGAGGAGGCGAAGTTGTCGGTGCGCTGGTAGCCGAGGTAGTTCTCGGGTGACCACAGGCTGTCCCAGTCGGCGGGCGCCTCGACACCGAGGGCATCGACCGAAACCAGGCTCTGGTCGATGCCCTCGGCGCCGGCGTCGGTGAGCAGTCGTTGCACGACCATTTCGGACTGTTCGTCGTCGCCCTCGCCGAAGCGGTGGTGGCGGATCTGTCCCTGGGCGTCGACGAAGTACAGGGCCGGCCAGTAGTGGTTGTCGAAGGCACTCCAGATCGCATAGTCGTTGTCGGCCACGACCGGGTAGTCGACCCGCAGGTCCTGGACGGCTCGGCGGACGTTGTCCAGGTCGTGCTCGAAGTCGAACTCGGGGGTGTGCACGCCGACGAGCACCAGGCCGTACTGCTGGTACCGGTCGGCCCAGGCGCGCAGGTAGGGAAGGGTGCGCAGCCAGTTGATGCAGGTGTAGGTCCAGAACTGGACCAGGACGACGTGGCCGCGCAGCTCGGCGGTCGGCAGTGGTGGCGAGTTGAGCCACCCGGTCGCGCCCTCGAGCGACGGCATCGTTCCTTCAACGGGCAACTGGACCCCCGCCGGGTGCATCGTGGCGCGGAAGAGCTGGTTGGCGCTGGTGAGGAACTCTGTCCATTCGCTTGTTCCCTGGTCCATCTGTCACTCCCTCAGGGGCGCGCCGATCAGTAGCCGTCGACCTCGACCACGGCCTCGGTGAAGGCCTGAGGGGCTTCCTGCGGCAGGTCATGCCAGACACCGTTCCCTCGCGCCGGCTCGCGCAGTGACCGGAACGCCCCCCAGCAGTCGCTGCAGTCCTTCATTACCGACCGCAGTAAGTGGTCACCGCCTGAGCGCCGGCCTTCGGCAGCTACCTAAGACCGCGGCGGTTGTGCGCGTCTTGGTAGGAGCTGTTGATGAGGCCGCCGCAGAGCTTGCAGGTCTCGGCTGCGCCGGGGCTGGCGGTCGCGAATGGCTCGTAGTCGGCGTGGTGGATCTGGTTGTGGGCGTGCTGGTAGGAGCCGTTGACGAGGATGCCGCACAGCTTGCAGGTGCTGACCTCTAGGCTGTGGGTGTCGAACAGGACAGGCTCGTGGTCGGCCTGGTGGACGCGGCCGTGTGTGTCCAGCCAAGAGCTGTTGACGAGGGCGCCGCAGAGCTTGCAGGTGCTGACCTGCTCGGCGCCGGCGGCCTTGAGCGAATCCCGCAGATAGTTGGTGTCCATCATGCCAGCTCCTTTCGAGTGTGTGGCGCCGCCGCAGCGCGCTGGGGTCCGCCTGCGGCACCTCCACGCGTCATGAGGTAGCTCCTTGCGAAGCGAGGCCACGCTCGGATTAGTCGCGCCTCACGCGCCACGGCAAGTGGCGTAGTTCCTCAGCAAGAGCGTGGACTGCGGATTCTCCAAAGCGATGCGCCCACAGGTTGAACAAGTCCTGGTTGTCCAGGAAGAACTTCCAGTCGCTGATGACCCCCTGCCGCACAAACAGAAACGGCACGGGCGATCCAAATGGTCGGAAGTTTGAGTTGTAGAGCGCAGTCCCCTCATGGCCTTCATAGAACGGCCCGAACACGATCCCATCTTCCGCATACGACGGAACTGCAAGCTGCTGGAGGACGTCGTCAAAGACGCCTTGCGCACGATCAGCCGACAAGTCGGTGAACACAACGACGATGACCTTGTAGTCAGCGTCGTCGCCGTCAGTAGGTTGAGCGTCCAGGAACAGTCGCTGGTAGCCGTTTACAAGCTCGACAACCTCTGGCATGTCCCGGTCGGCGATCTGCTCTGGAGCAAGCCAAAGTATCTTACGTTCCAGGGCCCCAGGCACGAAGGGGCAGACGGGCCCAGCGCGGCCGAGATCCTCATGAGGCCTTGCCACGAACGTCTTGATCCAGCCGGCGACAGCGTGAAGCGCATCGAGATCGCTTTCGGCGAGCTCCTTCGTCCTGCTGATGCCCTCGAGCTCCTCGAGGAGGTAGAGATTCGTGGTCTGTGCTGGCATGGAACCTTCTCCTTAGGGCTCGCGTAAGACCTGTGCTTGTAATAACCGGTAGGTTCGGTTCAGGAGCATGCCCTCCTGTCCCCCTCACCTGGCGAGGGGGACAGCGCGCTGGTGGTGCGCGCCGTCCCCGGTGTCCGGCTACCGCAGCGATCCAACCCCAGCGGCAGCGCTCGGCCTAGGGCCGTGCCACGGCCGATGGGTCCCGGTCGGGGGCCAGGAATGCGGTCAGCGCCGCCAGCAGCTCCTCGGGCGCTTCCTCGGCAACCCAATGGCCGCTGCCGGCGATGACCACGCCCTGCACGTCGTCGGCGACCTGCCGCATCCCGGCCGCGACCGTTTCACCAGCGCCGAACTGTCCGCCGATGGCCAGCACCGGCAGGGTCAGCCGCCGAGTTGCGCGCTGGCCCTCCTGCTCGATGGTGGCATCGAGCGCCCGGTACCATCCGAAGCTGCCGCGCAGGGCGTGCTCGCCGGATCTGAGGATGTCGATGTAGTAGCGGACGGCGTCCTCGGGCAGTGGCCTCGCGGCCCAGACGGCGAACTCATTGCCGAAGAAGATGTCTTCCCGTCCCTTGACGAGCCGTTCGTTGACCTCGGCGGGAAGCTGGTTGAACATCAGGTGCCAGAGCCGGGCGTTGAGCAGCGGGGGAAGGAACAGCGGCGGTGAAGGCGCCACGCCCGCGAGGGACGCCTCGCCGACGACCAGCCGCTGGACCCGGTCCCGGTGATCGGCGGCCAGGGCGTAGGCGATCGGCATCCCGGTGTCGGTCCCGTACACGGCGAAGCGCCGGTGGCCCAGCGCCGCCATCAGCGCGACCATGTCGTCGGCCTGGCTGCCGGTGTCGTAGCCGCCGGCGGGCTTGTCGGTCAGCCCGATCCCGCGCTGGTCGACCGCGATGACCCGGAAGTCGCGGGCCAGGGCCGGCATGACCATGCGCCAGGCGTACCAGGTCTGGGGCCAGCCGTGGATCAGCAGCAGTGGCGGGCCCTCGCCGCCGATGACCGCGTGCATCCGCAGGCCATTGGCATCGATGTAGCGGCTTTTGAACGTCTTGGTGAACCCGGGCGGGAGGTTCGGCGCCCCCGAGACCGAGCCGGGGCCCGTTGGGGTGGGCACGGGGGCGGAAAGGGCAGCAGGCTGCACCAGCACGCTGCCCACCAAGGCCGCGGCGGCAGCAGCAACCACGCCGCCGATCAAGGCGTGTCCCCGGCGCCTGCGCCCGGCGTTGGGTGACGACGATTGGGAGCCGGGCGGCAGGGTGGACGATGCACTCATGCGGATCCCCCTCACAGGACTTGACGGACCAATGTTTGGTCTGAACGGGTGGGTCGACACGCTGCATGCGGCCCAGCAAGTGTCGTTGGCGCCGGTCGGCGTTCGCGTCCGCCTGTTTGGACAGTCCAAGTGGCCAGTCGCGGCCCGGCAGCACGCCCGACTGGCCAGCGGTTAGCGGGGCGGGGTGGTGGCCGGGTCGCGGGGCAGCACCCGGCGCAGCTGGCTGCGCGAGCTGATACCGAGCTTGGTGAACACCTTGCCCAAGTGGTACTGGACCGTGCGCGCACTGATGAAGAGCTGCGCGCCGATCTCCGGATTCGACAGGCCATCACGCGCCAGCCGGGCGATCTGGGTCTCCTGCGGCGTGAGCTCCTCGCGTGTCTCGAGGCTGCGCTTGCGCACCTTCTCGCCGGTGGCCAGCAGCTCGCGGCGGGCGCGCTCGGCGAACCCCTCCATGCCGATCGTGGCGAACAGGTCGTGGGCGGTGCGCAGCTGCTCGCGCGCGTCGATGCGCCGGCCCTCACGGCGCAGCCATTCACCGTAGAGGAGGTGGGCGCGGGCGAGCTCCGGAGGCAGCCGGGTGCGGCCCAGCCGCTCGATCGCTTCCCGGTAGAGCTCCTCCGCGATGACGCCGTCACTAAGCAACGCCCGAGATCGCAACTCGATGCCAAGCGCGAAGTCGGTGCCGGCCGGCTGCGTCGTCCCCGCCAGCCGCTCGAGCGCATCGCGGGCGAGTTCCGCGTCTCCCGTGCGCGTGGCCGCCTCGACGAGCTCGGGCAGCGCCCACATCGAGACGTACGGCTCCAAGGTATCCGAGGTGGCGTGGCAGGCGGCCGTCACTGCCTCGCTGTAGCGGCCCAGACCGTTGTAGAGCACCGCGGCGGCCCAGTGCGCATTCGTCGCCGCCAGCCCCTGCCCTCCGGCCGTGGCTTGATCGATGGTGGTCGCGATCAGCGCGGAGGCCTCGGCTTCCTTGCCCCGCAGGCCCACGAGCCTGAGCGCGATGGACGGTGGCCCGCGCGACCCGGTCGCAACTGCGACGCTCTCGGCCTCGGCGATCATCGACGCGGCACCGGCGAAGTCGCCGCTCCAGGCGGTGACGGTGCCCAGCGCAAGCAGGGGCATCGGGAGTTGCGCGAGCGCGCCGGCGTCGCGGAAGTACTGCACTTGCCTCGCGGCGATCGTGCGAGTGCCCTCCGCGTCCCAGACGGCGTCGCTCGCCGCCGTCGCGAGCCAGCCCCACCGCAGGCTGTCCTGGATGGTGACGCCAGTGAGGGTGTCCGCCGCTCGCTGCAACGTCGCCGCCGCGGCGGCGTGTCCATCGATGATCAGTCGGGCGAGGCCGTCGACCAGCAGGTCGAGAGGACGTGGAGTACCCGGCGGTGGAGGCAGTCTTCGGACCGCGTGGCAGATCTCTAAGAGGTCGTTCGGTCCCCCTGGGTGCCCGGCGAAAACCGCTGCGGCCCAGGCGATCAAGTAGGTCTCACGCGCGAGCTCCAAGTCGAACGGCTCGAGCCGCCTCGCGGCCTTCAGCAGCAACGGGGGAGCATTGCTGCCAAGACCTGAGGCGAAGGCGATGTGGGCTCGCAGCAGGTCGACCCGGGCGCGCTGGAACTCGTCGAGTGCTCCGGCCTCCGCCGTGACCAGCAGCCCGAGCGCCGTGTCGAACGCGCCCGCCTGAAGACTCGCCTGGGCGGCGGCCAGCGCCCGCTCCGCCCGCCCCGCGGGATCGAGTGTCAGCGCGACCGCGCGCTGCAGGAACGCGGCCGCCGCGGCGACTCCGCCGCGAGCCTGCACACGGCCGGCCGACCGCTCCAGCTCGGCGGCGACATCCTCGTCCGGCCCCGGCGTGGCCTGAGCCCGGTGCCAGGCGCGACGGTCAGGATCCAGCGCCGGATCGGTGACGTCCGCCAGGGCGCGATGCACGTCCTGGCGCTCCTGTAGCGATGCTGACCGGTAGGCCGCCGACCGGACCAGGGGATGCCGGAACAGCACCCGGGTGCCGATCTCCAGCAGGCCGGCCGCGGCCGCCGGGGTCGCCGCCGCAGCCCGGATCCCCAGCTGCTCGGCGGCCCGCCACACCAGCACCGGATCCCCCACCGGGTCGGCCGCCGCGACCAGCAGCAACGAACGAGTCTGCGCAGGGAGGGCCTCGAGCCGCCGCCGGAAGCTCGCCTCGATCCGCCCCGACAGCGGCATCGCGTCCGGGAAGGCGAACCCACCAGCCAGCTCGGCCGGCGTCAACCCCCGGGGCAGCTCTAACAGCGCCAGCGGGTTGCCAGCGGTCTCGGCCACCAGCCGATCCCGGACCGGCGCGTCCAGCGGCCCGGTCAGCGCCGCCGCCAGCAGCGCCCGCGCCTCACCTTCCGGCAGTCCCTCGATCACCAGCTCCGGTAACCCCGACAACTCGTCGCCAGGAACGCGAGCCGCGAACACCAGCGCGACCGATTCGGCGACCAGGCGACGCGCGACGAACCCAAGGACCTGGGCCGAGGCGCGGTCCAGCCACTGCGCGTCGTCGACCAGGCAGAGCAGCGGGTGCTCCTCGGCAGCGTCGGCCAGCAGGCTGAGGGTGGCCAGGCCGACCAGGAAGCGGTCCGGCGCCGGCCCGGCACTCAGGCCGAACGCGGTCCGCAACGCTTCGCGCTGGGGGCTCGGGAGCCGCTCCAGGCGGTCCAGCATCGGCGTCAGCAGCTGGTGGACCCCGGCGTAGGCGAGCTCCATCTCCGACTCGACACCTGAGGCGTGCGCCACCCGACTGCCCGTCGCCTGCTCGGCCAGGTAGTCCAACAGCGCCGTCTTGCCCACGCCCGCCTCCCCGCGCACCACTAGGGGCCGACTCTCACCGGCGCGAGCAGCATCCAGGAGCTGGTCGAGCACGTGGCATTCGCGGCGCCGGTCCCGCAGGTCCGCGGGAGGTCGCCGCCGGCCGGTAGGTCGCCATCGGCCCGGCACCGACACTACGCCGCCTCCACGACGCCGCGGCACCACCCGCCGGTCGACGCCAGCCGCTCGGCCGTCCCGCTCGGGGCCTCGACGAGCGGTCTCGGAGCGTGTACGAGGAACCAGCCGTTTGTCACGCTGACCTCCAACCAGCCCAAGCCCGACCGCGCCTACTGTAGAGCGCCGGTGGCTCCGACACGACCCCTGACCGAAGGTAGACCGCCGGTCGTCATCGGACGGACCACGCCGGAACGGCCTCCCATCGCGCGCAAACACTGCCCTTGATCTGTTGTCCCCGAGTTATCAAGCGCAGCTCCAGGGCTCCAACTTCCACGACAGACCTTGCCCTACTCCAGCTCTGTGCCTATCCAGCCGTGCGCTCACGCCATAACGGATGAAGGTTCGCCGTTCGCTCTACGCTCGACCCGTAATCGTCTGAGGACAGCACTGCATCCGAGGATGCCCTGCTCGCTCCGTCAGGCCGCACGAAGCAGCAGCAGGTTGTCGCGCTTCTGTGGCTGTGGGGCGGGAAAGCCACTTGAACCCGGCGAAGCATCCGGCTCGGTATGCATTCTTAGCCATTCGTTCGCCGAGAGGGGACGACCCGATGGGCAGCTACGACTAGGGGAACGACCTGGTCGGGTGGGCGTGGTGGGCGCGACAGGGTTCGGACCCAAGCCCTAGTCATTGTCAGTGTCGGCGCACCCGAGCGCCGCCTCGACGCGCCGGCGGACTAGGCCACGGCTGCCCTAGCAAGCCCTACTGCCTGCATCGCCAGATCGACACCTGGCATCCCAGTGCACGCCGGGGCAGTGGTCGCGGGGCAGATTTGCCCCAGCCCGGCGGCTGGTCGATCATGTCGACCACGCAAATCCCCCAAAAGGGGAGGTGATGATGGGCGAGCCACAACGACTTACCGATACCGAGCAGCTGCAGATTCTCGCCTTGATTGAGGCCGTCAATACCGAGCCGTCTGCGATGCGGGCCGCCCGTGCCCTGGCCGAGTTGATACGTAGTCTTCACGTCCTGGGAGAACGTGTCGCCGGTGAGCTGTCGGACCTAGACCGCGACCTCAGGTCAGTCCGGCGCTAACTAAGGCCGTGGCGGGTTGGTCGGTCGACCGGGAACCCGGTCGCCCTCCGGGCCTGGTTCGCTCGGGCCGGGGCCGGCGGGGGGTCCGGGGGGCAGATCCCCCCGGCCGACCTCCGAGCATCGAGGCTCCGCCAGCGGCCGGCTGGTGGGAACCTGCCCTCGCCGTAGCCGATATCGCTCGTGGGCGGGATTTCAGAGTGATGCGCACGTTCATGCGCAATTGCTCCTTGAGCGGGGAAGTCGGTCAGCACGATCAGGTGCCATTGGTAAGCCGGAGGTCCTACTCCTGTTTGTAAGTTCGTGTGTGGTTGCGGGCGTGGCTGGTCTGTTCGACCTGCTGGTTCTGCGGGGCCTCGCTTGAGGCAGCAGCCGTCTATGCCCGGCAGGCCTCCAGCAGCCGCACCGGACGGGCAAATCCCTTGAGCCGCAGCTCCTCCAATTCCACAAAGCGCACGCCCTCGGGTGAGGCCGATTCGACCACGCTCTGGCTGACCAGGACCTGCCCGGGTCTAGCGTGGGCGGCGATCCGGGCGGCCAGGTTGACGGTGCGGCCGAAGTAGTCGCCAC